>WBZO01005313.1_pt1 | contig 13204 bp, 12 predicted proteins | sample 5204261 | NCBI WGS metagenome assembly WBZO01 (sample SAMN12412400, study PRJNA552823) | activated sludge metagenome | isolation source: activated sludge from anammox sidestream of wastewater treatment plant... | place: USA: North Carolina | collected 2017-09
CCGCCGCCGCCGCCACCACCGCCGGAAAAACTACTGCCGCTCGAACTGCTGCGCCAACTGCTGCCGCCCGAACGAAAGCTGCTGCCGCTCGGCGCGGACGAAGGAACGCTCTGCACAAAGGTTGAAGCCGTCGTATTCAACATGGAAAAGAAACTCGCGCTCACGCTATTGAGCGAAGTGAACGCGCCGCGCGCCGCGCCGTCCAAAGACGCCGCGCCGCCAGAGGACATAGATGCGGACGCGCCGCCCCCCGACGCGCCGCCGGACGAAACGGAATGACTCGCCGTGGCGGGACGCGCGCCGGACGCGCTTGGCCGCGCCGCGTTGCGCGCCGTCGGCGCAATGTACCACGTCGGCGCGGGCGTATCCACCGCCGCGAATTTTTCCACCCACGTTTTGTCCAAGCCGAACGCGACGGCATACGGCAGATATTTTTCAAATTGATCTTGCGCCGCCGCGACATCCGTATATTTTTCGACGCTTGTCAAATAACGGCGAAACGCATTCCAGCGCGCGGTGGCTTCCGCGCCTTGGCGCGTTTTGCGCGGCAGATACCGGGCGAGATACATGAGCGCCAGCAAAATCACGCCGAGCGCAACCCACGGCGCCAGCGCCGCCCACGAAAAAAATAATTCTTCGGCGATAAATTGCGCCGCGAGAATTTGAAACAAGAACGCGGCGGGACACACCAACACCAGCAGCAGCCACGCGAAACGACGATACTGCCCGCGCACGCGTTCCGGCGATATATCCCAATAACCGCCCTTTCGCAGCTCGGCGTACAAACTGTCAAACGTCCGGTCAAGCGACGCGGTGAAACCTTGCCGCAGCGAGCGCATACTGCGGCTCGTTTCGCCTTTGAATAGCGCTTGCATCAATTGACGCTCGTACTCGTATTTTAACGGCGGCGCGTCGCCGATTTTTTCAAAGACGTAATCGTCGTTCGGGTCCGCCGTTTTCGCGCCTTGCGGCAGCGCGCGAATTCGAATCACGCCGCGCTGCGCCCAATCAATCAAGGTCGCCAAGACATCGCGCACGTTCGCTTCTTCGTCAATCAAAGCGCCCGCCAACGCGGGCGTCAAGATACTGCCCGTTCCCGGCGGCGTGTCCGGCGGCGCGTTCAAAAATTCTGCGGGCAGCGCGACCGCAACATCGCGCCCGCGCACATACCACAAGACCAACAAGCCCAACGCGCCGCCAAGTAAAATGATAAACGCCGCGAGCCATGCGTACAACGAAAAACGTTCGAGACGCTGCGCGGCAAGCTCTTGCTTGGCGACTCGCGCGTCGTCAATCTTTTGCCACGGCTGGACGGCTTGCGTGACGACGCCACGCGGAAATTGGACGCGGATTTCCCATTCCGCGCCATCGGCAAACGGTCCGCCGTTAAACTCGACGACGCGGCCGTTCACGACCCGCGCGCCGTCGGTTGCGCGTCCATTTTTGTACGTTGCCGCCACAATTTCATCGGGCGGAAATTCCGCCGGCAGCTGGACGGTCACGCGCGCAGCTTGAATCGGATAGCCGCGTTCATCCTCGATAAATTTCCACCAAAATTGGTCGCCGTCGTCATAAATGCGTAACGCATCGTGCAAGGTATAGCGCAATTGGAACGTGCGCGTTTCATTCGTCGCCGGTTCAAAATACCAATATATGGCGCGCCCGTCTTGGTCAAACTCGACGCGATAGGTATTGGGCTGTTCCGTATCGGCGCGCGCATACGGCGTACCATTTTCGCTCACGCCTTGAAATTCGAGCCCCGAAATACGGTTGAACGGAATGGAACGGAAAGCATACCGAAAGGGGCCGCCCTGAAAATTGACGACCCACGTTTCGACCACGTTCACCGTCCCATCGGCGTTGATGGTCATGTCCGCGTCGCGTCGTTCTACCTCAACGGCTTTGTCCTGCGCGTGCGCGCCGTGTAACGTCAGCGCGAACAAAAGGCATAGGAATGGAAAAAGGAAACGAATGGCTTTCATGGCTTCAAAAGCTCGGCGTTAAATGGCGCCGCGCGCCTTGCGCGCGGCGTCCTACAAATCTCGCCGCCCCGGCTGCAAATTCGCTTGCGCGACGCCACGTTTGCCGTTCACGCGCCACGCGGTATCGGTTTGATTCAACGCGCTCACCTGTTCCGCGCGCAAACCGACCAGCGCGTCCGATTTCAAAGTTCGCAGCGCCACAAACGGTACGGGAAAATAACGCGTCGGATATTCGAAACGCATTGTCGGATTCCAATGCGCGTCGCCGACCGCGCGGCGATAATTGACGTCGCCTTTGAGAATGACAAAATCCGCCGCGCGCATCAAAGCCCACAAATCATCGGGCATTTCAAAATAATGCAGCGGCGTCGGATAAAACCAATGCGTTCGCAACGTCAAACGCTTGGTCTGCAAATGGGCGCGCAAACGCTGCGCCAACGCGCGCGTCGCGTCATTCGCTTTTTCAAAGGCGTCGAGCGTGCGTAACGCATCCTGCGGCATGGCGTCGGAAACATAGAACGGCTGCGGCTTGAGATGCATCACGATTTGGTCGGCGTAGGGGCGCTCCTTTGCAGACGTCTTTTCCTGAAGCAAAAAATCAATCGCCGCCAAATCGAGCGCGAGCTCTGTCCCCGCATTGTCGGCGACGTACACGAGTTGGCGCACGCGCTGCGATTGAAAAAATTCCCACACGACTCCAACGTCGTCCGCCAACAAATTTTCGCGTTCGTCATGCAAATGCGCGGCGCGCCCGTGCATGCGTTCGACATTGTACGACAAGTCCACGCGATTGCCCCACAACGCGGCGTGCAAAAACCAAGCGAATACATCGCGTTCCGCCAATGCCGCGTCCTGCGCGGCGCTTTGCATAATAGACGCGACGCGCGCGGGCGCGGCATCGGGTTGCAGTTCCGCGTCTTTGAGCGGCGCAAACGGATCGCGCTCGTGCCACGCGCCGACTTGAAAATAACGCGTGATTTCCAAAATGCGGCGATAAAAATAGGTTTCCGCCCAATACCACGGCGCGTCGAGCCAACTGCGTCCGATGTAGGGTTTCGAGACCTGCCGCCAAAAATCGGCGTCGGGCGCGTCCTCGCGCAGCGTTTGAATCGCGCCATGCAAAATTTCCGCGCGCAATTTTGCCAAGCCGCGCTGCATGGTGGGCGCGAAATAGGGCGCGTTTTCTAAATCTTGCAAGATGCGCGGGTCGCGGACCTTGAGCGTGGCTTGAGCAAATGAACCCGCGTCGCCGGTCGCCAAAAGCGGCGGCAGCGTTTGTAAATCAATGCGGGGGGGGGGGAGATGAGGTTGTGACATTAAAAACCAAGTCCGCGCTGTTTCAAACTCGTAAATTTTCCTTGCGCGCCAATCACCAGATGGTCGAGCACTTCAATGTCGAGCAGCTCGCCCGCTTTGACGATTTCGCGCGTAATCGCCGCGTCTTCGGGCGACGGCGTCGCGTCGCCGCTCGGATGATTGTGCGCGAGGATAATGCCGGTGGCGTTCGCGCGCACCGCTTCTTTGAACAATTCGCCGATGCGGACGACGGTGGTATGCACCGAACCTTGATACACGCGCGGCCGTCCCAATACGCGATTTTTGGTATCGAGCAAAAGGGTTCGCATTTCTTCTTGTTCCAAACGTTCCATGTCGGACAATAGACGCGCGGCGTCTTCGGGGGCTTTGATTTGCGGTTTCTCGATGGGCGCGGCGTCGGCGACGCGGCGTCCGAGTTCAAAGCACGCGTGCAGTTCGGCGGCTTTGGCGGGTCCAATCCCCTTGAGGCGCGACAATTCTTTTAGGGGCATGCGCGCCAAACCGGGCAGCCGCCCACATTCTTCCAGCAGCGCGGCGGACAATTCCAAAACGTTCACGCCCCGATAGCCGGTGCGTAAAAGAATCGCCAAGAGTTCGGCGTCATTGAGAACGCCCGCGCCAAAATGCGCGAGCCGTTCGCGCGGCCGTTCAGCCGAGTGCATTGCCGCAATCGTATGGGCAGGGATTTCACGGGTTTCACGACGAGGATGGGACATGGCGCGAGGTAAAAAAATTTTGCATCGCGCGGGGTGATGCAAAATTTTCCGAGTGACAACTTAAAACCAATCGCGATTTTTGAAAAAGGCGAGCATGACCAGCGGAATCACAATCAACGATCCATTCACGACCCAATAGAATACTTCGCTGTCGAGCGGCATAAAGCGCACAAAATTCATGCCGCCCCACCCGACAATAAACGACAGCGGCAAAAAAATGACCGAAATAATGGTCAGCGCTTTCATCACCTGATTGAGCCGGTTCGATTGCACCGACAAATAAGTATCCAACGCGTTGCCCAACAAATCGCGCGCGGTCTCGATCAATTCATAAATGCGCGAGAGGCGGTCGTACAAATCGCGAAAATACAGCGCGGTCTTGTTATCCACCAAGCCATAACGCGTTCCCGCCAGCGCGTTCATCACGTCGCGCATCGGCGCGACGCTGCGCCGCATTTGAATCAAGGTATGCTTGAGTTTGAAAATGCGCGCTTGCGTTTTGGGCGTCGCGCGTTGGAGCGTTTCTTCCTCCGCCGAATCAATCTCGTCGTCAATTTGGTCGAGCATCGGAAACAACGCGTTCGTCATTTCGTCCGCGATGAGATACAAAAAATAATCGGGGCCCAGGTCTTGGCGCTGCGGGTCGGCCTGAAAACGCCGAAAGGCGTGGTCAATTTCAGGCATCGGTTCGTCATGGATGGTAATGAGGAAATTGCGTCCGAGAAATACTTCTACTTCGTGGTCAATGATATCTTCAGCGTGGCGCGTGAGCGAATGAATGGTGATAAATAGATACGCGCTAAAATCGAGGACTTTGGCGCGTTCATCATACGTCCGCACATCGTCCATCGCCAACGGATGCAAGTCATATTGCCGCTGCAAGGCGTCCAGCTGCATTTCGTCGGGCGATAGATAATCCAGCCATTGAAACGCCCTGCGCCCGCGTCCGAGATCCATACTACGCGTTCCGGCAGCGTTCGATGTAATGGGCTTGCTAGGGCTAGAGCGGTCCAGCATAACATCCCTATTTTACCAGAAATCGGGTTGATTTTATTTTTTGCGCGCCTGCGTGCGACGCGTCCGATACGTCGTGCGTTGTTCGCGCGCAATTTTTGCGTCGCCGCGCCAGAGGGAATGGCGAATCCGCGAACAATCTTCGTCCGCGCGCGGTTTGCGGAACACAAAAAGATGTTCGTGCATGATGAGATAAAAGCGATAGCTGCGCGCCGCGCCGACCCAATGTGTCGAATGGGTAGTGTTGTGCTGCGTCTTGATGATCTCTTCTTTGAGCGCAAAACCGACTTGCAAACAGCGGTCGAGGACGAAATGGGAGAGCGGAACGTAATGCTGACCTTTGCGCGTGTCCCCAATCAAAATTGCGCAATAGCGATTGGGCTTGAGCACGCGATGCAATTCGCGAACGCCTTTTTCGAGTTCGTCCAGAAATTCATGTATACCGGAAATACTCGAAAGGTCGGCAGGATTTTTTCCGTCAGAATATTTGACAATGTTGGCATACGGTGGATGAGCGAGAATCAAATCAATGCTGTCGTCGGCGTGCGGGAGATTTCTCACATCGCCCAGCTGAACCGTTTGCGACGCGGGCTGGGGCGTCTCGAACCGCAAACGTTCGCGCGTAATGTTCACCGCGTTTACATTAATGTCATAACCGATGGCGTTGCGATTCAACAGCTGCGCTTCGATGAGCGTCGTGCCGCTGCCGCACATGGGATCAAGAACGAGTTCGCCTTCGGCGGAATAATTCAGCAAAATGTTCCGCGCAATCTGCGGCGCAAAGTTGCCGCGATAATCGCCCTTGTGCGTCGCCCAATCGCCGCGCATGGGAAAATCCCAGACCGTAGTGGTTTCTGGAACGAAATTTTCCGCGTCGCGCTTGGTCATACATTGAGGGATTTGATAATGAATTTGCGAGAGTTCACCAAATATATCGAATTGTAATTATTGGGATCCGCAAATTCAAAATGCCATATCGAATATTCGTTTCCATTTTTCGCAAAGAAAAGCGATATGATTTTTTTCTTTGTGGCTTGCTGCCATTGTCGGAACGGATAATAGAGTTGCCGAATAAGCGTGTTGGAAGCATGCGTCGCTTTGGCTTCCACCAACGCCACTTGATTACGCCCTTCATATCCGGCATCCACTTCGGTTTGAACGCTTGACACTTGGATTTCGCTCTGGTTCACTCTGAATGTAAATGTCGGCGTGTATTTTCGCCCTCTAATCGTCAATACCAAACTATCATCGGCGAGCGCGGTTCTGATCAAGCTGGAGGCATACGCAAAATCTATATGCTGCATCTCTGAATTCCCAACCGTCGAAGTATCCAGTTTGTAATCAAGCTTGGATACGTACAATTCCGTCGCGTGCGTAACTGGCGGAATATCAATATATCCCTCGCCCTTTACGACAACATAGCTGCTGTTGGTGACGGGCAGCAGAAACAAGCCCTTTTCTTTGAAAACACCCGGGCGGCTTTCGCGTGTATCTTGTTTACAAAGAACGCGCACTTCACGGTCGCTGGTCGTATCAAAGTGACGACTCACCGCTTTGATTTGCTTGCCCGCAAGCGCAAAGGGCGCCTCGTCAAAGTTATGTTTATCCATCGCGTAGCGTTCGAATATTTTCGCCCAGACCGTATCTCTGCTCATGAATCGTTCATCCCTTGTTGCGAATAACCCGTTTGATAGTTCATGATCAACAGTTCATTGATCTTGCCGCGTTTCGTCGCGTCACAATTGATCATGCGGCTTGCCCGAACCCGCTTGATGTTGAATCCTTTGTACAACGCTTCAAAAAAATGATCGTCAGGATTTTCGTTTTTGGGATCCGAATTACTCAACATAAGTTTTGCGCCGCGTTCGTCCAAGGTTCGATAAAAATGCGCCAGACGCTTTTGTTCCTTGTCCCCGAACTCAAATCGAGCGTATGAAGTAAAACTCGCCGTCGGACTGATGGGACGATACGGCGGATCAAAATAGACGAACGTCGCGTCATGCACATTGCGTTCGCACCCTTCAAAATCCGCGCATTGTATTTTCGCGCCTTGCAAAATGCGCGAAACCGCGCGCAAATTCTCCGCGTTTGCAATTTGCGGATTCTTGTATCCGCCAAAAGGAACATTAAAATCTCCGCGCGCGTTGACGCGAAATAATCCGTTAAAACAAGTACGATTCAAAAAAACGATTTGGGCAGTGCGTTCAATCCATTCCGCTTGATACCGGTCAAAATCAATCGCCGACCGGCTGCGGTTAAATTCATCGCGCACGGCATAGAATTGGTCTGCTTTTTTTTCTTGCGACAGCGCGAGATATTCCACGCGCATTTGCTCCAGCCGACAAATCACCGCTTCCACGCTTTGCTGAATGGTCTGATATGCCAAGACAAGTTCTTTATTCACATCCAACAGAAAAAATTCAGCCGCCGGATAATTTTGCGCCACATAAAAAAACATTGCGCCGCTGCCCACAAATGGCTCGACATAGCGCGTAATCCTTTTACTAAAGAGTTCAGGCGGAAAGTACGCAGTCATTTGCTCAAGCAACTGTGTCTTACCGCCAGCCCATTTGAGAAAGGGCTTGGCTTTGGCGTGCGCGATAAATAATTCTTTCCGCATCAGGCGTAATACGCCCGCAGAAAGCAACACTCGAAAAACTATTCAGATGGCGGAGTGAGATTTTCAACAAGCGCGGAAGGATTGAGGTCGAGGGCTTGGGCGATTTTCAGAATATTGATGAGCGAAATATTTCGCTCGCCGCGTTCAACGCCACCAATATAGTTACGATGCAGACTGGACCGTTCCGCCAAAACTTCTTGCGATAGTCCGAGCGCCATACGGCGGTGACGGATGCGTTCGCCCAAATCACGCAACGGGTTGTTTTTTTTACTCATGCCATCGGGAACCGAATTATGTTGCTTTGCGAGGTTGCAACAAATTGTAGATTCCCGCGTGCCAAAGGTCTACACACTATGAGTGTGATACGCTTGGCCTTGAAACCCAAGCGCCCACCGCCTCGAAACGCGGGCGCGCGTTTTTCGTTTTTTTGCGCGGCGTGCGCGAGCCAACTATTGCGTACCCGGCGGCAAAGCGCAGCGGACAATCCATCCGCGTCAGCCCGCCCATCACTCGTCGCGCAGACGCAGCGCCGTATATCCAAACAGCAGCGCGCCGAACGCCGCCAACGTCCCCAACGCAAACGGCACATCGCGCGCGGGCAAAATTCCCATCAGCGCCGCGCCGAAAATTCCGCTTGCGCCAAGAACGAGCGCGCCGAGTAAAATGACATATTTTCGTTTCATCCCGCGCCGATACTTTACGCGCAAAAAACAAAACGCCCGCCGCAATTCATTTTGCCGCAGGCGTTCATTGTTTGACGCGTGGTTAATTGACTTGCGATTTCAAGTACGCTTCAATCAAGGGGTCAATCTCGCCGTCCAGCACGAGGTCGGTGCGCGCGGTTTCGTACTCGCTGCGATTGTCTTTGACCATTTGATACGGATGCAGCACATACGAACGAATCGCGTTGCCCCAGCCCGCTTCGACGTGTTTGCCTTTGATGCGCGCGCGTTCCGCTTCTTGTTCCTCGATTTTCTTTTCCGCCAAACGACCGCGCAGCACCTTCCACGCATTCTCTTTGTTTTGCAATTGCGAGCGTTCGTTCTGACACGTCACCACAATGCCGGTGGGTTCATGCGTGAGCCGCACCGCCGTCGCCACCTTTTGCACATTTTGACCGCCATGTCCCGACGCGTGATAAATATCTATCCGCACATCATCGGGATTGATTTCGATATCGCCTTCGTCTTCGAGTTCGGGCATCACTTCGACCAACGCGAACGAAGTATGACGACGATTGTTTGCATCGAACGGCGAAAGTCGCACGAGCCGATGCACGCCGCGTTCCGCCTTCAAACGGCCATACGCGTATTCGCCTTGCACCTGAACCGTGACGCTTTTGATACCCGCCTCTTCGCCTTCGGTCTCTTCTAAAATTTCCGTGCGATACGCGTGCGCTTCCGCCCAACGCAAATACATCCGCAAAAGCATCTGCGCCCAATCTTGCGCCTCCGTGCCGCCCGCGCCCGCGTGAATCGAGAACGCGGCATTGTTGCGGTCATACTGTCCCGAAAACAAAAGATTGAATTCGATTTGCGCGAATTCTTGTTCCAGCGCCGCCGTTTCTTGCGCGACCGCCTGGATTTCGTCCGCGCTATTTTCTTCAATCGCAAGGTCCAGCAATTCTATCGCATCGGTCAAACGCGCGCGCAGAGTTTTCCAGCGCGCGACTTCGGCTTGGCGCGTCGTGAGGTCTTTCATTACCTTTTGCGCGTTTTGCGTATCATTCCAAAAATCGGGCGCGCTGCTCTGCTTTTCCAGTTCCGCGATATGTCGTTCTTTGGACGGCAGGTCAAAGACGCTCCAACAGCGTCGCGAGACGCGCGTTCATTGCATTGAGGCGTGATTTCAAGTCTTCCATAAGTTTGTACCGATTCAAGATTCAAAAAATTTCACGCGAAAATTTTTTGAATCTTGGATCTTAATCCTCAAATAAATCATTCACAAATTCTTGCGCGTTGAATTCTGCAATGTCGTCAATGCCTTCGCCCGTGCCGATATATTTAATGGGCAATTTCAATTCTTTGGCGATGGCAAAGACAATGCCGCCTTTGGCGGTCCCGTCGAGTTTCGCCAAAACGATGCCCGTGAGCGGCGCCGCTTTTTGAAATTCGCGCGCCTGATTCAAACCGTTCTGCCCCGTCACCGCGTCGAGGACCAGCAGCGTTTCGTGCGGCGCGGTCGAATCGCCCTTTTGCAGCACGCGCGCGATTTTTTCCAATTCCTTCATCAACTTCGTTTTCGACTGCAAGCGTCCCGCCGTGTCAATCATCAACACATCGGCATTGTTGGCGGCAGCCGATTGATACGCGTCGAACGCCACGGCGCCGGGGTCCGCGCCTTGTTGATGCGCGATGACATTCACCTTGACGCGCTCGCCCCACACTTGCAGCTGCTCAATCGCCGCCGCGCGAAACGTATCGCCTGCCGCGAGCAGCACGCGTTTATTTTGGTCGCGGAAATATTTGGCGAGTTTGCCGATGCTGGTCGTCTTGCCCGCGCCGTTCACGCCGACCATGAGAATGACATGCGGCTTGGCTTGCCAGACGCCGCGCGTCGGCGCAGTCTGCCCCGCGTCGTTCAAAACCTTGACCAGTTCCTCTTTGAGGAGAGCTTGGATTTTTTTCGGATTGACGAGCCGTTCGGCGTCCGCGCGCGCGCGCAGCGCGTCCACAATTTGCATCGTCGCTTCGCCGCCGAGGTCGGCTTGAATCAACGTATCTTCCAAATCCACCCAAAATTCCGGCGTGATTTCATTGTCCAGCCAGATGAAATTTTGCAGTTTGGTCTTGAACGATTCGCGGGTCTTGGTCAACCCTTCTTTGGTCTTTTCCTTGTCGCGTTTGAGAAAATTAAACAAGCGTATGACTCCGTAAAAATTGGCGCGTAAAGCGGCAACGAATTATACAAGCAGTCGGTCATTTCCAAAATAAAAAACGGACAGGTTTTTGCCTGTCCGTTTTGCGTTCTGCGTTCACTCGCCGGTTTGCGAAACGCCGGTACCCGCGCCGCTTGGCGGTTCCTGTTCAATCATCGGCGGCCGCACCGTGCCGCTCGAATTCGCGACCTGCACCATGCTCGCATCCGTCGGACCTTCGCTGCTCGCTTGCTGAATAAATTGGGTCAAACCCTGCACGAGATTGGTAAATTCCATCGGGAAAATATATTTCGTCGAAGGGCTCGCGCCCAATTGTTTCAACGTGTCCATGTATTGCAAAGACAAGGTTTTGGAATCAATGTTGCGCGCCACGTTAAAAATCGTTTGCAACGCCAACGAGTACCCTTCCGCCTGCAAAATGCGCGCTTGGCGTTCGCCTTCGCTGCGGAGAATCACCGCCTGCTTGTCGCCGTCCGCCACCGTAATCGCCGCCTGGCGTTTGCCGTCGGCTTCGGTCACTACCGCGCGCCGCGAGCGTTCCGCCGACATTTGGCGCGTCATGGCTTCTTGAATATCGCGCGGCGGCACGATTTCGCGAATTTCCACCGCCGTCACTTTGACGCCCCAGCGCTCTGTCACCTCGTCCAATTTCGTTCGCAGCACCGTATTGATATGTTCGCGCTGCGCCAACACATCGTCCAAAATAATATCGCCAATCACCGCGCGCAAAGTCGTCGTCGCAATCCCTTGCGATGCGCCCGTGAAATTGCCGACCTGCACGACGGACGACACCGCTTCGACCACTTTGGAATAAATCAAAAAATCCACGCTAATCGTGACGTTATCTTTGGTGATACAGGTCTGATGCGGAATTTCTTGAAACTGTTCGCGCAAATCCACCTTGACCGGCTGATCCACAATCGGAATCAAAAAGACGACGCCAGGCCCTTTGCTGCCAATCGCCTTGCCGAGCCGAAAGACGACCAAACGCTCGTATTCACGCACGACGCGTATGGCGCTCAAAATGAGGACCAGCAAAATGATGAGGATAAAAACGAGACAAATCAGACTCAAAAGCGCCGATTGCATACGCTGCTCCTTGATATTTTTTCGCGCGAAATAAAATGCGCCCCCAAACTGAACCGCGTCCATTATAACACAATGGTTGACCCGCGCGGATAGCAATGTTACAATCAGCCCGTTTTGTACGCCAACCTTTATTGAGGAATCATCATGTCTCAATCCGCTTCAGCCATCGCCTTTGCGCGTCAAGCGCACGCGCGTTTTCTTCAAGAATTGCAAACCTTTGCCGCCATCCCTTCCATTTCCACATTGTCCGAACATCAACCCGATATGCAGCGCGCCGCAGAATGGCTTGCCGCGCAATTGCGCGCGCTCGCTTTGGATAACATCACCCTCCTCCCCACCGGCGACGCGCACGCGCCGGGGCATCCTGTGGTGTACGGCGAATCCTTGCACGCGCCCGGCAAGCCCACAATTTTGCTCTATGGGCATTATGACGTGCAACCCGTTGACCCGGTGAACGAATGGCATACGCCGCCCTTTCAACCAACCGTGCGCGGCGACAATTTGTACGCGCGCGGCGCGGCGGACATGAAAGGCAATATCCATGCCGCGCTCAAAGCGCTCGAAGCGCTGCGCGCAAACGGCGGACTGCCTTTTAATCTCAAAGTTCTCATCGAAGGCGAAGAAGAAATCGGCTCGCTGCATCTCGGCGCGTTCCTCGACCAACACGCGGATATGCTGCAATGCGATTTGTGCCTCAATGCCGATTCTGGAATTTTGGGGCCCACGCGGCCCTCGTTAATTGCGGGGTTGCGCGGGCTGGCGTATTTTGAATTGTGGGTGTACGGCCCCGCGCAAGATTTACATTCCGGCTTGTTTGGCGGTTCGATTCACAATCCCGCGCAAGCGTTATGCGAATTGATTGCCGGGATGCACGATGAAAAGGGGCGCGTAACCTTGCCCGGTTTTTACGACAAGGTGCGCGCGCTCACGCCGCAAGACCGCGCCGAGCTCGCCGCGCATCCCCTTGACGACGCGCAATGGCAAGCGCTGGCGGGCGTCAACGCGTTGTGGGGCGAAACGGGTTTCAACACGCACGAACGCGCCGGCGCGCGTCCGACTTTGGAACTCAACGGCATCCTCTCCGGTTTCACCGGCGAAGGTTCCAAAACCGTTCTGCCCGCCAAAGCGATGGCGAAAATTTCCATGCGGCTCGTACCGTACCAAGACCCCACGCTGGTAGAACAACAGCTCCGCGATTATTTAGCTCAACACGCGCCGCCCACCGTGCGTTGGGAAATCAAAACGCTCGCGCACGCCGCGCCCGGCGTTTTGCTGGAACGCGACAGCGTCGGCGCGCGCGCCGCCAGCGCGGCGCTGCGCGACACATTTGGCGCCGCGCCGCTTTTTGTGTACGAAGGCGGCAGCGTGCCGATTGTTTCCATGCTCAAAGAAAAACTGGGCATAGATTCGGTCCTGCTCGGTTTCGGTTTGCCGGATAGCCACATTCACGGTCCGAATGAGAAACTCCATTTGCCCACGTATTATCGCGGCATCGAAACCTTTATCCGCTTTTTTGATAATCTTGCCGCATGAGCTGGCGGTTCAATTGCCAGACAAAAAATCCACGACATAAAACGGCGCGCGAAAA
>WBZO01005314.1_pt1 | contig 13200 bp, 12 predicted proteins | sample 5204261 | NCBI WGS metagenome assembly WBZO01 (sample SAMN12412400, study PRJNA552823) | activated sludge metagenome | isolation source: activated sludge from anammox sidestream of wastewater treatment plant... | place: USA: North Carolina | collected 2017-09
GGTACAGTCCCAGCTCTTTGCACGTCAGTCCATCGACCTGCCTGGTCCCATCGTCTAGCTTGGCCTAGGACGGAGCCCTCTCAAGGCTCAGACACGGGTTCAAATCCCGTTGGGACCACCAACCTTTTCAGGCAGTTAACACAAGCCGGGTCGGACCCACCCCCGGCATTGTGCTAAATTTGTGATAGTCGTCCTTAAACACCTGCACCGCTTCCCGCAAATTCTCCGGCGCGAGATGCGCATATCGTTGCGTCATTCGTCCATCGCGGTGACCGAGCAACCGTTGCACTCGGTAGAGATCCACGCCCTTCTGCACCAGCGCCGAAGCGAAGGTATGCCGCAGGTCGTGAAAGCGAAAGTTCATCACGCCTACGGATTCGCAGGCGCGCCGAAAGGCCGTCGTGACCATATCCGGCGTGACCGGTTCCTTGTCCTCCGTGTGTTGCAAGAACACAGGGCCGCTTGCGAGTGGCCGGGATGGTCTCACGGATTCTAGAGTCCTCATCGCAGGATCACACAGAGGAATGCCTAAACGATCCCCATTCTTCGTGTGATCCAATAGGATCAGTCCCCGAGCCATATCGACTTGCTCCCACTGCAAACACACCACGTTTTCCCGGCGCAGGCCGGTATAGCGTGCCAGCATCACAATCGGTTGCAGCCACGTCGGACAGGCTTGGTAAATCCTCGCCAACGTCTCGTCATCGCAGTACCGGACGCGAGCATTGTTCACCTTGCCCATCGACACCCGGCACACCGGATTGTCTCGGCACCATTCCCATTCTCGAATGGCGATATTGAAAGCCGTCTTCATCAAGGCCAATTCCTTCACGATCGTGGCCGGCGCGGCTCCCGCTTGTTGCCGCTTCCACTTGTACGCGGCAATCTCCTTCGGTGTGACCTGAACCAAGGTCTTCTTGCCGAACACTGGTAGAAGATGAGCCAGGACGCCTCGTGCCCGTCGTTCGCCATGACGGCTGGCTCCCACGACTCGCTCAGCCACATAACGCTCGACCATCTCTTCAAAGGTCCGTTCCTGTTCTTCGAGCCGGTCGAAATAGCGACCTTCGACCAACTTGACCTTGATCTTTCCGAGCACCGCTTCGGCGAGTCGGCGATCGGTGCATTCGGTACTTCGTCGGACCTGTCGCCCCTGATAGACAAACGTCATCCACCACACTTTGTTGCGCTTAAACAGCCCCATCTGCATCCTCCTTCTGGATGAGGCCTGATTTCGGTCTAGTTTCCCCGTGGCGAGGAGTATAGACCTCGGATTTCGCCGCTTCAATGAGATGGTCTAGGTCGCGGGTAGCGTCGCGAGTCGGCAATGGGAACGGTTTGATGGGACTGGCCTCAAAGCTCTTCAACCACGCCTGGATGGCCTCAGGTTCAAAGCGGACGAGGCCATGAATACGACGGCACGGAATCTTATTCCTGGAAACCCAGAGATAGAGTGTGGATTCTTTGATATTGAGCCAAGCCGAGAGTTCTTTGACGGTGAGCATATGCAGATCCACCGGGGGAGTCTCCCGACACCCCCAGTCCCCCTAACATGGGCTGCCCGCGTGACCGCCGGCAGACCGGTGAAACCGATTGGGTGGTTGTTTGAGCAAATTGCGGTGTCGGTCTTTCCACCGAGCAATGCCCCTGACAATTTCGTTCAATAGCCATTCTTCCCCTCCAGGGGTGGCGCAAATGACCGCCAACATCGGCGTCAGGGTGTCACTCACCCATCGTTTCACGTTCTGCAGGGTCTGCACCTGCTTCTCCTGGGCTAACCGCCCCTTCTGAAATCCCTCCGTCAGGAGGGCGTACCACTCCAATACTGGAGCTCGGTAGCGTTCTTCCTCTTCGGTCTCTTTCGTGATCTGTCGGAAATCCACATAGGAGCGAAGGAGTCCGACCACCAACTCCTTCCAGTCAGTTTCATCTAAAGTCGCCATTGCTCGGGCACACTGTTGGGCGCGATCTTTCTTCAATTCCAATTCCCATCGAGTCCCGTAGTCCTGATAGTTCTCCTCGCCCTTGCTCTGCAGTTCGAGCCGTTTATCATAAATGCGTAACAGGGTCTGGCTCTGAGGGCTGCCGAAGTACATCGTCTCGCCCGTGGTGGCGCCAGTGCCATGCGTCAAGTTGGAGACGATATGCCGGACCTGTGCGGCACGCGTCACACATTGCCCAGCAGCAACGGCCTCCCGAATCGTCGCCACCGGCACCGTGCCTGCTCGATCATCCAGGGCACAATCAATGCGTGTGATGTGTCCTTGTTGGGCATGCACCCACTTGAGCAACGTTCGGATTTGATCCAGTGTCAGGGCGGACGCGAGGCCGCCCGAGAGATCCACATGGATTTCATTCGGACGGCGAGGTGCATTGGTGCCCAGTTTGCCGACCCCGCGTAGGCCGTCTACCCGCATCCAGGACAAGGGATACCCTCGGAAGCCGCCTTTGGCCTTGCTCCAGTCCCCGCCGAGGACCTTCATGGTCTCTTGGGGGTTACTGGCCAGGACCGTAAAGGCCAACCAATCAATCGTGAGGCTGAAGCTCGAATCCATGGAATCTATCGAACTCCTGTACGGAGCGCTGTGGGTAGCGCCCCCGTGTTACCAAGACGGGGGCCATTCCGCTCCGCCCCGCAGCCTGCCGGCATGCGGCGCGGACCGGCGTCGCCTGGTAATGGTGAGACGGAGAGCACTGTTCTCAGCGTCTTTCCTGGGTCGGGCGGGTGAGTTTCTGTCGGACCACGCCAAATGCTTTCTCGCCGACCTCTCTTGCCACAATCTTGATGGCCTCGGCCTTCCCGTCCATAACCAGACTCATCAGGACAGCCCCGCGCACATACTTGGAAACGGTTGTCCCTTCCTCTTGAGCGCACCGCTCAATCAGTTTACGTTCTTGTTCTGTGACCTTGAATTGAAGTGTTTCAGTCTTTGTCTCGTCAGATTTCATGGTTGTTACCCTCTGTTGAAAATAATATAGTTCGTAATATATGCGATGTCAATGTATCGGTAGCACAGTGGTCGCCATATAAATGCATGTTCTGGTACAGCCCTCTCTAAGGTGACAAATGCTGGTGAAGCGGCTATCTTTAAGCCGATAACGGAGGAACATGTTCTATGTTAACCAGGGTCAATATCGAGAACTTTCGCGGTTTTGAGAAATTGCAGGTCCCAAGTTTAAGACCCGTCAATCTGATTGTCGGTAGAAATTCTGCAGGAAAGACGGCATTTCTTGAAGCTATATTCATAGCATTAGGTAATTCACCTCAGTCTGTTCTCAGGTTGCGCAGGTGGAGGGGGATGGGCGAAGGAGCCAAAATTACCTTTGAAAGAGGGAGTTACGAAGCGCTGTGGAAAGACTTGTTTTATTTATATGATCAGAAGAGTGAGATATTGATTGAGCTAGCAGGAATTGCCGGTCCGGTGAGATGTCTAAAAGTTTCGTACAGGCAAGATCAAACCCTGACGCTTCCTTTGGGGGATCGCGATTTGGACGAAGTGAACATTGCTCCAGTAACATTCGAATGGGTTGATGCGACCGGCAATGCCATACAGGTGCGCCCTAATATAACCTCGCAAGGCCTGGAACTGCCTATGGGCGGACCTGCTTTGCCAGGAGCATTTTTCGCATCATTCGTAATCCCCAATGCTGAGGAGAATGCGAATCGTTTCTCCGCGTTAAGCAAAATAAACAAGGAAAGGCTATTCATTGAATCGCTTCAAAAAGAATTTCCCTGGATCGCCAATATATCCTTAGAAATAGAAGCTGGAACCCCTCAGCTATTTGCAACAATCAGTGGGGTTGAGGCAAAAGTCCCAGTGGCTAACGTCTCGGGAGGAGTGAATAAATTAATCAGCATTCTCCTTGCTATAGCAAACATGCCTAAAGGGATTATCCTCGTGGACGAGATAGAAAATGGTTTTTACTATGACCGGCTGACGGCAATATGGTCCCTTCTACTTCGCTTCTCGCAAGAGTTTAATGCACAGATCTTTGCTACCACTCATAGCCTTGAATGTATCCGAAGTCTTCAGCCACTTCTTGAAGATAACCCCCAAAGCTTTTCTTTCATTAGGCTTCAGAGAAAACTTAACTCAGTTCAGGCTAAGGTTTTTTCCGGTAAGGATCTGGGCCGAGCGATAGATCAGAATATTGAGGTAAGGTAGATCCATTGATGCCAAAGATTTTGAATGGTCCGATCCTGATTGTAGGGGAGGGCGTTGAGGATGAAGCTTTTTTCAGCAAACTAATAGCAGCGCACAACCTTCAAGGATTTCAAATCGGATGTGTGGGAGGTAAAGATAAATTTGCTAGTTTTCTCGGTGGACTCAAAGTAACTACGAACTTTGATAAACTTTTCTGCATTGTCATTGTAATCGACAATGATAACAATCCGTCCAAAGCATTCGATGGATTGCGTGATCAGATCATTGATGCTGAAGGGTATCCTGTCCCTGCTAGGCCTTTAGAACCCGTTACGGGAGAGGGTTTCCCTGCATTAGTTGTAATTCCACTTCCTTGGATGGATGAGGCGGGATGTTTAGAAACCTTGTGTTTGATATCAGCGTCTCAACAAAATGTAGAAATATGGAATTGTTTGGAACGATATAAGCAGTGCGTGGACGTAAACGGAGAAATGCCGCAAAAGGACAAAATGCTGATGCGATGTCTGCTCGCTACAGCTTGCAAGACCGATCCTAACACGGGTCTTCGATACGCTTGGAGCCGACCCGAGAACATGATCCCCCTGACTAATACCTGCTTCGAAAGACTCGTGGCCTTTCTGAGAAATCTGAGCACCAGATATTCAAGGGCGCTATAGCATATTGCCCCTCAAAATCTTTCAAATCGGAGACTTTCCAGCTAATTAATAGCGTAATGGGTCTGAGTCTGGCCGCTCATTAGTATTCGGACAGTGGTTGAGTCGGCGATGCCCTAAGGTAACACGGTTCCTTTCGAGGGAAACATGCCCTTCGCCGGACTTAGAGAATCGGAAGGTCCAATTCACTCACAACACCGTAAACTTGAGAAGGCCTGAAGGGTCACAAGTCAGGAAACTGTAGCCCCCATGTAAGACTCAATAGAAGATTAGGGAGAGCTGGGCCTTCACTGCCCACTATCTCTCTTGCCATAACGTTTTCCTAATTCAACATAGCAATGTTCTAAGGAATCCACGGCAATTTTTGGTTTTGCCGATCTGACCAATTCAAATAAGTCGATTGCAGCGAGAATCGTAAATCGGGTCAGTTCCAAGCACTCATTGCAGGCACCCCGAACCTTCTCGTCGTAAGGTGACATTGCGCCGTGCATTAGTTCAGATCGAAGATCGTATATGGCTTTGGCACGGGCAACAATATTCTCGTAAGCATTGGGATCTCCATCGCATGCAAGGAGAGCTGTTCGGGTGACAAGTGTCTTCGAAAGCTCTTTTTCTTGTTTCTTAGCAGTCATCGTCAGCCGTTCCAGTGCCGCGACACATTTCACAATAGTCGGGGCCGGTTCCAGTTCTTGAATGGCTTGACCATACCAAGTTAGTGCATCGAGAAACCGCTGGGTTAATGGATCAGCGACCGCAGGCTCTACCAGAGATCTTATTGCGTTCTCTGCCGGTGCTAGAAAATGTCCTGCCTTTGTCTTAACGTTATGGAACCAATTGTCTTCCGCTGGTAGATCGTCAGATCTCCAGGAAGCTGTGATTCTTAACTGGTCGTTTGTCATTCGCGACAGCCATGCGGTCTTCAGGGGAGCACTAGGGTAATGACCTTGTCTCAAAGTGAACGAGGAACTACGACCAATCAAAAGTCGTAAGACGTTCAATGCACCTTCTACTACTACCGATGCACGAAGTTTAGAGGTCTCCGCATCATAGTTTGGAATTGACACTTCGGCTAACCATTGGTAAGTGGCAAAGTATTCCAAGAGCGCTGGTCCACCAATCTCCTTCGCATTGATCGCGTCTCTGTTTTCCCTCAAGAAGCGTTCCATCCTGGTGAATCGGACAGGGCCAATTTCAAAACTTTCAGGCACTTTACTTGAAACCAATACGCACGGGACAAAAATTGCTAAATTTGTAATATCCCTTGAGGCAGCCTTTGTTGCGTTGGACAGCATTTTTGCGACATAACGTTCGTTGATCACCTTGTTTTGCTTTAGAAAGGTCCTGGTAATCTCTGTCTTAACCAGGCGCACAAATCGCTCATGCGAAATCCTGCCTTTTAATTTAGTTTGGCTCGCGAGGTGGCGTAGGGCGAGCTTTGACACTCGCGTGTCAGCTTCTTTGCCGCAAAGAAGGGAACCCCCGTCGGTGCCCGGAAACGTGCGGAGCCAGTCGAATTTATTCTCCCTAAAAAGGTCACGCAGTTCGTTGGTTGATAGAGATTTGAGCCGATGAATCTCTGCGATGATAAATTCAATATCGGCAATGCCCTCAGTCGTCTTTGTCATTTCCCTTAACCTCTGCCAACATCAGTTATCCAATTTCGTCAAGAATATACTCTCAACGTTTCCGAAATGATCAGTCAGAATGCCGTTAGCCGTCCAATTCACAAGAAATGGTCGATGTTTCTCAAATTTAAGTCACTGAAATGATCAGCCGAACACACCGTAGGATTTTGATGATTATCCGCCATTAATATTCGAATGGGTCGATATATTGAACTTCGAGTCAGTGTCAGCCGCAGAAAGCCATCCTGATGTAGTGGACTGTTGACATGTGGCCTATGATAGCGAAGGACGTTTCTCGAGTTAGAGATTGGTTTGAATACGATCGAGATGGGGAGTGTCAGGATCAAATCAGAATTCAAACGTTGCACGAAGAGTCGTTGATAAATTCGTTGTTTGAACTATTAAAGACATTTTCAATCGATGAAGAATGGCTTCAGCAGGCAAGTCTGAGTGGAGCTACTGAATTCAATGGTAACCCATGTCGGCTTTAACTGAGATCGAGAATACTCAGAAGTGCACAGGTCTCCGATGTGCTAGATTTGTGCTGAAAAATCTCAGAACGCTCAATATTAGTTCGAATTAGTAGAAACCATTATAATGCCGCTAACAGCGCAATTTAAAAGTAAAACGGGGAAACCTTCGCAAAATCAAGCCGCTAGTAAAACTGCTCTGGATCGACCTCAAGGCTCAGAAACGGGTTCAAATCCCGTTGGGACCACCAACCATTTTCGTTTCTGTATCAGCAGCTTATGGAAGCGCCATGGGCTTTTTCAAGGTATTGGGTCCAGACGCGTTTCCCACTATGGCACCCACAAAGCGAGACCTTGTCCCCCTCTGGCAATGGTCGCCTAGTCGCCGTGGCCATGGTCAATTCTCCGTCAGTTCCGTCCTATACCAGGTTAAATACGTAATTAAGTGGACGACCGTTCTTCCGGCTGAAGCGCCTGTCTTTGAAGTTCCTTCGAGTATCGCTGCTGCGTACAACGATTGAGTGTGAAAAGAGTTACCAAAATGGCCTGGAGCATGACAAGAATGAGGGTGGGTTTCTAATTATGCGATCTAAATAAATTGGTAATCGGGAACAGAATCGGAAGTCAACCGGGAGGAGATAGAACGCCTGCAGATGGATATAGGCGCTCACCGGTCTGTGTGAGTCTAAATGTTCCGCATTTAGAGCCCGTCTAAATTGTCACCGTCGGGGGAGGGTGGTCAGCTGCAGAACTTGGGGTGTCCTGACTGGCTCCATGGGGAAGATGAGGTGGCGAAACAAGCGTTGGGAGCGTGAGCGGATGGCAATCTGACAACCAAACAGCGGACGAGATCCAGCGCGCAATCTCACTCAGCCAATACGATATCAAGCCGCGAAACGAATACCGTGCACAACACCCTCGTCCATATCGGTATCGGTTCAGATACAGTTGTACCTAATTCGATACAGCCGTCCTATTAAGCGCGCTAAGTATTCTTTCTGGAATCAGGCCAAAATTTGGCTATCGACTAATTTCTACACTACGTAGCTTCTGGATCGATACTTGCGTGTCCCGATGAAGTGTTTCAAATAATTGTTGCAGCTCGTCAGTTCAAAAGATGGGAGGACCCCATGACTCACCGACTTCGTGTAGGATCCATTTTTTTCTTGTTCGTGATGACAGGTTGTGCATCCCATTATGGGGATGCGGTGAATGAGTTTAATCAAGCTGTGAAATCTGCGAAAGAGGTTCTGGATAAAGATGCGCAGTCACTTAACGAAATTAGTCGAAGACTTATTATAGAACCCGCCTTTTATCCCGAAGAACAAACCGAAGTACTGGCTGCCAATCCAAAACTCCCCGGTCCTGCTATGGTCATCTCACCGAAATACAAAAAACAGTTAGCCAACTTTGCAACCTCAGTGTGTGCCGGATCCGATTACCTTATAGGTCAGAAAGCTGCGATGGCGACGATAAGTGTTTACGATCAAACTTTGCAGACGATCAATAAGAAACCAAAGGAGAACATTAGTGAGGTATTCAATTCCATTCGCAAGAATTGGGATGAGGCCGACGCTCTTAAGCCTAAAGATTTACATGTCCCAGATGATATTCGCACAATTTGTGAAACTGAGGTTATGAACCTCGTAACTTTAGAGGTTGGAAAAGTTCCACATAATCCATTGTTAGCTGGAGTCGCCATGGTCACCCTGGTCCAGGCGCTCATCAAAGCTACCGAGAAAGCTATACTTGTGACCGAGCTTGCTATCGACGACAACGTTCGGGGAAGAAAATTGAGGAATTATATCAAAGAGAGTGATGCGACGGTTAGAGACGCTTTGAAGAAGTTGGATGAAGGAGATGATGTTACTTCACAGCTTTGCCAGGAACTCGGTAACAAGCCACCCTGCCCACCTGCTGGAAAAAAAGTTACACGACTAGACGGGGTAACTATCGCTAAGAAATGGGGCGCTCTTCGTAAACCTTGGCATTTATTTCTTTCTATGGCTTCCACTCGTGAAACATATCGCTTGACGGTTCATGAAATTGATGAGGCGTACGAAGCAGTCAAGGCGAAAGCTTTAAGAGATAACAAATCAGCACCACCTAGGCCAATCCTAGATGAAAGTCCATATTGGTACACAATAGATCAAAAACAGGAGGAGCTGAGAGAATCACTAAAGGACTACCTTGCCCTTAGAGGTTCCGTAGGATCGGGTGGTCTTGCGAAGTCACTGCAAGTTTCTCATGAAACCTTAGTTAGTATGGCAAACGAGAAGATAAGCGGAGGGGAAGCCTGGGCTATCCTCAAAGATGCAGCTGACAAGATCAAGACCATCGCTGACGAAGCCAAGAACGTCCAAGAGAAGGTGAAAGGCTATAACGAAGCCCTTAGCGAAAAGTAGCCATAGCATGAGGGATGAAAATGGTTTTTCTAATTGTCTGCGCAATCGTCCTCTTCATCAACCAGACAGCCTTGGCTCAGGAAGGCGCAATTGGTGGAACATCCTCTATGTCTTACGGCGAAATCCCAATCGGCTTAAAGTCATGGGACACTCTCGCCCCGCGGGCTAACGTGCATGGGATCCTAGATAAGCGCTCATTTCTAAAGCAGCTTGGTATCAAACCAGACCTATCATCATTTGCAACACCTCGTTTTTACAATTCACTGCCAGTTTCCCTGGACCCAAAAGCCATACCACTTGTAATGGCTCGAACATACAAGCAGGTAGACAACACACCAGCTGGTGCGTGGCGCGGACCTAATAATCCGATCGCGGGGCGTCTTCCCCCTCCAGACGTTCAACTTACCAAGGGCACCATAGGAGTCACGGACAATCCTGTAGTGCGGCAGTTTAAGAAAAACTATGCTGATCTCGTGGCATCGGTTGCTGGAATATATGAATTCCAAAAAGATAGTGTCATACCAAAGGGGACCGCATTCTTAGTTGGTAGTGATATTGTTGTTACTGCCAAACATGTTATCCGAGGTCTGAGGCCAGACTCGGAAAATGGCACAGACCTTCAACAACCTCAACCCATCTTGAGGTCAAATGTATATATTCTCTTCAATGTTGACCTAGAAAAGTACAACAAGATAAAGATGGGTTTCTCGAACTATTCTCCTGACACTGACCCAGATGCGATACTTCTGAGTAATACTGCTATTGCACAATGGCACGTCGCCGCCGATGTAGCTACAATTCGCCTTTCCAAGAAATCGACACGAAACAAAATACCGCTAGCCTCAGACGTTCTTACGGATGGGGCGGAAATGGTTATAGTAGGCGTTCCTGCATCGAAGGACATGCATATTTACCAAGATGAGCTATACAAAGATAACTATTTTGTCCTCGGCGTTCCCGACGCGAATGCAGATCGCGGCCCCTTACCTGTTATATGGTTAACCAGTGGACCATTTATAGGATACGAAGACCAATTCCGACGGCGTCTTATGGTGCATGTGAATGCACTTCGCGGAAATTCTGGCTCTCCTGTTTTCCGGGCAGATGATGGGAAGGTAGTTGGCGTCCTAGTGGACGCCGATGTAGGTAGGCAGAGCCCAAACAAGTTGGATTACAATTCTGCTGTAAGTTCCACTGCAGTTATAGACCTCGTAAAGCAATTTGGCTTTTAAAGGTATGGGCGGGAATTGAAAACCGAATGAAATTTGCTCAGGACATATCTAGACGATAGTTCAAAGGTCCTCCCTCTTCGCTCCGAGACAACGTTTAATAAAGGATAATCGCGCACTAAAATCACAGATTGATGAAATTTTGATAAGCCAATACGGTTCGTGAAATCTACGCGAACGGCTACATCTTTACCCAAGTCGGGCAAATAGCCACTACGGCACCTAAAAGCATGGGCATAACCCAAATATCATGACCCATCTTATCAAAACCACAGATGGCCTTCATGATACTTTGCTCTCACGGCCTAAATCACATGATTTGGGCATTTTAGTGGTACACGGCATTGGGGAACAGAAAAGAGGAGAAAGCCTAATACAGATTACGGATGTAATGGTTAATTGGCTAAATAGGTGGCTAACCGACGATAGGGTCAGGCCTAGGAAACTTCTTGATGACAATGCAGTAGATGAAATCGCCAAAGTTCACACAAATTTCGGATCCCCTCACGAGCCGACACGCGTGCCGCCATATGCGGAGATAAAGATTCAATGTTCTGGAAAGCCTCAATCCTGGTTGGTAGCGGAAAGTTGGTGGGCTTCCAACCTGCTTGCCCCTAATAGTCTTGATGTTCTCAAATGGATATTTGTAGTCGGGCCATGGAACATCGCGTCTACAGTTGCCCGATTATCTAGGCGCAGCGTACTGTGGTCTGCCGTCGGTTATCTGATCTCGCCGGTGCTAATCTTCTTAGTAATGTCATTAGCTCTAATTGCGAAATTGCTCTCGTTCCTTCCTAGCGCCATTGTTGGGGATTTGCCAACACGCATTCAAAGTATGATCGCCGCTGTTCTGGGTGACGCTTACGTTTATAGTAGCCGTCTCACCAATCGAAGCGAAATTACGCGCGTTGTAGATGAGGATATTCGCTGGCTATTAAAAAATGGATGCCACAAAGTTGTGATACTCGCCCATTCTCAAGGAGCGTTTGTAGCCCTTGACACATTAAGTAGGTACGACCATAAGAATGCGTCACTGATAACCTATGGGTCTGCTCTATCGAGGCTTGGAGAACTCGATGAGTTGCGTCTTTCGCACATGGCGAGAATAGGTTACCAGCCAATATTGGGTAGCGTCCTAATGATTTTTTGCTGGGCGATGTGGCCCACCCAAATTATTCCAGCCCTCGCAATGCTTATAGTCCTCTCATCCACAATAATGTCGTACTTCGGTGAACCATCCGATAAAACAAAGACTGCTCCGGGCTTTTCCCGAAATCAACACATTGCCCTCACAATTAAACTATTCTTCAGATTAGTTATCTTGGCAATGATATGGATGCATGTCACTCTCAACCCGACATTAGCATTTGTAATACTTGCTGCGGCTCTGCTTTTTGTCTGGCCGCATGCATTTCTTTCGATCTACCGCCCTCATAAAACAATACTGCCAAGACTTCAGAATGTATCGGCCGGATGGGAAGACTTCTATGCATCTGCCGATATCGTGCCCAACGGCCCAGTCCATAAAACTGTAAGTGTGGAGGTCTGGAACCGTGAATCCTTCCTATTCGACCATGTTATCTATTGGAAATCTATCGATGACTTTATCTGGCAAGTGATGCAACTCATTACAATTGTCTCCGGTTCAAATGATCAAGTATTCAGGGTAGGAGATGAGCAATTTTGTCGGACATACAGCTTGTTTAGGCAGCGAAGAACTACTGCTTTGCGAAGATCTCGACATTTACTTCTGTTAATATTTCTTGGAGCATTTATTTTTATGACAGATCTTTCGATATCCTCGAATCTGACAGGCATAGAACTGATCGGAGAAGCGATGAAAAATACCGTTCAAGACTATGTGGAGCTTAAGGCTTCAGAGCGGTTTTTAGGGTCCGGAGTGATAGTATTGACCGGGCTATGTGCTTACTTATCGATATTTACACATTGGATCATATGGGACGCAATCGTACAGACTCGGTTTTTCAGACGCATACCAATGGGCAATAACATAAGGATACCCTTTGCACTGTTAAACTGGCTGTTGGTACTCACCATTGCTCTTTCACTAATGGCTGGACTCGTATGGTTCCTAGGCAATCAAGGTTGCCTTTTAAAATGGCATTTTGCCCCTTTTACTCCTCAAGGGAAGACTGTTACTTGCTCATGATTCCACGATATTGCTAGAAGATAGTTCTCTGTTATCGGCGAACTGCTTCCATACTGCTGAAGTAGATTCTCCAACTGCCTGGCTGGTGCCACAGCGGGATTGGATTTTGCACCGACACGTCACGGATGAAGATATTCAACCCACACATATAACCGGTCGTCTCTGAGTTGTCGATATAGTCATTCTCCGGTATAAACCTGTCAGGTTGATCCCATTTTTGTGTGCTAGATTTGTGCTGAAAAATGTCAGAACGCTCAATATTGGTTCGAATTAGTAGAATCCATGGAATGCTGTTAAATGCTCGATTTAGAAGAAAAAACGGGGAAACCTTCGCAAAATCAAGCCACTGTCAAAACTGCTTTGTGTCGACTCTCAAGGCTCAGACACGGGTTCAAATCCCGTTGGGACCACCAACCTTTCCCCTGACCTTCCAAAGTGTTCGCGACTTTCCTGAGAACCGGCCTGGCGAGGGCTGACCCTTC
>WBZO01005315.1_pt1 | contig 13198 bp, 8 predicted proteins | sample 5204261 | NCBI WGS metagenome assembly WBZO01 (sample SAMN12412400, study PRJNA552823) | activated sludge metagenome | isolation source: activated sludge from anammox sidestream of wastewater treatment plant... | place: USA: North Carolina | collected 2017-09
TCGCACACGGGACACTTCATTTGGCAACTCGCTGCGGTAGTTTAGCATCACTCGACATCGAGAAGCACTCGCGCGGCCGCCCCTCCTGATTCACATTGCCCACCGAATCTCTCCAGCTCTTCGACCCCCGCCGCACCGTCCAACTTCAGGGCTTCTCCGGCCGCGCCGCCACCACCACGATCCACGACGCGACCGAAACCAGCTTCCAGATCTCCGGCATCTTCCAGGCGGCCGAGGACTTCGCCAACGTCCAACTGTTCTCGTGCTACGACTACTTTAATCACCTTCGCCTGAAGCCTCTGCCGGTGACGGACCTCTCCGGGCTGACCCTGCAGTTCGACATGGAAATCGTGCGCGTCAACGGCGAGGAGGGGAGCGTGCGGCCCGACTGCGTACGCTACGCCTCGGTCGGATGGGACAAGCTGACAATCACCACGGGTGCCGGCGACATCTACGAAGTCCCGCTGATGAGCCATGCTCAAGTCCTGGCGGGAGGCTTCACTCCCGGCATGTTCGGCTTTTCGATCTGCGATCGCGACAGCCAGACGCTGGACGACCTCCTGGTGGGCACGGCCACACCCGGACTGACCGACACGGTCTACGTTCACTTCATGGGCACGCGGTGGTCGTGCACGTCGGCGGAGGCCATCGCGTTCTGCAATCTGGAAACGCGCCTGCTCAACAACATCGGCGCGGCTGACGTGCCGTCGTGCGAACAGGCCATCTGGTGGCAGGACGATCCCAATTTCTGGCACTACCTGCTCGTCAACAGCGGCGGCGCCGGGATTCGCGAAGACGGAGCCACGGACGCCGCAGATATCGCGTCTCGTCTGGCGTCCATGGTGGGCATCTCCAGCTACCTGGTGGAGTGCTCAGGGTCGGGCAACGTCATCACCGTCAGCCTCGAGACCGGTGTGAATGGCCCGGTCACCGTCACCACGAACAGCGGTTCTGCACCTGCCACGCTGAGCCGATTCGTGCCTGGAGTGTACACGGCGCAGGTCTCCTCGTCCGCCGAGATCCGCGCCGGCGACTACGTGGGCGTCGACATCGGCAGTGACAATGACGAGGTCGTCAAGGTCATTGCAGCCGGGGGCGGCGCCTTCACTGCCTACTTCAAGAAGCCGCACTACGGGAAGCTGTACAACATCCAGTGCCGGGTGCTTCCGCGCGCGCGGCACTTCGGGCGGGTGTTGAAGGATCGGATGGTGGATCACCCGCTGCCTGATTACGGCGACCAGCCCAGCAGTCTGGCGGCAGAGGGGTTCGCGATGACGAACACCTCCGCCCAACTCCAACTGCGACTCATCGGGCAACTGGGCGAGTACGGGCGCGACGCCAACGGCATCCCGGTGTGCGTCTCCGTGGACGGCGGCAACCAGATCGTGCGCATCGAGAACACGGAGGGAGCGTTCGGGGCAATGGCGCGCGCGATGCGAGTGGAGGGCGCGGACAACAACCGGGTGTACCGCTTCAACTTTCCCTTGGCGTCGCTCGTCGGTTATCGGAATGGAGACCGCAACACCCTCGTCGCTGTCCTCGCCAACGACATCGTTCTGGCGCATCTGACCTTCGCACCGCGATTCGAGGATGTCGAATACGGCCTAGCCGCGGGCGGGCTTCTGAATGCGGCCGTATCAGCCTCCGCGGCGGGCACGGAAGAAGAGTGGCAGGCCACGGATGCTGAATCGATGCTTGCCGGCCTCAAGTACTACGTGGGCACACCCGCCGCCGAGGAGCGTATCACGTGCCTCGCCAACTTCGGTCTGTCCAAGCCTGATCCGGATGACCCGGCCACCTGGTACTACCGTGTCCTCGTGCGTCGCGGCGAGGACTCGTCCGTGCCGCAGGCCTGGGCGCCGGGCACGCGCATCCAGCGCATCTCCACCATCACCGGCACCAGGTCGGACATCGAGTGGCAGGTGAAGGTCTCAAACATCACCGTCACCGGCGATCGCGTGCTGAAGGTCGGAGGCGATGCCCCTCGTATCGAAGAGTCGGATGGTCGCTGCCGGTACGAGGGCTTCTGGGAGAACTACATCTACGGTGCCGCTTGGCCCACGCAGTGGTGGTCCCTGGGCCACGCCAGGCGTTGCGCGCCCAATAACGCGCAGGACACGCGCCAGATGACGATCCGGTACTCGCGGGCGAATCAGCATGATCTCTACCTCGGCACGTGGCTCGGCCGCGACGCGGGCCGGATTGAGGTCACGATCGACGGCGGCGCGCCGGTCGTCCACGATCTCTACCTGAACGACTACAACGGTCTCGCCGCACTGCGGAAGCTGGCCAGCGATTTGCCAGCCGGGACGCACACCGTCGAGATCCGCGCGCTCTTTGAAAGACACCCGTCGAGCACCGGCTACTACTTCTACTTCGACTACCTGTGGCCGTTGGAGGCGCAGGTTCCTCCGGAACCGCCCGCCGTTTACAGCGACGTCTCGCTAGCGATCGACTTCGACACGGACCACGGCTACAAGAAGCCGCCCGCATGGCACGTGTGGCATCTGGATCGCCTCGGCTTCCGCGGCCACGCCGATGTCTACATGGGCGTCTTCTGGAACAACAAACGGCGGCGCGTGGAAGCGACGTACCCGAGTTGCAGCCTGAGTGTCGGCGCATGGCAGCCTGACGAACCGTTGTGGGTCAACCTCTCCGGCACGGCGCTCTACTTCTCACCCGGCGCGGGCCTCGAAACCAAAGACATCGCCGCCCACCTCCGCGCGATGATCAACGTCACGTTTCCGGGTGTCTGGTGCACGAGCGATGCCAGCTCGATCCACATCCGCTCTCGCGCACCGAGCTACACCTTCACGATCTCGACCAGCTCGCAATTGAGCGTCACTCAGGGTGCGCCGTCGCTCGACCAACCGGGCGCCCAGGGCGACTGGGAGATGATCGATACGATCGCGCCAGTGATGACGCAAGGCGCGCGTAACTGGATCCGGGACCTCGCCCGCGAATTCAAGCGAGCCGGCATCGACGCCAGCTTCGCCTTCTCCATGGAGTGCTACCGACCACCCGTGGCGATGGCCGCGCGCTACTGGGACGGCGAACCGGTCTTCCTGCCCGTCCCTTCGCACCAGCTGCACTTCGGAACGCGGGTGCGGAGTTACCTCAAGCAGATGTACAAGGAGTGCGCCGATGAGCTCGCGGCGGCGGGACTGCCCATCGTCCTGCAGTTCGGCGAAACGCAGTGGTGGTACTTCCCGAATGCCTCCGGCATGCCGTTCTATGACGACGACACGAAGGCTGCTTTCCAGGCTCGCTACGGGCGGACATTGCACCGTTTCCTCGCCAACACCGACGATCCCAATGACGACCTCGCGACGGCCAACTTCCTGCGCGATCGCATCTGGGAGTACTGCGCCGAGGTGATCGGCTACGTCCGCCGCTTCCATCCGTCGGCGGTTTTCGAATGTCTCTGGCCGCTCGACGCCAACCAGGGGAAGCCGGCACCCGATCTCGCCTTCCGCGCTCTGAACTTCCACGTGAACCTGCCCAACGAATGGAAGACCTCGGCCTACGGGGTGAGGTACTTCCGTGCGGAGGGCTTCGATTACGACATCTGGCAGAAGAACGCCCGCTTGATGCGGCAGACGCTTGAGTTTCCGCTGAAGCTCGGACGCGCGCCTTCGGAGTGCATGTACCTCGCCGGCATCTACGGCCCGCCCGATCCTCCCATGCGCGAGGCCTATGGCATGTGGCGCAACCGTGGGCTGTACTCGTTCTGCTTCTGGGCCTTCGACCAGTTCTGCTTGAACTCCCGGCCCGTGCCGCTGGAGGTTACGTCTCAGGCCACCGCCACTCTCGCCACATATCACCGCCCGCGTGCCGCCAGGTCGCCCGAGGCGCCCATTGCCGTGGCCTATGCGCCGGAGCCGAGCAGCCGGATGAACACGTTCAGGGCAAATGCCAGGAAACTGAATGCCTAGATTCCCGACCGCAATTGACGACGCATCGAGCCTCTTCTCGCCCGCCGACGCCTTCTCAACGAAGCCGCTGGAGACGATCACGACGATGCTGGTACAGGCCAACGATTCGACCATCAGCGTCGAGTCCGCCGGCGGAGGCTTCGCGGACGAGTACGGGATCCTCTCCATCGACGACGAGCTGATCGTCTACACCGCCAAGACCGCCGCGCAGTTCACCGGCTGCCAGCGCGGAGCGTTCGGCACCGTCGCCGCGCAGCACACCGCCGGAGCCACGGTGCGCGCCAACATGGTCGCGGCCTACATCGAGGCCCTCCAGGAAGCCGTCATCGCCGTCGAGCAGGAACTCGGCACTGCCTCCAGCCGCAACTACGTCCGCAAGGACGGGGCCGTCACTATCACGGGGCTCAAGAGCTTCGTCGACGGAGCGGAGTTCGGCTCCGGCAACAAGGCGGCCACAGGACTAGTCCGGCTGCCGAACACCGGAGCCGTGAAATGGCGTAAGGCCGACGGCTCCGGCGACCTGGGCGTCGCCCTCAATGCCAACGACCACCTCGCAGCTGAGGCCATCATCGACTTCGCACCAGGGCAGACCTTTGGAGCGTTCTCCTATCCTGACGCCGGCTACGGAAACAAGGGCATCGTGCAGGTCGATCCGGCTGGTGGCCTGGCCGTCGAGTCGGGAGTGCTCTCGTTGCCCGCCTCCGGCGCTTCCCCGGGCACGTATCTCAAGGTCACGGTGGACGCCAAGGGCCGCGTGACAGCCGGCGCGAATCTGGCGTCGGGCGATCTGCCTGGCCATACTCACGCAGCCAGCGATGTCGTGAGCGGCGAACTCCCGCACAAGGTCCAGAAGGACGGCGCCGACGTCGGTACGCGGCGGGCACTCAACTTGGTTCAAGGCGCGCGGGTTTCGATCGCTGCGTCCGATGACCCCGCGAATGACCGCGTCAGCGTGACCATCGGGGTGAGTCCACCGGAGGCCGGTGAGATCACGAATGCACTCGGCTACGTGACGGCCAACCGTGCGGGCGACCACTTCGCAGGCGCCATCGACTGCGGTCCGCACCAGACAATCGGCGGCCCGTTGGAGAACATGGCGAAGCACTCCGAGGACTTCGCCGCAGCGACGTGGGACAAGAACGGCGGTTCGTGCTCAGTGACATCGAACAGCATCATCGCGCCGGACGGCAACCAGACCGCCGACGTGATCGTCGCCATCACGACGACACCTGTCATCCAGCAGCAGATCGCAGGCCTTGCCGACGGCGGCACCTACACCTTCTACATCTGGGCGCGCGTCGCCTCCGGCACACGGAAGGTTTCAGCGGCGATCGTCAACAACGCCTACGCAGCGTACTTGGCCGGGCCCACGCAGGTGACGCTGACGACCTCCTGGCAGCGTTTCAAAATCGTGGGCACCTTGGCGAGCAGCCAGACCGGCCTCTGGATCGTGGTGCGCCAATTCGCTGCGAATAGTGACGATTGGACCACGGGGGCAATACACCTCTGGGGCGCCTGCCTCCAGCAGGGCAACGACCCGCAGAAAGCCTACTCGAGGACGTGGTCCTCACAAACGCCTCATGTCGCCTCCGGCCTTGCCGCCGGCCCAACCGTGATCGCCGCCACGGACAACGTCACCTCGCCGCTGAAGATCCAAGGCCCCGGCTCCAACCTCGCCGACAGCACCCTCCTTGAACTCACCGCCAACGGCGAGCTCATAGTCGCGGGGGGATCTGGCAACGGGTACCGTTTGGCTGAACTTATGGCCGCCAACAACCCCAGCGGTTGGGCTGGTGTCTTGAAAGTGAAGAGCCCAGACGGAACCACGCTTGGGCACATTCTGCTCTACACCAATCCGTAGAAGTACGATCCGCTGGTTGGATACCCCCTTTTCGAGCGCCTTCAGGATCATGTCGTGCTCCTGAATCGTGCCGAGTCATCCCGGCGCAAAGCAGCGATGAGTTTCACAGAACTACAATACAGTTTTTGATTACCTCACCCGAAGCACAGGAGGTGGGCTGCACCTTATGCAGGCACAAGCGCTCGAACTTCTCCGGCAAGCACTCGGCGACAACACCGCGACATTCCGCGATGGGCAATGGCAGGCGATCTCTGCACTGGTTCAGCGCAGGGCGCGCCTCCTCGTGGTCCAGCGGACCGGGTGGGGCAAGAGCCTCGTGTACTTTCTCGCCACGAAATTTCTTCGCGACCAGGGTGCGGGCTGCACAATACTCATCTCGCCGCTTCTATCTCTGATGAGGAACCAAATCGTCGCAGCCCGAAGGATTGGAGTTAGAGCAGAGACCATCAACTCAACGAACGAGACAGAATGGCAGCGAATTGAAGCCGGCTTGCACCGGGATGAAATCGACGTTCTTTTGATCTCACCGGAGCGGCTCGCCAATGACGACTTCGTCAACCGTTGCCTCCTGCCCATCGCAAACAGGGTAGGCCTCTTTGTGGTGGATGAGGCCCACTGCATTTCCGATTGGGGCCACGACTTCCGCCCGAATTACCGGCGGATCGTCAGAATCCTCAGGGCGCTTCCGCGAACCATCCCGGTTCTAGCCACAACTGCTACGGCGAACGATCGGGTAGTCGGAGACATCATCGAGCAACTCGGACCGAATCTGGAGGTCCAGCGCGGTCCTTTGACGCGGGCGAGCCTCCGTCTCCAGAACATCAACCTGCGTTCGCAGGCGGAGCGCATGGCTTGGCTTGCCAGCATGCTTCACGAGCTGCCCGGAAGCGGGATCGTTTACACATTGACGGTTCGGGACTCGGAACGGCTGGCAAGTTGGCTCCAGTTGCAGGGGATCGACGCCGAAGCCTACTATGGCGCGCTGGAGACGGAGCAGCGTGAGGCTCTGGAGAATCGACTTCTCAACAATGAGATCAAGGCGCTGGTGGCGACTGTCGCCCTGGGCATGGGTTTCGACAAGCCTGACCTCGGATTTGTCATCCACTATCAGCGGCCGTCCTCGGTCGTGCATTATTACCAACAAGTCGGGCGGGCTGGACGTGCCGTCGACAACGCTCATGGCGTTCTGCTCAATGGCGACGAAGACGACGCCATCGCTGATTACTTCATACGAACTGCATTTCCCACGCCTCAAGATGTCGAGCAGTTGCTGGGCGCAGTGCGAACGGCCGGCGTCGCGCTAACGATTCCCAAGCTCCAACAGCGCGTCAATCTCTCGAGAGGCAAGATCGACAGGATCCTGGACTTTCTACTGCTCGAATCGCCTGCACCCGTTCAGAAGACGGAGGGTGGCTACATTCTGAACCCGGTACGCTGGCAGATGCCGACGGACCGGATCGAACGGATCACGAACCTGCGGAGACACGAGTTGGATCGCATGCGGACGTACGTGAGCAACCGAGACTGCTTGATGCAGTTCTTGGCAGAGGAACTGAACGATCCCGACGCCCGAGCTTGCGGCAAGTGCGTCAACTGCGTTGGGCAACTTCTGCCGGAGGACATCCCGGAGGCGCTTGCGCAACAAGCGGTGGAATTCCTCGACCGGCAGGAGAACCCGATCGAACCGCGAAAACAATGGCCGGCAGGCATGACGAATGCGGGGATGCGGGGGAGGATCGCGGTCGAGCACCAGGCGAGGGAAGGTCGGGCATTGTGCCGGTGGGGTGACCCTGGCTATGGTGAGATGGTACGCCGAGGCAAGCAGCGGGACCATCATTTCGATGATCGGCTCGTTGAAGCCGCCGCCCGATTGATCTCGAATCGCTGGCGCCCTGATCCGGCGCCGACCTGGGTCACATGCATCCCCTCGAATCGGAACCAGACTCTTGTCCCGGATTTTGCACGGCGGCTGGGTCAGCGCCTGGGCCTGCCATTCGTCCCGTCCCTCCGCAAGGCGAGGGAGACTGAACCCCAGAAGACTCGTGCCAACAGCTTCCAACAGGCCCAGAACTTGCATGGGGCTTTTATCGTTGAGCGGGCGGCTGTACGACAAGGGCCAGTGCTGCTGGTAGACGACATGGTGGATTCGAAGTGGACCTTTACGGTAGCATCTGTCCTGTTGCGCCAGGCCGGGAGCGGGCCAGTTTATCCATTTGCTCTAGCGGACAGTTCCTCGGAAAATGGTGAGTAGAAGATGGATTTGGAGTCGACTCTGACACCTGATACGCAAGCGGTGCTCCTCCTTTGTGGGGAGCTTGGCCAGCGTGGTGGTAACGGACTGAAGCCGCTTGGGCTTCGCCAATACAACACACTCGCGAACTGGCTGAAAACAGAGGGCTTGCGACCAGGCGATCTCCTGACACCGGACGGACAGACGAGACTCGGCGGACTTCAAACCGCGGAAGTGAATTCCGATCGAATTGCCCCACTGCTCGAACGCGGCGCCGCGTTGGCGTTGGTCGTAGAGCGATGGGAGAGAAGCGGCCTCTGGGTCATCAGCCGGAGCGACGCCGCGTATCCGGAACGTCTGAAACGGTACCTTGGGCAGGCCGCCCCTCCAATTCTCTATGGCGTTGGTTCGAAGAGCCTGCTCAATCGCGGGGGGCTCGCAGTAGTCGGGTCGCGCGACCGATCGGATGAGGACGGGGACTTCGCGAAACGGGTTGGCGAGCATTGCGCCCAGGAGGGCATCGCGATCATTTCGGGCGCAGCGAAGGGTATTGACCGCGATGCCATGGTCGGTGCTCTCGAAGCAGGCGGCTGGGCACTGGGCGTTCTTGCCGAGGGCCTGGCGAAGACGGCCACTTCCGGCCAATACCGGTCGGGGCTGGTGAGCGATCATCTGACGCTGGTTTCGCCGTTCGATCCGGACTCGCGATGGTTTGCTTACACCGCTATGGAGCGGAACAAACTCCTGTATGGCCTGAGCGATGCCGCACTGGTTGTCGCCAGTGCAGCTGAGTCCGGGGGCACATGGGCAGGAGCGACCGAAGCCCTTCATCATGGTCGAGTGAAGGTGTTCGTAAAATCCACTGGCGTTGTGGCTCCTGGGAATCCGAAACTGGTGCGCATGGGCGGGATTCCATTTCCCGACGAGCCGTGGGAGAACCTCCGATCGGTGTTTGGCGCGACTGAAGAGAAAAACGGCCAACTGTTCTCCTCTGCTGTCCGGCGATGTTCACCTGCCGTGGAACCGAGCGCTGAGGTCGTGGCCGCTGCTCTGCCGGACGTTCCTCCCGTTGAGACGCAAATTGCACCCGCCGAAACCACGGCCGAGGAATCGGGCCGGTCGGCGGAAACGGAGCGCACCGTCGACGCCTACACCTTGGTGATCAACACCGTGCTGGCGCTTCTCAAGGAGCCACAGTCCGATGAGTGGCTTGCGAACAAAGTATGCGTTCGCACGGCGCAAATGAAGGACTGGCTGGACAGAGGCGTCCGTGAAGGCCGAATTCTAAAGTTGAAAAAGCCGGTACGTTACTTGGCACATACGCCGACTCTTTTTACCGAGTAACGTGCCGAGTCCATCGAGCTCTTTGAAAGCCGAATATCAAGGGGAAGTTCGCGCCTTCGAAATCTCCCCGAGCGGTTAACACGGCGGAGAAATCGGCACCCTTCCGGTTCTCCAAACGCCTGTTCGAAGAAGGGTTCCTCTTGGGGAGCCAATTCTTTTTTCAGCACCTTCCCCCGCCCGTTCGTTAACGCTTTCTCTCCGCCCCCGACTCCGCAACTGGCCGCAATTTCGGCACTTCCGCGTCTCTCCGTTTCGAGCCGATTCCCGCATGAAGCGCCAGCCGTGCACGCCGGCGACGTTTGCCGGATTGCCGTTTCTCCCCGTCTCTGCGCCGGAACCAGGAGTTGGTTAACGGTACGGCGGTGATTGTCCAACCTCAGCCCGGACGACCCGAACCCGGGTCACTCCGCCAGCGGGTGCCTCCTGAGAGGTGGTCTTTGTAGATGCACAGGATGTCTTCGAGCGTTCGTGCTTCGAGGTCGCACAATCCCGGCGGGAACATGCTCCGCTCCAGGCTGACGGGCGTAGTTGGGAGGTGCAGGCGTCGTGCGCCGGTTCGCGTGCCGCAGTGCAAGTACACGCTTCGCGGTTGCAGTCCAAGCTTCGCGCCGATGCGCAGTGCCGTGTCGTACCAGTACAGCTCGGCGTTTTTCCACAGGTGGCGTGTTCGGTCACGGATGAGCGCGTAGAGATCATCGAAGGTCCGGCACGTTGCGATGTCTCGCTCGGCATCGAGGAGTGCGCGAGCCGCGTCTTTGAGGGCTGCTGGCGCGAGGCGTCGCTGGTGATCGAAGCGCTTCCCACTGCTCGTGCGCGCGAGCGTAGCGTTCGTAATCGCAGCTTGCAGCGACGGTTGCCGTGCGAACCACGAGAGCTCTGCGTCGGCGCGCGTTCGATGGTGCTGGTCGTAGTGGCGCAGGATATGCTCAAAGGCTCGCATGCGCTTTCCCCCGAGTGTACACCGCTGCGCGCAGGGTCGGTTGCGCTGTGTTCTCGTCGCTATCTTCTTGCTGGTTCTGTATCATCGTGGGTGATGACGTTCGACGAAGAGGTTAAGGCGCTGCCGGACGATTGTCAGTCGATGCTCGCTGATCGCGCTGGTGGATGGCAGCTGTGCGATCTATTGCCAAAGCTGTTTACACCAGAGCAGCTCGCTGCGGGAGAGTCTCGCCAATGGGAAGTGTGCGGCCTGGTCTTGATGAACACGCGACGGCTGCACGAAGCGATCGCGGTGTTTGACCGGTTGTACCAGACGATGCTGGAGCATGAAGTGCGCACGGGCCAGCACGTCATGAAGGGCATGCCCCTGGTTTGGATCAGCGACTGTCAGCGCCACTTGAATCGCCCGATGGTCGCGCGCCGTTTCATCATGCTGACGCTCATCGAGGATGCGGTCGCGTCGGCGGGGGCGATTTCTCCCGAGCGTCACGGCTCGTACTTTCGTGCGGCGTGGATTGACGGGTTGCCGCATGACGAGATTGTGCGGTACGCGGAAGAAGCCCTCGTGCTGTACGAAAAGGACCGGGCCGCCGGTGCGTATCCCGAGTGGATTTTGCAGCAGCTCGATCAGGAGTGGCTTGCTGGCTACCCGTCGCCGAGCGAGGTTGACGTGTACCCTGCCAACCGACGGTACGTGTCATTCCTCTTGGAACGACTCGGTGATGGCACTGGCGTGACGCTCGAATTCCTTGCGGCGTACTTGATGAGCGTAATGCCTGGCTGTCGCGTGTACCGGCGCAAGCGTAGCCACTCGACAGACTACGATCTCGTGTGTGCCATTGAGGGGCTGCAGACGGATTTTCGGGCGGAGTTCGGACGATACTTCGTGTGCGAAGCAAAAGACTGGGCCAAAGCTGCCGGGTACACCGAGTTTGCGAAATTCTGCCGCGTCCTGGACTCAGTGAAGGCGAAGTTCGGCATCCTCTTTGCACGAAACGGCATCTCGGGCAAGAATACGAACGATGACGCAACACGCGAGCAGCTCAAGGTGTACCAGGATCGTGGGATCATCATCGTGGTCGTCGACCAAGCGGACCTGCAGGCGGTCGCCGGCGGGCAGAACTTCATCACCCTCCTTCGATCACGATACGAGAACGTCCGGCTGGACCTTGAATGAAGGGCTCTGAGCAGGAATTCGTGCAGAGGGCTGAAAAGACAGCCACTGGTCGCGCGTAGCCTCTTGCGGCGAATCTGACCGCCGACCCCGACGGTCCTCTCATTGGCCCCGATCTGGAAAGCGGGTTATTGGCGGTCCAGGCCGGACAAGCAGGGCTCAAGCGGCGTATATAGTTAACGGACACGGCAACACGCCGCGCCGATCACATCCACCAGACGCCGGCTCGACCGCCAAGCGGAGATCGTCGTGGGTGGTCTTTCAAGGAGGCCGCTCATGCGCGAACGTGACGCCGCGCTCGAACAAGCCGTCGCCGAGGTCGCCGCCATCCTGGGCGATGCACTCGTGCGCTTGATCTTCCCCAATCCTCCCGTCCAGCAAGTTGACTTCCCAGAGACGGAGAGCCCTCATGTGACTGCTGGTTAACGCCATGAAGACAGAAACCCAAATCCGCGAGGAGATCGAGGGCCTCCGCAGCTTGACCACGGCGCAACTCAAGGGCAAGTACCGCGAGGTCTTCGGCGAGCCGTCCCGATCCAATCACAAGCAGTTCTTGTTCCGACGCATCGCCTGGCGCATCCAGGCAAACGCGTGGGGCGGCCTCTCCGAACGCACTTTCCAGCGCGTAGTCGAGATCGCGGTCGACGCCGATCCTCGTATTCGGGGTGCCGAGGGACTCTCCCTCATTCGCCTGGCGCTCGAACACCGAGTGGCCCGGATCGACTTCAGCAGGCGAGAGGAACGGTGCGAGAATCACCAGATGAAGACCAAGTTGTACGAATCGCTGGCGGAATGGTGGCCGGTCATGTCGGCGCCAGAAGATTACGAAGAAGCAGCGGCGATCTACGGTGAGCACCTGGCTCAGCTTGGTGATGCTCCCGCGAAGACGGTCCTCGAGCTTGGCAGTGGGGGCGGCAATAATGCGTTCTTCCTAAAACGCCAGTTCAAGATGACTCTCGTGGATCTCTCTGCGGGCATGCGTGCCCACAGTCGCAGGCTCAATCCAGAGTGCGAGCACCACGAAGGCGACATGAGGACGTTTCGACTGGGCTCGGGCGGCCAATTCGACCGCGTGTTTATCCAGGACGCGATCTTCTACATGGCCGATCTCCGGGATCTTGGTCGAGCGATGGAGACCGCGTTCTATCACTGCCGTGCAGGAGGCGCGCTCCTCATCGCGCCCGATTTCGTCTCCGAAACATTTCAGCCGGGTACTGAGGTCGGCGGACAGGATGGAGCGGACCGGAGCATGCGGTACCTCGCGTGGCGTTGGGACCCGGATCCATCCGATCACACCTATCTGTTGGATTTCGCCTTTCTGCTGCGGGATTCCTCCGGGTCCGTTCGCGTTGAACACGACCGGCATGTAGGGGGATTATTCCCGCGTGCGGAGTGGCTGCGGTTGTTGCGAGAGGGAGGCTTTATTCCGGCCAACCTGACATTTCATCACTCGAAGGTTGACTATCCACTGGATCTCTTCGTGGGTGTTAAGCCCTTGCCGGAACCCGGCCCGTCAGATTAGGAGTGCCGGAAGCCCGGCTCGGCTGCGGATTGTGCGGAACGGCCGCGGACTGCGCCGAGCAGACGCCACCGTTTTGACCTCTAAAGCCTCCGCAAGACGAACGCTGCGGACGACAGCCCAGGCGTCTGAAGGCGGTTCGGAAGCGTAAAGTGGACTTCTCCCACTCAAGCACTCAAGGTTCATCTCGGATGCT
>WBZO01005144.1_pt2 | contig 13195 bp, 10 predicted proteins | sample 5204261 | NCBI WGS metagenome assembly WBZO01 (sample SAMN12412400, study PRJNA552823) | activated sludge metagenome | isolation source: activated sludge from anammox sidestream of wastewater treatment plant... | place: USA: North Carolina | collected 2017-09
CCGGCCTGGGGGCCTCAGGGCTAAGAAGTCGATCAAGCTGCGTGAGTATATCACGGATTCGGTCTGCCAGGGTGTTCTTCTGCTTCTTGGACATTCCGCTCTGCCTTCCTGTAAAATCAGCGCTTGCCCCCCATTTTTCAAAGACGGCAGTATTTATCTTATTATCAGGGTAGCATACTTTTGTATGCTTTTTCAAGAGCCTGCGGCCCTGCCTGGCTGTTTCTTACCAGTTTTTTACGCAGCCGGGCGGGGCATCTTTGATGCTGGAAGTGTTGTATCACGGGTCCGACCGGCCCGTATACAGGACCATGGTCTTATCCGCCGGGCTGCGCCAACCCACCCCGACTGGCGCTCGCCGCATCTGTGCGGATTGCCCTCTCACTTCCTATACGAGATTCCCGGCGGATAGTTGCGGCGTAGCGGGATTACGAAAGTTATACCAGGCCCCAGAACAACGCCATCCCGACCATGAGCATCACGAAGCAGGCGATGGTCAGCCGCCAGCCCAGATGGAAGAAATCCGTGAATGTATAATTGCCGGGGCCGATCATGAGGAGATTGACGGGGTGGGCAATCGGCGTGATGAAGGAAGCCGAGCAGCCGATCGCCGCTGCGACTGCGATCGCCTGGGGGCTGACGTTGAGCTGGATCGCGCTGCTGATGACGATTGGCCCGGTGACCAGCATGGAGACCTGCCCGCCGATGATCTGGGTCAGCCCCGCAGTGAGCAGATACGCCCCGGCTGCGAGGCCGAGCGGGCCGAATGGCAGCACGAACCTGATCACCTGCTGCCCGATCAGATCGGCCAGCCCGGTGTTGACCATCGCCAGGCTGACCGCGTACATGCCGGCGATCAGGAAAATAGCCTGCCATTCCACCGTGCGGTAAGCGTCTTCAACCGGCAGCAGCCCGAGGATGAAAACGAGCAGAACTGCCGCCAGCATAGCCAGGAATACCGGCATGCCGAAGATAGAAGCCGCGATCGCCCCGAATACGATGGCGACGGAGAGGCTGGCGCGGACGATATCAATCGGCTGGTCGCTGTAATCCGGCTCTATGACGACGAAATCCGGGTTGGCCTGCAGGCTTTTCAGGCGGTCAGCCCTCCCTACAGTCAGCAGCGAATCCCCCGGTTGCAGTTTTATGTCGGCGACATTCGTCCGGTAGCTGCGGTTATCGCGCAGCAGCGCCACCACCGTCAGCCCGTGCTGTTCCCGAAACGCAAGCTCGCGCAGGGTGTTGCCCTGGGCCTGCGAGTGCGGAGACAGCACGACTTCCGCGAAGCGGACGCCGCGCGCGCTCATACAGACGTTGTCGCTATTGCGCCCCACCTTGAAGCCTTCGATGCCTAACTGGTTAACCTGCTCTTCGCGCCCGATGGTGAGGAGGATATCGCCGCTGGCGACCACCTGATCCTGTGTCGGGGCGAAGATTGCCTTCCGCCCGCGCCATATTGCCGCTACCGTGATCCCCAGCCGCTGCCCTAACTGGAGATCGGACAGCGTTTTGCCCACAGCGGTCGTGCCGGCGGGGACAACGACTTCCCACAGGCGTTCATCGAGCCGGTAAACATCTTCCAGCTCGCTGCCGGTCCGCCGCGCTATTGTCTGTTCCAGCCGGGGAGGGCGGTCTGGCAGCAGGCGCGGCCCGAGCCACGCCTGCAGAACGATCCCGGTCAGGGCGATCAGGCCGCCTGTCGGGGTGAAATCGAGGACATGCAGCGGCGCCTGGGGCGGCTGAGCGGTGGTCAGCAGATCGCTGGCAATGATATTGGCCGTTGTGAAGTACGTTGCCGATCCGCCCAGCAGACTGCCATAAGCGACGGGGATGAGCAGCTTGCTCGGGCGAATCCCGGAACGGCGGGAGACATCGACCGCGCTCGGCAGCATCAACGCGCCTGCGGCGAGGTTGTTCATGAATAAGGAGAGCAGGGCGGTTGCCGCGGTGAACAGGAGAATCAGCCGCGCCTCCGATTGTCCCCCGACCACAAGAATTCGGCGGGTGATCCAGCGGGTGACGCCCGTCCTGTCCAGGCAGCGCGTCACAATGAACAGGGAGAGCAGCGTGACGACTACTGGCTGGCTCAACCCCTCAATGGCTCTGATCGCCCCGGCTGGCGTCTGCGGAGCGCCCAGCACCCCCAGGCCGAAGAACTGCGCAATGCCGAGCAGGAGCGCCATCAACAGCGCCGCGACATCGATGCGGAGGCGATTCCGGATGACCAGTATGATTGGAATCAGGACGACGATAACGACCAAAATCTGTGTGGCAGACACTGTCAGCTCCGGTGGGTATCTGTGCAATATTCCTTCAACAAATGTGCGCTCAGGGGGCAACCTGGTTGTTTATGTTACCCGGGTCGCCAGCACAGGGGGTATCTGGACTTTTGTCAGCGCTTCCCTGTACAATGAGATCAGGGCTGGTTTAATTGCGAGAATTAAGGAATATGATAGTGCATCGCCGTGTCACCTGGTCCCTCACCCACCGCGATTATGGGCCGGTTGGTGCCCCCGCGATCACGGACTTTTCCCCGGCTCTGCCCCCACGGCGACTCAATATCGCCTATCCGCGTGGCGAAATCAACCCTCGCATCCCTGCCCTGTAGGTTACCCGATTTCTGCGAAACTACTGCCTGTCCTGTTTTTCCTGTTGTTATCTTGAAGAAAAAGTTGTTTGCGTATCGCTGTTGAAGCTCATGACTAACGGGCGGCTGACCCGGGCTATCGTCAGGCAGCAGCTCCTGACATAGCAATGCGGAAGGGCACCCTGCTCAATGACCGGATGGAGGATAGTGCGGGCGGTATGTCCCCACCGGAGCCGCGCAGCCCTGACGGCGCGTACAGCCAGGACGGGCATCCTCCGCTTGAGAGTTCAGGAGAATATCCTGTGGAAAAAGCCATTTACATCACCAGCCTCGATATGGAACGGCTGCGAAGCCTGTTCGACGACCCGGGCCTGCTGCAGCAAAGGCCCTATTTACGGGAACTGGAACAAAAGATAAACTGGGCAGTTGAAGTGCTGCCAGCGGAGATTCCGCCTGACATTATCACCATGAACTCAACCGCACGGCTCATCGATCTCGCTACAGATGAGGAGATGACCCTCACACTGGTCTATCCGGATCAGGCGAATATCGGGGAAGGGAGAATCTCGGTCCTTGCACCTATCGGGACGGCGATGCTGGGCTGCCGGGAGGGAGAGACGATCGAATGGGAGATGCCGGATGGCACCCAGACTATGAAGATCGGCCGTATCCTTCACCAGCCGGAGGCAGCGGGGGAGTCCCTGTAGCAGCGGCAATTTCCAGGATCGATACGATTGAAATCCGGACGCCACGGCGTCCGGATTGTGGCGATCGGAGGCACGATGACACAGCAACCTTCAGGCACTATCCGGCAGGCGCTTCGCCAGGTCAGGCTGCTGGAAGGGCTGGATGACGCGGCCCTGACGACGGTGGAGGAGCTGCTTGAAGTGGCCGAGTACCAGCCTCAGCAGTACCTGTTCCATGAACACGCCCCCCGGGAATCGATGATGATTATCGAGAGCGGCTATGTCGTGGTCACGACCGGGATCGGGCAGCGCCCGATTCCGCTGGCGACGCTAGGCCCTGGCGCGCTGCTGGGGGAACGCCTGCTGCTGGGCAGCCCGACTCATGTTGCGTCGGCCTATGCCAAGACGGAAGTGCGCGGGCTGCAGCTTTCGCGGGGGGCGCTGGATCAACTGGCCGAAAAACGTCCGGATATTTACCAGCAGCTCGTCACGGCGGCGGCCGAAACCCTGAGCGAGCGGCTGATGTATTCGGCGGCGCAGCAGGCCGGGGGCAGCGCCCTCCCGCTTTCCGGCGGCTACCGGACTGAGCAGGATTCGCTGGGCGAGCGGCGCGTCCCTGACGAAGCCTATTACGGCGTACAAACCGTGCGCGCGGTCGAAAACTTCCCCATCTCGGATATCCCTATCAGCAAATACCCCGTTCTGATCGGGGCGTTAGGCTGTATCAAACAGGCGGCGGCGATGGCGAACCGGGATCTGGGCCTGCTCGATCCGGAAGTGGCCGGGGCGATCATCGCGGCGGCGGAAGAAGTCCGACAGGGGATGTGGACCGGCCACTTCGTGGTGGATGCGATTCAGGGCGGGGCAGGCACCTCAACTAACATGAACGCCAACGAGGTGATCGCCAACCGCGCTCTGGAGATGCTCAACCACCACCGGGGGGAGTACACCTTCATCCACCCGCTCAACCATGTGAATTTGTCCCAGAGCACCAACGACGTATACCCCACGGCGATCCGGATTGCGCTGTACTTTGCCATCAATGATCTGTTGCAGGCGATGGGCGAGCTGCGCGACGGCTTCGCGGCTAAGGCGGCTGAATTTGCGGATGTGATCAAAATGGGGCGCACCCAGCTTCAGGACGCCGTGCCGATGACGCTGGGGCAGGAATTCAGCACCTATGCCGTGATGCTGGAGGAGGACATGGATCGCCTGCGCGAAGCGGCGCAGCTCATTGTCGAGATCAACATGGGCGCCACGGCCATCGGCACCGGCATCAACGCCCACCCTGATTTTGCGGCGCGCGTGTGCGAGCATCTGCGGGCGCTGACCGGGATTCCGCTGGTGATCTCGCCGAACCTGGTCGAAGCCACGCAGGATACGGGTGTCTTTGTGCAGTTGTCGGGCGTGCTCAAGCGTATCGCGGTGAAGCTGTCCAAGACGGCCAACGATCTGCGCCTGCTTTCATCCGGGCCGCGCACGGGCCTGTATGAGATTAACCTGCCCGCGGTGCAGCCCGGCTCGTCAATCATGCCCGGCAAGGTGAACCCGGTCATCCCTGAGGTTGTCAACCAGGTCGCGTTCGACGTGATCGGGAATGACGTGACGGTGACAATGGCGGCGCAGGCCGGGCAACTCCAGTTGAATGTGATGGAGCCGGTGATTGCCTACGCGCTGTTCAACAGCCTCACCCATTTGCGCAACGCCTGCCGGGTGTTCCTGACGCGCTGCGTGGAGGGCATCACCGCCAACCGCGAGCATTTGCGCCAGATGGTGGAAAACTCGATCGGGATTGTGACCGCGCTCAACCCTTATATCGGATACGACCAGTCGGCGGCGATTGCCAAAGAGGCGCTGGACAGCGGGCGCGGCGTGGTCGAGCTGGTGCTGGAGCATGGCCTGCTCACGCGTGAGCAGGTGGATGAGATTCTCAAGCCGGAGAATATGGTCGCGCCGCGCTGGAAAGCGACGTGATCGCGCGGGCGGCCAGATGGTGCAGCGGCTTCTATTCGCGTGGGTGCAACAACAGGAGAGGATGATGTTTCCCGTCAAGTGGTGTGAAAATAAGCAGGTGAGTGCCGGGCACAGCGATGCCGTCAGCCGGGTCTTCCCCGCCGGTGTTTCGCGTCTTGTGCGCGACTTTCACCAGCAGATTCCGGGGTACCAGATCAGCCCGTTGAAGAATTTGTCGCATCTGGCCGCGATGCTGGGGCTGGGCGGCATCTGGGTGAAGGATGAATCCGTGCGGCTGGGCCTCAACGCCTTCAAGATTCTCGGCGGCTCCTACGCTATTTACCAGGTTGTCAAATCCATGCTGGGTCTGGAGCAGCAGGAGCTATCCTTTGAGCAGCTTACATCCAGCGAAGTGCGGACCAGGCTGGGGGACCTCACCTTCGCGGCGGCCACCGATGGTAACCACGGGCGCGGCGTGGCCTGGGCCGCCAACGCGATGAACCTGCGTTCGGTGATCTATGTCCATAAGTTCACCAGCAAGGCGCGCATTGATGCGATCGCAAGCCTGGGGGCTGATGTGCGGGTGGTGGATGGGACTTATGATGACGCGGTGCGCCAGGCGGATATTGACTCCCGACAGAACGGCTGGCAGGTCATTTCCGACACCTCCTGGGAGGGGTATGAGGATGTGCCGCGCTGGGTGATGCAGGGCTATGCCACCATGTGCAGCGAAGCCCAGGAACAGCTTGCCGGGCAGGGGATTGTCAGACCTACGCATGTTTTTACCCAGGCGGGTGTGGGCGCGATGGCTGCTTCTGTGATCGGGTTTTATCGCCAGTTGTTCGGAGCGGACGATCCGGTGGCGGCCGTGGTGGAGCCAGATAAGGCTGCCTGCCTTTATCATTCGGCCCAGATTGGCGACGGCCAGCCGCACAGCTTCCCGGGCGACCTCGACACGATCATGGCCGGTCTGGCCTGCGGCGATCCCAGCCCGTTAGCCTGGGGTATTCTGCGCGACTGCGCCGATGTATTCCTGTCATGCCCCGATTATGTGGCGGCCAGGGGTATGCGCGTCTATGGCGCGCCGCTCAAGGGCGACCCGTCCGTCGTGTCAGGCGAATCGGGCGCTGTGGCCCTGGGATCGTTGATGTTCATCATGGAGCGCCCGGAACTGAAGGAGCTGCGGGAACGCCTCCGCCTGAATCGGGAATCGCAGGTGCTGCTGATCAACTCGGAGGGCAATACCGACCCTGACCATTACCGGCAGGTGGTCTGGGATGGGGCCGATCCGGTTCCCGGTGAGTACATGGGCTGCAAGTAGGCGCGGGGCGGCGGGGCGATCCTGCGGCTCGACGGATTAACCTCCGCCAACATTTGCGGACTGGGGCGCGAAACAGCATCCGGTTTCGCGCCCTTCCGATCAAGGCGGGGTAAGCTCGGCGCTTTCCATGCTAAAATAATCTGCGCAGGATGGTGTATTCCTGGGATGAATGAGGTTTAGCCGATGATCCCTGATGCTCCAGCGATGACTGTCCCTTTACGAGCAGATGAACATGGCGCGATTCGTATCGACAAAACATGCGTCCTGCTCAATACTCTCGGATAATGATAAAGCCTGACTGAACACAGGAGACATCTATGAAGGCTGCGGAAATCATTGAAGCGCTGACATACCATACCGCTTATCCCTATGAAGCGGTCGCGGCCGCCATAGACCAGCCTGACGAAGTTATCCCCGGGCTGCTGGAGGTTCTGGAAGCGGCTATTGAGGACCTGTCTTCGGTGGCTGACGACCTGGATAACATAGGCTACATTTACGCTATGTATCTGCTGGCGCAGTTTCGGGAGCCGCGCGCCTACCCGCTGCTAGTCCGATTCTTCTCACTGCCGCAGCAAGAGACGCTGATGCGAATCACCGGCGATCTGGTCACGGAAGACCTGGGCCGGATGCTTGCGAGTACTTGCGGCGGCGATATCGGGTTGATCCAGGCGATGCTCGAGGACAGAACCCTCGATGAATTTATTCGCAGCGCGGCGATGTCGGCCCTGGTGGTGCTGGTGGCCCAGGGAGTCAAATCCCGCGAGGAGATTCTGACGTACTTCCAGACTCTCTTCCGCGAGAAGCTGCCGCGCGAAAACTGTACCGAGGTCGATGCGTACATCTGGGGCTCGCTGGTCAGCAACAGCCTGGACCTGTACCCCGATATGGTGATAGAAGATATCCGGCAGGCGTATGCCGAGGACCTGGTCGATGAGACGATTCTCGATCTGGCTTATGTTGAGGAAGAGATGGAGCGGGGCAAGGCGGCCCGCCTGAATAAGTTGCAAAACGACCGCCACTACACCTTCATCAATGACACAGTTGCGGAGACGAAATGGTGGGCGATGTATCAGGAGAAGACCCCGCCGCGAGCTACCACAATGCCTGTGCTGGTGACCAGGCGGACCGGGCAGGTCGTCCGGGTCGGGGGGAAGGTCGGACGCAATGACCTGTGTCCGTGCGGCAGCGGCAAGAAGTACAAACACTGCTGCGGCAGGTCAGGCGGCAACGCTTAACGGGCGACTCAATCGGTGCAATAAAACAGACACCCCGCCAGATGCGGGGTGTTTCTGTGGACCTGAGGGGGCTCGAACCCCTGACCTCCACAATGCCATTGTGGCGCTCTCCCAATTGAGCTACAGGCCCTTATGAATTCGCATTTTAGCCGGGCGACGGGCCGTTGTCAAGGTGAAGTCGCCAGCGCCGGCCGGCGCGAAGCTGAAATGCTCCGGCGGGAGCAGTGTGTTATGATCCGGGCATTGGCCGGCCCGTCCGAAGGAGCGTCTATGGTACTGGCGACTGGAAACGCCGCTAAAGTCTACTGCCTGAACTGGCTGGAGGCCGCGATAACGGCCCGCGCCCCCGCGCCATTCACAATTCTCGATATGGGGTGCGGCCGCGCCGGCGCTTTTGTCAGGCTGCTGAGCCTGTATCCGCAGGTGAGCTATGTCGGGATCGAGCCGTCCGCGCCGGCCTGTGAAGCGGCGCGGCAGCAGCTGGCCGGGCGAAACGCCGTCATTCATCAGGGATGGGCTTATGACGTAGCAGGCCGCCTGGTGCAGGAGCAGTTCGACGCGGTGATCTCCTTCAGCGTGCTGGAGCATGTCGTGCAGCGCCAGCGTTATGTGGACAGTATGCGCGATTGTCTGAAGGACGACGGCCATATCCTGATCAACTATGACGCCGGGCACTTCGTCGCCCCGGCCACCACCCGCGAGCGCCTCAAAAACTTGATCGGCCCTCTGCTCGCCGCAGTCGGCATCGAGCGCTACTACCAGCGCTTCGTCAGGGAGGACGACTTTCGGCAGATGGTCCGCAGCGCCGGGCTGCATATTGTGGAGGACAAGTTCTTCAACACCCGGCTGAAAGGGGTGCACAAGCATATCCCGGCTGAATATGCCGATGAACACATGCAGCGGTGGCTGGACTACGAACTCTGGCTGAATACGCTGGGCATCCGCTATGATGACGCCAGAGCCAGGACCTGGTTCAGCCGGAACTTCATCCTGCAAAAGGAGACGCCGTCGCCCTGACCGGGCCGTGAAGCTGACAGACGCCGGCTCTCGCTGTCGGCGAGCTATCAGCCCTCTGGCGGGAAGCAGCGGGGCGGGATGTTATAATTGGAGCATTGCACAGGCAGATATGGATGAGGCCCTCAGGAGGCACTGGTTATGTCATTCAGCGATTTGCTTGGTTTCGTGGCTTTGTTGGGCTGGGTGGCCATTATCGCCGGTATCGCGCTGGCGATCGTCTCTGCCTCGCAGAATCGGTCTCCGCGCAACGGCGTTATTCTGGCCGTTATCGGCCTGGTGGTAGGCGTGATCTTCACTGTGGTCAGCCAGGGGGTGCTGATTGTGCAGCCCAATGAAGTGGCGGTGGTGTTCGACACGGTGAGCGGCGAGCTGCTGACACCGAAAGGCCCTGGCTTCAACCTTGTGATTCCGATCGTCCAGGAGGCTACGCTGTATCCGACCTCCCAGCAGGAATACACCATGTCGAATATCCTCCACGAAGGGGCGTACCAGGGCAATGATGCCGTTGTCGCCCGCACGCTGGACGGACAGCAGGTGACGATTGACGCCACCATCATCTATTCCATCGATCCGAGCAATGTCAACCTGCTGCACCGGCGCTGGCAGAACCGCTACGAAAACGAGCTGGTCCGCCCGACGGTGCGCGGCGTCATTCGCGATGAGGTCTCCCGATACCGAATCGAGGATATCTATAGCATCGAGCACGGCGCGCTGCGGCAGGGAGTTGAGGATAGCATCATCGACCGGTTTCAGGACGAAGGGCTGCTGGTCTCCGACTTCCTGATCCGCGATATCCAGTTCAGCGATGAGTATGCGCAGTCCGTCGAACAGAAGCAGATCGCCGAACAGGATCGGCTGCGCGCCGAGCAGGAGGCCGAGCGGCTGCGCGTTCAGGCCGCTGGCGAGCGCGACGCCGCGGTGGAGCGCGCCACTGGCGAGGCGGACTCACTGCGTTTGCGGGCGCAGGCTGAAGCGGACGCCATCCTGCTGCGCGCTCAGGCCGATGCACAGGCGCTGGCCCTGATCCGCGAGCAGTTATCACAGGACCCGAACCTGGTCAACTGGCGCTACGTGGATACGCTGGCGGACAACGTGCGTATCATTGTGCTCCCCAGCAACAGCCCGTATCTCTTCGACGCGGAGAGCCTGCTGTCGGCGGCGGGCGTGCCCGCCGCCCCGGGCGCTGAGCGGTAGACCGGCCGCCTGGCGAAAGTGAAGCCGGACTTCCCGGAGGAGTCCGGCTTTTTTATCCCGCTGCCGCCCGTATGAGTCTTATAAGAAACGGCGCAGGAAAGTTGACAAAGACAGGCTTAGATTTTAAGATAGTGCCAAATTGAAGATTCGCGCAATCTGACGCGGGGCATGCTGAAGAAGCGGCCGCGCGCGTGTGATCGAGTGAGCAATGGCCGGTTACAAAGACTACTACAAGACGCTGGGTGTCAGCCGTAACGCCAGCGAAAAAGATATCAAGAAGGCCTACCGTAAGCTGGCCCGGCAGTATCACCCCGATGTGAACCCCGGCGATCGGGCTGCTGAGGAGCGCTTCAAGGAGATTAACGAGGCCAACGAAGTCCTGGCCGACCCGGAGAAGCGCGCGCAGTACGACCGCCTGGGCAACCAGTATCAGGAATGGCAGCACATGGGCGGGCAGGGCAATGTGCCCTGGGAAGACCTGATCCGCCAGGCGGGCGGCGGGAGCGGCGGCCAGTACCAGTATGAGTTCAGCGGCGGAGACAGCTTCTTCGATATCCTGAGCTCCATGTTCGGCGGCGGCGGCCGGCAGCAGGCCCGCCAGACCCGGATGCCGATCAAGGGCCGCGATATCGAGCAGGAGGTCACCGTCACGCTGGAAGAAGCGTACCACGGCACCACGCGCGAGTTCATGCTCGGCGGGCATCGGTTGTCGGTCAAGATTCCCAAAGGCGCCCGCACCGGGACTCGCGTCCGCGTCGGGGGCAAGGGGGAGTCTGGCTACGCTGGCGGCCCGCCCGGCGATCTCTACCTGATTGTCCGGGTGCAGGATCACCCTGACTATGCGCGCGAAGGCGACGCCCTGGTGCTCGACCTGCCGGTAGACCTTTATACTGCTGTGCTGGGCGGCGAGATCGAAGTCCCTACCCTCAGCGGTAAGGTCCGCCTCAAGGTGCCGGCCGGCACGCAATCCGGTCAGAAATTCCGGCTGGCCGGGCGGGGGATGCCCCCTCTGCGGGGCGACCGGCACGGGGATCTCTACGTGCGCGTGATGATTCATGTGCCGCGCAGCCTTTCGGGACAGGAGCGAGAGCTCTTTGAAAAACTGGCGGCGATGCGTTCCAATAAGCCCTGATGGCATCGTTTCAGCCCGCCGGGCGGGTCGCAGCCCGGGGCGCTGAACGCAGGACGGAGTCGTAGTATGAAGAGGCGTTGGGTGTTACTGCTGCTGGCCGGGGCCGGGGTGTTTGCGCTGGGCATGGCGGTGGCCGCCGTACTGCTGACCGGCTCGCTACCGATGGCGCCGCGCGCCGGGGCCGGGCTGCCCCGGCTTATGGCGCATCAGGTGGAGTTGCCGGCGGGGGCGGGGATAGCCGAATTACAGCCGACGCCCAGCCCACTGCCCCCGGAAGTTGTCGCCGCTTCGGAGGCGGAATATCTGCTGCTGCGGAATATCTACCACCGGGTATCCCCTTCCGTGGTCAACATTGATGTGGCGATCGCGTTTGGCGAGGGGACAACCTCCGGACCGGTTGATTTCGCCAGCGGCTCTGGCTTCGTTTACGATCTGGCCGGCCATATCCTGACCAATTCCCATGTCGTGCGCGACGCAGACCGTATCCTGGTGACCTTCCGCGATGGTTATGTCGCCGAAGCCCGGGTTGTCGGCCTCGATGACTTCAGCGATCTGGCGGTGATCCGGGTGGATGTAACCGCGGCGCACCTGGTCCCGGTTGAGATGGGCAGCTCAGATGACCTGTATGTCGGCCAGCGCGTGGTTGCCATCGGCAACCCCTTCGGGCTGGCCAGCTCCCTGACGACCGGCGTGATCAGCGCCCTGGGCCGCACCTTGCCTTCAGCGGAGCTGATAGACCCGACCCGGCAGCCCTTTCAGAACCCGTCGATTATCCAGGTCGATGCGGAGATTAACCCCGGCAATTCCGGAGGGCCACTGCTGGATTCCTACGGGCGCGTGATCGGCGTCAACACGGCCATCCGCACCCGGACCGGCCAGTTTCAGGGCGTTGGCTTCGCCGTGCCGGCCAGCACGATCACCCGTATCGCGCCGGAGCTGATCGAGAAAGGCCGGGTGGACTACTCCTGGCTGGGCATTTCTTCTCTCTCGCCGGAGGGAGGCTTCAGCCTGACTGCGCTTGCTGAAACGCTCAACCTGCCGGTGACATCCGGCGTGCTGATTCAGACTATCACGCCCGGCTCGCCGGCTGATATGGCCGGTCTGCAGGGCGGCTTCGACAACAATACCCGGGTCCGGGGCACCGACGTCCTGGTTGGCGGCGATATCATCGTCGCTATCGACGGGGTATTTGTGGACAGTATGGATGAGCTGGTCGGCTACCTGGTCGTGAATACCCGCCCCGGCGATGAAGTGAAGCTGACCGTTGTCCGCGGCGACCGGACGCTGGAGATCCCGGTGCTGCTGGGCAGCCGGCCTGATTAAGGATAGTCCGTCCGCCCGGCGGATGGAACCGAGCGGGGCAGAATCCTATGAGCCTCTACGAACAACCCGACCTGGACGAGCCGCGCTACACGATCAGCGTGGTAGCCCGGCTGGTGGCGCTCCATCCTCAGACCCTGCGCAACTATGAGGAAGCCGGGCTGGTCACCCCGCAGCGCACGCCGGGCAACTTCCGCCTGTACACCGAGCGCGACGTGCTCCGCCTGCGCAAGATCGTGCGGCTGACCGAGCTGGGGGTCAACCTGGCCGGCGTCGAGATCATCCTCAACCTGACCGAGCGCGTGGAAAATCTTCAGGAGCAGGTGGAGGCGCTGGAAGCCCGGCTGGAGGTGTTGATCGCGGGCGACGGGCGGCGGCCGTGATCCGCGCCGCCGCGCCCGCGGCTGGCCTGTGTTGCCAGAATTTCCCGGGTAAGGGGCGCGCCCGTTCGTCAGCGGCTTCGGCCAACTTCTGCTACACTGTACGTGATGTACCGTGATTCCACCCGTGCCGGAGGTTATCCATGACTGACCGCGAGACGGTGAACCTGCCCGATCTGCTGGGGGCTATCACCAGCGGCGAGCGCGTGAATATGGATGTCGTGCAGGTGGCGCTGGGCGTGCGCCCGCGCAGCACCCCCGCGGGGCGCCCGTTCGACGTTATCGTGCTCCTGCAGAACGCCGCCGATATCGAAGTCGATGTCGCCGTTCAGATGCGATTCCCTGACCGGGATTCCAAAAAGACTCGCAATCC
>WBZO01005316.1_pt1 | contig 13195 bp, 10 predicted proteins | sample 5204261 | NCBI WGS metagenome assembly WBZO01 (sample SAMN12412400, study PRJNA552823) | activated sludge metagenome | isolation source: activated sludge from anammox sidestream of wastewater treatment plant... | place: USA: North Carolina | collected 2017-09
CTGCTCGACTTTCGCCGCTCGTTCGGCCAACACTGCGTCCCGATCGACGAAGAGTCGCTGACGCTCCGCTTCGAGGCGACCAAGCCGGGCCTTGCGATCGACGCAAGAGAGGCAGACACCGTTCCACAGTTGAATGTCGCCGCAGACCGGGCAGGCGCCCAGCAGGTGATCGAAGCGATCGATACGGGCACGAGGACGTCCCGCCAGCGCCGCATCGCGTGCATCGGTGGCCAGGGCGAAGAGAGCATCGAAGAGTCGCTCGGTGGCATGAAGATCAAGACCGAGAACGCGAGCCAGTCTGGAGAGATCGTCGCCCTCCAGCAGGAGGTCCCCCTTGACCACCGTCGTGCCACGCTCGGCCCAGTCGATTTCTTCGGCGAAGGGAAAGCGGTACTGGTCGGCGGCAATGACCACGCGGGACGGTGACTCGGGCTCGAGCTCCTCGATCGTCAGAGGCCAGTCTGGAAGGGAGGGGTGGGGGCGGTCCACCTGCTCGATCGGTTGCTGGATCTGGTCGCCGACTTCGGCGATGGCCTGGTCGATCAGCTGGGCGCGCTCGTTCCAGGGATTGTCACGCCGAGCGGCAAGTTCCGCTTCTTCCAGTTGCTGCTCAAGTCGTTCGAGACGCTCAACCTTGCGAGCCATTGCCGGATCGCTGGTGTCGAACTCGGCGGCCAGTTTGCGGGAGCTTCGGGGGGGAGGGGCTGAGAAGCCGCGAGCCCGGGAGGCGACGGCGACTTCCTCCGCCTGAGGAGGCGTCGCGGCCGGTTCCTGCTGCTGACGTGACCAGAATCGCCATTTAGACATCGCGTGTGTCTTTCTCCGTGGGCTTGACCCCTTCCCCGGAACGGCGTCACCATTGCGCCATTGGGAATACGATGATCAGGATACCGGACCTGCAACGGCCGGTGGAGCAACTGAACAGCAATGACACTGAGCACCTTTACCTGGACGCCCGAACCGGAGGCGGTCGCGCAGACCAGGATCCTGGAGTTTGCCCGGTCGCAGGGTCTCGAAACTGTCGAAGCTCTGCAGTCCTGGGCGGTGGCGGACATCGGGCGGTACTGGGACGCTGTGGTGCGGTATCTGGGCCTTGAGTTTGCCACACCGTACACGGCGCCGGTCGATCTTTCGGCGGGACCCGCCTGGCCGGAATGGTTTGTCGACGGACGCTTCAACTATGTCGGGGCTGCGCTCGACCGGTGGATCGACGCGGGTCATGGTGAACGCATCGCCATCTACGCCGAGGCCGACGACGGCGCTCGCCGGGAAACGACGTTTTCTCAGTTGCGGGAAGAGACATGGCGGATGGCTGGCGCCCTGCGGTCGATGGGGGTCGATCATGGCGACCGGGTCGGCATTCTGATGTCGATGACGCCGGAAACGGTGACGGTGGTGCTGGCGCTCGGGGCGCTGGGGGCCATATTCGTGCCGATGTTCTCAGGTTTCGGTCCCGAAGCCGTGGCGTCGCGTCTGCGGGATGCGGAAGCGAAGCTTCTGGTCAGCCATGACGGATTCTATCGACGGGGTGGTCTGATCGACCTGAAATCAGTGGCGGATGCGGCTATCGACCAGTCACCGACCGTTGAACAATGTCTGGTGATCCGCCGCTCGGGACATGAGGTTGCCTGGCACGAGGGCCGCGACTACTGGTTGGCGGATGTACTGGCGGCATCGGAGCCGATCGAGAAACCAGTCGATACGGCAGCCAACGATCCCTACATGATCATCTACACCTCGGGGACGACCGGGCGACCAAAGGGTGCGCTGCATGTGCAGTCGGGGTTTCCAATCAAGGCTGCGCATGACATGGCGCTTTGTTTCGATGTCGGATCGCAGGACACGGTCTTCTGGGTGACCGATCTGGGCTGGATGATGGGTCCGTGGCTGATCTGCGGCGGGTTGCTGCTGGGGGCGGCGATCGTGCTCTACGAAGGGACCCCTGATTACCCAACCCCCGGCCGGTTGTGGCAGATCGCGGAGTGGAGTGGGACAACAGTGCTCGGTGTGGCCCCGACAGCGGTGCGGGTGTTGATGACCAAGGGGGACGAGTGGGTCACCGGGAGTGATCTGAGCAGGGTGCGGCTGCTCGGATCGTCTGGCGAGCCCTGGAATCCCGGACCCTGGCAGTGGTTCATCGATGTGGTCGGCGGCGGGCGCTGTCCGCTGATCAATTACTCGGGCGGCACCGAAACAAGCGGCGGCATCGTCACCGCGTTGCCCACCACTTCGCTCAAACCGTGCGGGTTCAGCGGTCCGGTGCCGGGTATGGACGCCGATGTGGTCGACGAAGCCGGTCACCCAGTGCGTGGATCGGTTGGCGAGCTGGTGATTCGTCAACCGTGGGTGGGGATTACGAGGGGATTCTGGAAGGATCCCGGGCGATACGAGGAGACTTACTGGTCGCGCTTTCCGGGTATCTGGGTGCACGGCGACTGGGCAGAAATCGACGACGAGGGCTGCTGGTATATCCGGGGGCGATCGGACGACACGCTGAAGGTGGCGGGCAAACGGGTTGGGCCCGCCGAAGTCGAATCGGCCGCCGTCGTTCATCCCGATGTGCAGGAAGCCGCAGCGATCGGCGTGCCGGATGAGATCAAAGGAGAGTCGATCGTCGTTTTCGCTGTGCTGCGACAGGGTGCCGAGGAGTCCGCGGAGCTGACCGAGGAGATCAGGCGAGGGATCGGCAGACAGCTTGGTGCAGCGCTGAGGCCGTCGGCGGTCTATGTGGTGAAAGATCTGCCGAAAACGCGAAATGCCAAGGTGATGCGGAGGATCATCCGCGCCGCTTATCTGGGACTTCCGTCCGGAGATACGACCGCGCTGGAGAACCCGGCAGCGGTCGAGGAAGTCGTGGCGGTCCGCCCGATCGCGAAGGGGTAGGGAGATGAACCGGGAATCGCTGTCCGGCGTGCGCATGGTCAGAGCAGAAGAGCATGTTCCCAGCCGGGAACGGGAGGAGCGCCGGCGTCTGGCGCTGGAATGGGGGTTGGAATCGGCGTGGTCGATCACCGACCGGACGATTCCGCTGTTCAACCGCAATGGCGTGGCCGGTAAGTTCTCCAGTTCTCAGACCTTTCTGGGTGTGCCATTTCAGCAGGACATGCGCGAGCTGGATGGGCAGGATGTGGTTTTCGTCGGAGCGCCGCTCGATGCCGGGACGACCTACCGCCCTGGTTCGCGATTCGGTCCCAACGGCATCCGGTCGGTGACATCGCTGGCCATGGGCTACAACTTTGAGCTGGGGGTCGACCTGTACGAGTCGTTGCGGATGGTCGATGCCGGGGATGTTTCCATTATTCCGGCCAATCTGGAGAAGAGTTTCGATCAGATCGACAAAGCTGTCGCCTATCTCCACGAACGCGAAGTTTTTCCGGTCGTGTTTGGCGGCGACCATTCGATCGGGTATCCCGATATTCGGGGGCTGGCGCCGTTCGTCGATGGCAATGTGGGGATCATCCACTTCGACCGTCATCCCGATATGGGCGAACTGACGCTGGATGAGCGAATGCACGGTACCCCCTTTTTCCACGCCACGAACATCCCCAATGCGCCGCCGTCGAATCTGGTGCAGATCGGTATTGGCGGCTGGAACATGAACCGAACCGGGGTGCGCAATGTGCGCGAACGGGGCGCGACATCGATCACCGTGGGAGACATCGACCGCTGGGGTCTCGAGCGCATCGCTGAGAAGGCACTGGAAATCGCCTGGAAGAACGCGAAAGCGGTTTTCCTCTCTTTCGATATCGATGTTCTCGATCCGGCGTTCGCCCCGGGCACTGGCACTCCCGAGCCGGGTGGACTGTTGCCTCGGGAAGCGTTCCGGTTGCTGGAACTCGTGGCGCGCGAGGGTCTGGCCGGGATGGAAGTGGTGGAAGTGGCGCCACCCTATGATGTGGCCGACACGACGTCGATGCTGGGCGCGCGGGTGGTGATGGACGTGCTGGGCGTGTTGGTGAAGAACCGGAAGCTGGGCCAGTTTGTGGCCGACGCGGAGCCGGTGACCGAATCCACGGAACCGGGGGTTGCCGGCTGATATGCTTTGCGGTCGGGGCGCGCATTGCCGATGGCGCCTGATATCCCTTCCGCACATAGAGGCAGTTGGTGCAACACTCGGGCGACAAACCACTCACGCAGTTCGAGATCGATCATGGTTCGATATCGCAGGTTCACCGGCGTGGGTTCGCCTGGTGGCTGGGTCGATTGACGATCGCCGCGCTTCTGCTGGTTTTCTCCCTGTTTTTCGTGACGATGCTGCGCATTTTTCTGGCGGCGCGAGCGGATGATACCGGTCCGGCTGGGGCGATCGTCGTGCTCGGAGCGGCGCAGTTCAACGGGGTCCCCTCCCGGGTGTTCCAGGCCCGACTCGACACGGCATTCGATCTCTATCTGTCAGGTGCGTCGGATGTGATTGTGGTCACCGGCGGCAAACTGCCGGGCGATGTTTTTACTGAGGGGGAGGCGGGGCGCAACTATCTGATTGATCGGGGCGTACCCGTTGACGCGATTCTGATGGAGTATATGAGTTCGAATACCGAAGAGAGCCTTCGCAGGGTTTCGGCCATGCTGCACGAACGGGAGATCGACGACGTGCTGCTGGTCAGCGACGGTTTCCATCTCTACCGCTCCCGTATGCTGGCCGAAGAGTTCGGATTGCGGGCGGGGATCAACGATGCCGACAACAGTCCCATCCGGCAGGGTTCGACCACCGAGTTCCGGTATATCGTGCGCGAAACCTTTGCTGTCCTGGCGCACCGGCTGGGACTGGATTAGGGAGTCCAGCGGCTGCCAATCACCTCTGGCAATTGATCTGAAGCACGAAGTCGCTGGGTGCCGGGAGAGGGATTCGAACCCTCACGGGTTGCCCCGTCGCATTTTGAGTGCGATGCGTCTGCCATTTCGCCACCCCGGCAGGGGAGGGGCGGAGCTGAGCACTCCGCCAGGGACAAAGTTTAGTCGATTGCCGGCCAGGAAGCAGGATGCGACGGCGGGCCATGGGTCGGACGGGTTCGGTGTGCCGGTGCTGGTATGCTCAGACTGTTGAGATGTCATGTCGTTGGCAAAAGGGGTTGAGATGACCGCAGCAGCGATTTCCAGGTGGGAGATGATCATCGGGGGTAAAGATGTGCCGTCGGCATTGGGCGAAACCTTTGACACGGTGAGTCCGACCACAAACGATGCCATCGCCGCTGTGCCCAAAGGGGGCCATGAGGACGTAGATCGAGCGGTGGCAGCGGCCCGAGCGGCTTTCGACGAGGGACCATGGTCTCGATTCACCCCGCTGGAGCGCAGCCGGGCCCTGAATCGGGTCGCCGATCTGCTGCGGGAGCGCGTGGAAGCTATCGCGCGATTGGAAACGGAGAACTGCGGCAAGATCATTGTCGAGTCGCGTGCCGATGTCATCTCGTCGGCGAACTGCTTCGAGTATTACGGGAATCTGGCCACCCAGTTGTGGGGCGAGCAGATTCCGATGAACGGACCGCTGCTCGATTACACCTTGCGCGAACCCTACGGTGTCTGCGGTCAGATCATTCCCTGGAACTTTCCCCTGCTCATGGCGGCCTGGAAGGTCGCCCCGGCGCTCGCAGCCGGCAATACGGTCGTTCTGAAACCGGCCAGCGTCACCCCGTTGACGGCGATCCTGCTCGGCCAGCTTTGCCGGGAGGCCGGGGTTCCCGACGGTGTGGTCAATGTGATTACCGGACCGGGCGGTGTCATCGGCGACGCGATCGTTGGGCACGATGGCGTTGACAAGGTGGCGTTCACCGGTGAAACCGAAACCGGTCGCCAGATCATGGCCAAAGCGGCCAGGACCATCAAGAAGGTGTCGCTCGAACTGGGGGGCAAGAGTCCGAATATCGTCTTCCCGGATGCCGATCTCGACGAAGCCATCAACGGATCGCTATTTGCCATATTCACTAATGCCGGTCAGCGCTGCACGGCGCGGACGCGTCTTTTCCTGCACCGGGAAATCTACGATCAGTTCCTGGAGACCTTCGTGAGCAGAGCCAGAGAGATCCGGGTGGGAGACCCGCTGGAACACGAAACGCAGATGGGACCGGTGATTTCCCCCCAGCAGCGGGATCGGGTGCTGCACTACTGTGGCGTCGCGCAAAACGAGGGAGCCGAACTACTAACCGGCGGGCGCAGGATCGGGCTTGGTCAGCTGGCCGCTGGCAACTTCGTCGAACCAACGGTGTTTGGTCGAGTCGAATCGGGGATGACACTCGCCCAGGAAGAGGTATTTGGTCCTGTCCTGGCGGTGATTCCGTTCAGCAGGGAAGACGAATTGGTACGAATGGCCAATTCGACGATCTATGGTCTGGCCGCCACCATCTGGACGAACGATATCAAGCGGGCGCATACCCTGGCGCGGCGACTGCAGGCGGGCAATGTGAGCATCAACTACCCGACAGTCAACCCACCTGAGGCACCATTTGGCGGTTACAAACAGAGTGGAATCGGCCGTGAGTTGAGTCGGCATGGACTCGACCTCTACCTGCAGACAAAGAACGTAGTGGTCAACCTCAACTCGCAGCCGTTTGACTGGTATGGGAGGTGGCCGGCTAAACCGTAGCCAGAAAAACCAGAAGCCGTACAGAGGTGGTCCGTTTTTTGCAGAGTGGTGGGGGAACGAGTCTCGCCGGGTGCGCGCCCGCTCGGGAAACTCATCACTTCGCACGCGCTCGTGTTTTGATGGCACCTCCGTCTGTTCTATTCGATAATGACACTATTGATTCCTGCCATTCAGGCAGGTCCGCACCCTCTCTGGCGAAGGATGATTCCAGCTTGACAGTCACATCGGCGGCTCTGCCGCATCAACACACGGGTGTCTCGTTCGATACGGTCGATCAGCTCGCGGCGCGACTGGCTGAGGAGCGGTATATCACGGACCGTAGTCTGGCCACGACGCTTTTTCTGACCCTGAGTCTGCGCAAACCGCTGTTGCTGGAAGGAGAAGCCGGCGTCGGCAAAACCGAAATCGCCAAAGTTCTCTCGGCCATTCTGGGCACCGATCTCATTCGACTGCAGTGTTACGAAGGACTCGATGCCAGTTCGGCGATCTATGAGTGGGATTACCCGCGACAGATGCTCTTTCTGCAGACAATCGAGGCGACCGGTGAGGTCAGCCGTGAACAGGCCCGCCGTGATCTCTTCAGCGAGGAGTTCCTGCTGAAGCGACCGTTGCTGCAGGCGATCGATGCGTCACATGAACGATCACCGGTTTTGCTGATCGATGAAGTCGATCGGGCCGATCAGGAACTCGAGGCATTTCTGCTTGAGATTCTTTCCGACTTTCAGGTTACCGTGCCAGAGCTGGGCACGATTCGCGCCGAGCACGTGCCAATTGTCATCCTGACATCGAACAGGACTCGGGAGATTCACGACGCGCTGAAGCGACGTTGCCTCTACTTCTGGATCGACTTCCCCAACTTCGAAAAGGAGTTCCGAATTCTGACGGCCAAAGTGCCACAGGCGCCGGAGCGGATGGCTGCGCAGATTTGCACCTTTACGCAGGGACTGCGAGAGGTCGATCTGTTCAAGTCCCCGGGGATGGCCGAGACGCTGGACTGGGCGCATGCGCTTCTCGCATTGGGAACGAAGAACCTGAACCCGGAGGCGGTCGACGATACGCTTGGCGTCATTCTCAAGTATCAGGAAGATGTCGACCGGGTCCGGGGCGATGTGGCCAGAGCGCTGGTGGAGCGAGCTGAACGTGCAGGCGACGCCTAGTTACCGCCTTTTCGAAGAGGTTCCGCTGGAAGCCAATCTGGCAGCGAATTTGCTGACACTGGCCCGCGATCTGCGCCACGCCGGTTTGAATATCGGCTCGGGACAGGTGATCAATCTGGTCGATGCTGTTTCGGTGATCGATTGCCACCGGCGCGAGGATTTCTACAGCGCCGCGAAGTCGACGCTGGTCACCGCACCTGAACAGATTCCGGTTTTTGACACGGTGTTCGCCCGTTTCTGGCGACGACTACTGCGGCCGGAAACGCTGGAACAGGATGCCCTCGACCAACATCGATTCGATATGCCACCAGCTCCCAGCGATCCGAAAAAGGGTTCGGACGTCGAAAAAAAGAAACCGCAGGCGGGTAAGGGAGAGACCGACAAGGATCGAGCGGTCATGGCAGTCGAGGACTCGGCGATCGACGATCAGAGTAAGACCGAGGATCTCGACGCGCTACCTGAGGACGTCATTGTGTTCAGCGCCCGCGAGGTGCTGCGCAAAAAAGATTTCGCCCAGTTTTCGCCCGATGAGATCGCCGAAGCACGTCGCATTATCGCCGGGATGACCTGGCGGCTCGGCACCCGGGAAACACGGCGACGGGAAAAAGCTCCGCACGGCGATTTTATTGACTATCGGCGTACCCTTCGCCACAGCCTCAAACACGGAGGGGTTCCCCTCGAACTGCGCCGCCGCCGCCGTCGCGAAAAAATGAGACCCCTGGTGCTGATCTGCGACATTTCAGGGTCCATGGACCGCTATTCGCGATTGCTCCTGCAGTTCGTGCATGCGCTTGAACAGGGGCTCGACAGTGTCGAAGTGTTTGTATTCAGCACGAGACTGACGAGGATTACCCGCGAACTGCGCAAAAAGAATGTCGACTCGGCCATCGAGCAGGTCGTCAAATCGGTGCACGACTGGTCAGGCGGCACACGCATCGGGGAGTCGATCAAGACCTTCAATTTCGAATGGAGTCGCCGGGTGCTACGGTCGGGCGCCACGGTTGTCATGATCTCGGATGGCTGGGATCGTGGCGATCCGCAACTTCTGGCCACTGAGATGGCCCGATTGCAGCGTTCCTGTCGCCGATTGATCTGGCTCAACCCGCTGCTCGGTGCACCGGGTTATCAACCGCTGACGCAGGGAATCAGGGCAGCGCTGCCTTTCGTCGACGCATTCCTGCCGGTGCACAACCTGAAGAGCCTGGAGGCCCTGGCTCAGTTGCTGGGTGAGATGGACAATTCGCCGCCCGTGCGGGCCAATCGGTCGATTCGGCCGCTGTCGGGCGATTCTCTCCAGATGAAGCCGTTCGTCAACGACCGCGGTCATCTCCTGGTCGATGTGGGACCGATGATGGACGGCAAACGCGTTGAAAGGAGCGGTAACCGTGAAAGAACTGCTGCACGACATTGATCTTTGGCGCCAATCCGGCGAACGAGTCGCCCTGGCCACCGTAGTCAAGGTGGAGGGTTCGGCGCCCAGACCAGTCGGCGCCACCATGGCTGTCTCGGATGCGGGGAATCTGGCCGGATCAGTGAGCGGTGGCTGTGTCGAAACGGCGGTGTTCGAAGAGGCGCAGGACGTGCTGGCTACCGGCAAACCGAAGCTGATTCGCTACGGTATTTCCGACGAAATGGCCTGGGATGTGGGGCTTTCCTGCGGCGGCACCATCGAGGTCTACGTGGAGCCTCTGGACGGCGCCCGATGACCAACTCGTTCAGTTTTGAGCAGTTGAGAGCGGCAATCGAAACATACAAACCCGCTGCCACAGCGACGATTGTCAAGGGTGAACCGGTTGGCGCCAAGATTGTGATGATCGATGGCGACATTGCCGGCACGTTCGGTGACGCCGAACTCGATCGGCAGGTCATCGCGCGGGCGAAAGAGCATCTCGGCGAGAGTCGATCGACGACGGAAGCGATCGGGGAGATCGAGGTCTTCTTCGAGAGTTTTCCGCCGCCACCAACGTTGCTCGTGTTTGGCGCCGTGCACGTCGCCCAGCCGCTGACCTCGATGGCCAAGCAGCTCGGTTTTCGCGTCGTGGTGATCGATGTACGCCCCAAACTGGCGACGAAGGATCGGTTCCCCGATGCAGATGAAATCGTGCTCGACTGGCCGGATGTGGCGCTGGAAGGGAGAACCGTCGAGCGAGACACGGCGATCGCCATTCTGTCTCACGACCCCAAGTTCGACGAACCGGCATTGCTCGGTGCGCTGGCGACACCTGCGCGCTATATCGGGGCGGTCGGCAGCCGCAAAACCAACATCGATCGGCGGCAGCGTCTGCGCGATGCCGGCGTCAGCGAAGAGAGCATTGCCCGTATCCATGGGCCGATTGGTCTCGATATCGGGGCAAATACACCCGAAGAGATGGCCATCAGCATCCTGGCCGAAATCATCGCCATCTGGCATGGACGATCAGGGGGATTGCTGGCTGGAGCCAGCGGCAATATTCGGGCCCGCGACTGATCCTGGTTGGTCATGATGGCGAAGCAATCAACTCCAGGGCACCCGCAAGTCGGAGCGGTCATTCTGGCGGCCGGCATCGCGCGCAGAGCAGGGGTGACCAAACAGCTTCTCGATCTTAATGGGAAACCACTGCTGCAATACGTGATCGACAACGTACTGGCGTCTTCGGCTGACGTCGTTCTGGTGGTTCTCGGACATGACGCGAAAGCGATCGAAGCGGCGATCGAGCCCGGCGAGGTCGAGATCGTCCTGAACAGCGACTACGCCACGGGGCAGGCCGGTTCGCTGATTGCTGGTCTGCAGGCGCTTCCCGCGCGTTGTGATGCCGCTGTCGTGCTATTGGGGGACCAACCAGGAGTCGATGCCGCAGCAATCGATCGAGTCATCGCACACTGGACGGAAAACCAGGCGCCGATCGTCGTATCGGTCTGGCAGGGCGAGCGTGGAAACCCGGTGCTGATCAGTCGCTCGCTTTTTGCCGAGATCGCGACGCTGACTGGCGATACTGGAGCGCGCGCGATTTTTGCCCGCCATGCGGACGAGATCGAGGCGGTCGAATTCGACCGCCCCATGCCCCTCGATGTTGATACGCTGGCCGACTACCGGGTACTCACTCAGGAGACGTAACCGGAGTCCACCAGTCTGGTCAGTGCGTTGTCGAATGCGCTCAGCGTGAACGCAACATCTTCGTCGCTGTGCTGAACGCTCAAGAGTCCTCCACCATGGAAGAGGTCGACGCCTTCCAGGGCCATGGCCAACTGCAACGGAATGGCGGCCCCGGACCGGCCGCTCTTCTTCAGGGCGGTGGGTGAGAGACCCTCCGGCAGGCGAAGATCGCCTCTCGTGCGATTCGTGATTTTTGGCCCGACGGTGATGTGGAAAACCGAGCTTTCTCCCCAGGCAGCTCCATCGATACCGCGATCGTCGAGCAGGCAGTTGATGCCGACGCGAATTTTGGCGGCGAGATCGTCGCAACGCCGCTGAACTGTTCCGTCGGCGCATTGCGTGAGGCAGGTATAGCCGGCGGTGGCGGCGAGTGGGTTAGCGTTATACGTTCCCGGATGGCTGACCTTTCTGGCGTTCCAGTCCGGATCATCCTTGAAGATGATGTATTCCATGATGTCGGCCCTGCCCGCCACGGCGCCTCCCGGCATACCGCCGGCGACGATTTTGGCCATGGTCGTCATGTCGGGCGTGACCCCGTAACGCTCCTGCGCACCGCCCGGAGCCCAGCGAAAACCGGTGATGACCTCATCGAAGATGAGCACCGCTCGATATTTCGTGGCCAGGTCGCGCAGTGCTTCCAGGGTTCCATCGGCAAGCGGTACGCTCGACCAGGATGCGCCGCTCGGCTCGATGAGAATGGCGGCGATATCACCCTGCGTCAGGCGTTCCTCGACCGCGCCGAGATCGTCCGGGGGGACCACGGCCACAGTGCGCAGAACCTCATCCGGCACACCCGGAGCGCCGGGATCCTCGAACGGTGGCGACTCGCCCTTGATCACATAGTCGCTCCATCCATGGAAATGTCCCTCGAACTTGAGGACTCCCGGTTTGCCGGTGAAGGCGCGTGCCAGTCTCATGGCCAGCAGGTTCGACTCTGTTCCCGAACCGGTGAAGCGCACGAGCTGAGCGCTGGGCACCATTTTCTGGACCTGCTGAGCCCAGAGAATCTCCGCTTCGTGGCCGGCGCTGTAGTGGGTTCCCTTGTCCAGCTGAGCATGCATCGCCGCGATGATGCGAGGATTGTTGTGTCCGAGAATGAGAGACCCGTGACCAACTGCGTAATCGATCAGGCGATGCCCGTCGACGTCCCACTTGTAGGCTCCGTCGGCACGTTCGACTTGCAGAGGAAACGGACGCATGAAGCGCCCATCGTGAGCGATTCCACCGGCAAGACTCTTTTGCGAAAGTTCATAGCGAGCGCGAGAACCGGCGAACGCTTCTTCATACGCGGCGACCAGGTCGGGAGCGGCAACGGCATTTGACATCAGGAGATCTCCTGTAACGAACGACACGCTGGGTTGCAGTATACGGCCATACTTCAGCATGACAGGAGATGAATCCTGCGACGATCCGCTGATACTGTCAGGGGAATACAAAGGTGGACAACGCAACTGTACTGATGCGCCTGAATCATGTTCCTCGCGTGGATTTCTGCGCGTTGCCGACCCCGTTGCGCAGGGCGGTCAATCTCGAACGAGCGATAGGTGGGCCGACGCCGCGACTCTGGATCAAGCGCGACGACCTGACCGGGTTGGCCTATGGCGGCAACAAAGCTCGCAAACTCGAGTATCTGATGGCCGAGGCCATCGCCAGCGGGAGCACCGTCGTCCTTACCGAGGGTAATGTGCAGTCCAATCACGCCCGGATGACGGCTGCCGCTGCGGCGATGTGTGGTCTGCGTAGCGTGCTGGTGCTCGATTCGCGAGGCGGTGTGTACCGACAGGGCAATCTCCTCCTCGATCTCCTGCTGGGAGCTGACGTTCGCATGGTCGAACCGGGGACCGATCGGCATGCCGAAATGTTGCGGATCGCTGCGGAACTGGAATCTCGCGGCGAGCGTCCGTATGTGATCCGGACGGGAGGCAGTTCGCCGCTGGGTGCGCTCGGGTATGTCCGCGCGGTTGTGGAGATGCATGATCAGTTCGAAGCGTTGGGAATCAAGCCAGCGCGCATTTACACACCAACCGGTTCACAGGGAACACTGTCTGGATTAGCGGTAGGAGCGTCGCTGACCGGTCGTGAAGGGGTGATCCAGGGCGTGGCAGTGGAGGACGATGCAGCAACGCTGGCTGCGGATGCGGCGCCGATTGCCACCGGTACTGCAGCTCTTCTGGGTCTGGATCGGCGTTTCACACCGGCTGATTTTTCTATCGAGGATCGTTGCGTCGGTAATGGCTATGGTATCGCCACCGAACGCGGTCTCGAGGCTATCGCGCTGACACGGGGTGAGGGCATTCTGCTCGAACCGACCTACACTGCGAAAGCCAT
>WBZO01005318.1_pt1 | contig 13185 bp, 7 predicted proteins | sample 5204261 | NCBI WGS metagenome assembly WBZO01 (sample SAMN12412400, study PRJNA552823) | activated sludge metagenome | isolation source: activated sludge from anammox sidestream of wastewater treatment plant... | place: USA: North Carolina | collected 2017-09
CGTTCTTGCCGCCGGCGCGCTCGCGCCCGCTGCCGCCGCAGCGCCTGCCGTGGCGGCAGCGGGCGATCGGCTCTGGCGGTCGGGCACCGACCCGGCGCCATCGTTTGCGGCCGTGCGCTCGGGTGCGCCGTCGTCACGGATGCGCCTTCTCGATCGTCATGGCGCCGAGCTCGACGACGTGCGCGTCGACGTGACACTGCGTCGCCTCGAGTGGACGCCTCTCGCGGAGATCTCGCCCGCCTTGCAGGCAGCGCTCGTCGCCGGCGAGGACAAGCGCTTCTACGCACACGCGGGTGTCGACTGGCCCGGTCTCGCCATTGCGGCGTGGGACAGCGTGTGGCGGGCCACCGACGGACGTCGTATCCGCGGGGGCTCGACGCTCACGATGCAGCTCGCGGCGCTCCTCGATCCGGAACTGAAGCCAGGCACCGCCGAGCCGCGCACGATCGGACAGAAGTGGGACCAGATCGCGGCGGCACGCGCGCTCGAGGATGCCTGGTCGAAGGCCGAGATCCTCGAGGCGTACCTCAATCTCGTGACGTACCGCGGCGAGCTCGTCGGGATTCGCGCCGCCGCGTCGCGCCTTTTCGGCAAGGCGCCGTCGGGGCTCGACGCGCGCGAAGCGGCGATCCTCGTCGCGCTCCTGCGCGCCCCGGGAGCGCAGCCGGCCATCGTCGCGCAGCGCGCATGCGCAGTGGCGGCGGCGACCGCGTCCGGCGCGCCGTGCGAGGCGATCCGCGCGCGCGCAGCGGTCGCGCTCGCCGGCGGTTATCGCGCCATTCCGCGTTCCGGCGCCGCACCGCACCTCGCCGCGAAGCTCGCACGTACGACGGGCCCATCGCTCGTCACCACACTCGACGCCGACCTGCAGCGCTTCGCCGTTCGCACGCTGCACGATCATCTCGCCGACCTTTCCGCGCGCAACGTCGAGGACGGCGCGATCGTCGTGCTCGACAACGCCACCGGCGACGTCCTCGCCTACGTCGGCAGCAGCGGCGAGTTGTCGCGCGCACCGGAGGTCGACGGTGCCGCCGCGCCACGGCAGGCGGGCTCGACGCTGAAGCCTTTCCTGTACGCGCGGGCGATCGACGATCGGATGCTCACCGCGGCCTCGCTCGTCGACGACAGTCCGCTCGCGATCGCGACGGCGCGCGGCGTGTACGTGCCACAGAACTACGATCGCGACTTCCACGGCACGGTGAGCGTGCGCACCGCGCTCGCCGGATCGCTCAACGTTCCGGCGGTGCGTACGGCGGAACTCGTGGGCGTCGCTCGGCTGTACGACGATCTGCGCGATCTCGGACTCGATACGCTGACCGAGGACGCCGAGCACTACGGGGCAGCGCTGGCGCTCGGTGGCGCCGACGTGACGCTTGCCGCGCTCACCAACGCGTATCGCGCGCTCGCCAACGGCGGCGTCTTCGGTCCCACGCGCGTGCGTGCGGATGCGCCGACCGGCGCGGCGACGCGGCGCGTGTTCCGTCGCGCGGCAGCGTTCATCGTCGCCGACATCCTCGCCGATCGCGGCGCGCGCGCGGGCACCTTCGGCCTCGACAATCCGCTCGCGACGCGCGTGTGGAGCGCGGTCAAGACGGGCACGTCGAAGGACATGCGCGACAACTGGTGCGTGGGGTTCACGGCGCGCTACACCGTCGGCGTTTGGGTCGGCAATTTTTCGGGCGCGCCGATGCACGACGTGTCTGGGATCACCGGGGCCGCCCCGATCTTTCGCGACATCGTCCATTACCTGCACCGTGACGAAGGTTCGACGCCGCCGCGCGCACCCGCCGGTGTCGTCGCGCAGGAGGTGCACTTCGATCCCCCGATCGAGCCGTCACGCCGCGAATGGTTCGTGCGCGGGACCGCGATGGCGCGCGTGCGCGCGGTCACGAACGACGCCGAGGCAGCGCTCAGTCCACGCATCCGCTATCCCGCTCCCGACACGCTCGTGGCCCTCGATCCGGACATCGCGCCGGGACACGAGCGCATCGTTCTCGTCGCCGCCCCCGGCGCTGCAGACCTGCGCTGGCGTGTCGACGGCCGCCTGCTCGAGGCACCCGGCGCCCGTGTGGCGTGGATTCCGACCGGAGGTCGCCACCGCGTGACACTCGAGGATGGCGCCGGAGGCGAGTTGTCGAGCGTCGAGATCGAGGTGCGCGGCACACGGGGCCTGCGCGAAGCGCCGGTGCCGGCGACCGCGCCGGCCCCGTGAGCATGGACACGGCCTGTCGCGTCCGTCGCGCGTTGGGGGTCGCGCTGCCCTGCGCGCTCCTCGCGGCAGGGGTATCCGCGCGCACGATCGAGGCGCCTACCCGCGACGCGGCGTCGACGCCGCGCGTCGTGGTCAAGCTCCACCCCGACGGCGCACCGTTCACGCCCGCCGCCCGCGTGGCGCGGCTCGCCGCAGCGAGCGCGCTGCCGCTTGCCTACGAGCGCACGCTCGCGCTGGGTGCGCTCGTCGTTCGTTCGGCGGCGATCGTCGACGACGCCAGTGCGCAGGCGGTGGCCGAGCGGCTCGCCCGCGAGCCGCAGGTCGTCTACGCGGCGCGGACGCATCGCGTGCATGCGCAGGTCGTTCCGAACGACGCGCTCTTCGGGCAGCAGTTCTATCTGCGGGCGAGCGCGGCGGCGATCCGCGCCACCCAGGCGTGGGACATCACGACCGGGACGGCCGCGATCGTGATCGCGGTGCTCGACACCGGCTACACCGATCACGTCGACCTCGCCGGCCGCCTCCTGCGCGGCTACGACTTCGTCGCGCCGGCGGATCTCGGTAACGACGGATCGCCGCTCAATGCCCAAGGCAACCATCGCGACGACGACGCGCACGATCCGGGGGACTGGGTTTCCGCCGAGGATCTCGCCGGCCGCCTCGGTGCCATCGGCTGTCCGCTACGCGCAAGTTCGTGGCACGGGACGTCGGTCATCGGCGCCGTCGCCGCACGCACCAATAACGGCAGCTACCTCGCCGGGGTCGACTGGAAGGCGCGCGTGCTGCCCGTGCGCGTGTTGGGCAAGTGCTACGGCGACGACCCCGATACCGCCGACGCGATCGTGTGGGCCGCGGGTCTTCCCGTGCCGGGCGTTGCGCCCAATCCGTCGCCGGCGCAGGTCATCAACCTGTCGTTGGGCGACCCGGGGCCGTGCCCGCCGTACATGCAGGAAGCCATCGATGCCGCGCTTGCGCACGGCATCACGCGCGCGATCGTCGCGGCCGCGGGCAATGCCAACAGCGCGAGCGCGCACTTCCCGTCGAATTGCGCCGGAGTCATTTCGGTCGCGGCCACGCAGGTCGACGGCCATCGCGCGACGTACTCGAACTACGGGTCGCGGATCGACATCGCCGCACCGAGCGGAGGTGGGCCGGCCGGCTTCCTTGCCCTGGTCGACAGCGGCACGACCGGACCGGCCGGCGACAGCGTCGCCTACCGCGCGGGGACGAGCTTCGCGACCCCGCTCGTGAGCGGAACCGCCGCCCTCATGCTCGCGGTGGCACCGGGGCTGTCCGCCGCGACGCTGCGCGCGCTCTTGAAGGCGTCGGCACAGCCGTTTCCGGTCGGCAGCACGTGCGACACGTCGATCTGCGGCGCGGGGATCGTCGATGCGGCGGCGGCCGTGCGTGCCGCGCAGGCGACGACGGGCGGCCGGGCGCGCGTGCTCCTCGTCGAGTACTACAACGCATCGCTCGATCATTACTTCCTGACGGGGCTCGACGACGAGATCGGCCTGCTCGACGACGGCGTGCTGCTGCGCGGCTGGCAACGCACGGGGCGCACGCTCGAGGCGCTGCGCGCCGACGTCGCCGACGCCGTGCCGGTGTGCCGCATCTATCTGCCGCCGGGGACCGGCGACGGCCACTTCTTCGGACGCGACCCCGCCGAGTGCGCGGCGACCTTGGCGGCGCATCCCGAATTCATCCTCGAGGATCCCACGTTCTTCCGCCTCTACGCGACGGACCGCGGGGTCTGTGCCGCAGGCACGATTCCCGTCTATCGCGTCTACTCGAACCGCCCGGACGCCAACCACCGCTACACCACCGATCGCGGTGTGCGTGACGCGATGGTCATGCGTGGCTGGCTCGCCGAGGGCGACGGCTCCGACACGGTCACCATGTGCGCGCCGGCTCCCGACGCGGGCTGATACCCGGGACGCGCCGATCAAGGCGCCTTGCGGGTGCCCGCGCCCTTGCGCGCGGTGCCCTTGCCCGGGGCTGGCTTGCCGGTCGCGGTCGGGCTCAGTGCCGTTGCCGGCGTGCGTGTCTTCCTGGCCGCGGCTTTCGTGGCGGTCTTGGCCGCGGTCTTCGTCGCGGTCTTCGTCGCGGTCTTCGGGCTTCCCTTGGCCTTCGTTCGCGCGACGGACTTGGCCGCTCCCGTCGCCGCGACCGTCGCGCGACGCGATCCGCTCGCGCTCGTCGAGGTTGCCGCAACGACCGCCGCCGGGGCGGCCTTCGTCTTGCCTGCGGCGCGCGTCGCATCGGCGGCCGCACGTCGCGCACCCCGCGCCGGTGTTGCCTTCGCCTTGGTCGTGCGCGCGGGACTTGCACTGCGTCCGGACTTCGCCGCGAGGAGCTTCACCGCCTCGTCGAGCGTGATCGACTCCACACTCTGATCTGCAGCGAGCGTCGCATTGACGCCACCGTGCTTCACGTAGGGGCCGTAACGGCCGGAGTAGAGTTCGACGGCCTGCCGGTCACGCGGATGTGCACCCAGCACGCGCAGCGCCGAGGCGCCGCGCGATCCGCGCGAGCGCGCCGGATCGCGCGCCTCGAACTCGAACCCGACCTTGCCGTCGGGCTGAACCACGAGAAACGCCGAGAACGGCCGCCGTGTGCGCGCGGACACGAACTGCAGAAGGTCGGTCTTTTTCTGCGTGAGGAGCTTTCGCATCTGCTCGGGCTCGATGGCGCGCGAAAGGATCGTGCGGCCGCTGCGGAAGTCGCAGCTGCGCTCGGCGCCGACCGCCTTCTCGCACACGTACGCCGCGCCGTGCTCGTACACGCGCGACGCGCACTTCGGACAGGGGCCGAGCGGCTGCTGCTGCGAGAAGTCGGGTGGCGTGCCATCGTCGCCGGTATCGGCGTTGCCGAAGTCGAACTCGACCGTGTCGCCCTCGACGAGCTTGAGCTTCGCTGAGAACGGCCGCCCCATCTTGCTGCGAAACCCCTCGAGCGGCCCGACCTCGCGTGTCGCGAGGAGAACGTCGGCTTCGTGCGGCTCGATCTGGCGGCCGCCCATGATCTTCCAGAAGCCGAAATCGCAGGCTGGGTTCACGCACTGGAACTTCTTGTACTTCTCGTGCACCTCGCCGCCGCACTTGGGGCACGGGGTGGCGAGCGTCGCAAAATCGCCGGGGATCGTATCGCTTTCGTAGTTCTTCGCCTGCGCGACGATGTGCCGCGTCATCGCCTCGATCTCGCTCATGAACTCGGGGCGACCCAAGTGCCCGCGCTCCATCTGCGCGAGCTTGAATTCCCATTCGGCGGTCAGTTCCGGTGAGAAGAGCTCGGGCACGCCCAGACCATGGAGGAGCGTCATCAGCGAGAAGGCCTTCGCGGTGGGCGCAAGCTCCTTGCCTTCGCGGTGGATGTAGCGCTCGGTGATGAGCCCTTCGATGATCGATGCGCGCGTGGCCGGCGTTCCGAGGCCTTTCTCGCGCATCGCTTCACGCAGCTCGTCGTCCTCGATCGATCGACCCGCGCCTTCCATCGCCGACAGCAGCGTCGCTTCGGTGTAGCGCGGCGGCGGCCGGGTGACGAGCTCGTTCGCCTCGACGCTTTCGGTGGCGACGGTTTCCTCGCCCACGAACGAGCGCCTGCGCGTCGCTTCGCCGCGCGGACCTTCGGTGGCGTCGTCGGCCGCGCGCCTGCCGATCGCGCCGACCCGGCCACCCTCGGTGACTTCACGCACGCGAACGGGGACGAGGCTCGCCTCGTCCCCCTGTGCTTCCTTCCCGTACACCGCGAGCCAACCCGGGTCGACGAGCACCTTGCCGTCGGTGCGAAACGGCTCGCCCGCCACGCGCGTGATGCGCGTCGTCTCGAGATACGCCGCCGCCGGATAGAACGCGGCGAGGAAGCGACGCACGACGAAGTCGTAGAGCTTGGCTTCGACCTCGTTCAAGTGCTTCGGATGCGCGAGCGTGGGGATGATCGCGAAGTGATCGGAAACCTGTGCGTTGTTGAAGATGCGCCGGTTCGGAACGACCCAGTTCTTCTTCAGGATCTCGCGGGCGTGGCGACCGAAGGCATTCGTCTCGCCCAGGCCCTGCAGCGTTTGCCGGACGGTGCCCAGATAATCCTCCGGGAGCGCGCGCGAATCGGTGCGTGGGTACGTGAGGAGCTTGTGCTTTTCGTAGAGGGCCTGCGCGATCGACAGCGTGGTGCGTGCCGAGAAGCCGAAGCGGTTGTTCGCCTCGCGCTGCAGCGTCGTGAGATCGTACAGTTGCGGCGCGATCCGGCTCGACGGCCGCGATTCCTCGGTGACCTCGCCCGGCTTGCCCGCGCATGCGGCGACGAGCGCACGCGCACGCGCCTCGTCGAAGAGGCGCTCGGCCCGTTGGTCCGGATCGTCGTCGACCTTCTTCCACTGCTCGTCGAACCAGCGTCCCGGGTACTCGCCCGCGGCGGCCCGGAACGTGCCGATCACTTCCCAGTACTTGCGGGGGACGAAGGCGCGGATCTTCGACTCGCGCTCGACGAGGATCGCCAAGGTCGGCGTTTGCACGCGTCCGACCGTCGTCAGCTGAAAGCCTCCCGACTTCGAATTGAAGGCCGTCATCACCCGCGTGCCGTTGATGCCGACGAGCCAGTCGGCCTCCGACCGGCACCGGGCCGCGTCGGCGAGCGGGAGCATCTCGGCGTCGCCGCGCAGTCGCTCGAAGCCTTCGCGGATGGCGGCAGGGGTCATCGACTGCAGCCATAGGCGCTTGATCGGCTTGGCCGTCTGCGCGTACTGGACGACATAGCGGAAGATGAGTTCGCCTTCGCGTCCCGCGTCGCAGGCGTTGACGAGCGTTGTCACGTCCTTGCGCTTGATGAGCCGCAGCAGCGTCTTGAGCCGGTTTTCGTTCTTCTCGATCGGCTTCAGCGCGAAGTGCGATGGCAGCGCCGGCAGGTGCGCAAACGTCCACTTGCCGCGCTTGACCTCCTCCTCCTCGGGCATCCCGATCTCCAGGAGATGCCCCACGGCCGACGAGATGATCGCATCGTCGCTCTCGAAGTAGTCGTCGTGACGCGCAAAGCCGCCAAGCGCCTTGGCAATGTCACCGGCGACGGAAGGTTTTTCAGCGATGATCAGCGATTTGGTCACGGCTCTTGATTTGCTCCGTCAAGTTGGCCACGCCCCGACGGCATTGCGCAAGCAGAGCGAAGGGACCGGAATACTACCCTACGGCCCGTCGACTGCGGACCGCCGGCCGATTACCCGTGCCGGCGCTGCCAGCGCCCGCTGCCGACGCTTGCGACCGCTCCGGCGAGTTCGAGCTCACTTAACTGCCCCACAACCGCTGCAGCCGTCTGCCCCGTGCGGGCGACGAGGGTATCGACATCGACAGGATCCTCGCCGAGCGCTGCGAGCACCGCGCTCGGGCAGATGGGTTCGGATTCAGGCAAATGCAAGGCGGCGGCCTTCTCGACGGCGGCCTGGGCGGCGGGCAGCCCCAACTCCTCGAGCACATCCTGCGCGGTTTCCACGAGCTTCGCCCCCTCGCGGATGAGACGGTGGCAGCCCCGGGACAGCGGCGAATGGATCGATCCGGGGACCGCGAAGACCTCGCGTCCCTGCTCGCCGGCGAGCCGCGCCGTGATGAGCGATCCCGATCGCAGCGCGGCCTCGACGACGAGAACCCCGCGGGCGAGGCCGCTGATGAGGCGATTGCGACGCGGAAAGTGATGCCCCCGCACGGGCGTGCCGGGCGCGAATTCGGAGACGAGGAGGCCGCGCGCGGCGATCGCGTGCGCCAGCGCCCGGTGCGCGGCGGGGTACACGCGATCGAGTCCGGTGCCCATCACCGCGATCGTCGAGCCGACCTCGTCGAGCGCGCCCTCGTGCGCCGCGCCGTCGATCCCTGCGGCGAGGCCGGAGACGATCGTGACGCCGGCCGCCGAGAGCGCGCGGGCGAAGGCGCGTGCATTGTCGAGTCCTTGCGCCGTTGCGCTGCGGCTGCCGACGATCGCAAGCGTCGGCCGCGCGAGGAGGTCGGTGCGGCCCATGACGTAGAGCACGACCGGGGCGTGACCGAGTTCGAGCAGGGCTGCGGGATAGCGGCTGTCGTCCCAGACGAGGATGTCGTGTCCGGGAGCCTCGAGCCACGCGAGCGCATCGGTAAGGCCGGCGGGAGCGGGTGCGGCAAACGCGGATTCGGCGGCGGTGGCGATCGCGCTTCGCTGCGCGGGCGTGGCGGCGAGCACCGCGCTCGCGCTGCCGAACGCCTTGAGGAGCACCACGAGCGCGGGCACCGGGATCGCGCGCAGCGACAACTCCACCCAGGCACGCCGGTCCGCATCGTCCATGGCAGGGAAGTATGCCGCGCTGCCGCAAGGCGCGGCATCGGACCGACGGCCGATCGGGTCGCGCCGCCGCCCGTGCGTCGCGCTGCGCCTACGGCGTGCGCGCGAAGTCGCCCGGACGCACCGGTTCGGTCGTGTTGAGCACGACGCCGAAGGCGACGCGATCGAACGTGCGGAACACGAAGAGCAGCCCCGTACGCTCGTCGGCGGCCTGCACGTACTCCCGTGGGGTGAAGACCGTGGTCGGGTCGAGATAGCGCAGGATGATCGTCTGCTGGCGCGACGGTCGCGGATCCTCGATCGGGCGATTGACACGGTAGACGGCGAGCACGTTGCCGACCTCGAGGCCGTCCGCCGTGCCCTTGTCGAGCGTGACGATGCCGCCCCGTGCGGTCTCGAGCCCCCCGAAGGGCACGCGCAGGATGCGCGCATCGATCGGAGACGACGGCGCATGCGGCACGTAGTTGACGAGCGTGTCGCGCGGCGCCGGCAAGAGGCGGTCGCCGATGAGGATCTCCTCGACGGCGGATTCGATGCGCACCGTCGCGAGGTCGCCGAACTTCTCGACGCGCGCGGTGCCGAGGAACTTGTTCTCGTAGCCCAACACCTCGGTTCCATCGATGTTCACGATGGCGCCGGCGGGTCGATAGATGTACCAGAAGTCACCCGCCTTGGGATCGATGCCAAGGACGTAGACGGTGTCACCGGGGCCCCGGACCACCCGCGAACGGTCGCGGCCCTGCAGGATCTCCGCCGACCCGTCGAGACCGCGCGTTGCGGTGACGAGCGGGCGCGTGAGGTAAGGCTCGAGGTCGTTGGGCGGAATCGACGGAATCGCACGGTCGGCGAGCGGGCTCACGCGTACGGTCGGCTCGACGACCAGGGCATTGCTGCGCGTCACCGACAACTGCGGCTCGCCGCCGACGAAGCTCAGCTTGATGACGTCGCCCGGATAGATGAGGTGCGGATTGCGGATCTCGTCGCGGTTCATCCGCCAAAGGTCGGGCCAGCGCCAAGGCTCCTTCAGATACTTGCCGGAGATGCCCCACAGCGTATCGCCCTTCTGCACCGTGTAGGTCTCGGGCGGACGATCGACGAGCTGCAGGTTCTGGGCTTGCGCGGAAGCGATCGTCAGGAGCGCGGCGGCGCCGATGCGCAACGCCATGATAAACTGTTGAAGCATAAAGCCTCTTTTCTTCGCGCAAGGAACGATCACGATCGCTGCGGGACGCTTTTCACCGCAGCCCGCCATGGCGTCGAGACGATGCCTGCCAAACCGCGAGCGGCGCGTGCGATGCCGATACCGCCGGTACTTGCCATCGTCCTAAACCGCCACAAAATAAGCACTTAACACGGATTCTGCAACCAGCCTATCGGCTTTGGCAAGTCATGGCGCTCCTTCCCATCCTCGAATACCCCGATCCGCGTCTTAGAAAAGTTGCAGCGCCGGTCACGGCGTTCACGTCCGACCTCGTCCGCCTCGTCCGCGACATGGCCGAGACGATGTACGCAGCCCCCGGCGTCGGTCTCGCCGCGACCCAGGTCGACGTGCACAAGCGCGTCATCGTCATCGATACGTCCGAGGCCAAGGACGAGCTCCTCGTCCTCGTCAATCCGCAGATCATCGCCGCCGACGGTGAGGCCGAGCACGAGGAGGGCTGCCTCTCGGTTCCGGGGTACTACGACAAGGTCATCCGCGCCGCGCGGATCACCGTTCGCGCGCATGACGAGCACGGCAAGGCGTTCGAGCGCACGGCCGACGACCTTCTCGCCGTGTGCATCCAGCACGAAATGGACCACCTGGTGGGGAAGGTTTTCGTCGACTATCTCTCGCCGTTGAAACGTACCCGGCTCGCGGCGAAGCAGCGAAAGAAGCAACGGCTCGCCGGCTGACCGGCCACGCGGCCTGCACACGGCGCGCAACGCGACGGAATCGACTTGGGCGCAGGCGCGACCAGCCGGCATGAGCCGCCCGCCAAGGCAAGGGTGAGCCGCCGCGAAGCATCCTTGGGATCGTTACCGTGACCACGGCCGGAAGCCCGGTCGGCGCTCGCCCGCTCGCCCACTTGCGCATCGGCTTTGCAGGCACGCCACCGTTTGCGGCTGTGGCGCTGACGGCGCTCCTGGCTGCCGGTGCCCGGATAGAGTTAGTGCTTACTCAGCCGGATCGCCCTAGTGGGCGTGGAATGGCCCTCACTCCCTCGGCGGTGAAGGCGGTCGCGCTCGAACACGGGCTCCGCCTCGCGCAGCCGCCGAGCCTCAAGGGCGAGGTGGCATACGCACCGCTGTTCGCGAGCACGCTCGACGTGCTCGTCGTCGCCGCCTACGGCCTCATCCTGCCGCCCGCCGTCCTTTCGTGGCCGCGCCACGGCTGCCTCAACATCCACGCATCCCTGCTCCCGCGCTGGCGTGGTGCGGCCCCGATCCAGCGCGCGGTCCTCGCAGGCGACGCGACGAGCGGCATCACGCTCATGCGCATGGATGCGGGGCTCGATACGGGTCCGACGATCGAGTCGCACGCCGTGCCGATCGGCCCGCGCGAGACTGCGGGGAGCCTCACCGCGCGACTCGCCGACGTCGGTGCCGCTGCGATCGTGCGCGTTCTCGGCCGCCTTGCCACGACCGGAACGCTGCCCGCCACGCCGCAACCGGACGAGGGCGCCACGTACGCCGGCAAGATCACGCGCGCCGACGCCGAGATCGATTGGCAACGCGATGCGATCGACCTCGATCGGGCGGTTCGCGCCTTCGATCCCGTGCCGGGTGCGGCGAGCGTGCTCGACGGCGATCCCGTGAAGCTGTGGTCGGCCGAGCCGCGGCCCGAGACCGCCATCGTCGCGCCCGGGACGATCGTCGCGGTCGGCCCGCCCGGGATCGACGTCGCGTGCGGTCGCGGTGTCTTGCGGCTCGGCACGGTGCAGCCTGCCGGTGGCAAGCGCATGGCGGGCGCGGCCTACGCCGCAGGGCGAGCGCTCACTCCGGGACGCCGCTTCGGGCGGCACGGGTAGCCGTGCAGCAGGAGCAACGCGCTGCCGCGCGGGTCGTGCGCCGGGTCCTCGAGGGACGCACGCTCCCCACGGCACTGGCCGACGTCGCACAAGCGGGCGACACGGGCCATCCGGCCTTCGTGCGCGAACTTGCGAGCGGCGCCTTGCGCCACTGGGGACGCCTCGACGCTCTCGTGCGGGCGCTTGCAACCCACGCGCCGGCGCCACCGGTCGCAGCGCTCCTGGCGGTCGCCTTGTACCAGCTCGACCACACGCGCGCGCCGGCCTTCGCCGTGGTCGACCGGGCCGTGGAGGCAGCGGCCCTCTTGGCACACCCCGGGGTGAAGGCCTTCGTCAACGCGCTGTTGCGCCGCTACCTCCGCGACCGCGAGGCGCTCAACGCCGCCGTCGCGGCGGCGAGTCCGGTGGCGCGCTGGTCGTATCCGCGCTGGTGGATCGGTCGGGTGCAGTCCGATCATCCGACGCAGTGGGAGTCGATCCTCGCGGTTGGCAACGAGCGGCCCCCGCTCACGCTGCGCGTGAATCGACGCGTGACCACGCGCACCGCACTTTCCGCGATCTTCGAGGCGCGTGGCATCGAAGTGACGACGGTGGGCCGCGACGGCCTCATCGTCACCGTGCCGCAACCGGTGGCGGACCTGCCGGGTTTTGCCGACGGCGCGTTCTCGGTCCAGGATGCGGGCGCCCAGCTTGCCGCGCCGCTCCTGGGCGCAGGCGACGGCATGCGCGTGCTCGACGCGTGCGCGGCCCCGGGCGGAAAGACGACGCACCTCCTGGAACTCGCCGACGTCGCGCTCGTGGCGCTCGATACCGACGCGGCGCGCCTTGCCCGCGTGGGCGACAATCTCGCGCGACTGCGCCTCGACCGCCACCCGGTGACGCTACGCACCGGCGACGCCGGCGACCCCGCGGCGTGGTGGGATGGGCAAGCCTTCGACCGGATCCTGGCCGACGTGCCATGCACGGCCTCCGGCATCGTCCGTCGCCACCCCGACGGCAAGTGGTTGCGCCGCAAGACCGACGTGGCCGGCTTCGCGCTGCAGCAGCGCCGCATCCTCGATGCACTGTGGCCGCTGCTGGCTCCGGGCGGAGTCCTGCTCTACGCCACGTGCTCGGTCTTTGCCCAGGAGAACGAAGACACCGTGCGGGCGTTCGTGGAACGGCATCCGGATGCGTTGCGTGAATCCATCAATTTCGGACCCGACATCGCGCACGACGCCGGGCAACTCTTGCCAGCCGGAGAAGGCGCACGCCACAATCAGGATGGCTTCTTCTACGCACGGCTTTCCAAGGCGCCGTAGCGTCGTGCGGAGCCGGGGCCGCGACCGCTGCGCCATGCACGATCTCGCGCGCCTCGTGCCGGAACCGTCGATGATGCCTGCCGGCATGGCGCTGCCTTCCGCTTCCTTCCGTTCGTCCCGGGCGCCGTCGATCCCGCGGGTGTGGTCGGCGCTCGTCGCGTTCGTCGTCGGCGCGGCGCTCGCGCTCGGCGCCGCCGTCACGCATGCGGACACGATCGCAGTGAAGGCCGCCGAGTTGCGCATCGAGGACGGCGAACTGCTCCTCAGTGCCGACTTCGATCTCGTCGTGAATGCGACGCTCGACGACGCACTGCAAAGCGGCATCCCCCTCTACTTCGTCCTCGACTTCGCATTGACGCGGCCGCGCTGG
>WBZO01005319.1_pt1 | contig 13185 bp, 10 predicted proteins | sample 5204261 | NCBI WGS metagenome assembly WBZO01 (sample SAMN12412400, study PRJNA552823) | activated sludge metagenome | isolation source: activated sludge from anammox sidestream of wastewater treatment plant... | place: USA: North Carolina | collected 2017-09
CGCGGCGACCGGGCTCGTGGTCACCGAGGTCGGTGGCGACGTCGTCGCCGTCGAGGTCACCCGGATGGAGGGCAAGGAGGAGTTCATCCTCACCGGCCAGCTGGGCGACGTGATGCGCGAGTCCGCGCGCGCTGCGCTGTCCTGGATCCGGGCCCACGCCCGAGAGCTGGGCATCGCACCCGAGCTGTTCGAGAAGAACACCCTCCATATCCACGTCCCGGCCGGCGCGATCCCGAAGGATGGTCCCTCGGCCGGCATCACTCTCGCCACGGCCATGGTGTCCGCGCTCACCGGGATCCCGGTGCGCAAGGACGTGGCCATGACCGGCGAGATCACCCTGCGCGGCCGCGTCCTGCCCATCGGCGGTCTCAAGAGCAAGATCCTCGCCGCCCACCTCGCCGGGGCCAGGGTCGTGATCCTGCCCCAGAAGAACGAGAAGGACCTGCGCGAGATCCCCGACGAGATCCGCAAGCAGATGCGGCTCATCCCCGTCGAGACCATGGACCAGGTCCTGGAGCACGCGCTGCGACGACGGCCCCGAGCGCTGCGCGAGGCCATCGGCTCGGGGTCGGGCGGGGCCGGTTCCCGGGAGGCCCCGGTCGGCTCGCGCGTGCGACGACCGTTCCCCGCCTCGGACCAGCCACCCGCGGTGGTGGCGCCTGTGGAGGACAGCCGCTGGTGAGGGTCGGGGGCCCGGCTGATACGCTCGGCCAGGCCCGAACCCCACCGTCGTGGAGCGACCGATGGAGTACCGCGACTACTACGGCACCCTGGGTGTCCGGCGCGATGTGACGCAGGCCGACCTCAAGAAGGCCTTTCGGAAGCTGGCGCGCAAGCACCACCCGGACGTCAACAAGAGCGACGCCGAGGCGGAGCGCCGGTTCAAGGAGGTCAACGAGGCCTACGACGTCCTGTCCGATCCCGAGAAGCGCAAGCTGTACGACCAGTTGGGTGCCAACTGGGAGGCCTACCAGCGGAGCGGCGGGCATGGGGCCGACCCGTTCGCCACGTTCCGTGGCGGGGGGAGCTCGGGGGGTGTCCGCTTCGAGTATCGGGGTGACGCGGAGGACCTGTCGGGCTTCTCCGACTTCTTCCGTGCCTTCTTCGCGGGCGGCACGGCTGGCGGGACCCGCTCCGCGCGTGGCGACTCACGAGCATCGGTGGACCTGGACGACCTGCTCCATGAGGCATCGCGCCAGGCGCGCCCGGAGCGGCGGCGCTCGCGAGGCGGCCACGGTGCCGAGCCGCGGGCTCCCCACGTCGATCCGAGCCGGGGGGACCCGTTCGCGGGTCTGCGCATCGAGTACGCGGATGACCCGGCATCACGCGGACCGCTGCCCAGCCTCGAGGCCAACGCCGAGGTCACGCTGCGCGAGGTGGCCACCGGCACCGATCGCGTAGTCCAGGTCGGCGAGCGGCGTCTCGAGGTGCGCATCCCACCCGGTGTCTCGGACGGCCAGCGCATCCGCCTGCCCCGGACGGGCACCGAGCACACGTCGGACGCGACGCTCATCGTGCGCGTCCGACCCGACCCCGTGTTCAGCCGCGACGGCGCGGACCTGACGCGCGACGTCGTCCTCACACTGCGCCAGGCACTCCTGGGGGACGAGGTCCCCATCGAGACCATCGCCGGCAAGCGCCTGCTCCTGCGCGTGCCCGAGGGGACGCAGCCCGGCAGAACCTTCCGACTCACCGGTCAGGGGCTGCCGCGGTTCCGCGGCGAGGGCAGCGGGGACCTGCTGGTGCGTGCCCGGGTCGCCCTGCCGACGCGCCTCGACGCGCATGGGCGCGAGCTCGCGACCGCCTTCCTCGACCACATCGACCCACCGACCGCGGTCAGCCACGACGGTGCCTCACCGGGTGCCGCCGCGGGCGCCGCCACCTGAGACATTGATGGGCCCGGCGCTCGCCCATGGCCCGGAGGAACGATCATGAAGCTCGACCGGTTCACCGAGAAGGCGCAGGAGGCCGTCCTGGTCGCCCAGCGCCTCGCCACCGACGCGCAGAGCCCGGTGCTCGACGCAGAGCACCTGCTCGCCGCGCTGCTCCAGGACACCGAGGGGATCCCGGTCGTGACCTTGCGCGCGCTGGGCGCAGACCCATCCGCCGTGGCCCTCGAGCTCGCAACGGCGCTCTCCAGGCGGGCGCGCATCGCGGGAGGCCAGCTCTCGCTCGACCCCCGTGCACGCCAAGTCATCGAGCGGGCAGAGGAGGAGGCACGACGTCTCAACGACGACTATGTGTCCACCGAGCACCTCCTGCTGGCGGCGGCCGAGGCTGGCGGGGAGGCGGGCCGCATCCTGGCGAGCGCCGGTGCGGACCGGGAGCGGATCCTGTCGGCGCTCCAGAAGGTGCGCGGCGGACAACGGGTGACCTCCCAGAACCCGGAGTCGACCTATCAGGCGCTCGACCGCTACGGCCGCGACCTGACCGCCGACGCACGTGCCGGCAAGCTTGACCCGGTCATCGGCCGCGACGAGGAGATCCGGCGCGTCATCCAGGTCCTCAGCCGGCGGACCAAGAACAACCCCGTGCTCATCGGGGAGCCGGGCGTGGGCAAGACCGCCATCGCCGAGGGGCTCGCCCAGCGCATCGTCCGGGGCGACGTGCCCGAGGGCCTCAAGGACCGCAAGGTCGTCGCGCTCGACCTGGGTGCGCTCGTGGCGGGCGCCAAGTACCGCGGCGAGTTCGAGGAGCGGCTCAAGGCGGTGCTCAAGGAGATCAAGGACTCCGAGGGCCAGATCGTCCTGTTCATCGACGAGCTGCACACGGTCGTGGGGGCGGGCGCGGCCGAGGGCGCCATGGACGCCTCCAACCTGTTGAAGCCCATGCTCGCGCGGGGCGAGCTGCACACCATCGGTGCCACCACGCTCGACGAGTACCGCAAGCACATCGAGAAGGACGCCGCGCTCGAACGGCGCTTCCAACCGGTGTACGTGGACCAGCCCAACGTGGAGGAGACCATCTCCATCCTGCGCGGTCTGCGCGAGCGGTACGAGGTGCACCACGGCGTGCGCATCACCGACTCAGCGCTGGTCGCCGCGGCGGTGCTCTCCAACCGCTACATCGCCGACCGCTTCCTGCCGGACAAGGCCATCGACCTGGTCGACGAGGCGGCCAGCCGGATGCGCATGGAGATGGACTCGATGCCCGTGGAGCTCGATGAGCTGGAGCGACGCCGCATCCAGCTGGAGATCGAGCGCGAGGCCCTGCGCAAGGAGAAGGACGAGGCGTCCCGTGCGCGACTCGAGGCCCTCGAGCGGGAGCTCGCGGACGTGGCAGAGCGCGCGACCGCGCTCAAGAGCCGCTGGGAGCAGGAGAAGGGGGCCATCGGCGGGCTTCGGGAGTCCAAGGCGGAGCTGGAGGCGCTCCAGGTGGAGATCGAGACCGCGGAGCGGGCGGCTGACTACGCGCGTGTCGCGGAGCTGCGATACGGGCGGCAGCGCGAGCTCCAGGAGCGTCTCAGGGAGCAGGAGGATGCCCTCGCCCACAAGGCCGATGGTGACGCCGAGCGACTGCTCAAGGAGGAGGTGGACGCGGACGACATCGCCCGCATCGTCGCGTCGTGGACCGGCATCCCGGTGACCCGGCTCATGGAGGGCGAGCAGCAGAAGCTGGTCCGCATGGAGGAGCGGCTGCACGAGCGCGTGGTGGGTCAGGACGAGGCCATCGAGGCGGTCTCGGACGCCGTGCGTCGGGCACGTGCCGGACTCCGGGACCCGCGCCGCCCGATTGGCTCGTTCATCTTCCTGGGGCCCACGGGTGTGGGCAAGACCGAGCTGGCCCGCGCCCTGGCATGGTTCCTGTTCGATGACGACCAGGCGATGACGCGCATCGACATGAGCGAGTACATGGAGAAGTACGCGGTGTCCCGGCTCATCGGCGCGCCTCCGGGCTACGTGGGCTACGAGGAGGGCGGTCAGCTGACCGAGGCCGTCCGACGACGCCCCTACCAGGTGGTGCTGCTGGACGAGATCGAGAAGGCGCACCCGGACGTGTTCAACGTCCTGCTCCAGGTCCTCGACGACGGCCGACTGACCGACGGCCAGGGACGCACCGTCTCGTTCAAGGACACGGTCATCATCATGACCAGCAACGTGGGCAGCCAGTTCATCGCGGCCGTCGCGGGCACGTCCCGGGACGATGCGGGCTACGAACGGATGAAGGCGCAGGTCACCGAGTCGCTGCGGACCGCGTTCCGGCCCGAGTTCCTCAACCGGATCGACGAGATCATCGTGTTCCACTCGCTGACGGACACAGACCTCGAGCGCATCGTGGAGCTGCTCGTGGCCGACCTCCAGCGACGCCTGGCCGATCGGGACCTGACCCTGGAGCTCACCCCGGCGGCCCGGGCCGTCATCGCCGCCGATGGGCACGACCCCCAGTTCGGGGCGCGACCCCTCAAGCGCGCGCTCCAGCGCCTCGTCGAGAACCCGCTGGCCAAGGCCCTTCTGGAGGGCGACTTCGGGCCCGGTGCCACGATCGTGCTCGACGCCGACCCCGTCAGGGGGACGCTCGTCTTCCGGGACGAGGGCGGGCGGGCGGTCGTCGCCGACGCCGGTCGTCGGGACGCGCGGGCGGGCGGGCGGGAGCCGATGGCCGTGGGGGGTCGCGGCTCGGTCTTCGACCTGCCGCGGCCATCCGAGGGAGACGGCCCCGACCGCCTGAACTAGGCACCCTGGCGTGACCATCGCCGACACGACCGACCCGGTGGGCACCGACGCAGCCGATGCTGGTCCCCCCGGGTCGGAGCCGCGCCTGGTGGCGCTCCTCCGGGCGGCGATCGAGGCGAGCGCGGACCGGCGCATCACGTTCGCTGCGTTCATGGAACGAGCGCTCACCGAGCCTGGGCTCGGCTACTACGCGACCTCCGATCTGCGTCCCACGAGGGTCGGGGACTTCCTGACCGCACCGGAGCTGCACCCGTTCTTCGGCCGATGCGTGGGTCGGGCGCTGGCTGCTCGCTGGCAGGGGCTGGGATCGCCGGAGCCGTTCCCCGTGCTGGAGTTCGGGGCAGGGCGGGGGACCCTGGCGCGATCGGTCCGCGATGGGCTCGCCGCGGATGGCCTGACGCTCGCGCGAGCGCTCGACTGGCGACCCACGGACCTGCCGGGCCGGCACCCATCACCGGAACCGCTCGGCGGGACGGGGGCCGTGGTGGCCAACGAGTACCTTGACGCGCTGCCGGTCCATCGGCTGGTGGTCCGGGATGGCGAGCCCCGCGAGGCGTGGGTCACGTGGCGTGACGACGGCTTTGCGTGGGTGGAGGGGAAGCTCTCGACACCCTCGCTCATGGAGCCCATCGAGGCCGCAGGCATACGGCTCCGGGAGGGCCAAGTGGTCGAGGTCAGGCCTGGCGTCGCCGCGTGGGTCGCGGACGTGGCGCGCATCCTGACGCGAGGTCTCCTGGTGGTCATCGACTATGGGCACGAGACCGAGGAGTTGTATGGGCCGCGGCGCCTGGCTGGCTCGCTGGTGACCTACCAGGGCCACGTCGCGACTGATGACCCGTTCGTGGCCGTGGGTCGCCAGGACATCACCGCACACGTGGACCTCGGCGAGCTCCGTCGCGTAGCGCTCGCCCGCGGCCTCGCGGTCGTCATCGACACCACTCTGGCGCGGTTCGTTGCGGACCAGGGGCTGGGCGACCTCCTGAGCGACCTCGGACGTGACCCCACGACCGATCCCCAGGCGTATGCCGACGCACGCTCCGCGGTGGTCCGCCTGCTCGATCCACGGCATCTGGGCGGCCATCACGTCCTGATGTTCGAACGACGGTGAGCCTTCTGTGCTGCTGAGCGACGCGGCCCGTCGGCTCGACCCCATGCCCGCCGTGCTGCCCCCACCCAGCGCCGCGATCGAGCCGCGCGTGCTGCTGCGACGTGGTGGCACCGCGCTGCCCGACTGGGCCCTCCCCGGTCGCAGGGGCACCGATCGCGACGCGGCTGCCCTGGTGCTGCTGTTCGCGGATCATGCCGGCGAGGCACGCGTCCTGCTGACGGAGCGCCCGAGTCAGCTTCGCCACGGTGGTCAGGTCAGCCTGCCCGGGGGGCGAAGGGAGGTCGACGATGCCTTCCCGACCGGCACGGCGCTCCGTGAGGCCAACGAGGAAGTGGGTCTCGACCCGGTGGCCGCGGACATCCGCGTGATGGGCACGCTCGACGTGGTGGATGTGCGCGTGTCGAGGTTCCGCGTCACACCCGTGGTCGCCATCGCCGGGCAGCCACCGCTCCTCGAGCCACACCCCGGTGAGGTCGCCGCGATCCTGACCCCCCCGGTGGATATCTTCCTGCCCGGGTCGCCGCTGATCATGACCGAGGCGGACCGCGATGGCGTGCGCATCCGCTATGGCGGCTACCCGTGGGAGGGCAGGCACGTCTGGGGGGCCACGGCACGTGTGCTGGCTCAGCTGGGTGCGGTCCTTGCCGGCGCGACCCCGCGGGCGGCGGGGCCCGACCGACCGTGAGCCACCAGCGACGCGCGTTCATCCGCCACTGGACCCGCCTGACGGCACCGCCACTGGTGCCCGAGGTGCGGCTTCGGCTCGCCGACCGGGTCATGCCCTTGTGGGAGACCCTCGCGCGCGAGGCTTCGGCTCCGGAGCTCGCCCCGCCCTACTGGGCGTTCGCCTGGCCCGGCGGACAGGCCATCGCGCGGTACGTGCTCGATCATCGCCCGGTCGTGGATGGCCTGCGAGTGGTCGACCTCGCGACCGGATCGGGTCTGTGCGCCATCGCGGCCCTCCTTGCGGGGGCTCGCGAGGTGCTCGCCATCGACGTGGATCCGTGGGCACGGGACGCGGTCGCGCTGAATGCCTCCGCGAACGGCGTGCACGTCCCCTTCAGCGAGGCGGACCCGCTCGATGGGGACGTGCCGGACGCGGAGGTGATCCTGGCAGGCGACATCGGGTACGAATGGGCGCTCGCCGAGCGCGGCAGCGCGTGGCTGCGACGAGCGGCCATGGCGGGCCTGGGGGTGTATGTGGGAGATCCGGAACGTCATCACCTGCCCCACGCCGGCCTTGTGCCGGTGACGGCGTACGAGGTGCCCACGGCGCTTGACCTTGAGCAGGCGACGCACAAGCGGACGACGGTCTACCGCATCGAGCGAATCACCTGACGCAGCCGTCCCTCGTGTCCGTGGAGGGGCTCGAGAGGGGCGCGGTGGGCGTGGCGCCGAGGTCAACTGGCGATGGGCCGAGGGTCCCCTGGCTCACGCGGGCGCTCGGTGCCGGGGACGGCGCGCCCATCCTGACGCCACACGTCAGCCGCCCCTGGAGGGACAGGGCCACCGCCTGTGCCCACGTCACCGTCATGTGTTGGGTGTCCACCAGGACCAGCGACCGTCCCTCGACTGCCCGACAGGGGTCACGCATGCACACCAGGTCCGCGGTCGGCACGTAGGTCACCCCGGCCCTGGCCGCGGCGGCTCGCTCGGTTGCCTCGGTCCGCGCGGAGATAGCCACATCCCTCGGCGTGTCACAGCGTCCGATGTCGTCGGCGTGCGCCCGCAGGCACTCGATGGGGTCACGCTGCCACATGGGCGTGTCGCCGAGGAGGACCACCCGACCCGCATGCGCGCGGAGGGTCGTGAGCGAGTCCACCCAGGCGTCCTCCCATCGACCCGCACGGCGCTCTGGGGTGCCGCCCCGCCGCAGCCTGTAGATGCGACCGAGTGACGCCGCGACGACCAGGTCGGGATGGAGCTCGCCGATACGCTCGAACGCGGACGCGCGCCACGCGTCACAGTCCCGCATCCGCCTGCCGTGCACGATGACCGTGGTGGCGGGGACGGGACATGCCGACTTGGTCAGCGAGTAGAGCCTCCAACCCTCCCGACGTGCGATGGCCTCCATGGCCGGGAGCCATTGCAGCGCGTGCGAGTCGCCGATGAGCACCACCGAGAAGGTCGCGTCCTGGGGCCCCAGTGCGCACGGGCGTGCCCTCCGATCACCGGCCCTGGCGTGGCAGCCGTCCGCGTACGCACCCGGCCGGAAGTCACGCGCGATGGCCAATGGCGGGTTCAGGTCCGTGGGTAGCGCGCGTGGACCGTCGTCGGGGGAGGCACGGGTCTCGCCGCCAGCGGTCGAGGTCGCGGGCGGGGTGGCGGCCACGACGGACATGGCACCCGCGAGGATCGCGAGCGCGGCGAGCGACATCCCGACGGGGCGCCACGGCCGCCGTGTCAGGTCGCGAAGGCCGGGAGCACGGCCTGGCCTCACCGACCCCTGAGACGCGGTATCAGCCGATCGATCGCGCGCCAGATCTCCCGGGAGTAGGTGGCTGACAGGTGACCGCCATCACGCGTGACCAAGATCCGATCCACGATCAGGGCACACGGGTCGTAGGGGCATACGGCATGGCGGGTCGACCGGAAGATGGCGCCCGCCGACCGCGCTGCGGCCGCCCCCACCTGATCGCGGCGCCGCACCCACGAGGCCGTGGACGACGAGCGCGTCTTCTGGCACACCGAGAAGTCACGGGTATGCCCGCGCAGGCAAGCGAGCACGGCACCCTGGGCGCCCCACGGATAGACATCGCCCAGCATCAGGACCTTCGTCGGCCCCCGGCCCAGGTTGCGCAGGCTCCTCACGAGGCCGGCCTTCCAGGCGCTGTCGCTCTTGCTGCGGGCATTGCTGCCGTTCCGGAAGGCATACGAGTCGAGGGACGAGGCGATGACCAGGTCGGGCTTGAGCGACTGGATCCTCGCCCACGCGTTGCGTCGCCAGGTCGAGCACGCGACGGCCTTCGCGTCCCCCGGGGCCACGAGCACGTCCGCGACCGGGCAAGAGGACTTGGTGATGGTCATCAGCTTCCAGCCCCGGTGCTCGGCCACCTTGAGCAGCGCGGGTACCCAGTGGGCGGCGTGCGAGTCGCCCGTCAGGACGACGAGCCGGCGGCCCTTCCTCGGCCCGAAGGTCCAGGAGCACGCCCGTGGCGTGGTGCTCGTGCCACGCGAGTGACAGCTTCGTTCATGGATGGGGGGGACGTCATCGGTGGCCCGGCTCAGGCGGGGTCTGAGCGAACCTGGGATCCGCCCTGCGTCCTGCTCGCGCCCGTTGGGGACGCCATCGTGGTCGGCGTCCTCGTGCCAGTCATCGCGGCGGTCGCCATCGCTGTTCCGCCTGTTGGGATTGGACCCGAAGCGCTGCTCGCCGCGGTTGGCGAGCAGGTCCCTGTCGGGATCCTCGAGACCGTCATGAACCCCATCTCGGTCGGTGTCCTCGTGGCGCGGGTCGGTCCGCGTGCGATTGACCTCGAACCGGTTGGTCAGCCCATCCCGGTCCGGATCCTCCTTGCCGTCAGGGACACCATCCCGGTCGGTGTCCCGCCGGGACGGGTCGGTCCGGCTCCGGCGGACCTCCAGGAGGTTGGACATGCCGTCCCGGTCGGTGTCCTCGTCGCCGTCCTCGATGCCGTCGTCATCGGTGTCGGGGTCCTGGGGGTCCAGCCCGAGGTCCGCCTCGATGGCGTTCGGCAGTCCGTCATCATCGGGGTCCTGGTCCTCCTGGGCGAGGGTGCCACGGGTCGCAGCCGACGCCAGCGGGTCGGTGGCAGCGATCGCGCCGAACGCGGGCTCCCCGGAACGCACGGCCATCGCCGCACCGGACACGGTCGACGGGCGCAGGGCCGCGACGGCGCCCGCCGTAGGCACCGCGAGCGCGAGGGCGAGGAGCGCGTGCAGGGACGCGCGCTGGCGGGGACGCATGGACTTGCCTTCCTCGATCGAAGGGACCGGGCCGATGCTACGACAAGCGGGCGCCCACCGCCCCGACTCGTCCATCAGGCATGAGGGGCCTCGGGGTGCGAAGGTCTCATCCGGATCGTCACCAGTCGTGGCCCTACCAGGGCTCTCCCTGTGTCTCATCGTGAGTGGTTGGGTCGGGCACGCGATCCGCGACGCTCCCGCGGGCAGGCTGCCCCGCGCCCTCGACCCGTCCCGCCTGGCCCTCGAGAACGCGGGTCGACGCCTCGGGTAGCTCGATCACGATGGCGCGCATCTCGCTGCCGTCGGTCCAGGCGCCATGGGCCACTCCGGCGGGCAGGACCACCGCGTCGCCATGCGAGACCCGGCTGCGCTCGTCCCCCACCTGCACCCAGCCGCCCCCGCTGACCACCACGAACAGGGTGGTGCCAAGGTTGGCGTGCGGTGCCACGACACCCTGACGCGAGAAGGCGAGCTCCGACACGTGCCCACGCTGGTCGCTCCAGATGACCTGCCCGCTGAGGCCGCTGGTGCCGGGCGGGCCCTCGGGCCGTCGATGCCCTGGCCCGAACCTGCGCACGTCCACGTGTGTCGGGGAGGGTGGTCAGCGCCTGCGGCGACGCTGACGGCGGGTGCGGATGGTGGAGGAAGCGTCCTGATAGCGGGAGGCCGCGCGTTCCTGGGCTAGGTACCGGGCGCGTCGGACCTGACGGTCATACGCCTCGATGATGGGTGGGAAGTGGACGAACCGGATCCACACGAAGACGCCCAAGCCGATGACGAGCGTCGCGACCACCGTCACGAACCAGAAGTGGAAGATGGCCTCCACGAGCACCAGGCCATACACGATCACCGCCGTCCAGAGCAGCCACTCCCACATCGCGACCAGGGGCGGGTGGCGGCGGAGCTGACGCGTCCTCAGGTTGTAGAGGATCACCGTGACGATGAGGAGGATGCCGGCCGCGGCGGTGATGGGATAGAAGATGTCCTGGAACGTGCTCGCGGCGAACTGGTTCTGCTCGGTGGGCAGGAGTGCCCGCAGCCATCGCTCGATCACGGTGCGCAGGATAGCAGGGCGGCCGGTCACCACCGATGCGCCGGGTATACTCGAGCGGGTCGCATGATCCCGGCCCGACCCATTGCCCTGTGACGCTGGAACCGAGGAGGCCCACGGCATTGCGTGCCCTGCTCTCGGTCGCGGATGCCGATCAGGACGGCCTCGCCCAGCTCGTCGAGCGCTTGGTGTCGCTCGACGTCCGGCTGCTCGCCACCCACAGCACCCGGGATGCGTTCGTCCGGCGCGGCCTCGCGGTCGACACCATCACCGTGGTGCCCGGTGACGAGCCGGTCATCGTCGGCGAGGCACGCAGCTTCCACCCAGAGGTGTACGCCGGCATACTCGCCCGGCGGGATTCGGACGCGGAGCTGGAGCCGCTGAGGGTCCGGGGCATCGGCCTGGTGGACCTCGTGGTGGTCGGCGTGTCGCGGTTCGAGCCCCACGTGGGAGGACGCCTGGTGCCCATCGATGAGGCGTTGCCCATGATCGACGTCGCGGGCATCGGGCTCCTGGCGGCCGCTGCGCGCAACTACGCGTCCGTTGCGGTGGCCAGCCACCCGTCACAGTACCCCGTGGTCATCGCGGAGTTGGAGCGGCACGGCCTCGTGTCACCTGAGACTCGGCTGCGACTCGCGGCGCGGGCGTTCTCCACGGTGGCGGCGTACCACGCCGATGTCTCGGCGTACCTCCATCACATCGGGGGGCTTCATCTGCCTGATGACCTCACGCTCGTCCTGCGCAAGGCGCGCGACCTCCGCTATGGCGCGAACCCCCAACAGCGGGCAGCCCTGTACCGAGAGGCCAGTGGCCGACCGGGCTCGCTCGCGGAGGCGCGCCAGACCCAGGGCCCCGACCCGACCTACAACGACCTCCTGGACCTGGATGCGGCATGGCGGACCGTGTCGGACTTCGGCGCACCAAGTTGCTGCATCGCGAAACAGCTCAACCCGGTGGGTCTCGCGTCAGCGGACGCGCTCCTTGACGCCTACCGACACGCCCTGGAGGCCGATCCGGTGGCTGCCTACGGGGCGGTGCTGGCAGTCAACCGGGTGGTGGACGCGGCCACCGCGGAGGAGCTCGCGCTGAGCACGTACGAGGCGATCGCGGCACCCGCGTACTCCGATGAGGCGCTGCGTGTCCTGTCCGGCAGACCGGCCCTCACGCTGCTGGAGGTGGGCGCACGGATCGGCGACCCACCCGATGACCTCGATCTGCGACGCATCGATGGCGGGGTGCTGGTGCAGACCACCGATTCGGGGAGCCTGTCCAGGAACGAGCTCAACGTGGTGACCCGCCGCCGACCCACGCTCGATGAGCTCACTGACCTGTTGTTCGCGTGGCGCGCGGTCCGACATGTGACCAGCAATGCCGTGGTGCTGGCGCGCCATGGTGCGCTGGTGGGCGTGGGCGCGGGCCAGGCCAGTCGGCTCACGGCCGTCGAGATCGCGCTCCATCGGGCGGCCGACCGAGCCATCGGCGCCGTGCTGGCATCGGACGCCTACTTCCCGTTCGCGGATGCCATCGCGCTCGCCGCCGAGCGGGGGGTGACGGCCATCATCCAGCCCGGTGGCTCGGCCCGCGACGAGGTGGCCATCGAGATCGCCGACCGTCATCACATGGCCATGGTGTTCACTGGAAGGCGGCAGTTTCGTCACTGACCCGGTGGCCGCCGGGTCCGAAGCAGGGGGTCGGATCCATGGAGAAGCTGCTCGCGCTGGACATGGTGCGCGTGACGGAGGCGGCCGCGCTCGCCTCCGCTCGACACATGGGCAGGGGTCAGCGGCACGAGGCGGACCAAGCCGCGACCGAGGCCATGCGCCAGACCATGGACGAGGTCGAGATGCGGGGCACCATCGTCATCGGCGAGGGGGAGCGCGACGAGGCGCCGATGCTCTGGATCGGCGAGCCGGTCGGGACTGGTGGTGCCGACGACGTGGTCATCGACATCGCGGTCGACCCGCTCGAGGGCACCAACCTGGTCGCTCATGGCCAGGCGAACGCGATCACGGTGCTCGCGGCCTCGGAGCACGGCGGCCTGCTCCACGCCCCTGACACCTATCTCGACAAGCTCTGCGTCGGCCCGACGGTGGCGGGGCACGTGGACATCCGCCAGACACCCACGGACAACGTGCGAGCCATCGCGAGCGCCCTGCGGCGTGATGTGCGCGACATCACCATCGTCATCCTCGAGCGACCTCGTCACGACGCGCTCATCGCCGAGGTCCGCGCGGCCGGCGCCCGCATCAAGCTCATCACCGACGGCGACCTCTCGGCCGCCATCAGCTGCGCCGTCTCAGGCACCGGCGTCCACGGTGTCATGGGCATCGGCGGCGCGCCCGAGGGTGTCATCACGGCCGCGGCGCTCAAGTGCCTAGGGGGCGAGATCCAGGCGCGCTTCCGGTTCCGCGACGACACGGAGCGCG
>WBZO01005320.1_pt1 | contig 13184 bp, 13 predicted proteins | sample 5204261 | NCBI WGS metagenome assembly WBZO01 (sample SAMN12412400, study PRJNA552823) | activated sludge metagenome | isolation source: activated sludge from anammox sidestream of wastewater treatment plant... | place: USA: North Carolina | collected 2017-09
TGAACACGCCCGAGTTTCTCGAATGTTTCTTTGGTCTCGCCAAAATCGGCGCGATAGTCGTCCCGCTGAATTGGCGCTTGGCGCCGCCGGAACTCGCGTTCATTGCGAACGATGCGGGCATCCGCGCGCTCGTGTACGGCGCCGAATACGCGCCCACCGTCGCGGCGCTGCGCGACAGCATTTCCGCCGCAACCTATGTCGCGGTCGGCGACGCGCCCGCAGGCGATTACAGTTACGCCGCGCTCACGGCGGACGCATCCGCCCAAGAGCCGCCAACCGTCGGCGCGGCGGACGACCCGCTGGTCATCATGTTCACCGCCGGCACGACCGGCACGCCCAAAGGCGCGACGCTCACGCACAATAATCTCTTTTATGATTCCTGCACCGTCGCCATGAGCACCGATTGGCGTTGGAATGACCGCGTCCTCGTCGCGCTGCCCCTCTTTCACATCGGCGCGCTCATTTATGTCGTCATTAACATTCACATCGGCGCGACGACCGTTTTGATGAAAGCGTTCGACCCGATGGGCTTTCTCAAAACGCTCCAAGACCACAAGGTCAATTCGTTTTTGGCGGTGCCGGCAATGCTCAATTTTATGCTCCAAGTTCCAACGCTCAAAGATTTTGACCTCTCGGCGGTGCGCTGGGCTTTGTGCGGCACGGCGCCAGTGCCAGTGCCGTTGATTCAAGCGTGGGCGCAGCGCGGCATCGCGATTCAACAAGTCTATGGCTTGACCGAATGTTCCGGCGGCGCGGCGGTCTTGAGCTCCGAGCGCGCGCTAGAAAAGGTGGGTTCCACCGGACTACCAATGTTCCACACGGACATTCGCGTGGTGAATCTGGACGGCAACGATACGCAACCCGAAGAGATTGGCGAAATTATTATTCGCGGTCCGCACGTGATGCGCGAATATTGGCAGAATCCGCAAGCCACCGCCGCGACGGTGCGCGAGGGTTGGCTTTACACCGGCGATCTCGGCAAACTCGATGCGGAAGGGTATCTCTATATCGTCGAGCGCAAGCGCGATTTGATTATTTCGGGCGGTGAAAATATCTATCCCGCCGAAGTGGAAAACGTTCTCGTCGCCATGCCGCAGATTGCCGAAGTCGCCGTAATCGGCATTCCCGATGCGGATTGGGGCGAAGCGGTTTGCGCGGTCGCGCGGCTCAAAGAGGGGCAAACGCTCACGCTGGAAGAAGTCGTCGCGCATTGCACCGGCAAGCTCGGCAAATATAAAATTCCCAAACAGCTCATCCTGAGCGCGCAGCCGCTGCCGCGCAATCCGACGGGCAAAATGCTCAAGCGCGCGCTGCGCGAAAAAGTGGCAAGCGGCGGGTGAGAGGCATGAGCTATAACACGCTAAAACTTGAACTCGACGGCGCGGTCGGACGTTTGATTTTGAATCGGCCCGACCGCGCCAATGCAATGACGATGGAGATGGGGCGCGAATTGAGCGCGGCGATGCAAGCCGTGCGCGCTTCCAATGTGCGCGCGTTGATTGTGACCGGCGCGGGCAAACATTTTTGCGCGGGCGCGGATATGGCAGAGTTTGAACGCTTGCAAGCTGCGCCGCCCGACCAGGTGCAAGCGGCGGTGCGCGTATTTCTCGACGCCATCGGACAGCTGCATCATTTACCGCTGCCGGTCATTGCGCGCATTAACGGCGATGCGTTCGGCGGCGGCACGGGCCTCGCGCTCGCGGCGGATTTGCGCGTCATGTCCGCCACCGCGCGCCTGGGCTTTGTCTTTGCGCGCGTCGGGCTCGCGGGCGCGGACGCGGGCGTGACGTACTTTATGCCGCGTCTGGTGGGCCCCGCGCGCGCGATGGAGATTTTGCTGACGGGACAAACGTTCAGCGCGACCGAGGCGCTGCGCGAAGGTTTAACCTATCGCGTTGCCGCGCCCGAAGAACTCGACCGCGTGACGGATGAACTTGCCGCGCGACTGGCTGGGGGCCCGCCGCTTGCCACGCGTTTCACCAAAGAAGGCGTGAATGAAAGTTTGAACCGTTCGCTCGACCAAGAATTTGATTTTGAAGCGTACGCGCAAACAACGTGCATGATGAGCGCAGACCACAAAGAAGGCGTCCAAGCATTCTTGGCAAAACGCGCGCCCAAGTTTCAAGGCAAATGACGCAACCGATCATCCCCGTTCCTTTTCTTGACGAGTTGGGTTTCCAAGTCGAACGCGCGGGCGAGGGACGCTGCCGCATTTCCGCGCCGGTCACGCCGCGCACCATCAATCCGAACGGCGTCTTGCACGGCGGCATCACCTTTACGCTGGTTGACACGGGCATGGGCATCGCCGCGTTTACGCTGCTCGCGCCCGGCGAACGCACGACGACGGTTGAATCTTCGATTCGCTATCTGCGTCCGGCGACGACAGGGCGCATTGTCGCCGAGTGCCGCGTCATTCGGCGGAGCAATCGTTTCGCCATCACCGAAGCGGAGGTGTTTGACGAAGCGGGCGAGACGCTCGCCGTGGCGGGCGGTTCGTTTTATATCTCGCGGAGTACAAGCTAATGGATTTTGCATTGACCGCCGAACAAAGCGCGTTGCAGAGCGCCGTCCGCGCGTTTGCCGCGCGCGAAATCGCGCCGCTCGCCGCCGAGCGCGATGCGACGAATGTGTATCCGGTAGAACTGTTCAAGAAAATGGCGGCGCTGGGCTATTTGGGCTTGAAATTTCCAGCCGCGTATGGCGGCGGCGACGGCGGCAATCTTGACGCCGCGCTCATGTTTGAAGAACTTGGCGCGGCTTCGGCGGGCATCACGCTCGGCGTGTATTGTCACGTCATTCTCGCGCTCACCGCGATTGCGCGCATCGGCGATGAGGCGCAAAAACAGCGTTACCTGGCGCCGGGCTTGCGCGGCGAAAAAATCGGCGCGTTTGGCAGTACCGAAGCGGGCGCGGGTTCGGACATTACGGCGATTTCCACGCGCGCCGCGCGCGACGGCGACGCGTATGTGTTGAACGGCGCGAAACTCTTTTGCACCAATAGCCCCATCGCCGATTTCATTGTGTGTTCCGCCGTAACCGATGCGACGCGCGGCGGCGGCGGCATCAGTTTGTTTATCGTGGACCGCGACGCGCCGGGCTTGACGGTGAGTCCGCCCATCAAGACGTTGGGCATGCATCCCGCGCAAACAGCCGAAGTCGTGTTTGAAAATGTGCGCGTGCCGATGGCAAATTGTTTGGGCCCAGAAAATCGCGGCGTGCCAAATATGTTGACCGCGTTCGCCGAAGGACGCATTATCGCCGCCGCGTTCGCGCTCGGCATTGCGCGCGCGGCGTTTGAAAGCGCGCGGCAGTACGCGCTCGCGCGCGTGCAATTCGGTCAAAGCATCGCCCAGAATCAAGTTATCGCGCATCGGTTGGCGGATATGGATACCACGATTCAAGCGGCGCGTTGGTTGACGTATCACGCGGCATGGTTGGCGGACCATGCGCGCCCGTTCGTCAAAGAGGCGTCGCAAGCCAAAGTGTTTGCGACAGAAGCGGCAGCCAAGTTGGCGGCGCAAGCGCTGCACATTCAAGGCGCGTACGGCTATGTGATGGAAGCGCCCGCGCAACGCTATTATCGCGATACGCACGTGTTGGAAATCGGCGAAGGCACGTCCGAGATTCTACGCAATGTCATCGCCAAGCAGTTGGGTTTGTAGCGGCGCGCAGTTTCTAGGCGGGGGGGAATGTGATTCACGAAAGACAGAACGACGGCAAAACAAAAATGAAATCCACCACGCAGCGGCGCGAGCGAGAACGCGACGCGCGGCGGCAAGCGATTCTCGCCCAAGCCAAGAGCGTCTTTGCCGAGCGCGGCTTTCTCAACGCTACCGTCGAGGAAATTGCGGAACGCGCCGAGCTGGCTGTCGGCACATTGTATCGCTATTTCCAGAGCAAAGAAGAGATTTATGTTTCGCTGCTCTTTGAAGCGATGAATATCTTTTACGACCGCATCGAAACGATTCGCGCCAGCGACGCGTCGCCGGACGCGCAATTGCGCGCGGTGTGGGATTTCTTTTACGAATTTTATCAGAGCCAACCCGAATACTATCGCGGCTTTATCTTTTTGCACAACGAGGGCTTGCGCGATGTAATTTCGCCAAAAGTGATGAATCAGATTAACCGCTACGCGGGGCGCAATTTTCGGCAGGTGAGTCAGATTGTCCAAGCGGGCATGGACGCGCAAATCTTTCGGCCGGTGGACACGCGCCTGGCGGTGGATGTCATGTGGTCGCTCTTGATGGGTTTGGCGCAGCTGGTCGAGACGCGTCGCAATCTGGACGCGCCAAACGGCGCCGCGTTGGATACGCTGCACCGCCAGGCGTTTGATTGGGTCGAGTGCGGCTTGCGGCGTTGAACGCCTCGACGCGGCGCGTGCACATTTGACATTCGCGCCATTTCTCATACAATCGCTTGCGTCATGCAGAACCGCTTTTACTTTGCGTGGTTTTATTTTACCTTCGCCACTCCGAGGGTCGAACTGCCACGCGTGCCAAGCGGAAGCTAAATGATAGCCCGGCACCTATTCAGAGCGTGAGGTTTCGACCTCACGCTCTTTTTTTTATTTGCTCGCGTTACGCAGCCCGCGAAAACGTAGGGCAAATTTCAAATTTGCCCTGCTGCGGCGTAACAGGAATTAGCCAACTCGAATGCCGTCTGACGCCTTGCGCGCGCAAGGCGTTAGACAGCCCAAACAGGAATCCGTTATGGTTATTGTGATGAAACATCAAGCGTCGGCGGAGGACATTGGCAAACTCGTCGCGCATATCGAAGCGTTGGGTTTCAAAGCGCATCTTTCGTCGGGCGCCGAGCGCACCATCATTGGCGTCATTGGCGACGAGCGCGGCTTGGAGCCCGAAAATTTCGCGCTGTTTGACGGCGTCGAGCGCGCCATGCGCGTATTGCATCCGTTCAAATTGGCGAGCCGCGATTATCATCCCGACGACACGATTATTCACATCAACGGCGTCGCCGTCGGCGGTAAAAATATCCCCATCATCGCGGGCCCCTGTTCGATTGAATCGCGCGAGCAACTATTTGAAACGGCGCGCGCGGTCCAAGCGGCGGGCGCGAAATTGCTGCGCGCGGGCGCGTACAAACCGCGCACCTCGCCGTACTCGTTTCAGGGCTTGGGTCTGAAAGGTTTGGAATTGTTAAAAGAAGCGCGCGACGCCTACGGCTTGCCCACCGTGACCGAAGTTATTTCGCCTAATGACGTGACGCTGGTCGCGCAATATGCGGACGTATTACAAATTGGCGCGCGCAACATGCAAAATTTCGCGCTGCTCAACGCGGTCGGCGAAACGCAAAAACCGGTCTTGTTAAAACGCGGCATGATGTCCACGATTGAAGAGCTCATCATGGCGGCGGAGTATATTTTGGCGCACGGCAACGCGCGCGTCATGTTGTGCGAGCGCGGCATTCGCACCTACGAAACCGCCACGCGCAATACGTTCGATGTGAACGCCATTCCCGTTTTGAAACAGCTCACGCATCTGCCGGTCATCGCCGACCCGTCGCACGGCACGGGACATTGGAATCTCGTCACGCCGATTGCGCGCAGCGCGATTGCGGCGGGCGCGGATGGCCTCATTATCGAAGTGCATCCCGACCCGACCCAAGCGTTCAGCGACGGCGGTCAATCTTTGAAACCGGAAAAATTCGCGCAGCTCGTCGCGCAAGCGCGCAAAATCGCGCAAGCGCTCGAACGCACAATCTAAATTATACATTTCCGAATCTTGAAACCATTCGGAAATTCAAGGAGACTCGCATGGTCATTATCATGAAACATAACGCGACCGCGCAAGAAATCGCCGACGCGATGAAACGCGTCCAAGAGCTCGGTTTCGAGCCACATCCCATCATCGGCGAAGAACGCACCATCATCGGCGTCGTCGGCGACGAACGCCCGGTCGAACCCGACGTGTTTGACATTCTCGACGGCGTAGAACGCACCGTGCGCGTACTGCATCCGTTCAAACTCGCCAGCCGCGAATTTCATCCCGAAGGTTCGGTCGTGCGCGTAAACGGCACGACGCTCGGAACGAATCAAATCGTCATCATGGCGGGGCCCTGTTCGATTGAATCGCGCGAGCAATTGTTTGAAGCGGCGCACGCGGTCCAAGAGGCGGGCGCGACCATTTTGCGCGCGGGCGCGTACAAACCGCGCACCTCGCCGTATTCGTTTCAAGGCATGGGGCTAAAGGGTTTGGAATTGCTCAAAGAGGTGCGCGACACGCTGCATCTGCCGACGATTACCGAAGTGATGGCGCCGCAAGAGGTCGCGCTGGTCGCGCAATACACGGACATTTTGCAAATCGGCGCGCGCAACATGCAAAATTTCGCGCTGCTCCAAGCGGTGGGGCAGATTCAAAAACCGGTACTCTTGAAACGCGGCATGATGTCCACGATTGAAGAATTGTTGATGGCGGCGGAATATATTTTGTCGAACGGCAATGCGCGCGTCATGTTGTGCGAGCGCGGCATTCGCACCTACGAAACCGCCACGCGCAATACTTTTGACATTAACGCCATTCCCGTCTTGAAAGCGCTCACGCATCTGCCGGTCATTGCCGACCCGTCGCACGGCACCGGACGCTGGGATTTGGTGGCGCCCGTTGCGCGCGGCGCGGTTGCAGCGGGCGCGGATGGTCTCATTATCGAAGTGCATCCGCATCCCGCGCACGCCATGAGCGACGGCGCGCAATCTTTGAAACCGGAAAAATTCGCGCAGTTGGTGCAAGAGGTGAAACGCGTCGCGGCGGCGGTAGGGCGAAGCGCGTGATATACTGCGGGCATGAGCAGTCCCTTTCCAACGCTCGCCATCGTGGGGCTCGGCTTGATGGGCGGTTCGCTCGCCCTCGCCCTGCGAAATGACCGTTCGCCGCAAAAAATTATTGGCATCACGCGCGCGCGCGCGACGCTTGACGCGGCGTTGGCGCGCGGCGCGATTGATATCGCGAGCGATACGCTAGACGCGGCGCGCGACGCGGAAATCATTGCGCTGTGCGCGCCCGTGCGGACGATTCTAGAGCAAATTCCCCAACTCGCGGACATTGCGCGCGACGGCGCGCTGCTCCTCGATATGGGTTCCACCAAACGCGCGATTGTCCAAGCCATGAACGCGCTGCCTGAACGATTGACGGCGGTGGGCGGGCATCCGATGTGCGGCAAAGAAGTTGCGGGCTTTGACGCCGCCGCCGCCGATTTGTATCACGACCAAATTTTTGTGCTGACCAGAACGGAACGCACGACCGCGCGCGCGTTCGACGCCGCGCGCGCGCTCGCGCAACGGATTGGTTCGCGCGTCGTCGAACTCGACGCGGCGCGGCATGATGAAATCGTCGCCGCCGTTTCGCACTTGCCGTACGTCATCGCCGCGAACTTGGTCAACACGATTGGCGCGTTCGCGCAGGACGACGCCCAAGTGTGGGACATTGCCGCGGGCGGATTCCGCGATACGACGCGCGTCGCCGCCAGCGATACGACCATGATGCTCGACATTTTATTGACCAACCGCGAGAATGTGGCAAACTTGATGCGCGCGTATGCGCGGCGTTTCGGCGCATTGGCAGATCTGATTTCTGACCGAGATGAAAAAACGCTGCGCGAGGTGTTGGAGCGCGCAGCGAATTCGCGTCGCGAATTCAATCGAAAATCGAAATTCTAAAATCAAAAATCCTTACATGTCCGAATTTGCCCTCACACCCACCACAAAACCTTTGCGCGGCACAATTCGCGTTCCCGCCGATAAATCTATTACGCATCGCGCGCTGATGCTTGCGCCGTTGCTGCACGGCGAAACGCGCATCGAAAATTTTCTCGACAGCGAAACGACGCGCGCGACCTTGAATTGTATGCGCGCCATGGGCGCCGAGATTCAAGAAATTGACGCGACCGCTTTGCATGTAAAGGGACGCGGCTTGTATTCTTTGCGCGAACCGCACGAGACGTTGTGGTGTCGCGGCAGCGGCACGACGATTCGTTTATTGGCGGGCCTTTGCGCGGGACAACCTTTTCTCTCTGTGCTCGACGGCACGCCCGCGTTGAAACGGCGGCCGATGGGGCGCATCGTCGAACCCTTGAAACAGATGGGCGCGATGGTTCTTGCGCGCGATAATGACCGCTTCCCGCCCCTCGTCTTTCGCGGCGGCAATCTGCGCGGTATCGAATACGCGCTGCCCATCGCCAGCGCCCAAGTAAAATCCGCAATTTTGCTCGCGGGTTTGTTCGCCGATTCGCCCACCACCATTCACGAACCTTCGCCAAGTCGTGACCACACCGAACGAATGTTGCGCGCGTTCGGCGTTCCTATTGAAAATCTTTCGCCGACAACTGTTTCTGTTCATCCCCACCAATTCAAAATTCAAAATTCAAAATTCAAAATTCCCGCTGATTTCTCCTCCGCTGCATTCTTTGTTGTTGCGGCGTTGCTGATCAACCGTTCTGAATTGATTTTAGAGAATGTTGGCTTGAATCCCGGACGCATTGGTTTGCTCGATGTCTTGACGCGCATGAACGCAAAATTTCAAATCGAAAATCAACGGTTTGAAAACAACGAACCGATTGGCGACATGATTGTTTCGTCTGTAGATTTGCGCGCGACCGATGTTGGCGGAAGCGACGTGCCGCGCATGATTGACGAGTTTCCGATTTTTGCGATTGCGGCAACGCAGGCGCAGGGCGAAACGCGCGTGCGCGACGCGCAAGAGTTGCGCGTCAAAGAAAGCGACCGCATCGCAACGCTTTCCAGCGAACTGCGAAAAATGGGCGCGCAGATTGAGGAACAAGAAGATGGTTTTGTGATTGCGGGGCCGACGCCATTGCGCGGCGCGCGCGTGAACGCGCACAACGACCATCGGCTTGCCATGTCGCTCGCGGTCGCGGGCTTGCTTGCGGAAGGCGAAACGATTATCGAAGGTTGGGAATGTGTGGCGGATTCGTTTCCGAATTTCAGCGCCGCGTTAGAGAACGCGGGCTACGCGTGATAACCGTCGTGTTAGAGAATGTGGGCTACGTGTCGTTGATGCGATATTCCTATGCAGGCATGAGGGGCGCGTCTTGCGGAAGGATGCGCGGATTCAACAAGCGCGAGCGCGCGGGCGCGAGTTCGCCAATGTCAATATAAACGACAGGACGATTCATCACGTCATCGTGTTCAAGATATTTGCGCGTTCGTTCGCGATTAAAAGCAGTGAACTCGGGGTCCGTGTGATCGACAAAGACAAGCAGGGCGGTATCAGGAATATCTCGCAGAAAATTGGGATGCTCCAAAATATAGCGATTGAATTCAGTTAGTAGCTCGTCATTCTTGAGCGCAAATAGTTCGTTCATTTTCTCAACTCCTGCTCATATCGTTCACGATAGGCGCGCCAATTTCGTTCAATATCGTCTTGTCCCCAAGTCAAAACTTGGGCATTAGAGCGATTGGGAAATTCGGTTTTTTCTTCGGCTTGATTTGGGTGTAACAAATCGCGATGCGGAAAACCATGCGCGGTATCGTATCGCACAATCGCGCGCCATTCACCATCAATCAACGCTTCGTATTGAAGCACAAACGCAATCACTTGCCCTTTCTCAATCTGACAAGTGAGTCGGTAACGATCGGCGGTATCATCGCCCAATAAAACAAGGAAAGATTTCTCATTCATAAAAGAATTTCAAAGCGTTTCCGTAAGTATAGCATGAACCAACTATCGCTAAAATTTGTTTCCGCATGAAATACCTTTACTTACTCGGCTATCCGCTCGGTCATTCGGTTTCGCCCGCGATGCAAAATGCCGCGCTGCGCGCGTGCGGAATTCGCGCGACGCGCTATGTAAAAAATCCATTGCCGCCCGAAAAAATGCGCGAAATGATTTTGGCGCTGCGCGCGCCGCACTGCATCGGCGCAAATGTGACGGTGCCGCACAAGCAAACAATTCTTGCCGAGTTGGACGAACTCACCGACTTGGCGCGCGAAATCGGCGCGGTGAATACGATTTTGAAAAAAGACGGCAAACTGATTGGCGACAACACCGACGCGTATGGCTTTATGCAAGCGCTGCGCGTGCGGCGCATCAATCCGCAAGGCGCGCGCGTTGCCATTTTGGGCGCGGGCGGCGCGGCGGCGGCGGCGGCGTTCGCGTTGGCGCAAGCGGACGCGGCGGAAATTATTTTCTTGAATCGCACGCTCGCGCGCAGCGTAGAGCTCGCGGACCGTTTGAATAAAAAATTTCCGTACCTCGCGCTCGCCATCAACGATTGGGATGCGCTCGCGGAATCGCAGCTCATCATCAACGCGACAGCGGTGGGCATGGCGCCGCGCGTGGACGAATCGCCCGCGCCGAAAAATTTTGCGTTTCCCAAACACGCGCTGGCGTTTGACCTTGTGTACAATCCGCCCGCGACCAAATTTTTGCGCGATGCAAAACGCGACGGCGCGCGCGCGATTGGCGGCTTGGAGATGTTGATTTATCAAGGCGCGCGCGCGTTTGAATTGTGGACGGGCCAGCGCGCGCCAATTCGCGTGATGCGAAATGCCGCGACTACGGCGCTGCAAGAAATAATTCGCACAACCTTGCCCAAGAGGTGAAGCCATGAGCGATAACGCTCTCGTAGAGACATGGAATATCCACAATCGCATTCATCTGTACGTTCTCGATGCGTTGAAACCGGACGCGCTCGCGGGCGCCGCGCTTTCCAAAGGACGCAGTGTGGGACAGCAATTCGCGCACATTCACAACGTGCGTCTCGCCTGGCTCAACGCGTCCGCGCCTGAATTGATGAAAGGGTTGAAAAAAATTGAAAAGGAAGCGGAGAAAGACAAGGCGCGTTTGAAAAAATCGCTCGACGAATCGGGCGAAGCGATTGCGGCATTGATTGAAAAAAGCGGCGCGGCGAATGGCAAGGTCAAAGGATTCAAGCCGCACGTCACCGCATTCGTCGGCTATCTCATTTCGCATGAATCGTATCATCGCGGCGAAATCGGCATCCTTCTCACGCAGTCGGGAAATCCGTTGGACAAAAAGACGGCGTATGGGATGTGGGAGTGGGGGGTGAGATAGATGTTACGTTTTTTGACTGCGGGCGAATCGCACGGGCCCGCGCTCGCTTGCATTGTCGAGGGCTTGCCTGCGGGTTTGCCTATTTCGCTTGAACAAATCAATCGCGATTTGCTGCGCCGTCAAACCGGATACGGCGCGGGCGCGCGGATGAAAATTGAACGCGATACCGCGCAAATTACGGGCGGCGTCGTGAACGGCAAAACGATTGGCGCGCCGGTCGGCATGCTGGTCGAAAATCTCGATTACAAAAATTGGCAAGGTAAAACGGTTCCGCCGCAAACGATTCCACGCCCCGGTCACGCCGACCTCGCGGGCGCGGCGAAATATGATTTGTCCGATTTGCGGATGGTGGGCGAACGCGCGAGCGCACGCGAAACGGCGATGCGCGTCGCGGCGGGTTCGCTCGCGCGGCAATTGTTGGCGCAATTCAATATTATCGTCGGCAGTTACGTGACGGAAATCGGCGGCGAAATCGCGGACCTGCCGGACATTCCGTACACGGAACGCTTTGCGCGCGCGGAAGCGAGCGATGTGCGCGTGTATGATGAAGCAAGCGCGGAAAGAATTCGCCAACGCATTTTTGCCATCATGCAGCAAAAGGAAACGGGCGGCGGCGTTATCGAAACCGTCGCGCTGAACTTGCCAGTCGGTCTTGGTTCGCACGTGCATTGGGACCGAAAATTGGATGGACGTTTGGCGCAAGCGCTCATGTCCATTCATTCGGTCAAAGGCGTCGAGATTGGCAACGCGTTCGAGAATGCGCGGAAATTGGGGACGCAAGCGCAGGATGAGATTTTTATAGAGTCGCCCCCCACTTCTGCGCCGTCCCACATGCCCACGCCATCCCACATGCCCGCGCCATCCCTCACCCCCAACCCCTCTCCCAAAGGGAGAGGGGGGAAGGTATATCGTGAGACGAATCGCGCGGGGGGATTGGAGGGCGGATTGACGAATGGCGAGCCATTGGTGCTGCGCGCGGCGCTTAAACCGATTGCGACAACATTGACGCCGACGCGTTCGATTGATGTGAGGACGCGCGAGGCGGCGATGATGATTTATCAACGTTCGGACCTCGTACACATTCCGCGCGCGTGCGTGATTACCGAAGCGATGGTATGCCTCATCCTCGCCGACGCGATGTTGGAAAAATTCGGCGGCGATAGTTTGCGCGAAATGAAAGCGCATTTCGACGCGTGGAATCCGCAACTGCCAGAGATAATTTAATCCACAAATAACGCGAATTGTACAAATTTTTTAATTCGTGGATTCTCAAAATGAATCGGCAAAATATCGTTCTCACCGGTTTCATGGGTACGGGCAAAACGTCCGTCGGGCGCGCGCTCGCGCAAATACTCGACCGCGCGTTCGTGGATATGGACACGTGGCTTGCCGAACGCGAAGGTATGAGCATCGCGCAGCTCTTTGCGGAAAAGGGCGAAGCTTTTTTCCGCGCGCAAGAAAGCGCATTGTGCCGCGAACTCGCGGCGGGGGAAAATTTGGTGATTGCGACGGGCGGCGGCGCGCTGGTCAATGAAACGAATCGCAATGTCTTTGCGAACGCGCATGTGATTTGTCTCGACGCGAGCGTGGATGAAATTTTGCGACGGCTCGACGGCAATGACGAGCGTCCGTTGCTGCAAGGCGATAAACGCGCGCAAATCGAAAAGCTGTTGAACGCGCGCCGCGACGCGTACGCGCAAATTCCGCTGCATCTTGAAACCGACGGGCAAACGCCGGAACAAATCGCGCGGGCGCTCTTGGCGCGTTTGGGGCCGCGCGCGCTGTCCGTCAAAACGCCCGACGGCGCGTATCCGCTTTATCTCGGACGCGACCTGCTCGAACATGCGGACGATTTTTTGAAAACATTGCCCTTGGCGCGAACGTGCGCGCTCGTAACCAATCCGACGGTGCGCGCGTTGTATGCCGCGCGCGTGACGCAAGCGTTGGAACGCATCGGGTTTGAACCCGTCGTCATTGAAATTCCCGACGGGGAACAATATAAAAATCTCGATACGGCGCGCGAGTTGTACGACCAATTCATTGCAGCGAAACTCGAACGGCGTTCTGCGATTTTTGCGCTGGGCGGCGGCGTGATCGGCGATACGGTGGGATTCGCGGCGGCAACATATTTGCGCG
>WBZO01005321.1_pt1 | contig 13184 bp, 11 predicted proteins | sample 5204261 | NCBI WGS metagenome assembly WBZO01 (sample SAMN12412400, study PRJNA552823) | activated sludge metagenome | isolation source: activated sludge from anammox sidestream of wastewater treatment plant... | place: USA: North Carolina | collected 2017-09
GGCCCGTGCCGGCCGGCTTCGTCGTGAAGAACGGCTCGAAGATGCGCGTGCGGAGGATGTCGGGGATCCCCGGGCCCCGGTCCTCGATCTCGATCGCGACGAGGGACGTGGACTCGTCGTAGCGCGTGCGCACCGTGATCTCGCGCTCCTCCGGGGACTTGTCGGCCATCGACTGCGCGGCGTTGACGAGCAGGTTGATGAAGACCTGGCAGAGCCTGGACTCGCTGGCCAGGACCCCGGGCACCTCGAGGAGCTCCAGCCTCATCGTGGCGGTCCGCGCGACCTCCGGGCCGGAGAGCCGGATCGCCGTCTCGAGCACGCTCCGCGCATCGACGTAGAGCCGCTCCTCGGCGCCGGAGCGCCCCAGCGAGCGCAGATCCGAGACGATCTGCTGCATGCGCTTCGCCCCCTCGCGGGCCTCGATCAGCGCCTGCCGCCGGCAAGGACCGTCCTCCGGCGTGGGGCTCAGCGCCACCTCGAGGTTCGCGAGCACGTACGTCAGAGGGTTCATGATCTCGTGGGCAACGCTCGCCGCGACCATGCCCACGCTGGCGAGGCGCTCCTTCTCCGCGAGGCTCGCGAGCATCGCGCGCTGCGTGGTGATGTCGCGCGTCACGACGATGAGGCGATCGATGACGCCGCCGGTCTTCACCGGGGCGAGGATCGCGTCGTACCAGCGGGAGACGCCGGGCGCCTCGAGGCTCCGGATCTCGTAGCGCACGGCGCTCTCGGTCTCGAGGGCCCTGGCGACGTGACCACGGAACTCGTCGACCATCGTCTCGTCGACGAACGCGTCCGCGAGCGCACCGATGATCGGCAGGTCCGCGATGTCGGCGCCCGGGAAGTTCGCCGAGAGGATCCGGCGATCGCGATCCAGGACGAGCACGATGTCCGGCAGGCTGTCGACGAGCGTACGCCATCGCTGCTCGCTCGCGCGGATCGCCTCCTCGTTGCGCCTGCGGTCGGTGACGTCGCGTGCGACGGCGAGGACGCGCTCGACCGGCTCGCCCTCTGCCTTCGCGAGCGGGACGAGGATGGTCTCGAACCAACCCGCCGCCGACCCGTCCTCGGCGAGCGACCGGCTCTCGAAGCGCGCCGTCTTCCGGGATGCGAGCACCTCCTCGAACCTGGCGCGGTACTCCCGCGCCGACTCCTCGGTGAGGAACGCGTACGCCGAGCGGCCTACGAGCGATTGCCCGCTCGGCAGGGTGTGGTTGACCGAGACGAGGCGCGCTTCGCGATCGAGCACGGCGACGACGTCGGGGATGTTCTCCGCGAGCGAGCGCCACCTCTGCTCGCTCGCGCGGAGCGACTCCTTGGCGCGCGTGCGGTCCGCGTCGTCGAGGAAGACCAGCGCCCCGTCGACGGAGCCTCGCGCATCACGGATCGGGAGCGCGCGCGCGGCGACGTACGTCACCGGGCCTCCCGGCTGCCGGACGGCGATCGTCCGCGTGCCATCGGCCTCGCTCGCGAGGGGAAGCTCGACCTCCGGGCGCGATGCGCCGGGCTCGTCGTGGCCGAGGCCGAGGATCCGCCGCGCCTCGTCGTTCGCGTCCTCGATGGATCCGTCGGTCGCGATGCGGATGGCTCCGCACGGCACCGTGTGGAGCATGGCGCGAAGAAGCTCTCGTTGGTCGCTCTCCACGCGAACGTCTCCCCTCGTCGCGATGCTAGACGCGTGGGGATGCGGTTGTCACCGCGGGTCAGAGCCCGTACTTCGCCTTCGCGTAGGTCTCGAACGAGGCGAGGTCGGCGTCGCTGATCGTCCCCTTGACGGCGACGATCTCCCAGATGCCGCCGACGAAGTTCGTGAGGCCCGGCCGGCCGCCGATGGCGACGCCGGTACCGACGGAGCTCACGTCGATCGGCGCGCCCGCGTCGCCCGTCAGCGTGGACACGGCGGCGCCGTCGAGGCGGAGCTCGAGCACGTCGCCCTTGCGCCGGAGGGCGATGAGGTGCGCCGGGCCGCCGAAGGTGTACGGGGTACGGAGCATCTGCGTGGAGTCGACCGAGCCCACGATCTTCAGGCTCTGATCGGACCAGTCGTTGTAGACGAGCGTGGGACCGGGCCCGAAGCCCGAGGCGATCTTCGAGTACACCTCGCCGAAGCGCTTCCGGACGTAGCTGCCGTCCTGGTACGTGAACGTCGTGCCGCCGGCGCCCGTCGCCTTGTTGTAGTTGTTCAGCGCGACCGCCGCGACGAAGAAGTCTCCGGTCCCCCACTCCAGCGACGGGCCGTCGGGGATGGCGAAGCACTCGTACTCGTGGAAGCCGAGCGAGGCGTGCCCCTTCTGCACGGGGGCGTTGCGATCGGGCACGCCGCAGCCCTGCACCTTCACCGCGTGGTTGCCGTTGCCCGATTGATCGTCCCAGTGAGCCGACGCGGCCGGCGACAGGGTCACGCCCTTCTCGCTGTCGAGCCACAAGACGAGGCCGGCGATCGACTTCACGTCGTAGCCCGAGGCGGCGTCGCTCGCGCCGCCCTCGCCGCCGCCGCCCGCGGCGTCGCCGGTGCCCGGCCCCGCATCGGCGCCGGTCGTGCCGCCGCCGTCGGCGGTCGATCCCCCGTCGGGGCCAGGAGCGGCCCCGTCACCCGGGGACGACTCGCTGGAGCAGGCGACGAACGCCGCGATCGGACCGGCGAGGAGGAGCGTCCACGGGGGGATCTTCCGCATGGGAGCAAGTGTATCGAACAGTCCTCCGAGCCTGCGGCGAAGATGCGTAAAGCGGGGAAGATCGCGACGGGCGGTGCGTATGAGGCGTATCATCGGATGGCGTAGGCCCACGCCCTCAGCCCGGACGGTTTGTCATGCGCCGAAGCCTGATCGTTTGCATCGTTGCGGCCTCCATCGCGGCCGCCTGCGGTTCCTCCCGTGAGAGCGCCTTCGACGACGGCTCGGGCGGCGATGGCGGCGCCGACGGCGGCGGCGGTCTGTTCGGAGGCGGCGGCGATGCCTCCGGGCCGCCGCCGTGCATCGGGCTCGAATGCAAGCAGGTCGACTGCGGAGCGAGCGCGACGACGAGCATCAGCGGCATCGTCTGGGATCCGGCGGGAAAGAACCCGGTCTACAACGCGGTGGTCTACGTCCCCAACGCGGACCTCGAGCCGATCACGCACGGGCCGGTCTGCGACTCGTGCGGAGGCGCGCCGGTCACGGGCAACCCGCTCGTGACGACGCTCTCGGACGCGACCGGCGCCTTCAAGCTGGACAACGTCCCGGTCGGCGTCGACTTCCCGCTCGTCATGCAGGTCGGCAAGTGGCGCCGGAAGATCACGATCCCGGCGGTGGCGAACAAGTGCGCCGACAACACGATCGCCGATGCGAACCTCACGCGTCTGCCGCGGAACAAGAGCGAGGGCGACATGCCGCTCATCGCGCTGACGAGCGGCTGCGATCCGATCCACACGCTGATGGAGAAGATCGGCATCGACAAGTCCGAGTTCACGAACGGCGGCGGCAACGGCAGCATCCACGTCTACAACGGCAAGGGCTACTCGGTGCCCGGCGTGTCGGGCGCGACGGACGCGTACGCGTTCTGGGGGACGCTCTCGCAGATGATGAAATACGACATCATCATCAACGAGTGCGAGTGCACGCCGTACGCGCGCGACACCGTCGGTCCCGCCTACGAGAACATGAGGGCGTACCTCGATGCGGGCGGTCGCGTCTTCAACTCGCACTACCATCTGAACTTCTTCGGCAGCTCGACGGAGAACGGCGGCAAGGCCGCGTCCGAGCTGCAGTCGGCGGCGACCTGGTCGCTCTGGGGCAAGAGCCCGGGCGGCGCGCCCTTCCTCATCGACACGACGTTCCCGAAGGGCAAGGCGATGGACGACTGGCTCGCGAACCTCGCCACGGCGAGCAAGTGGGGCAAGATCAAGACCTCGCCGAAGGGCCAGATCACGACGTCGAACGCCGGCGACATCGGCGGCACCGTCCCCGGGATCTCGCAGCGCTGGATCTACCCCTCGAGCGGAAACGGAGCGGTCTACGTGTCGATCAATACGCCGACGTCGAAGCCGGCGGCCGATCGCTGCGGGCGCGCCGTGGGCACCGACATCCACGTCGGCAACGGCAACCTCTCGAACATGACCGAGCAGGAGGCCGCGCTCGAGTTCATGTTCTTCGACCTCGCATCGTGCGTCATCGACGACGCCGAGCCGCCGAAGCCGCCCGCGCCGAAGTGACCTCGTCGGTTCGGCGGTACGCCGTATGCGACGGGCGTCGTCATGAAGCTCGTTGCGTTCTTCGCGGCGTTCGGCGCCACCCTCATCGCGACATCGGTGGCCGGCGCGCAGGAGACGCCGGCCCCGCGCAGACCGCTCGGTGCGCCGCGCAACGCGCTCGAGCTGACGCTCGCGAGCGGGTACGCCCAGGGATTCGGCAGCCTGCAGAGCGGCGTGGGCATCCCGTCGGTCGTGCGGGGCGGCCTCGGCCTCGATCTCGGGATCGGCTACCGCATCGACCCGACGTGGGCGGTGCTCTGGGCCGGCGAGTACCAGGCGCTCAGCCCCGAGCGCAGCGACTCGGCGCGAGGGTTCTCGAGCTCGCTCGCCGCGCAGGCCCACTTCGCCCCGGCGCGGCGGCTCGATCCGTGGGTCGAAGCGGGAGCAGGCTACCGCTTGCTGTGGGAGGAGCCGACGGAGGGACCGACGGTGCGCTCGCACGGCTTCCAGCTCGTGCGTTTTCGCGTCGGGCTCGACTGGCGCGCCGACCGGCACGTCGCGCTCGGCCCGGTTGCCGGCGTCGACGCGAACCTCTTCCTCTTCCAGGACGCCGGCGGCGTCACGTCCAACATCCCCGATCCGAGATTCAGCTCGTTCTTCTTCGCGGGCGTGCAGGGCCGCATCGACATCGGTGGCGGCAGCTCGGGGTCGCGGACGATCTCGAGGCGGTAGCGCGGTATGCTCGATGCGTTGGGCTCGCCACGCGTCCTCGCCGCCGTCTTCCTCCTCTCCGTCGCGTCGCTCGGATGCGTCGACGGCGGCAAGAGCGGCAAGCCGGTGAGCACGCCCGAGTTCGTGGCGGAGAACGTGAAGGCCTACGGAGAGACCGCCGCGGGGCTGCCGCCCGACGTGACGTACGGCTGGCAGCTCCGCGTCACCAGCGACGTCGCGCGTTGGCGCGAGTGCACGTCCGTCGATGCATGCGGGAACGTCGAGCGGTCGCGTCCGGCGAGTGACCTCCTCGGGATCGAGCGGGTGGGCGAAGCGGACGTCGGCGGCGAGCGCGTCGAGGTGATGAAGCTCTCGCTGTCGCCGCGCCCGACCTACGTCGTGCCGGCCTTCAAGCCCGCGCCGCGGTGAGCGGCGCTCACTCGTAGTCGCAGTCGCAACCCGCTTCGTGCGCGAGCTCGGTGAACGCTGCGCGGAAGGGGGCGTCGTCCGCCTCGGCGTCGGCGTCGATCCGTGCGAGGTATCGGCGCACGGCGGCGACGAGCTCGAGCCGTCCATGTGCGATCTCCTCCGGGATGCTCGCTTCGCGGAGTCGCTCGTGCGCTTGCCGGACGAGGTCGCGCTCGCCCTCGCACGGCGGTTGGTGGCGATCGACCCAGCTCATCACGGCATCGACGATGGATCGCATGAGCGCCTCGTCGGCCTCCTCGTTCGACAGCACGCGCGCGACGTGAGACTCGAGGACGAGGAGCAAGCGCTCGACGTTCGAGGGTGCACGTGGAAGCTCTTCGGTCGTGTGCGAGGACGGTTGCATGCCCGCCCTCGAGCAACGCACGTACCGGCGAGAAACACGCATGACCCCGCGAGCGTCGTCCTCCGCGGTGCTCCACAACGGAACGCGTGGAACACCGCGCGCTGCTAGGGTGGGGGACGTGGACGCTGCTTTCCTCGCGCCCGGCCGCTTCGTCGACTCGAACCATCCCGACATCGTCGCGTACGCGCGCGAGGTCTGTGCCGGAGCCGCGAGCGATCGCGAGCGTGCGTCGCGGCTGTTCCGCGCCGTTCGCGAGAAGCTCCGCTACGACCCGTACACGCTGTCGCTCGATCCGTCGGACTACGTCGCGAGCACGCTGCTCGGTCGCGATCGCGCGTACTGCATCCCGAAGGCGGTGCTCCTCTGCGCGGTGGCGCGCGCAGCGGGGATCCCCGCGCGGCTCGGCTTCTCGGACGTGAAGAACCATCTCTCGAGCGCGCGTCTGCGCGAGGCGATGGGAGGCTCGGACCTGTTCGTCTTCCACGGATGGGTCGAGCTGTGGATCGACGGCAGGCCCGTGAAGGCGACGCCCGCGTTCAACGCGGAGCTCTGCGCGCGGTTCGGCGTGCCGCCGCTCGAATTCGACGGCGAGCACGACGCGCTGCTGCAGGCGTTCGACGGGCAGGGCCGCCGGCACATGGAGTACGTGCGCGATCGCGGGGTCTACGTCGATCTGCCGTTCGACGAGATCATGCGGGCCTTCCGCGAGACCTACGCCGGCGCGAAGGCGCCCGCCGCCGACGCGCACGACGAGGCGTTCCACGGAGGACCGGGCCCCAAGTAGCGTGAACGGCTCCGGATTTTGGATTGGTGAGAGACGGTGTGGTAATGTAGTTGCGCAGGGGTCGCTGTATGCTACGCCGTGCTCATGCGCAGCGTTCGAGCCCTCCTCCTCGCCATTGCCGTCGCCTCTCCTCTCGCCGTCGCCTGCGGCGAGCCCGAAGACGATCCCTCGGACGCGCCGGCCGACGACGCGAGCGACGAGCAGGACGTCGTCTCCGGGCGCGCGGTCAAGGTGACCCAGGCGGACGCCGGCAAGACGATCACGGTCAAGAAGGGACAGTCGGTCATCCTCACGCTGCCGAGCAACGCGACCACCGGCTACGAGTGGAAGGTCACGCGGACCGATCGCTCCTTCGGCTACCCGACGGAGAAGTACGTCGCTCCCTCGTCGTCCGCGGTCGGCGCAGGCGGCAGCCAGAAGTTCACGTGGAAGACCGACGCGCCGTTTCCGCTGATCGGCAAGCACGAGGTCACGCTCGAGTACCGCCGGCCGTGGGAGACCACCGGCCCGGCCGCGGAGACCTTCACGTTCACCGTCGACATCGTCGATCAGGCCGCGCCGAGCGGAGGCGCCGTCCAGGCGGGCGAGGCCGACGACGGCAAGACGCTCGCCGTGCCGAACGGCAAGGACGTCGTCCTGACGCTGCCGAGCAACCCGACCACCGGCTACAAGTGGCGCGTCACCTCGACCGATCGGACCTTCGGCTATCCGAAGGAAGACTTCATCGGCTCCGGGACGGGGGCGGTCGGCTCGGGCGGCTCGCAGACGTTCACGTGGAAGACGAGCGGCCCGTTCCCGATGACCGGCACGCATCGCGTGCAGCTCGCCTACGCGCGCGGCGAGACGGGCACCCCGGCGAAGAAGTTCACGCTGATCGTCGACGTCCGCTGATCGCCGCGTAACGGCGATTCCGGACTTGAAACCTGCGTGCGGCGCGGCGAACGTGCCCGCCGCATGCACTTCCGCTCGATCCTGATCGCCGTCGTCATCGGCACGGCGCTCGTCGTCGCTGCGTTCCTCGTCCACCGGCAGCGTCCGGCGGTCGAGCGCGCGCAGCCGACGCCGGCGCTGGTCGAGGCGACCGGCAAGTGCGCCGAGTGCCATCGCCGCGAGACCTCGGCGATCATCGCTCAGTACGAGCGGAGCAAGCACGCGGCCAAGGGCATCAACTGCCTGGAGTGCCATCGGCCGCTCGAGGGGCAGCCGAGCATGGAGCATCGCGGCTTCACGATCGCGAAGTCGCTCACGGCGAAGAACTGCGCCCAGTGCCACGCGACCGAGTACGAGCAGTTCGCGCGGAGCCGGCACGCGGCGCCGTCGTGGGCGGCGGTGAACGGCGCGAAGGACATGACCGCCGAGCAGAAGGAGCTCGGCGAGCGCTACCACAAGGGTTGGGTCGATCGTCCGCCGATGACCATCGGTTCGCTGGAGGGGCCGTCCGCGCTCACGAGCGGGTGCAACGCCTGCCACGCGATCGGCAAGCCGAACGCCGACGGCTCGTTCGGCACGTGTACGAACTGCCATGCGCGGCACGCGGCGTCGATCGCGCTCGCGCGAGAGCCGAGCACGTGCGGGCAGTGCCACATGGGGCCGGACCACTCGCAGATCGAGATCTACGGCGAGTCGAAGCACGGGGCCCTCTTCGCCGCGCAGCGCGAGCGCTTCGACCTCTCGGCGGATCCGAAGCACCTCACGACGGCGAACATGTCCGTGCCGACGTGCGCGACCTGTCACATGAGCGGGCTCGAGGGCATGAAGGTCACGCACGACCCGACCGAGCGGCTCTCCTACTACCTCTTCGCGCCGATCTCGACGAAGCGCCCCAACGGCGATCGCGGCCAGGCCGAGATGAAAGAGGTCTGTCTCAAGTGCCACACGCGCCCGCGCATCGACGACTTCTACGCGAAGGCGGAGGCGGTCCTCACGGAGACCAACGAGAAGGTGAAGGGCGCGACGGACGTCGTGGCGAAGATGAGGGCCGACGGCCTCCTCACACCCGCCCCGTTCGACGAGCCGGTCGAGTTCATCGAGTTCGATCTCTGGCACTACTACGGGCGCACCGCGAAGCACGGCGCGTTCATGGGCGGCGCAGACTTCGTGCAGTGGCACGGCAACTACGAGCTGCTCAAGCTCCGCACCGAGCTGGATCGAGCCGCCGTCGAGCTGCGCGCGGCGAAGGCCGCCCACGGGAAGTGATGCTCACGCGGCTGCTTCATGCCGTGGCGCCCACGCCCCGGCGCGCGGTGCAGCTGTTCGTCGCCGCGAACATCGCGTTCCTCGGCATCGACATCGCGATCGCGCACCTCGCGAACGACTTCGCGCGGCGCGTCGAGTGGGCGCCGATCGTATTTTCCGCGATCGCGACGCCGCTGCTCCTCCCCGGCGCGTTCGGTGGCACGCGCGCGCTGTACCGTCACCTCGACCGGCTCGTCGCCGTCTGCTCCATCCTCGTCGGCGTCATCGGGATGGTCCTCCACCTCGAGAGCGGCTTCTTCGAGAAGCAGACGCTGCACGATCTCGTCTACTCCGCGCCGTTCGTCGCGCCCTTGTCCTACGTGGGGGTAGGGCTGCTCCTCCTCTTGATCCACACGGCGGACGCGGAGAAGCCGGCGTTCGGCGGATGGATCCTGCTTCTCGCGCTCGGAGGGTTCTGCGGCAACTTCCTCCTCTCCCTCCTCGATCACGCGCAGAACGGCTTCTTCCGCGCGACCGAGTGGATCCCGGTCGCGGCCGCCGCGTACGGGATCGCGTTCCTCGCGCTCGCCCTCGCGCGCGCGCCCGCGATCGAGCCGGGCTTCCTCCGGACGTGCACGATCGTGATGGGCGTCCAGATGCTCGTGGGGCTCGCAGGGGCCGCGCTGCACGTCGCCGCCAACCTCGGCGATCGCGAGATGACGACGCTGCGTGACCGCTTCGTGTTCGGCGCGCCCGCGTTCGCGCCCCTGCTGTTCGCGAACCTCGCGCTCCTGGCGCTCATCGGGCTGTGGGCCTGTCGTTCGCCGGCTGGAGCGGGAGCTCAAGGCTGATCCGCGCGCCACCGCTCTCGGCACGCTCGACGACGATGTCTCCGCCGCTCGCGTCCATGATCCGGCGCACCACGGCGAGGCCCATGCCGGTCCCCGTCGCGCGCGTCGTGACGAACGGCTGACCGAGCCGCATCGCGACGCTCTCCGGGATGCCGGGCCCGTCGTCCTCGACCGTCCATCGCACGCACGTCTCCGTCGCCTGCACGTGGACGCGGACGACGCCGTCCGGCTTGTTCGATTGCAGAGCATTGCGCAGCACGTTGACGAGCGCGAGCTCCACGAGATCCGGATCGATCCACGCCATCGTTCCTTCGCTGCGAGGCAGCTCGACGGGCTGCTCGCGCAGCTCACCGCGCTTCGTCAGCAAGCGGACGGCTCGGCTCGTGAGCTCCTCCACGGCGAACGCGCGCGGGCGGGGGAGAAGCGGGCGTCCGAGCTCGAGGAGCTGACCGACGAGGTGCTCGAGACGCCCCGTCTCCTCCCCGATGATCGCGAGCAGCGCTCTGTGGTCCGGCGAGAAGCGTGTCTCGCGATCGAGCAGAGCGAGCGCGTTCATGATCGAACCGACGGGGTTGCGGACCTCGTGCGCCATGACCCCGGCGGCCTCGCCGAGCGCGGCCAGACGCTCGCGTTCGACGCGCTCTCGACGCAGGCGCACCGTCTCCAGCGCCTTGCCCACCAGCTCGGCGAACAGATCGAGCGCGGTCGCGACGAGCGGGGTGAGCTCGTCGCTCGTCACCACGATCGCGCCGTACGGCACGTCCGCGAGGAAGAGCGGCGCCTGCACCATCCGCGATGCGCCGACGAAGGGTCGGAGACGCTCGGCGACGGGCTCACTGTACGCCTCGCTCACGATGCGCATCCCGTCCTGGAAGAACGCCGTGCGACGATCCATGAACCCGGGGTTGAGGCGCGTGAGGATCTCCTTCGGCGGCCGGGGGAACGACTCGATGTCCCGCCCATCGCGCGGACGCGCCGGCGTCCTGCTCGGTCCGTAGCGGAGCAGCGGATCGCCGTCGTCGACGAGGAGGACCGTGGCGGTGAAGCCGCGCGCGCACAGCGCCTCGACCGCCTCCTCGAGGACCTCGTCCTCGGTGCTGCAGCGCGAGAGGACGCCGGAGACTCGCGCGAGGGCCTCGGTGACCTCCTGACCGAACATCTCGGGGCGCGCATCGAGCAGGAACACGAGCGCATCGCGGCCGTTCTCGTCGAGGCGCCACTCGACCCGCACGGGGCGCTCGTCACCGTCGGGGGCCATCACGCGGCACCACAGCCAGCCGTGCGCCCGAGGGTCCGGCGACGTGCGGTTCCCGGAGAGGCGCGCGAGCACGGCCCGATCCCTCGGGGCGATGAGCTGGTGCAGCAGCTCGGGCAGCGTCTTGCCGAGCAAGCCCTTCGGCTCCCATCCCGTGAGCTCGACGAACGCGCGGTTGATCGCGACGAACACCCCATCGCGCGTCGCGAGGGTCGCCACGGGGAGGTGGTCCAGCGAGACCGGGAAGGGAGGCGACGCGCCTTCTCCGGCGTCCGACGGCTTCGGTTCCCCCATGCGGAGTCATCTACCACCGCAGCGGGCGGATCTCGAAGCTCGCCCTGGCTGCTGCGGGACCGTTGCTCACGCCTAGCTCAGGCGGTCGTATGATCGTCTGCGATGCGGGTCCGCGTTGCCGTCCTTGCTCTGGTCCTCGCAGCCATCACGATTACGTTGTCTTCATCGGCGAAGCCCGCGTGCATCCCGGCGGAGAAGTGCTGTCGCGTATGCACGAGCGGTCGAGCGTGCGGAGCGAGCTGCATCCAGTCGTCGAAGGTCTGCCACAAGGGCCGCGGTTGCGCGTGCAACGCCGAGGACGTCTGCGCGGCCGACGAGTGATCCGGGCGCTCGTCAGGGGCGCCAGTCGATGACGTCCCCGAGATCGCCGCCCGCCACGACGCCCTGCACGAGCACGGGGGCCTGATCGGCCGTCGTGACGTCGAGGATCCGGAACAGCTCGAAGTCGTTGTCCGCGCGGTGATCGGCGACGAACGCGAGCGCGGTGCCGTCGGGCGACCAGACGAACGCGGTCACGTCACGGTTCGCATCGCCTGCGGCGCCGACGAGCGCGATGCGCTTCTCCGGCGTCGCGCCGTTCGCCGGCACGACGTACAGCTCGTAGCGGTTCTCGACGAGGAGATCGCCGGCGAACGCGATCTTGCTGCCGTCGGGGCTGAAGCGGAGCGGCATCGAGAAGCTCGGTCCGCGGAACTCGCCCGCGCCCGCGGTGAGCGTGCCCGACGTGATGCGCGTCGGCGCCGCCGAGTCGTCCGCGGGCATGGTGAAGACCTCGTACGCGTTCGGAGCCGCGGCGCTGTCGGCGGTGAACGCGAGCGTCGCGCCGTCGGGTGAGATGCCGAACGAGCCGAGCTGCGCGGGCGCAGCAGGGAAGTTCGTCGGCGTCGCGAAGCCGGTGCCGTTCGCGTTCGCGCAGTAGAGGCGGAAGACGGCAGGCGATGCGCCCGAGAGATCCGCCTTCGCGCAGACCTTGCCGCCGCTCGTCCAGATCGGCGCGAGGCCGGTGCTGATGCCGATGGTGGCATTGCCGACGGGCGCGGGGATGTCGGCCTCGGCGAGCGCGGCGACCGGCGTCGGCGTCCCGGCCGTGACGTCGACGACGTAGAGCTCGTTCTTCTTGTCGACCGTGAAGTCGCCCGACATCGCGACGTACTTCGAGTCACGCGACCAGGAGATCGCCTGCGCGTCGAGGTTCGCATCGTTGCGCGTCGGGCTCACCAGGACGGGAACGGTCGCGCCCGCGAGCGCCACGACGTAGACGTCCGACTGGTTCGCGACGTCGGCGTCGGCGAGGTACGCGATCGACTGACCGTCCGGCGAGATCGCGATCTCGGTGACCTTGCGCCCGTTCGCCATCTGCACGCGGACGACGTCACCGGAACCGTCGGCGTTCGCGACGTGGAGATCGAGGCGGCCGACCGTGGCGAGGTCCGCGGCGTAGACGACCTTGCTGCCGTCGGGTGTGAACGCGAACACGGTGGCGCGGTTGGCGATCGTCGCCGTCGTCGCGGCGCCCGCGCCGGAGGGGACGAGGGCGCGGCCGAGCGCGTTCGTGTTGTTCGTCGCGAAGTCGCCGGCGTAGTAGAGGCGTGTGGTCGGGCCCGCATCGACGCTTGCGTCGGAGCCGCCGTCGGTCTTGCCGGCATCGCTGCCTGCGTCCTTGCCCGCATCCTTCGTGCCGGCGTCGGTCGGCTCGGTGCCCGCGTCCTCCTCGGGCACCGTTCGATCCTTGCTCGCATCGCGCCCGGCCTCGGCGCCGCCGTCGCCGTCCTCGAAGAACGGTGAGCCGTCTTCCGAGGCGCACGCGAAGAACGTCGCACCGGCGAGGACGATGAAGCAGGAGAGGGTGGCGCGGAGGACCGATCGCATCGGGCCCGAGGTCGCATCGCTTCGCGCCGGCGTCAACCTCACTCCCGACTCACTCGGGGTCGCAGACGCCGTCGCACGTCGCGCGGACCTCGCCGGTCTCGAGGAAGAACCAGCCCTGATCCTGGATCTTGGGCGTCTTGCGCGGCATGCCGTGGGTGTCCGTCTCCTTCGCGGCGGGCCGGTTGGTGCGCGTCCGCGGCGCGACGCCGAAGTCGACCTCCTGCAGCGCGTTCGCGTTCGTGATC
>WBZO01005322.1_pt1 | contig 13184 bp, 16 predicted proteins | sample 5204261 | NCBI WGS metagenome assembly WBZO01 (sample SAMN12412400, study PRJNA552823) | activated sludge metagenome | isolation source: activated sludge from anammox sidestream of wastewater treatment plant... | place: USA: North Carolina | collected 2017-09
CCGAAGGCGATCTGAGTGGTGTGGCCCTTACCGGAGAGCGTCACCGCGCCGGTGTGGCGCAGGTCGGCGCAGGCGCGGACACAGCGGGTGCAGATGATGCACATCTGCGGGTCGAACTCCAGGTACGGGTTGCCGCGGTCCGGCTCCGGGGGCGGCGTCTCGTAGTAGGAGCGGGTCTCGCCGACCCACGGCTCCTCGTAGTCGCCCTGGTCCACGATCTCGCAGGAGGTCTGCAGTTCGCAGCGGTAGTTCTTGGAGCAGGTCAGGCAGCGGTGCGTCACCACGTCGTCGCGCAGGCAGATGTCGCCCGGCATGCAGTGGACGCGGCGGTGGCAGGTGAGGCAGCGGTCCGGGTGGTTCGCCAGGATCATGGACATGACGGACTGGCGCGTGCGCTTCGTGTCCGGCGTGTCCGTGCGGACGACCATGCCCTCCGCCACCTGCGCCACGCAGGCGAGCTGCAGATTGGTCGGGCGGCCGCCCTCGATCTCCACGATGCAGGTACGGCAGCCGGCGTACGGCTCCAGGCCGTCGATGTAGCAGAGGTTCGTGATCGAGACGCCCTGCTCTTTGATCACCTCGACCAGGCGACGTCCGGCCTGCGCCTCGATGTTTCGCCCGTTCAGGTTGATCTGCGCCACGGCTCCCCAGCCTTCATCGGTGGGGCGGGGCATTGCCCCGCCGTCTCACACCCGAGGGGTGCGAGGGTGTCTGCTCGTCGCTACTCGCGGACGTGCCGTCCCGGCAGCCGCTGCGGCCCGAAGGGGCCGCCCACACCCGCGACGTCCACCCGCGAGCGGGCGGTCGGCATCGCGGTGATCAGCGGGATCGCGTCCTGCGTCTGGCCGTTCGGGTAGCGCCCGCCGGTCTCCGACAGGTAGGTCTTCGCCTCGCGCGTCAGCGCGTCGCGGTCCCGGTACATGGACTCAAAGACGTACACGGCGTCGTTGTAGCGGCCGCCGGCCTGGATCGCCTGGTACGGGCACGCCTCCGTGCAGAGGCCGCAGTACATGCAGATGCGGAAGTCGATCTCGTACCGGTCGATGTTGAGCGTGCCGTCCGGGCGGGGTGAGGTCTGGACCAGGATGCAGCCGTCCGGGCACGCCTGCGCGCACGTGGAGCAGCCGGTGCAGCGCTCCTCGAACCACAGCAGGTTCGTCCGAGCGCGCACGGGAACCTCGCGCTGCTGCTCGGGGTAGTTGACGGTGATCGCGGGGCGGAAGACGTGCTTCAGCGTGACCAGCATGCCACGGGCAACGCCCAGTCCGTAGGCCACAACGCCTCGCTTTCCGTCACGGTCAGCCTGCGCCCGGCAGCATAGCCCACGATGCCCCGGAGAGATACCCGAGGCGGCCCCGGCTGACGCTCGTGCACAGTATCACAAGCATCCGCTTCGGAAAGGCCGCCTCCGCGCGCGCCGGGACCGTGTCACTGCGGGACGGTCGCGGAGCCCTCTCGCACCTCGTTCCCACGGAGGTACGCGATTCGCACCGGCTCGCCCGCTCGCAGCAGCCGTTGTACCAGCCACAGGTCGCCGAGGGTGAACACCGGCGCGTCCTCCACCCGCAGCAGAAGGTCACCCGGCTGCATGCCGGCATCTCGGGCCATACCCTCGCGAACGGTACCGATCTCCACGCCTCCCGGCGTTTCGATCAGGTCCGCACCGATCCGTCCGAGCCGCCGGAAGCCCGTCATTCCGATGTGGCGCACCGGCGTGACGCCGCGCTCCAGGGAGGCGGCGAAGTCGTACATCGATTCCACCCAGCCGTGGAACCGGCCGCCGTGTCGGTTCGGCAGTGTGCTGGGAGCGCCGGAAGCAGACCGGGTGAGCGTGAGCCGAGCACCCGTGCCCACCTCCGCGACGGAGACCGACATCGTCGCGATGTCATCGCCCTCCGTCTCGGTCCAGGAGATGTGGCGCTGGGGACCTGTGTCCTCGCGGCCGATCTCAGTGACGACGATCGCACCGCGCCCGTAGTAGGGATCGCCGGTAAAGACATGGTTCCATGGCGTGGGCGTGCTTCTGTCAATGAAGGTTGCCCAGACGCGCTCCACCGGTATCGCAACGTCCCAGGTGCGTGACCATTCCATCACGCTTCCCCTTCCTCCCGCTGCATCGGGATGCCTCCGCGTTCCATCACTACGCGGCACTGCTGGCCGCGGCTACCCGAACGCCGCGCGCGCCGCCTCGTAGGCCTCCGGGGTGTCGAGGTCGAGCGCGACCGCCGGTTCGCCCTCGATGCGGACGCGACGCACGGTGCGCCCGGCGAGGATGCCCCGCAGCCCCTCCGTCGTCTCGGTCGCGGCGGCGAGCGCGGGGAGCAGCGTCCCGCGCAGCACCACCGGGTGCCCGCCGTGCTCCGCACCGGTCTCGTCGAGGTAGACCGGCTGCACGGCGTCCGCCTCGGCGGTGCGTGCCTCCTCGATCAGCCGCGCGACGAGCGAGGCGGGTGCGGGCTGGTCGACGTTCTGGACGATGACGAATTCGGGCGCTGGACCGGCGAGCAGCGCGCGCGCGCCCGCGGCCAGCGAGGTCGCCCGGCCCTGCGCCCAGCGTGCGTTGAACACGAGAGTGGCCGGCTCGTCCCGCAGCGCGCGCCGCACCGCCTCGGCGTGCCCGCCGAGGACGACCGCGACCGCCTCGACGCCCGCCGCGTGCAGTTCGCGGACGGCCCACGCGGCGAGGGTGGTGCCGCGCCAGGGGAGGAGCGCCTTCGGCGACCCCATCCGGCTCGATGCACCGGCCGCGAGCAGGATCGCGGCGACGCTCATGCGTGCGCCGAGGTGCGTGCCCGCCACGCCTCGATCGCCTGGTGGACGGCGGCGGCGGCGAGCACGGAGCAGTGGACCTTCGCCGTTGGCAGCCCGCCCACGGCCGCGGCGTAGTCGTCGCGCGTCAGTGCCTCGGCGCTGGCGAGGTCGCGCCCGGCGAGCAGTTCCGTCGCCGCGGAGGACGTAGCAATCGACGCCGGGCAGCCCGAGGAGAGGAAGGAGGCGCGCGCGATGCGGCCGCCCTCGATCTTCAGGAACAGCCGCAGCGAGTCGCCGCACACCGGGTTCGTCACGAACGCCTCGGCGTCCGCGTCCACCATCGCTCCCGCGTTGCGAGGCGACTGGAAGTGGTCGATGAGGACGGCACTGTAGACCTCGGGCGAGAGTGATTCAGCCATGCGCTGATTGTCGCACCGCGAGGGAGTGGGCGGCTGCGGCGCTAGTTCCGTCGTCCGCCGGCGAAGGCGACTTCGAGGGGCTGAAGGCAGCGCAGGGCCTCGAGGGGTGCGCCCTTCGCCATCGCCAGCACCTTGATGCGGCCGAGGCCGGTCGGATCGATCAGCGTCTCCGCGGCGCGGCGCTCTGCGGCGTAGCGCTGCACGTCCTCGTGCGAGCGCGCCGAGGCGACCTGCACCGCCTCCGCGAGGCCCAGCACGGTCAGCGCCTGCGCCTGGCTCGTGAGGGGGGCCGCCTCCCAGCCCTCGGCGGCCGCGGCGAGCGAGGTGAAGTCGACGTGGTAGGTGAGGTCGGTCAGGCCAGGCTCGGCGAGCGGGTCGGGCTGCGGGCTGTGGCCGCGGAACGCCATCAGCGTCCCCTGCTTCCGCCACGAGGCGTACAGCTCCGCCGCCGGGTAGCCGTAGTCAATCGTCAGGACATAACCGCGATCGAACCGCGCGGTCAGCCGGCGCATCACCTCCGGCCCGGCGAGGCTCACCTCGGCGCGGGCGTCGTCACCGGGGAGCAGGCCGAGGCGGTCGAAGGCGGCGCGGATCGCGGGCGTGCTGGGCTCGCCGGTCACCATCGTCAGCGCGCCGCCCTCGGTGGCGACGTAGCACTCCTGCAGCCCGTCGCCGTGACGCTCCACGAGGTGAGCGGGGAGGGCGTCGAAGAACTCGTTGGAGATGAGCACGCCGGTCACCGGCTCCGTACGGCGCAACCAGTCCTCGGTCAGCGCGTGTTCCGCCTCGAACCCGCGGGCGGCGAGGGCGGCGCGCTGGTCGGCGATGCGGTTCGGGTGGCCGTCCAGCACCACCGGGCGCACGGCGTCGAAGCACTCCGGCGCGCGGGCGCGCAGCCAGGTGAGCATCGCCGCCATGAACACGCCGGAGCCCGCGCCCGGCTCCACGAGGTGGAACGGGGCAGGCCGCCCGAGGCGTTCCCAGCACTCCAGCACCTGCCGCGCCCAGAGGTAGCCGAAGATCGGGTGCACCTCCGGGGAGGTCTCGAAGTCACCCTCGCGTCCCCAGCGCAGGCCGGGGCGGCTGTAGTAGCCGTGCTCCGGGTGCCCCAGCGCCAGGCCCATGAACTCCGCGAAGGTGATGCGCCCGCCGGCCTCCTCGATGCGCCGGAGGATCACCGGCCGCAGCGGCGCGCTGGACGCGGCCAGCGCGAAGTCGTCCGCGAGCAGGAAGTCATCGAGCGGTGCGGTCATGCGGGGATCGTACCCTCGCAGCGAGACTAGAGCGCGTTCAACACGGTGACGTGGTTGCTGGTGATCGCGTCCACGCCCCACCGCGACAACTCCTGCGCGCGGTCGACCTCGTCCACGGTCCACGCGCCGATGTACCCCGCCCGCCGGCGGAGCGCCTGCACCGCCTCCGGGCTGCCGAGGAGCGTGTGCCGCACGACGACCGGAGTCTCGCGCAGCGTGCCGGCGTCCCGCGCGGCGAGGTAGTCGCGCAGCTGGCGCTCGGAGCGCACGGAGTAAGCGACCCAGAGGCCGGGGAGCCACTCGCGCGCGCGGTCCGCGACCGTCCAGTCCTCGCAGGTGAGCATCAGGTGGCCCACGTCCGTGAGCGGCGCGATCGCGCGCACGAGTTCCGGCGCGGGGTCGCCGAACCACGACCGCAGGTCGATCACGAAGCGCGCGTGGCCCTGCACGGCCTCGAGGATCGCCTCGAGCGGGACGGGGTGGCGACGGATGCGCGGGCCGCGGTTCCCGATGACGAACGGGAGTGGGCCGAGCGGGCGCTCGTGGTGCGCGTACAGGTGGTCGCCGTGCACCCACACGTCCGCCTCGATCGCGTCGACGGCGGGATGCGCCGCCATCCCCAGGAGGTCGGGGACGTTGCCGGCACGGTGCAGGATGCGGGTGACGGGCATGACGCCCCGCGCGGCGCTAGCCGCCGAGGCCGAGCGCCTGCACGAAGACCGAGCGCGGGCGCGCGTGGTCAAGTTCGACCAGGAAGAGGCTCTGCCACTGGCCGATGTAGGCGGCGCCGTTGTGGATCGGCATCGTCTCGCTCGCGCCCAGGAACAGGTGCTGGCAGTGGGCGTGGCCGTTGGCGCACTCCCGCTCCGTCATGTTCACGGTGCGGATCGAGAAATCGTTGTGCTCGTAGTAGTCGCCGGCAGGGGCGATGCGGGACAGGATGCGCGCCATGTCGTTCAGGAGCAGCGGCTCGTGCTCGTTCAGCACGATCGCGGCGGTGGTGTGGTTGGACATCACCACCACCTGGCCCATGGTCACGCCGGAGCGGGCGATGACGTTCTGCACGTCCGCCGTGATGTCGATGAACTCCAGCGCGTGGGAGGTGTGGTACTCCAGCGTCTCCGCGTACGCCACGAACGAGGACGACGGGGCCGCCGCCGAGTGAAGCGGGCGGACCGACGGGCGAGGGAGGCTGTCGACCATGAGGCTGCGGCTCTTTCGCGGTGGATCGACCGGCATGTCCGAGACTATCAGGGGCGGGAAGGCCGCGCCAGACGCCCTGCCCGGCCGGCGCTAGCGGCTCTCCGGGGTGCCCTCGGCGTGGCGGCGGAGCGAGCGCACCGTCTCCGCCACGGTGCGGATGTCGCGGGCGCCGGCCCGGTACTGGACGTACTGCTCCAGGTCGGTGAGGGCGGAGCGCACCTCCCCCATCCGCTCGCGGAGCATCCCCCGGTCCCGGATTTCGTCCAGGTCCCACGGGAAGAGCGCCAGCAGGAGGTCGATGACCTTCGCCGCCCGCTCCTCGTCGCCGCGCTGCAGGTAGCCGGCCTTCAGGTTGTGCAGGAGGCGCTGCAGCGTCTGGCGCGGGGTGAGGGCGTCCAGGTAGTGCGGCTTGAACGGCACACGCGCGCCGAACAGGTTCCGCACCAGCAACTGGCAGTCCGCCTCGCTTAGCAGGCGGCCGCCGTGGAAGACGTCCAGGTAGATCGGGTCGCCCTCGGTCGGGCGGTAGCGGCAGAGCACGTGGCCGGGGAGGCCCACCGGCTGCACGTCCAGCCCGGCGCGCTGGCAGACCTCGGAGAACACGATGGCGAGCGAGACTGGGATGCCCTTCCGCTCCGACAGCACCCAGTGCAGGTACAGGTTGCGCGGGTCGTCGTAGTGCTCCGTGTTGCCGCGGAAGCCCAGTTCGCGGAAGAAGAGCTGCGTCATCGCCTGGACAGCACGCCGAGGATGCTCGCGCGCGTCGTTGCGGGCGAGTTGCTGCTCCAGCGTCTCCGCCATGTCCTGGATGCGCCGCTCGCACGCATCAATGTCCAGGTCCGGGTACTCGGACCGTGCGATGAGCAGGGCGGCGCGGGCGAGGGGGAGGTCGTCGGCGGGGCCGGTGACGGCGGCCCGGAACTGCTGGAGGGTGACCTCGAAGGCCGTCACCGTGGCGGCCTCGTCCGGGCGGGCGTGAAGCCCTCGAAGCGCACGATCTTGAGCGCGACCACGAGGAGCAGCGCGATGATGCCGAAGACGGTCAACGGCCGGTAGTCCTGGTAGAACGCCAGCACCGGCACCAGCGTCAGGCCGATGAGCCCGGCGATCCGCTTCGAGCGGATGACCGCCACGATCACGGCGGCGACGGCGACCGCCGGCAGCGTGGCCGCGGGGACGAGCGCGATCAGCGCGCCGACCGTGGCGGCGGTGCCGTTGCCGCCATCGAACCGCAGGAAGATCGAGTAGTCGTGCCCGAGGACGGCGGCAAATGCCGCGGCAATCGCGACGCCGTCACCCAGGCCCATCCAGTAGGCGAACGTGACGGCAGCCATGCCCTTGCCGACGTCACCGAGGGCGACGATCAGCGCAGGCTTCAGCCCCACGTTGTCCCAGACGTTCATCATCCCGGGGTTGCCGTTGCCGATGGAACGGATGTCCCGGCCGGTGACCAGGTAGACGACGAGGTAGGAGGTGGGGATAGCGCCCAGCAGATACGCGATCGCCAGCGCCGTCACGACTTCCACGCGGGCCGCCTCCATTCCGGGAACTCGATGATAGCACCGGTCCTCGGACGCGCTCTTCGTGACTGACGCGGCTACTGGACGGTGATCGTCCCGGTCATGCTCGGGTGAAGACGGCAGGCGTATGCGAACGTCCCGGCTGCCGAGAACGTGTGGCGGAACGGCGTCCCCGCCAGGTTGCCCGAGTCGAACGCCCCATCGGCGGCGGTCACGGTGTGCGGCGTCGGCGCGTCGCCGTTCGTCCACTCCACCGTCGTCCCGACGGCGACGGTGATCGAGGGCAGCGCGAAGTTCGCGATGGTCGCCGCCACGACCGGCCCCGCGACCGGCGCGGAGGCGGGCGCGTTCCCGCCCGCCGCGGGGGCTGCCGTGGTCGTGGCTGCCGGGGTGGAGGACTGGACGTCGTAGGGGTCGGCTGGCGGTGTCGCGGCGCTGCTGCCGGTCGGGGCAGCGGCCGTTGCGGTGGCCTCGGAGGGTGCGGCCGTCGAGGTTGACGCGGGCGGCGAGGCATCGTCCGAGCAGGCGATGGCGAAGGCGGCGGCGACCACCGCGAGGACGATCGGGAGGCGCTGGGCGCGCATGGGGCGAACCTTCCACCCGGCGGGGCCGCCGGGGGCATGGTGGGTGGGGCGCTCAGTATGACATGAGTGATACGCCGCGTACGGCCTCGCGGATCCGTGGCGTGGCGGCGGGGTCAGGCGTCCGGGATCGGCTGCCGTCCGGAGAATCCGGTGCTGCGCGGGTGCCACCAGCGGATGTCGTCCTCACCGGCCTTCCAGCACCAGTACGCCTCGACGCCGTCGATGGTCGTCGGGAAGTCGATCAGCCCGTCGTCGATCCCCTTCACCTCCGCGCCGGAGGCGAGGATCGCGCGGAGCAGCGTCTGCGCCTCCTCGCCCAGCGTGCGCTGCGAGGCGCGGAGCGCGCGCATCTCCCGCTCGCGGACGACGCCGTTGTTGAGGTGGATGCGGCCGATGTAGTTGAGTTCCGACTTCACGGCGCGGAGGCGCCGCTGCGTCGCCTGCAGCGCCACCACTCGATCTCGGATCGTGGCGAGGGCGGCGCGGGCCTCCTCCAGCGTGAACTCGCGGCCGGCCATGACGGCGGGCTAGCGGTCGAAGGCGGAGAAGCCGCCGGGCTGGCCGGGAGGCGTGTCGGAGGCGCTGCCGTCCCAGCGGGGGGCGGCGTCAGTCGGGACCTCGGGCCCCTCCGGCTCCCAGGCGGGCGCCTCCCACGGGGCGTCCGGCTCGCGTGGGTCCTCCGGGGCGAGGCCCGCCGCGCCCATGGCTGCGCGCTCCACCATCTCGCGCAGGCGCGACAGGTCGCCGCCCACGGCCGCGACGGCGATGTTCACGCCGAACGCCGCGAGCCACGAGGGGATGTGCAGCCACGACCACGGCACGTCGCGGACGCGCATCGCGGCGACCAGGCCGGGGACCAGGTCCTGGATGCGCACCGTGACGCGGCGCAGGTCGACGGTCTCCGGCGGCTCGCCCGCCTCGACGCGGTGGCGCACCTCCAGCGCCACGCGCCCGAGCACCGCGCCGAGGGCGGCGGCGATGAGGATGAGGAGCATGGAGCGGAGGCGTCGCATCATGCGTTCGACGGTACGTGGGCGCGTGAGAGGGGGTCAACCGCCTGCGGAGTACGAGCCGTAGACTGGCGTCCTGCGTCCGTGAGAGCGAGAACCGCCCTGCCCCCCTCCACGCCCTCGACCGCGCCCGCCGGGCGGATCTTCCACGGCTGGTGGGTCGCCGTCGCCGCGTTCTCCGCCACCTTCGGGTCGGTCGTGTTCTTCAACCCGGTGCTGGGCGTGTTCGCGCAGTTGCTGGAGGAGGAGTTCGGCTGGCAGCGGTCGGACATCGCCGCGGCGATCTCCCTCGGTGGCCTCGGGGCGGCGCTGGCGGCGCCGGCGACGGGCGCCGTGCTGGACCGCTGGGGCGGCCGCTGGGTGATCGTCGGCGCCTCGATCGGCATGACGGCGTGCGCACTGGTGCTGAGCCAGATGTCCGCGCTGTGGCACCTGCTGCTGTTCTACGGCATCGGTCGCGCGCTCTCGGTCGGTGCGATGAGCCCGAGCGGGATCGTGGCGATCTCCAACTGGTTCATCCGTAAGCGCGCGATGGTCAGCGGCCTGGTCGCCGTGGGCCCGCGCATCGGCATGGCGACCTTCCCGGTAGTCGTCGCGGTGGTGATCGATGTGAGCGGGACGTGGCGCGCGGGATGGTTCGCGCTCGCGGCGATCGCGCTCAGCATCTCGATCCCATCGATCCTGTTCATGCGACGCCGACCGGAGGACATGGGGCTGCTGCCGGACGGCGACGCGGCCCCGGAGCCGGACGAAGACGGGCGGATGCCCGCGGCCCCCGTCGACCGCGACTTCACCGTCGGCGAGGCGGTGCGCACCCGTTCGTACTGGATGGTGGGGCTGGGGCTCTCGTTCGTGATGTTCTGCGGCGGGGCGGTGAACTTCCATCAGATCCCGCACCTGGTCGACCAGGGGTTGCCGCGCACGCAGGCCGCCCTCGTCGTCACTGTGTTCTCCGGGACGGGCGCGCTCGGGGCGCTCCTCGGTGGGGCGCTGGCCTCGAGGATCTCGGTGCGCTGGACGATGGTCGTGGCGCTGGCGGGGATGGGGGCGGGCATCCTGCTGCTGATGAACGCGGCGAGCCTCGGCGCGGGCATCCTCTACGGCGTGTCGTACGGCCTCTTCTTCGGCGCGCAGATCGCGATGGAGCAGGTGGTGTACGCGGACTACTTCGGGCGGCGCGCGCTCGGCAAGATCCGCGGTTCGTTCCAGCCGGTGCTGCTCGCGGTGAACGCCGCGGGGCCGTACGTGGTCGGCGTCTGGTACGACCAGACCGGCTCCTACAGCACCGCATTCGCCTCGTTCAGCGTGATGTTCCTGCTCGCGAGCATCGCCGTGGCGTTCGCACCGTACCCACGCCCGCCGAGCGTGACGCGGTAGCGGTTACCGGCAGAGCGTGAACACCGTGCGCTGTGGCACGGACGGGCCGTAGTCCCAGAACTGCGTGTACAGCGCCTGGAACGTGCCGAGGTACGACTCGGTGGCCGCGCAGGCGATCTCCGGCGTGTTGCCCTGGCGGATCGCCTCCCGGTAGATGCCGGCGGCCGCGCCGTGCATGGAACCCTCGTGCCCGCCGACCGCGCGGTCGAGGTAGGTGAGCATCCCGGCGGCATCGCCCGCGCGCAGCGTGGCGAGGGCAGCCCGGAAGTAGGAGTACGGGACGAGTTCGGTGCGCTCCGCGGGCTGCCCCGCCTCGCGCTTCCAGTCGCGCAGCGTGGCGTCCGTGGTCACGTCCACGTACAGCGCGCGCGCCTCCAGGTAATCGCCACGCGCGTACAGCGCGTCCGCGTCGTTGACGAGGTGGATGAGGAAGACCGGGTCGGCGTCCTGCGTGGTGGCGCGGAACTGGAGGCCGCCCCAGGCCACGGTGACGACCTTCGGGCGCGCGGGCCCCGCCGTGGTGCTTGCGGGCGCGCCGCCTTCCATGCGGATCTCGCCGCCCTCGCTCACCTCGAACTCGGCGATCGACTCCACGCTCGCCTCGGGGGCCAGGTTCAGGACGGTGCCGTTGTGCTGGCTCGCGACGATGAGATGGGTGCGGCAGACCGAGTCCTCGCACGCCTGCCAGGTGATCACGACGTCATCGAAGCCGTCGCGGGTCAGGTCGCGGACCTCGCGGACCTGCACCCCGGCGGTGGCGGCGTTCGCCAGGCCGCGCGCGGAGTTGAAGTAGCGGTAGCCGGCGTCCTCGTCCTCGAAGAACCAGATGTCACCGAGGCCGACGGCATCGCCGCTTCCGGGGAAGTTGAGGACGTACAGCCACTCGTCCTTGCCGTCGCCGTCGAAGTCCACGGACAGGCAGCGCGGGCCCTCCTGCTCCTCGGCGAGGCCCCACTCCTTCACGAGTTCAGGCAGGCAGCCAGCGATGTCCGCGCGGCCGCCCGCGAGGTACTCGGAGACGGCGACGCCACCGCCGAACGGGTTCTCCGGGAGCGGCGGGAGCGGGACGGCGCGCGGGGTCGGCGTGGCGAGGGGGGCCGCCTCGGTCGGGGTGGCGTCGCCGGTGCCGGTGGTGATGCGGATGCCGTCGTCGCTACCGCAGGCGCCCAGCACCAGGGCGAGGGCGGCGACGAGCGCGACGCGTGCGCGGATCGAGGGGAGCCCGACGCGGAGCCGGGGCAAGATGCGCTTCTCCATGCCGTCCGAGCGTAACACTCGGGCCGGGGAGCGCCCTCCCGCCGTGTTGATAGGAAGAATTGTTCAAGTGTCTTGACGGGTGTGCGGTTCCGTGGTCTACTTCCCGAATCGCGGTCGTCCCCGTCCTTCGGGGTGGAGGCGACCGGAGGGGGTGGGGGATGGCCGACACGCTGGACCCACGCACTCTGATTGCGGAGGCGGCCGGTACGTTCACCGTCGTCTTCCTGAGTGCGGGTGCCATCGTCCTGGCGGCCGGCAACGCCAACATCGGGCTGCTGGAGACCGGTCTGGCCTACGGGCTTGCGGTCGCGGTGGCGACTTCCGCCCTGGGCGGGGTCTCCGGGGGGCACTTCAATCCGGCCGTCACGGCTGCGATGTGGGTGACCCGGCGGATTGATTCGGTGGGTGCCGCGGGATACGTGATCGCCCAGCTGGCGGCCGCGATCCTCGCAGCCCTGCTCCTCACGGCGCTCTACCCGGAAGGGCTGCGCGCCGCGTCCAACTTGGGGACGCCGGTGCTGGGTCCGTCAACGGACCTGCTCCCGGCGGTGGGGATCGAAGCGGTCCTCACGTTCTTCGTGGTGCTGGCCATTTGCGGCGCTGCCGCGACTGGCCGGGCATCGCAGGCCGGCGGGATTGCCGTCGGCCTGGCGGTGACGGTGGATGTCCTCGCCGGCGGCCCGCTGACGGGCGCGGCGATGAATCCGGCAAGGGCCTTTGGGCCGGCGCTGGTGTCGGGGACGTGGGACGACCACCTGGTGTGGTGGATCGGCCCGCTGGTCGGGGGCGTGGCCGCCGGCCTGCTGTACCACTACGTGTTCGCCGAGGAGGCGAAGTAAGCATCTTTCCCGCGCGCGGCGTGCCGCGCGAGCGTTTCTGAAGCCTCATCTGTCGAGAAACAATTACCCCCGCCGCACGGCAGATGAAGGTGAGAGAGCGGACCGCGAGGTCCGCTCTCGCTTTGTCCGGCGGATCGCCGCGTCGCTGCTACCGCAGCCCGGTCGAGCCGTGGCCACCCGCGCCGCGCGCCGTCTCCTCCAGCGAGTCGACCTCGCGCCACCCGACCGGCACGAGGCGGCTGACGACGAGTTGGGCGATGCGGTCGCCGTCGCGCACCTCGAACGGGGCGGCGTCCGGCAGGCAGTAGAGCGTCACCATCACCTCGCCGCGGTAGTCGGCGTCCAGTGTGCCGAGGACGGCCATCACGCCCTTCGCGGAGAGGCCGGAGCGCGGCCGGATCTGCACGTCCGTCCCCTCCGGCACCGCCATCGCGAAGCCGCAGGGGATGCGTACGGGCATGGTCCCCACGCTCACCGGCGCATCGAGGCTCGCGTGGAGGTCGTAGCCGCTCGCCAGCGGCGTCTGGAGCGCGGGGATGCGCGCCCCCGCGCGCAGGCGCAGGAATCGGGCGTCCAGGGCGCCAGCGGGCGCATCACGGTCGGCAGCAAGCGTCATCGGGCGCAGTCCTTCTCCTCGTGCCGTCCGAGGGTAGACGCGGCGTGCGGGTGGGGGCGGGCAGCATCCACGCGCGTGTCCACGGGTTGCGCACGCCCTCGAGCGGCGGGGAACGCATGAGCCCCGCACGGGGCGGGGCTCATGACGGTGTCGCGAGGACGGGAGCGGGCTACTCGGCGGCGGCAGCCTTCTTGAGGCCCTTGCCCTTCTTCGGGGTCAGGATCTCGACCGGGTAGACCTTCTTCTTGAGCATCTCGCGCGGCGGGTCGATGTAGATCGCGTTCCAGCCGCAGGACTGCTCGCAGAGGCGGCAGCCGACGCACTTCTTTGGGTCGACCGTGGCGATGCCGTAGTA
>WBZO01005323.1_pt1 | contig 13182 bp, 7 predicted proteins | sample 5204261 | NCBI WGS metagenome assembly WBZO01 (sample SAMN12412400, study PRJNA552823) | activated sludge metagenome | isolation source: activated sludge from anammox sidestream of wastewater treatment plant... | place: USA: North Carolina | collected 2017-09
TGGAGTTTCCGTCCCCGCGCTTGAGCTTCAGGCTGTGCGGATTGTGGCAATCCGAGCAAGTGACATCTGCGCGGTACATCTTGCTCTGCGTGAACGAGCCGTACTCGTAGACCTCATCGAGAATCTGGCCGTCGGCGTGGTAGAGGCCGTTATCGAGCAACGAAGGCATGTACTGGTCGAGGAAGGAGCGGCCAGGCTCGCGCTTGACGGTGAGTGGGCGGCGGCGCGCGTGACACGACGCGCAGGTTTCGACCTCCCCGTGCAAGCGCGGCGGGTTCGTCCAGCGCGCTGTGCCTTTCGACGAATCGTAGATTTCCCAATCGCCGCTCGCGCCGCGCAACTGCGCGAGCAAACCTTTCTCCACATCGTCCGCGAGTTTGTCGCCGGCCTTGCGCGCCTCAGCCCAGGCGACGTGCGCTGAGCCAGGGCCGTGGCAAGCCTCGCACGAAACGTTTAGCTCTGACCAGGTGGCGCCGTAGCTGTCTTTCGCCAGATCGTAATTCTTTTGCAGATTGGTCGAATGGCATTCCGCGCACATGTAATTCCAGTTCTGGTTCGGACCTGTCCAGTGCAACGGGTCGTTGTAGGTGATCTTTTCATCAGGGTAGAGATGGAACCAGCGCTGGCCGCCCTCGCGCGCGGGCCGCGAATCCCAGGCGGCGCCCAGGACCTGCATCCGGCCATTTGGGAAGGCGATCAGGTATTGCTGCAACGGACGCACGCCGAACACATAAGCGATCTCGTAATCATGCAACCCGCCATCCGGCCCATCGGTCCGCGCCATGAACTTGCCGTCCCGTTTGTAGAAGGTCGAGGTCACGCCCGCGTAAGTGAAGCGCGCATCGTTGAAATCGCCGAGGACAGTCTTTTCGTTCACGACCTGCATGGCGAGATCGTGATCCGAGCCGCGCCACTGTTCGGCTTCGGCCTGGTGGCACGCGGCGCAGACGCTCTGTCCGACGTACTGCGCCGCTGGCCTGCCCGCTGAACCCGCGTTATCACGTCCGGTCAGCTTGTAAATCAACAGGCCAGCGGCCACGAACGCGATGACAGCGCCAGCGACGAGACGGCGGCGTTTACTCTTTGATGTTCCGGCGCCGCCATTAACAACAGGTTGTTGCAAACCTCTTGTTTTTATTTTTTTCCGATGCAAATGCTCAATCTCCCACGACCTGCCGCTCCATGACTTGCGGAGCGATGAGCGATTCCAGTTCAACCTCAGATTCCACTGGCTTGAGCGCCCGCCAGCGCGAAAGCATAAACCAGACAATCGGCACGACGCCTCCCAGCGTGAACCACACGCCGCCCACCGCCCGCATCCAGGTCAGGGTCTGAAACGGCGCGCTGCGAATGAACTCCTGCGAGCGCGCGTACCACAAGCCGTGATCGAGCGTTTGAATGAATTGCCACACGCCAGCCGGGAAGAGATCGAGCGCGACCATCAGCGCCAGCCCGAAATTCAGCGACCAGAAAGAGCAGCGCGCCAACCGCGCCGACCAACTCTCCGCGTTGAGCAGATAGCGGCAGCAGAACAGCATCGCCGCCAGCGACAAATTGCCGTAAACGCCCATCAACGCCGCGTGCCCGTGATTGACCGTCAGATACGTCCCGTGCTCGTAGTAGTTCACAATCGGCAGATTGATGATCAACCCGAAGACGCCCGCGCCCATGAAATTCCAGAAGTTGACCGCCAACAAAAACAGAAACGCTTCGGATTGGCCGAACGCCGCGCGCGATCCGTTGGCGCGATTCGATTCGCGCAACGCCGCGTCGGGCATCTGCCGCAATCGCCACGCTTCGAGCGTCAGCAGAATCAGCGGCACGACCTGCAACGTCGAAAAGACGCTGCCAATCGCCAGCGTCATCACCGGCTTGGCGTTCCAGTAAAAATTGTGCGAGATGCCGAGAATGCCTGAGCCGAGAAACAACAGCGTCGCCAGATAGACCACGCGCGCCGCGCTGTGCTGGCTCGCCAGCCCCATCAGGTACATGAAATAAGCGACGATCACCGTCGTGAAGACTTCAAAGAAAGCTTCGACCCACATGTGAATCACCGCCCAGCGCCAGAAATCAGCGATCACGAAATTGGTCTTCGGCCCCGCCACAAAGCCCGCGATGAAGAGCAGCAGAATCGAGACGACTGCGTAAAGCATCCAGTAAGGCAGCGACCACGGTTCTTTGCCGCGCAGCGCCGGGCGGACGCCGCGCCACATAATCACGGCCCAGAGCGCGAACGCGCCGAAGAGCAACGCCTGCCACAACCGCCCCAACTCGACGAACTCCCAGCCCTGATTGCCCAACCATCGCCACCACTCGCCGAGCATCCCCTTCGGGCCGAGCAACACGCCCGCGCTGCTGCCAGCCACGATGACAACCAACAAGCCGAAGAGCGAGTTGACGAGCGCCAATTGCCCTTTCGGTTGCTCGCGCGCGATCAACGGCAGCACGAAAATCGCCGCGCCGATCCAGCAGGCCGAAATCCACAACAACGCGATCTGCACGTGCCAGCCGCGCGTGATCGTGATCGGCAAGTAGGTCGAGATGTCCACGCCGAAGAAGGTCGTGAACCTGACAAAATCGTGAATCGTCAAAACACCGGCCAGCACCTGAACCAGAAAAAGCGCGGCGGCCACGGCGAAGAATTTGTAAGTCGCGCGCTGCAACGCCGTCGGAGTGAAGCCAGCGATGCCCGACACGGTGATGATCGGATGCGCGCGATCAGAGCCGTTGAAGCCGATCCATTTGTCAGCGCGCCCGTAAATGTACAGCACGCCGCCGAGCGCCAGAATCAGTCCGAACAAACCGAAGACGCTCCAGAACGTCACGGATGGACTCGGCAGATTGCCCGCCGCCGTGTCATACGGCCAATTGTGCGTGAAGCTGTAAGCCTTGCCCGGACGCTCGGCGCCGCAAACCCACGCGCCCCAGTAAAAGAACGCCGCCAGGTTTTGCAACTCCGCCGCATCGGTGATGTAGGCCGCAGGCTGGAACGATTCGCTGTGCGCGCCCTGAAAAACGCTCGCGTAGTATTTGACCAACTCGTGATAAGCGTGCGCCTGTCCTTCGCTGAGCCGCGCCGCGCCGGTCGCCGCATCGTAGCGATTCTCTTTGATCTCCTGTTTGACTCTGGCCTGAATGGCGGCGCGGTCGTGCGGCGTTGGCTCCTGCTGATGCGTCGCGCGCCATTGCCCGACGTAAAAATCTTCCATCACGACGGCGATGCGATGAAGCGACTCGGCGGTGAAGTCAGGCCCGCGGCTCGCGCCATCGCCGAACATGCTGCCGTAATCCATCAAGGCGTATTTCTGAAAGACGCTCTGGCCGTCCAGTATGGCTGCGCTTGAGATGAGCGTTTCTCCGGCGGGTGTAGCAAAATTCGGAATCGGAGGGGCGTCCTGATAGGTGCGAATGCCCATCAACATCACGCCGGTCATGCCGACGATCAGAACGAACAGCAAAGGTTGCCACCAGCTCTTCTTCATCTGCGGAATCTCCTTTTGCAGTAGCGAATTTTCTGTATCTCGGGGCTTTCGGTGAGACGGCTAACGTAATGCAAAGGTCGAAATTTCGAGATGATGAAACCGCATCATTTTTCTGATGCGGCCTGCTTTGGACAACCAGGGAGCCAAAAAGATGACTGAGCGATTGGATCGAACGAAGACGACCAAAGGCAATGTTGATCTGCCCTGCGTCAACCACAAGCGGACAAAAATCCGAATTCAGAGCTTTAAGGGTGTTTCGCGCAAAATCGAAACATCCTTCGGGCCGATTCTACGCTTACGTCTGTAAAGCCGAGTGACTCCAATCGCCTCCCGAATGAATTCGGATCAACTATTACCATTGTGTCAAATAGGTGAAATAGTCGAAACGCCAGACTTCCTACACTGTCGGTCCCGATAAAGACTCCTCCGGGCTTCAGGACTCTGTATACCTCTGCCAGCAGCTGATCTTGCAACTCGTGAGAGGGGACGTGGTGCAACATCGTGAACGATACCGCCCCTGAAAATGAATTATCCGCGAAAGGCATTTTCGTCGCGTCTCCTTCGATGACCCGGACATTCGTTCCTTCCAAGCGGGTTTTCAGCGAATCAGCAAGCTTCCGATCAATTTCAATTGCGGTGATTTGATCATATCGCCGCCGCAGCAAATCTGTGGTCAATCCCGGCCCCGGCCCTACCTCTAAAATATTTCCTCCAAGAGAAGCTCCCCTGAGCGCCCAGGGCAATATCTCTTCTTCCAGGGCTTTTTTCCAAATGTCTGATCTACAGTACCACCGATGAATGCGATTCATTTTCTGTTTCTTTCTTGACCTGACTTCGAAGATTGCGCCGGGACATTGTCACACTGCGGCGGCGATTCGCGGAGTGAAGATTGGCGAACCTGATGTTCATGACGCCGATGCCGCCATCGAATCAAGCTTGTGGGCCTTCCGGTTTCACCGCGAAGACTTTCACGCTTGCCGCGTATTCATTGATGTTGTAACGGCTCAGCAAATCCTTCAAGCTGCTCGGCAAGTCTTCCTTTACTCCGCCGCCGCAACAGGAACCTGCGTTTGCTATGGGAAGAGTTTGAGTTCCCGGCTGCGCAGGCTCAGCCATCGCCGGAGAGCAGCAGCCCGACTGGTTTTCCAACTCCGCGTAAGCATTGAGATCGGCTCCGGAGTCAACGATCATCACATCGCTGAAGCCCGCGCCAATCAAGCCCTGCCGGTATTCCTCCAGGCTGATGGCCCCGGCGATACAACCGACGTAGGCCATCACGTCCGCGCTAACCTCCGGCGGGAGCGGACGTTTGAGCGCGATATCGCTGACGGCCAGACGGCCACCGGGTTTCAGCGCCCGCGCCACTTCGCGAAAGACCGCCCGCTTATCCGGCGCCAGATTGATCACGCAGTTGCTGATCACGCAATCCACCGAGCCGTCAGCGAGCGGCAGGTTGTCAATCGTAGCCTGATGAAATTCGATATTCGCCGCGCCGCCAGGCAGCTTCGCGGCGTTGCGACGGGCAAGCTCAATCATCTCCTCTGTCATATCAATCCCGATGGCCTTGCCCGCCGGGCCGACTTTGGCCGCCGCCAGAAAGACATCGAGGCCGCCGCCCGATCCCAGATCAACCACCACCTCGCCTTCGCGCAGGCTCGCCATCGCCGTCGGGTTGCCGCAAGACAATCCCATATTCGCCCCCGCCGGAATCGAAGCCAGTTCTTCGGATGTGTAGCCAAACGCTTCCGCTACAGCCCGCACGCCGTCGTGCTCACTCGACAGGCCGCTCTTGGCGACCGCCCCGTACCTTGAACGCACCGCATCAACTATCGCTTCAGTCATAAAATTTCCTTTCTCCTTAAACTATATTCGCCTATCCGAATATGCTCGGAGGATATGCGGGCGATTCATATATGTCAAGGCAAATATAGTTTTTGGACATTCGCATCAGAAAAATGACGAGATCGCATTATTGTCCGCCGCGTTGAAGCTGGTGATGATCGGCGAAGAGTGGCGGTAGTTTGCCTGCGCGGAGGCGACGAAATAGGCCGTCATTTTCGTATTTCCATTGCGGGTGTCTTCATCACCGGCGCCCAAAGCAGCAAAAAATCAGTTTCAGCGACCGAAGACATCAAGTCCCAAAACAGGTAGAGGTCTGTCATGCCCACCCAATACGAGAGGATGGCTCATCTGTTGCGCCGCGCCGCTTTCGGAGCGCGTCCGGATGAAATCAACGAGTATCTCAAGCAGGGTTTCGAGGCGACCGTTGAGCAGTTGGTCAATTACGAGAACACGCCTGAGCAGCCTGGCTTGAGCGACGTTCCCGCCGATACGGCTGGCGCGCCCTACGAGATACGCTATCAAGTCACACGCTACATGGCGCCCGGTTCGACCACGCCGCAGGATGTGCCGAACGCTTTGACGATGGATCGGCTGGCCGGGTGGTGGCTCGACCGGATGGTCAAGACCAGACGTCCGCTGCAGGAGAAGATGGTCATCTTCTGGCACGACCACTTCGCCACCTCATTCTCCAAGATCGACAATTCAAAATGGCTTTATTGGCAGAATAAGCTCTTCCGCGATCAGGCCACCGCCGATTTCCGCGCGCTGCTGAAGGGGATCAACCGCGATCCGGCGATGATCGAATGGCTCGACACGCAACTCAACCGGCTCGGCAGTCCGAATGAAAACTACGCGCGCGAATTGATGGAGTTGTTCTCGCTGGGCTTTGAGAACTATCAGCAGGGCGCGTACACCGAGACCGATGTGCAGCAGGCGGCGCGCGCCTTCACGGGCTGGTCGCTCAAATACAGCGTCGAGCAGCGCAATGGAAACGGCTTCAACGGCAATACGCTCACGCCGGGCGAATTGGTTGACCTGCCGCCCGATGTCAACGACAACTCGACGGCGGCCCGCCGGCACGATTACGGCAATAAGACTGTCTACGGCGTGACCGGCAATTTCAACGGCGACGCCATCGTTGATCTGATTCTGGATCACGAGCCGCAGCGCACGTTCGCCGCGCGTTTCCTCTGCAAGAAGCTCTGGGAGTATTTCGCCTACGAAGCCCCTGAGCCGCAGGTCCTCGACCATCTGGTCATCGTCGCCAAACGCGCCGACTTCAACGTCAAAGCCATCCTGCGCGACATGTTTCTCAACGTGAAAGAGTTTTACTCCGAGCGCGCGATCCATCGGCAGATCAAGCAGCCGGTTCATTTCGTGATCAGCGCATTACGGTTGTTGCAGGCTGTGGTCGAGACCGGCAATCGGCCGGGGCAGAGCGGAACGCTCAACAACAACCTGCGGACGATGGGGCAAGCTTTGTTCTGGCCGCCGGATGTTTCGGGCTGGACGGGCGGCGCCGATTGGGTCAGCACTTCGCAATATCTGGCCCGCGCCAACTGGGCCAACTCGCTGGCGACCAATCGCAGCACAACGGCGGGCAATACCGGCATCCCGATTGACACTGCCCTTGCGACCGGTGGCCTGACATCCGCTGCGACCGCCGAGCAGGTGGTTGATTATTTCATCGCGCTTTTGATCCAGCGTCCGCTCGCGGCCAACGTCAGGCAGGGACTGGTTGATTATCTGAAGAAGCAGGACAACGGCGCGATTGGCGGCTTCACGCTCGATGCGACAACCAAAAACAAGAAGGTGCGCGGACTAATTCATCTGCTGCTCGCGCGGCCTGAATTCCAGGTTTGGTAAAAGCGCGTAGTTGAGCCGCAGTGTCAGTAGCCCGACCGTGAGGGAGGGCTTGATTTCATTGGCCAGGCCCTCCCTCACGGTCGGGCTACTGACATTCGGAGGATGTGTTGATGTCAAAAGTTACCCGTAGAGATTTCATCAAAAGCGGCGCCAGCGCGATTGGCGCGGGAATGATGCTGCCCGTGCTCAACCCGCGAGCCGCAGGCGCAACCATCGTCAGGCAATTGGCGGAATACAGCGCCGGCGCCGGCAATATCCTGGTCATTGTCGAACTCGGCGGCGGGATTGACGGGTTGAACGTCATCGTCCCGTATCAGAACTACGGCGCCTACGCCAGCGCGCGCCCGACGCTCGGCATTCCGAAAGACCTGCTGCAACCGCTTTACGGCAGCGCGACGATGCGAATGTGTCCTGAACTGGCGCTCGGTCAAAAGGCGCTCAATCCGGCCAATGCTGAAAACGGTCTCAAGCCGCTCGCTGACGCGGGCAAGCTGGCCGTGATTCAAAGCGTCGGCTATCCGACGCCGAACCTTTCGCATTTCACCTCGCGCGACATCTGGTATTCGGCGACGGTTGACGCGAACATCTCGACGGCTTCGCGCACGGGTTGGATCGGGCGGCATTCGGCGCTCTTCGGCGATGCGAGCAATTCGCTCGATACCGTCGGCGTCGGCGGCGCGGTCAACTTGACGTTGTATTCATCGGGTGCGGTTTGCGCCGGAATCGCCAGTGACAACAACGGCAATCCGAGCGGCTACGCCTTCAACACTGATGGCGGCTACGGCGGTGATCGCAACAACCAGTTGGCGGCGGCGCGATTGGTGGACGCTGCGGCTTCCAATTCTTCCTACGTTGATTTGTGGGAGACAACGCAACTCAACGCATTGGACGGCGCCGATCAAGTCTCGCAGGCTGCGCTCGGTTACACCAGCCCGGTCACTTATCCCACCAGCAACAGCTTCGCTAACGGGTTGAAGATGATCGCCAAGCTGGCCACCTCGACCAATCCCGAATTGGGCACGCGCGTCTTTTACATCTCGACCGGCGGCTTCGATACGCACGCCAATCAGGCGAGCTACACCAATCCTGAACAACCGACGGGCGATCTGCCGCGACTGTTGGGCAATACGGTCGCGCCCGCGCTCAAGGCGTTTTATGACGATCTGGCCGCTCACGGGATGGAGCAGCGCGTATTGATTCTGCTCTGGTCGGAGTTTGGCCGCCGCGTGGCGCAGAACAACAACGGAACCGATCACGGCACGGCCAACAACGTGCTGGCGCTGGGCGGGCGCGTCAAAGGCGGCGTTTACGGCCAGGACCCGAACCTGACCGATCTCGATCGCGGCAACCTCAAATTCAAAGTTGATTTCCGCGCCGTCTATCAAACGATCATCGAGAGTTGGCTGGGCAATTCGCCAGCGGAGGCCCAGCAGGTGCTCAATGGCAGCTTTGGAAACTTGGGATTTATCGCTTAGCAAAGGCAAGTTTCAAGTGAAGCGAAAAGTAGATAACAGTTTCAACACAAAGGGTCAAAGGGTCAAAGAGTCAAAGACCTGACCAGGGTTGATCTTCCTTGCCCCTTTGACCCTTTGACCCTTTGTGTTGAAGATTGTTTCGATGTCGAACTGTTACCTGGGAAATGAAACACGCCTTAGCAAATTGGAGATCGCGTATGAAATCGCATCTGCGTTCAGCTTCATTTCGGCGGTTTGTTTTGATCTGCCTGTGTTTCGCTTTCGCTGCGTTTGCAATTCAAGCCGGGCGTGAAGCGAAACCCGCCCGCGCCGCGGCCGCGCTCGCGCTCGTCAATGCCGCGAGCTACGACGCCACTGTCGCGCCCGGTTCAATCGCCGCGCTCTTCGCCTCTGGCATGACCAGTCAGGCGCCGCAGACCGCGCAGACATTGCCACTGCCGACCACGCTGGCCGGGTTGTCAGTGAAGATCAACGGTACGCTCGCGCCGCTATTCTTCGCTTCGGCGAATCAGATCAACCTGCAAGTGCCGAACGGCGTCAATCCCGGCGCGGCGACAGTCGAGGTCTTCGCCAGCGGAGCGAGCGCCCCAGTCGCCACCGGCTCGGCCACCGTCGCCGAAGCCGCGCCCGGCGTCTTCACGATTGATCAAAGCGGATCGGGGCAGGCCGTCGCGTTGAATTCGGATTACTCGATCAACGCCGACTTCGACCGTCTGCCCGGCTCGCGACCTGAAGCGACCGGTAAATTCGTCATCATTTACGCGACGGGCATCGGCAGGACGAACCCACTGGCGCCGGATGGCCAGCCTGCGCCTACAGACACGCCATCGCTCGCAACGGCTCCGACAACCGTCACCATTGGCGGCGCGCAAGCGCAAACGCTCTTCAGCGGCCTCGCTCCGGGCTTTGTCGGCCTGTGGCAACTCAACGTCGTTTTGCCTGACAGCCTGCCGACCAACCTGGTCTCCAGCCTGCGCGTTGAATTGAAAGGCAGGCAGAGCCAGCCCGCCACTCTCGCCATCGCCAATCGCAACGAGTTCGGCGGCATCGCCGGAGTCGTCGTCAACGCAATCAACGGCGTTCCAATCGGCGGCGCATCGCTCACGCTTCAACCAACTGGCGGCGGTCGCGCGCGCAGCGTTTCGACGAACGCCAATGGGCAATATGGTTTTTACGTGATCAATCCCGGCGCCTACAACCTGTCGGCTTCGGCCAACGGCTTCATCGCGGCGACGCAAAGCGCGAGCGTCACGGGAGGTCAGAACGGCGTCGCTCCGCCCATCGCGCTCTCGCCGCCGCTGGAAGCCGGTCAATATCGCGTGGTGTTGGCCTGGCTGAGCGGCCCCGATCTGGACGCGCATCTGACCGGCCCTGCGTCCGGCGGCAATCGCTTTCACGTCTGGTGGAATGAAGAGACCGAATTGCCCGCGCCGCCAACTGCGCGACTCGACCGCGATGATCTGAGCGGCGCCGGCCCCGAAACCATCAGCTTCACGCCGCGATCATCGGGCGTCTACCGCTTCTCGGTGCAGAACTACAGCGACCGCGACGCCGAAAGCAACATGCGATTGGCGCAGGCGGGCGCGCTGATCCGCGTTTACAGCGGCAATCAGCAGATCGCCCTGATCGCCGGGCCGTCGGGCGGCGGAACGTTCTGGAAAGTCTTCGAGCTGACGGGCGGCCAGTTGAACATCATCAATCAACTGAGCGACGAGACAACGCCGTCGAACATCAAGACCAGTTTCTGATCCCAACTCCTGTCATAAGGCATGTTGCTGGGGGAGCGAGCAAAACTCGCTCCCCGTTTTTTATGCAAGGAGCCTCTTGTGGCGGGATGAATCGCTCGCCTGCGGCCTTGTGGCGGCGTTTGTGCTGGTGGCGTTGCGAATGAAGATGTCCTGAAAGACTTCCCTCAGCAGACGCCTTATCCGGAATCACACAGCCTTACGCCCGGACAATTTCACTACTGAACTGCTCAGAGCCAATCAAGAGGCTGTTGCCATCCTCATCAGAAAGATGATGCCCTTCGATCATTGCCCTGCGGACTGCGAAAGGTGGATACACTGTCTATCTATCCACCTTTCTATCCGGAGGAACAACATGAGTGACAAGGACTCGACACCCAAAACGAGCCGTAGAGAGTTTATCGAACTGGTTGCGGCTGGCTCGCTCGCCACAACGGCAACCGGCTTTGTACCGAGTGATCAAGCTGAAGCGGCCCCGCCGCCGGGGAGCCGGCCTGCGGGTCGCGCTCATTACAAGATTTTTTCGCCAGGGCGCATCGGCAAGATGAAGCTGAAGAACCGCATCGTGCGCTCCGCCGCGTTTGAAGGAGCGGGCGCGATCACCGGAGAGGTCACCGAAGACATGCTGCGCTTTCATCGCGGTTACGCCGAAGGCGGTGTGGCGCTCACGCTGACCGGTTATATGGCGGTGATGGAGTATGGCAAGAAGAGCAGTCACGTGTGCGCCTATGACGACCGCTTTATTCCCGGACTGACGAAATTGGCCGAGGCGGCGCATGGTGTAAAGGATGGTTGCAAGATCGGCGCTGAAATCGGGCACGATGGCACTTCTTCAAACGCGCCGCGGGAGGGTCAGGCATACAAACCCTCTATGCTTAGTCCCACTGGCGTGCAGTGGCCCAATCGGATCAGCCCATCGGGCATTGACTGGCGCGGTCAACCCGCAGGCCACACGATGACCGTGGCCGAGATCGAACGCTTCTGCGAGGATATGGCGCAAGCCACGCGCCGCTTGCGCGATGCGGGATTCGATTGCGTGGAGATCCACGGAGCGCATCATTACCTGGTCAATACCTTCCTTTCGCCTTTCACCAACCGGCGCACGGACAACTATGGCGGCTCGCTCAAAAACCGGGTGCGGATCGTGGCCGAGATGATCCAGCGCATGCGCCATTACGTGGGACGCGATTTCCCGATCCTGATCAAACTCAACTGCGACGACGGCGCGGTGGACAACGGCACACCGGGCGAGATTGATATTCACAATTTCCCGGCGATGGTACGCGAGATCGTCAAGGCCGGCGTGGACGCCATTGACATCAGCGGCAGCGAGAAGCCCGGCGATCCTCTGCGCGGGAATATCAGCAAACCCGAAGAGCAATCGTTTTACCAACGTTATGCCGAGGCGCTGGATGTGGGCGCGCCGGTCATCCTCGGTTGCGGCAACCGCAACGTGGAGTTGTTGGAGGAAATCCTCAATCGCACAAAAGGCAAGGTGGACTTCTTCAATTTCGCCCGCCCGCTGATCCGCGAACCCGATCTGGCCAAACGCTGGCTGGAAGGCCGGGGCGATGCCAGCGCCCTTTGCACCAACTCCAGTCTCTGTTTTCGCAGACTGACGCAAACGGGCGAACCGATTCGCTGCGTCGTGTTGGAGCAGATGCAAAAGGCCGAGCAGGAGCGGCTGGAGGCCGAGTTCTCGCCTTACGGTGTGTGAGATGGAACGGAGGAATCAGATGAGCAAAGCGATCTTCTGGTTGATGTGTATCGCCGTCTCCGCGTTCGCATTCAATTTCAATCACCCTACGGCCAGCGGCTCCGGGCTGGCCGATTACGGTGACCAGAGAGGGACGCCCAATCCCGATCCGCGCAACATCACCGGCGGGACGGGAGCGCAAACGATCAAGGTTCGCCCGCGCGACGACGCGCAGGATTGTTGGAACCTGCAATGGGCTTTTGACAACGTGGCGGCGGGCGGCACAGTGGCGTTGGAGGCGGGCGTCTTCTTCATCGGCGATGAAAAAGTGGCTCCCCGGCGCACCATTTATATGCGCCGAGGCTTGCGCGTCGTTGGCAAGAAGCAAGGCGGCGCCTGGCTCACTGTCATACGCGGCGGCGGCGAAGCGCTCACGCCCGGCGTTGGTGGCGAGATCGAAAGCGGCCCGCTGCGCATCGTGATCGAGAACGACACTCATCCCGCCGTGATTGAGGATCTATGGTTCCGCGATTGGGCGTGCGAGGTGGCCTACATTGTCTCGTGTCCGGGCTTCGAGTTTCGCGGCTGCCGCATCAGCAACCCGGCCAACACGGCGCTCGAAGGCCGTGTTCGCTTCGTCCATGCGATTTGGAGTTCGGGCGTCGCGGCGCGCGGCGATTTCACGGTCGAGAACTGTCTGGTCGAATTGGGCGGCTATCAAGGCGCGCCGGCCGACGACGAGCAATTGCTCGGCGTTTTCTACTCGAACCACGACACGGTGCGCGTAATCAACAACCGCATCAGCGGCATAGACGAAGCCATAGAGATTCTCGGCAACCGCTACGGCAATACCGGCAAGGGCGATCCGGCCGCCGCCACGGGGCCGGCCAAAATCATTGTCAGCGGCAACCGCATTGATGTGACGGGCGCGCCGGGCCAGCGCTGGCCGTCGTCTTACGCCATCCTGATTTGCGGGAACCTCGGGGCAGATGAGGTGTTGATCGAAAACAACGAGATCACGAAACGGGGCAAAGGCTGGGGGCTGGGTATCAGCGGCGAAAACTTCAAGATCACCG
>WBZO01001734.1_pt2 | contig 13181 bp, 8 predicted proteins | sample 5204261 | NCBI WGS metagenome assembly WBZO01 (sample SAMN12412400, study PRJNA552823) | activated sludge metagenome | isolation source: activated sludge from anammox sidestream of wastewater treatment plant... | place: USA: North Carolina | collected 2017-09
TGCGGAGCATCGACACGACGACCGGCCGCAGGCTCTGGACCCGGCCGCTCGAGGGGCGATGGCTCTCGCACCGGTTCCTCGGTGGCCATCTCGTGGTCCGTACCGAGGACGGGGTCTGGGTCCTCGCGGCCGCGTCGGGTCAACCGGTCGCATCCCTGTCGGGATGAGCTCGACGGTCCCGAGCGGTTCCATGCCAGTTCAGAATCAACTACTTAGGTCGATTTTTCTGAACGCAAGCTCAGGTGTGTCGAGAAAACGACACCCCTCGCCTTGACCGATCCCCGAGGTGCATTGTAGCCGTGTAGGACAAACCGAAAGGCGTCCCCGTGGAGGGTTCTTCGCGCGGGCGCTTTCGCGGGATTCGGAGTACTAAGCCGGCCCCCGCGGGTGCGAATCGGCGCATCTCGGCAGATCGACACGAGCAAGAGGTTCGAAGAACGCATGGGCAGTCGGATGAGTTGGCCTCAGATTCGGCAGAGCGACGAGTACCGCGGCCGGTGGGTCGCGCTCGACAATTGCCGGTACGATGCGAGGACCGCGCAGCCCGTCGAGGGCACGATCATCGACTCCGACGAGGACCTCGTCGAGCTCTGCACGCGCATCCGCCAGAGCGACAACAAGCACTGCGCCATCCTCTTCTGCGAAGAGGGCATCGAGGAGACCCCTCCGCCGTCGTCGCAGCAGCGCCGCGCGTCCTACCCGCCCGCCGCGCACTGAGGCCGGTCCGCCGAGCCTCGGGCTCGGCCTATTTCTCGTCGTCGTTCCCCGACTGACTCGGGAGCGGGGGCCGCGGCCTCGTGCCCGCGGGCTGGCCCGGCTTCGGAGGTCGGTCCGCGGCCGTCTCCACGTCGGGCTGGGACGGCGAGGGCGGCCGCTGCATCGGCCGGATCATCGGACGGCCCTGGCCGGCCGGCGGCGCGACGGGCACGCGACCGACGCTCCCCGCGGGCGGACGCACCGGCAGGCCGGGCGCGGAGGCGGGAGGAAGGGGCAAGCGGTTCGACGGCGGCGGCGCGGCCGGCATGCGGCCCGAAGGGGCCGGCGGCGGCGGGGCCGGCATGCGACCGGAAGGGGCGGGGGCCGGCGCGGCGGGCATGCGACCGGAAGGAGCCGGGGCCGGCGGGGCGGGCATGCGACCCGAAGAGGCGGGGGCCGGCGCGGCGGGCATGCGGCCCGAAGGGGCCGACGTCGGCGCGGCGGGCATGCGACCCGAAGGAGCCGAAGTCGGCGCGGCGGGCATGCGACCGGAAGGGGCCGAAGCCGGCGCGGCCGGCAGGCGGTCCGAAGGAGCGGGCGGCGCACCGGGCGCCTTCACGACCTTGCGGACGAGGAGCGGCTTGGCCGCGCCCGCCGGCAGAGGTGCGGGCCGGGCGATGCGCTCCTGCGGCATAGGCATGGCCGGAGCCGCGGGCGGCGGCGCCGTGTCGACCGGCGGGCGCTCGAATTTCGCGGCGGCGCGATCGGCCTCGGCGAGCAACGCCTCGAGATCGGTGCTCTCGAGGTCCTCGAAATCGACCTCGACGTCGAGCGACGAGTCCGGGCGATCGCGGTCGCTCGGCTTCGCGTCGCCGAAGCGCTCCTTCGCGCGGCGCACGTGACGCTTGAACGTGCCCTCCTCGATCTGGCGGCAGATGCGCGTCCAGTGCATCGCGTACGTGTTGTACTTCTGCGTCACGACGTTGAAGCGGAAGCGCAGCGCCGTGTTCCGGATGTTCTCCTTGCGCAAGAGCGCGAAGCGGCGATCGACGTCCTTGCGAGGGACCGTCGGCTCGAGCTTCTCGAACCCCAGGAAGTACTGCTCGTAGAGCACGCGAAGACGGTCCACCCGCTCCTCGAGCTCGCCGATCGCGATTTCGATCTCGCGCTGCTCCACGACTCTCCCTCGAGCATAGAGCAGCGCTCGTCAGAGCGGCGTGACTTTGACGTTGTCGTAGCAGGTCTTGGCTTCCCACTCGTTGAAGCCGAAGTGGTCGTGCCCGGCCCCGGCGAGCGGGCTCGGGTCCACGAACGAGTGGTACTCGACGCCGTCCACGTACCAGCGCACGGTCTTGCCGTCCGTACGCTCCACCTTGAAGCGGTAGACCTGACCCTTGACGACCGGCTTCTGCCGCGGATCGTCCGAGTCCTTGTCGACCTTGATCTCCTTGCGATCGGCGCCGTGCTCGTTGAGCCGCGCGAGCACGTGGAGCGTGTTCTTCCAGCCGCCGAGGATCGCGAGATAGCTCGTCGCGTTGTTGTACGAGACGCCGGTCGCCGCCGACTGCCCGTCGCCCCACACCTCGGTCTTCAGATCGCCGTCGTCGCTGGTCGACATCGCGTCGAACTCGATGCGCGCGTTGACCGGCAGCACCTTCGTGAGCCAGACGCCGTGGTTGTGGGCGCCCTGCCCGCAGAGCATCCCGTTTTCGATCTTCCACGCGCTCGTCCGGATCTGCACCCAGTTCGGACCGAGGCCGCTCGCGCGCTCGGCGGCCTGGGCGTCGCGCAGGAAGGGCGCGAGCAGCCCGGCCTCCTGCGCGTCCGATGCGGCGTCGGCCGCCGAGGCGTCGCCGGCGTCCGCCTTCGCCGCGAGCGAAGCTCCGCCGTCGAGGGCGGGCAGGAGGCCCGCGTCCTCCGCGAGCAGGCCGCCGTCCGGACGGTCGAAGTTGTCCTCGAACACCGAGGTCATCACGTTCACCGAGGGGCGAACGGTCGCGGTCGGCGTCACGGACGAGGTACCCGCGTCGTAAGGAGGCGCGCTCCCGGAGGGAACGCAGGCCGCAAGCGCGGCGCCGGCGAAAAGTGCACGTTTCACGCGCCGATTCCTACCATAGAGGTCTCGTAGTAAGAACTCGCCCGAGCCATGCATCCGATCCTATTCCGCATCCCACTGCCGAAGACGCCGCTCAAGCTTTGGTGGGGCCTCGCGGTGGTCATCGCGATCGCCCTCGTCTACGTGCTCGTCGGCCTCCGCAAGAAGGACAAGGCCACCGCGGGTGTCGCGGCCGTGATCGCGATCGGCGTGGGCGTCGTGGCGAAGGTCTACTCGCAGGTCGAATTCAACGCGCCCAACCTGCCCATCTACTCCTATGGAGTGATGCTCGGCGTCTCGCTCGTCGTCGGCTGGTACCTGACGCTCACGCTCGCCGAGCGGGACGGGCTGCCGAAGGAGACGATGGCGAACTGCTACGTCATCACCGCGATCGCGGCGATCGTCGGCTCGCGCGTCCTCTACATCCTCACCAACGTCGACGAGTTCCGCGTCAACGCGCACGACACCAACAGCGCGATCGACTTCGCGTCGTTCTTCGCGCTCCGGCGCGGCGGCCTCGTCGCCTACGGCGGCTTCCTCGGCGGCTACCTCGGCAGCTGGCTCTACCTCCGCGCGCACAAGATCCGGCTGATGCCCTGGGCGGACGTCGCGGTGCCGAGCCTCGCCTCGGGGCTGCTCATCACGCGCATCGGCTGCTACCTCTTCGGCTGCGACTTCGGCAAGCGCCTCTCCGACACGGCGCCCGCGTGGCTGCAGAAGCTCGGCACGTTCCCGCACTGGCCGAAGGGCACGCTCGAGGGAGGCGACGGATCGCCGGCCTGGGTGAAGCACCTCGGCTCGTTCCAGGGCGCGAAGCTCGAGGAGCTCCGCAAGCTCGATCACGCGTTCCCGGTGCACCCGACGCAGATCTACGAGTCGCTCGTCGGCCTCGCGCTCCTCGCGCTCCTGCTCTGGCAGCGCAAGCACCAGAAGTTCCGCGGGCAGATCTTCTTCCTCTTCGCGTTCGCGTACGGCTACCTCCGCTTCCTCATCGAGTTCTTGCGCGACGACACCGAGCGCGGCGAGATCGGGCACTTCTCGCTGCACTGGTTCGTGGCGGTGACGCTCCTCTTGTTCGCGCTCGCGTTCACGTTCGGCGTCTCGCTCGGCATCACCAACAAGAACGTGCGCACCGTCGCGCGCGTGCTCTCGTTCGTGCCGCCGGTCGTCGCGTTCATCGCGCTCAACCCGGGCAAGTTCGGCGCCGAGGTGAGCTATCCGCCCTCGACGAGCCAGTGGATCGGGCTCGTCTCCGCGATCCTCGTCGCGGTCTTCTATGCGTCGTTCTGGGAGCAGGCGAGGAAGAGCCCGCGGCTCGCGATGAGCCTCGAGACCCTCGGCGACATGAAGCCGACCGAGGACGACGACGCTCCGAAGGCCAAGGCCAAGAAGAAGAAGAAGAAGCGCCCCGCCGAGGATGCGCCGTCGAAGGCGGAGGCCGCCGAGAAGGCCGCGGAGAAGGCCGAGGCCGAGGAGAAGGTCGAGGCATCCGCCGAAGACGACGACGAGGCGTCCGACGACGAGGCGTCCGACGACGAGCCCGCCGGCGACGATCCGTCCGAGGCCGACGAGGAGCCCGAGCCGAAGGCGAGCGAAAAAGAAGACGAGAAGAAGAAGGACGAGCCCGCCGAAGCCTGACGGCGCCGGCGAGCGCGTACCTCACTCCGCGTCGCGGCCCACGAGGCGATCGGCGAGCTTGCTGATCTCGTCGGGCGCGAGGTTGACCGTCGCGGCCGCGAACATGCCCACGAACGCGGAGGCAGGCATCGCGGCCCGCGCGTCTTCGAGCATCTTCAGGCGGAACTCGAAGTCGTTCGCCGGCAGCATGAACCGGGCGAACACCGCCATCTCCTCCGGCGGGATCGCCGCGAGCAGCCGTCCGTGCAGCTCCTCGAGCTCTGCGGTCGTGTAGAGCTCCTCGAGGAGCGGCTGCATCACCTCCTCCTCCTCCGCCATGTGCCGGATGTTCTCCGCGGTGAAGTCCGCGAAGCGGAGGTAGAGCGCGCGCCAGAGCGCCGGCCGGGTGTCCGGCGACCCCGTGCGGATCGCGTCGAGCAGGACGCGGATCCCCTGCGCGGCGCTCTCGTGCTCGCGGTGCTCGTCCTCGAGCCTCGTGGTCGCGCCCGGACGGCGCGCCTCGATGGCGGGGTGGACGAAGTGCTCCTCGTGCGACAGGTGGCTGGCGATCGCGACGAGGAGCTCGTCGATGTCGGCGAGCACCATGACGACCTCCGTCTTGTTCGCGGGGGACGTGCTGCCGATGCTCGACAGGAGGCGGGCGAGCGCCCAGCGGACTCCCTTGTGCACGGGGCCGTAGAAGTCGACCTTCGGCACGTACATGAAGCGGCGGCGGCTCGGGGTGGGGGCGGTGTTCTCGACGCTTTGCATGTCGAGCACTGTGGTCCTCCCGGAGGCGCGCGTTTCCTAAATGGTTCCTCAGCGGATCCTGAGAACTTCCTAACTTTCGTTGTTAGACTCGACGTGCCTTGCGGTCGCATCGCTTCTTCTGCTCCGCCGCGGCAGCCGTCGCGGTCCTCTTCTCGACGTCCGCGGCGCTCGCGGACAAGGTCGTCGTCCTTCCGTTCCGCAGCTCCAAGAACGTCCCCCGTCCCGAGCTCGAGCAGGCGCGCGAGTGGACGAAGAAGGCGCTGGAGCTGAAGGGCCACACCCTCGCGAGCCCGGACGAAGCGGCCAATGCCGAGCTGGCGGTGAAGGACGGCGTGCCCGACAGCAGCCAGGAGTTCCGCGCCGCAGGGCAGGCGGCCTCCTCGCCGTGGACGATCGCGGCGCAGGTCGAGCGCATCGACTACCCGCCCTCGAAGCAGCCCGACGGGACCGAGGAGGAGGGCTGGACGACGTACCGCGTCGAGCTCGAGGCGTGCGAGGTCCAGTCGGGGCGCGTCGAGTCGCTCGCGCGCGAGGTCGTCCCGGAGGCCGCACCGGAGGAGCTCGCGGAGATGATCGCGTTCCTCGTCCGTCCCGGCGGGATCGGATCGAACGCCGTCTTCCCGTGGCAGGGCATGGGCCCGCGCAAGCCGAAGGCCAAGCCGAAGCCGCCTCCGCCACCTCCGCCGCCACCTCCGCCGAAGCCCGAGGAGCCGCCGCCGCCGAAGCACGTCTATGCCGAGAACCGTCCGTTCGCGATCGGCGGATCCATCGGGGTGACCAACGCGCTCGCACGTCCCGAGAGCGCACGCGGTCCGTCGTGGGCGATGCCGGTCGGTCTCGTGTTCGGGTATGCGATCGCCGATGTGCCCGGGCTCGAGCTGCGCGGGATCTTCACGAGCCAGGTCGTCGGACCGAAGGCGCTCGAGATCTCCGGCGGAGGTCGCTATGCGATCCCGGTCCTCCCGCAGCACCGTGTGTTCGTCGGGCCCGAGGTCCTCCTCGGTACGCACGTCGCGATCGGCGCGGACAAGACGGCGCGCTTCCTCGCGCACGGCGCGGCGTTCGCTGCGGTCGGCATCGGCGAGCAGCTACAGCTCGAGATCGCGGGCGATCTCGGCGCGGCGCTCGGCGGCTCGGGCACGCTGGTCCTCGGCGGGGGGACGGCGCGCGTGCTTGTGCGCTTCTGAGGCAGCATGCGGCTCGCTTCGCGTCGCGAAACGACGAGGCTCGGGGCCCGCATCGCCGATGCGCTCGAGCCCGGAGACCTCGTGACGCTCAGCGGCGATCTCGGCGCGGGGAAGACCTTCCTGGCGCGGGCCGTCGCGCGACGTCTCGGCGTTCCGGCGAACGTCGCGATCGCGAGCCCGACGTTCACCCTCGTGCAGGAGTACGAGATCCCGAAGGGCACGCTCCTGCACGCGGACCTGTATCGCCTGCGCGATCAGGCCTCGCCCGAGGCGGAGATCCGGCGCCTCGGGCTCGCCGAGCGCCGCGCCGAGGGCGCGATCGTCGTCGCCGAGTGGGCCGAGGGCCTCGAGCACGAGCTCGGCGGCGACGTGGCGCTGTCGGTCTCGCTCGCGATCGACGGCGAGGGCCGGCGCGCGACGTTCGGCGGCCGGCTCGCCCATGCGTTCCAAGCGGGAGCCCAGTGAAGGAGGTCTCCGGCCGGCGCGACACGTTCGGGGCCGCGGCCTTCGCGGGGCTCGTCGCGCTCGCGCTCGCGTTCGGCGCGCAGCGTGGTCGCCGCGCGGTCCCGACCGCGGCGCGCGCGGGCGAGGTGACGACGCTCGCGGGACCCGCCGCGCGCTTCACGCTCCATCCCACCACGGGCCGCGTCGAGGTCGAGACCGTCGACGGCGCGAGCCGGCTCGAGCTCGACCTGTCGCTCGTCGTCGACGGCCTCGAGAGGCCGCTCGTGATGCGTCGCGCCGACGTCCACCTGAAGGACAAGAACACGCTGGCGGGCGAGCTGCCGATCGAGCTCGGCGACGAGCGCGCGACCGGCGCGTTCGAGCTGCGCATCGACCCGACGTCCGACGTCGTCACCGCGAGCCTCGCCGTCCTGCACGAGGCGGGGAGCTCCGCGCACTCGTACTCGCTTCGCACGAGCCTCGCCCCCGAGGGGCGCGCGATCTTCGTGCCCGGCGTGGGCGAGGTCTCGGACGTCGCGAGCGTCGACGGGAAGACGGTGACGGTCGACGACGACGTCCACCCCTTCGCGCTCGTGTCGACGCAGGGGGCGCTCGCGATCGCCTCGCTGCCGCCGGACGTCGATCAGCCGGGCGCGCGTCCGCGGCTCGTCGTCTCGGCGAAGAGCGAGACGGCGGCGAGGCGCGGCGTCGGCGCTGCGCCGGGGAAGCCGGCGCGGCTCGATCTCTCGGTCGTCGTCGGCGCGTCGAGCCAGAAGCTCTGGGGCCGGCTCGAGCGCATCCTCCACGGGCAGGTCGCGCGCGTGAGCGGCGTGGTCACCGGCTCGAAGCAGCGCGCGCACGTCGTCGCGCTCGACGAGGAGGGGAGGCCGCAGGTGCGCGCGATCGTCGATGCGCAGGGGCGCTTCGTGATCGACGCGCCCACGTCCGCGGTGCAGTGGTACGCCGCGCTCGAAGCGGTGCACACGAGCGCGCCGGTGCGCTTCCTCCCCGGCACGCCCTGGGATCTCCGGCTCGACATCTCCGCCGGCGGAGAGCTGCGCGTGAAGATCTTCGACGTCGACACGAAGGCGCCGCTCGTCGCGCGCCTGAACGTGAAGGGCATCGAGGGGACGCTCGATCCCACGTTCGGTCCCGACTACCGCGCGTCGGGCGCGGGTCCTCTGATGGACGTCCTCGAGGGGGAGGTGACGACGCCGCTGCCGGCGGGCAAGTACCGCGTCCTCGCGACGAAGGGGATGGAGTACAGCATCGACGCCGAGGAGGTGGAGATCGTCAGCGGCAAGGCCAAGTCGATCGAGCTCGGCCTCCGTCACGTGGTGGAGACGCCGGGCATCGTCGGCTGCGATCTCCACGTCCACGCGCGTCCGAGCTTCGACAGCCCGGTGACGCCCGAGGACCGCGTGCTCTCGCTCGTCTCCGCCGGCGTCGACTTCGCGGTCCCGACCGAGCACAACCTCGTCGGCGACTACACGCAGGCCGTCGAGCTGCTCCGCCTCGGCAAGAGCCTCGCGCACGTCACCGGCGTCGAGGTGACGACGTACAACCCGCGCTTCGGTCACTTCGGGGTGTTCCCGTGGACTCCGACGAGCGGTATCCCGCCGTATCGCGGCACGACCGCGGCCGCGATCATCGGCGCGGCGCGCCGGACCGGCGGCGATCCGGTGCGCGTCGTGCAGGTGAACCATCCGCGGCTGCCCTCGGGCATCGGCTACTTCGGCGTCTCCGGCTTCGATCCGAGGAGCGGTCGCGTGCCCGGAGGCATGCGCACCGACTTCGACACGATCGAGGTCTACAACGGCTACGAGATGGGCAACCGCTCGCGCGTCGAGCAGGTGATGCAGGACTGGTTCGCGCTCCTCAACCTCGGCAAGCGCATCGCGGCGACCGGCTCGAGCGACTCGCACCGGATCCAGTACCAGTGGGCCGGCTACCCGCGCACGTTCGCGATCGTCGATCCGAAGAGCGGCGGCGACACCGGGCTGCCGATCGACACGCGCGAGGTCGTCACCGCGATCAAGCGCGGCCGGAGCTTCGTATCGAGCGGACCGCTCGTCGACGTCGAGCTCGGCCGTGCGAGGCCGGGCGACGAGGTCGCGCGTCCGGCGCACGGCCCCCTCGCCGGCACGCTCCGCGTCCGTGCCGCACCGTGGGTCGACGTGACGTCGGTCGAGATCCTCGCCGGCATCCCGCCGCTCCCTCCGGCGAAGGACGTACCGGGGACGGTCGCGAGCGTCTTCAAGAGGAGCATCCCCTCCTCGCCGACGAAGCTCGGTGACGAGGACGGCACCTTCGAGGAGGCCGCCGCGCGCACCGTCCGTCTCGAGACCGAGCTTTCGCTCGAGCTCCCGGAAGGCGCGAGGTGGGTGGTGGTCGTCGTGCGCGGCGAGCGGCCGCTCGACGATGCCCTCCCATTCATGCCGGTGCAGCCGCTGGCGTTCACGAACCCGATCTGGATCACGCGCTGAGGACGGTCGCGTGTGAGAGCGTGTGGATCGCCTGAAAATGGCCGTCCCGTGCTAGCGTACGCCTGGAACTGGGGCGGGCTGCTTGAACACGACCTTCGGAAGATACCGCCTGCTCGAGCGCCTCGGACAAGGAGGCATGGCCGAGGTCTTCAAGGCGAAGAGCTACGGCGTCGAGGGCTTCGAGAAGGTCGTCGTCATCAAGCGCATCCTCCCCGAGCTCGCGCAGAGCGACGAGTTCGTGGAGATGTTCATCCACGAGGCGAAGCTCGCCGTCCGCCTCTCGCACGCGAACATCGTCCAGGTCTTCGACCTCGGGATCGCGCCCGGCACCGTGACGGGCGGGATGCCGTCGCCCGACGCCTACTACATGGCGATGGAGTACGTGAACGGCCTCGACCTCGCGACGCTGCTCGCGAGGTGCCGTCGCGCAGGGGAGAGGATCCCCATCGAGATGGCCGTGTACGTCGCCGCGGAGGTCGCGAAGGGCCTCGACCACGCGCATCGCCGCCGTGACGAGCAGAGCCAGCCGCTCAACATCGTCCACCTCGACGTCTCGCCGCAGAACGTCCTCCTCTCGCTCGAGGGCGAGGTGAAGGTCACGGACTTCGGCATCGCGAAGGCGCGCGGGGTGCTCGAGCCGTCGGGCATGGAGGACACGCGGCAGCGCCAGCTCCAGGGCAAGTTCGGCTACATGAGCCCGGAGCACGCGGCGGGCGAGGCGGTGGACGCGAGGAGCGACCTGTTCTCCCTCGGCACCGTCCTCTACGAGATGCTCGCGGGCGTGAACCCGTTCAGCGCGCCGACGTCCTTCGAGACGCTCCGCCGCGTGCAGGCGTGCGAGTACCCGCCGGTCGAGCTGCTCCGGTCCGACGTCCCGCCGGAGCTGGTCGCGCTCCTCAAGAACGCGCTGGCGTCGTCGCCCGACGCGCGCTTCGCCGACGCGGGCCGCATGTACGAAGCGCTCCTCGCGTTCCTCTACTCGCAGGGGCGCCGCTTCAGCGCGCACGACCTCGCCGACTTCCTCGCGCGCTTCCGCTCGCCCGAGGAGACGGGCGAGCACGTCGTGCTCGATGCCGACGGTGCGCCGTCCCAGGAGCGCACGCCCGTCGAGGTGCCCGGATCGAGGCGCGACTCGGCGGTGACGAAGGTCGAGACGCCGGGCATCCCTGTCGTCGACGTCGGCCGCGCGGCCGGGCTCGGGGAGCGCCGCGAGGTGACCGCGCTCGTCGTCGAGCTGCCGGTCGAGCGCGGCCCGTCGATCCCTCCGGCGGCCCCCGAAGGCGACGGCGGGACGCTCGGCGATCGCGCGACCGCGGCCATCGTCCGCCACGGCGGCCGGATCCTCTCGCGCGCCCCCGAGCAGATCACCGCGGTCTTCGGCGTCGACGAGCCCGACGGGCGCGACACCGAGATCGCGACGCGCTGCGCCCTCATCGTGCTGCGCTCGCTGTCCGGGACGCGCCAGCCGAGCGCGGGCCTCCACGTCGGGCGCATCCACGTCGGCGCCGACGGGACGCCGACCGAGGACGAGCGGCTCGCGTCGCTCGTCGCGACCGCGCGCGACCTCGCCCGCGTGCGCGAGGGCATGTGCGCGATCAGCGCCTCGGCGATGCGGCAGGTGCGGAACCTCTTCGTCTTCGACACGCTGGGCGACGCCCGCGGCGCGGGCGTGTCGACGACGACCACGCTCCTCGTGAAGGAGGTGCGGGGCGCGAGCGAGGCGTTCGGTCGGTTCGTCGGTCGCAAGGACGAGCTCCGCACGGTCGGCGAGATGCTCGCCGTCGCCACGCGCCGGACGGCGAGCGTCCTCACGGTTCGCGGCGACCACGGCGTCGGCAAGTCGCGGCTGCTCCTCGAGGTCGAGCGGCGCCTGCGGAAGGGCGGCTACAACGTCGGCTGGCACTACGCGACGTGCCTCCCGCGCGGGACCGACGTCCCGCTCTCCGGTATCCAGTGCATGTTGCAAGCATTGTGCGGCGTCGCCGAGGGGGACGCGGAGCCGCGCATTCGTCGGGTGATCCCCCGTCTCCGCGCGCTCGGCTTGCAGGACGACGAGGTCGCCGCCGTGCTCACCGCGCTCGGCGCTCCAGGGCTCACCTCGCAAGCGGGGCCCCCGGGCGTCGCGACCTCCGGGGCCGGGGTGCCGGCGATCGCGAGCGCCAAGGCGCTGCTCGCCAACGCGTTCACGCGCATGGTCCTCCGACTGTGCGAGGACAACCCGCACGCGTTCGCCTGGGACGCCGCGCACTCGATGGATGCCGACAGCTTCGGGGTCATCGAGACGGTCCTCTCGCGCGTCCCCCAGGCGCGCGCGCTCTTCGTGCTCGCGACGCGCGCGGGGTTCTCGCATCCGCTCGAGAAGCTCGGCGTCCACGGCGCGCTCGACCTCGCCGATCTGAAGCCCGAGGACGTCGAGCGGCTCGTCGGCGTACGCCTGGGCGTCGACCGCGTGCCGGCGGAGCTGATGCGCTTCGTGCGCGATCGCGCCGGCGGCCATCCCCAGATGATCGAGGAGGTCGTGAAGGCGCTCGTCGAGGCGCGCGCGGTCACCGTCGCGGACGGCGCCGTGGTGTCGATGAAGCTCGTCGGTCAGGACCTCTCGCTGCCGAAGACGCTCCGCGGCCTCGTCGCCTCGCGCATCGCGCGCCTCGAAGCCGAGTGCCGCGCGATCCTGCAGGCGGCGGCCGTCCTCGGCGATCCGATCAACGCGCACGTGCTCGCGCAGATGACCGGCCTCGAGATCTCGGTGCTCGAGCGCTCGCTCGCCGATCTCCGGGACCACGGCTTCCTCGTCCAGACCGGCCCGCTCGAGCTCCGCTTCGGCTCGCCGATCGTCCGGGAGGTCGTCGTCGACGCGCTCACCTCCGAGGCCGCTCGCGAGATGCATGCCGCCGCCGGCCGCGCCCTCGAGATGGTGCTCGGCAAGAAGAGCCTCGAGCAGGCCGGCCGCATCGCGGCGCATCTCTACGCGGCCGGCGAGCGCGAGCGCGCCGGAGTGCTCTTCGCGAAGAGCGCCGCGCGGCGCCTCGACGCCGGACAGTACGACGCCTCGGTGCGCGACTACCTGCGAGCCTTCGAGCTCTGCGACCTCGACGGCCGCGAGACGAGCGAGGCCGCCGACTGGTTCGCCGGCCTCGCGAAGGCCGTCCGCCTCGTGCGCACCATGCCCGAGGCGATGGAGATCTGCGAGCGCGTCATCGCGCGCATCGACGGCAGCGGGCAGAACGACGACGAGAAGACCCTCGAGCTGCGCGTTCGGGTGCGCATCGATGCCGGGCGCATCCTCGGCGCGCTCCACATGTTCGATGCCGCCCGCGCGCAGCTCGGCGCCGCCGAGGGCATCGCGCGGCATCGGCCCGAGCTCGTGAAGTCCGCGCTCGTCGCCGCGGCCGAGCTCTCCGGGCGGCAGGGCGACTTCAAGCGATCGGTCGCGCTCCTCGAGCGCCTCGAGGCCGTCGTGAGCAAGGCCGGCGGCGACGGAGCCGAGCACCAGCGCGAGGAGCACAAGCTCCTCGTCAGCCTCGTTCAGACCAACGCGGCGATGGGCGATCATGGCGCCGCCCTCCGTTACTTCGAGCGCGCGGCGGCCATCCTGCCCGAGGATCCGACGCTCGTGTGCGAGCGGCACAAGCTCCGCGCCCTCGTCGACTACTTCGCGCGCGACTTCCGCGCCGCCGCCCTGAACACGGAGAAGGCGATCGACGCCGCGCGCGAGCTCGGTCTCTCGTACGAGGTCGCGGTGAACCTCCACAACCTCGGCGACATCCTCCTGCACCTCGAGGACTACGCGCGTGCGTACGGCGCGATCAAGCAGTCGCTCGCGCTGTGCGACGAGCTCGGCCACGAGCGCCTTGCGAGCCACAACCGGATGGTGCTCGCGTTCCT
>WBZO01004556.1_pt2 | contig 13180 bp, 11 predicted proteins | sample 5204261 | NCBI WGS metagenome assembly WBZO01 (sample SAMN12412400, study PRJNA552823) | activated sludge metagenome | isolation source: activated sludge from anammox sidestream of wastewater treatment plant... | place: USA: North Carolina | collected 2017-09
GTCATCGAACGGCTCGACGACTTCGTCGACCAGTTCAAGCGCAACGCGGAGCGCGCAGGCGCCTCGGTGCATTTCGCTTCCACCGCTGCCGATGCCAACCGGATCGTTCTCGACCTGCTTCGCGACCGCGGCGTGACCTCGATCTCCAAATCGAAGTCGATGGTCAGCGAAGAGATCGAGCTCAACCACCACCTCGAAGCGGCCGGCATCACCTGTGTAGAAACCGATCTCGGCGAATGGATCGTACAGCAGGCCGGCCAGCGACCGAGCCACATCGTCGGTCCCGCGTTGCACATGGGCCGCCAAGATGTCGGCGAACTGCTCAACACCAAGTTTGAACTGAACCTCTCGCTCGAGGACATCCCGCCACAGGTGGAGGCGATCAAGGATCTGATCCGGCCCCAGGTGTTCGAATCTGGGGCCGGGATGAATGGCGCCAATGCGCTGATCGCCGAAACCGGCACCGTGATGATCTGCACGAACGAGGGCAACGGGCGCTTGGTCTCCTCGATTCCGCCGGTGCAGATCGTGCTCGCTGGTATCGAAAAACTGATCCCGTCCTACGACGACGCGATCAATCAACTGCGCCTCCTCGGTCGCAGCGGCACCGGACAGCGGATGACGGTCTACACGACCTTCATGACCGGCCCCACCCCCGGTCACGAGATGCACATCGTGCTCGTCGACAACGGCCGCCGCAAAATGCGCGCGGCGCCGGAGTTCCGTGAAGCGCTTGCTTGCATCCGCTGCGGCGCCTGCGCCAACGTTTGCCCTCCCTATCGCGAGGTCGGCGGTCACGTGTTCGGCCACATCTACACCGGGGCGATCGGACTCGTCGTCACCCAATTCCACCACGGTCTGGAGGCGATCGCGAAACCCCAGAGTCTCTGTCTCTCCTGCAACGCCTGCGAAACCGTCTGTCCCGCCGGAATTCCGCTCCCTCGCCAAATCATCGACGTGCGCAAGATGGTGGTGCAGAAAAAAGGATTGCCGCTCGCTAAGCGGGTGGTGCTGACGGGGTATAGCCGCCCCCGAGTGTTCGATCTCGCGACCCGGATCGGCAGCAAGGCGCAGTCACCGCTCACCCGCGGCAAGCCGTTTGTGCGCGCCCGTTCGCTCCCGGTGCTGCGAAGTCAGACGCGCTGGCGATCGTTGCCAGCGCTCGCTGGCACATCGCTCCACCGTCGCTACGACCCTGGCACGATGATTCCGCCCCTCCCGCCCGCCGTGGCGAACGGCGCGGTTGGCATGACTGTCGCCCTTTTCCCCGGTTGTCTCACCGACCGCCTCTTTCCCGAGCAAGGTCAGGCGATCGTGCGCACGTTGCTCGGTCTCGGCGTCCGGGTCGTTATCCCGGCCGGACTCAGTTGTTGCGGGCTACCCGCCAACAACTCCGGCGACGATGCTCATGCCCGCCGGATGGCGAAGCAAACGATCGTTGCGCTCGAAAAAGCGCACGTCGACGCGATTCTGTCCGGCAGCGCGAGTTGCGTCGCCACCCTCGCCCAAGACTATCTCCACCTCTTCCGCAACGATCCTGTCTGGTTGCCGCGAGCCGAGAAACTCGCCCCGAAAGTGACTGACTTCACCACATTTATGGACAGCGTGGTGCAATTGCCTGCCGGCAGTTTGGCCACGAACACACCTTTGGTGGTGACCTATCACGATTCCTGCCAGGGTCTGAACGCGCTGGGCTTGCGATCCGAACCTCGTCGCCTGCTCCAGGATGTGCTTGGTTGCGAACTGCGGGAGCTCGAGGAAAACAGATTTTGTTGCGGCTTCGGCGGCTCGTTCAGTTTCGATTATCCGAGGGTCGCCGCCCGATTGATGACCCGGAAGCTCGATAATGCCCAGGCGACCGGTGCCCGCCTCGTCGTCACCGACAATCAGGGCTGCATCATGCATCTGCGCGGCGGTGCCGACGCGACCGGCCGCCCGCTCGAGTTCAAACACATCGCGGAGTTGATCGCGGACCGCGTCGAAATGGTATCGGCCCGCCAGCAACCATAGACTCGACCACACCGGGGAGGATCAAGTCGTGCCACTTTGTCTGTATCGCCCCTCGCCGTCGGAGGAGCCCCGGCTCGGGGTGATCGTGGGCCAACACATCGTCGACTCCGCACGCGCCGGCGGGCCGGAAACGCCGGCCGATGCCCTCTCGATGCCGGTCGCCGATCTGCAAGGCCGTCTCCAACGAGCATCGGCCACCGCCGCGGGAACACCGCTCGCGGACGCGACGCTGGTCGCCCCGATCGATCGCCAGGAGGTCTGGGCAGCGGGGGTGACCTATCTCCGAAGTCGCGATGCCCGCATGGAGGAATCTGTTTCGGCGAAATCGGCCTACGACTTGATCTACGAGGCCGACCGGCCCGAGATCTTTTTCAAGGCCACCCCTAGTCGCGTTTCCGGGCCCGGTGAGGAGATCGGCATTCGCGGCGATTCGACCTGGGATGTGCCCGAACCGGAGCTCGCGCTCGTCCTCAATAGCGGCGGCGAAATCGTTGGCTACACCATCGGTAACGACGTCTCATCTCGCAGCATCGAAGGTGAGAATCCGCTCTATCTGCCGCAAGCAAAGCTGTACTCGAAGTGCGCAGCCCTCGGCCCGGTCATCGTGCCCGTTTGGGAGATGCGCGAGATCGGCGATCGCGCGATCCGCCTCGTGATCCACCGCGGGGGCGCCGCGATCTTCGACGGCGCTACCTCGACCAGCCAAATCCACCGAACCTTCGCCGATCTCGCCGGCTACCTCTTCCGCCATAACGAGTTCCCGCACGGCGTCATGCTGATGACCGGTACCGGGATCATTCCACCCTCGGAGTTCACCCTCGAGCACGGCGACATCGTCGAGATCACCATCGACGCCATCGGCACCCTCCGCAACCCGGTTGTCCGGTTGACGTAGGGCAGCCGCGAATCGGGATGATTTTTCGGGGCGTATCCCGAGCACCCCACTACGCAATCGAACGCGGTATCTCCCGCGCGCCCCCAGGTTTTCAACCTGGGGCTACGTCGACGAAGCCCTTTCAGGGCTGAGAGGGCGCGGCCATCCGGCCCGTGCGGCCGCACCCGAACGTGTGACCCTTCAGCGCCACCCCAGCGCGACGGAAAAGGCTCGGGTCTCATGCCAGAACCGCGGAAGCTCCCTCATTCCTCACCCCTCACCACCTGATCACGACCCTCATGCCGATCTGCGCGAACGCGAAAACGGCATCCTCGGCGCCGGTTGGCAAGCGAATGCAGCCCAGACTCTGACCCGTTCCGCCGGGCAGCACCTTCCCGTACGCATCGCGGACATAGGAGTGAAACCCGTTCGCGCGATAGCGATCGAACCCCACCCAGTTCCGGATGTAGCCGTCGCCGAGCGCGTCGTACGTCAGCGGCTGCCACTTCACATACACCCGGTACGTTCCCAACGCGGTCGCCCAATAGCCATAGGTGCTCTGATCCCGGCTCATAGATGCTTGGTAACTGGCGAGCACCGTGTTGCCCTGCATGAGGCGCACCACCCCACTCGAACGGTCGACATCGATCCACCGGTCACTCGCGGGTTTGTCTTCCCGCAGGTAGATGCCATATACCCACCCCACGGTTCCGCCGTAATCCACTTTGCGGAACCCATTTTGCTCTGAGCCAAGTAGCGTGACAGTCGCCGCAACCGGCAGCACCGTCAGTACGGCATGGCTCGTGCTCGGCCCCGCCCGCAGATTGACGACATCGAGCACCGCCGCCGCCGGACCTACCACCGCCGCGCTGGACGCGATCGATCCGTTGGCGATCCAGCCGTGTTGCCCGCCATAGGCGATTGCCTGATATCCAGCTTGTGTCCCGCCCACGATCGCCACGAGTTGCCCCGCGCCGATGTACCGAATCACCGCGTACCCGACGCCCGGCCCGGTTCGCATGTTCGCACCAGTCGTCACCCGCGCCGTCGGATTCGTGGGTGCGACCGGTGTAGCGGTCGGGGTCGGCGTGGCCGTGGCTGGCGGCAAATTCGGACAATGGATCGCGATCGTGCCCACAGAACTCCGCACCGTCACGCCATCCGTCGCACCGGCGCTATCCGTGAAGATTTCCGAGCGCGTCAAGATCGTCCCGCGCGCGCCCGGGCCGGCCTGGAAGGTCAGCGATTCACCGCCCCGCAGCACCCGATTCACGGTGAACGGTTCGAACGTGTGTCGCGCGTAGAGGGTTGTGACCGAACGCACCGTGATCGGACCGCTCGCCGTGTTCTTGAACTTGATCGTTTCCGGCCGGGTGGTGCAGCTCACCCAAATCCGCAGATTCGAACGCACCGGTTCAGGTGTGGGCGTGACAGAGGAAATCGCCGTCGGATCTATGGTTGCGGTGGCGGTCGGCTCGTCCGTCGGGGTCGCGGTGGGTGTTTCTGTCGTGGTCGCGGCCGGTGTGTCCGTTTCGGTCGCGATCGCCGGTTCCGTGGTCGATGTCGCTGTCGAGGTTGGTTCTGCGGATTCCACCGGTGATCCGGTCGCCGTCGCCGGATTCTCCGTCTCACTGCGGGCCGGTTCCGTCGCCGGGGTAGAGGTCTCTATCGTCGGGTCTTCGGCCGCGACCGGGCTGGACGCCGCCACCGACCGATCTTGAGCCACCGCGGGCGTGGCGGCGCGCGATTCCGCCAGCAACGGCAACACAATCAACAGCAGGCAGGCAGCCAAGCCCCGCCATCGACGCATGCGACACCCTTCCCTCGTTGTGTCGACTCCAGTGATGGCCTGCGACGCCGCGTAGCGTCGCGGTAGTTCCCGAGTCCACGCCCCACTGCTTGCATGCCATTTTCGGGACGTGCCAAACAACGAGAACCGCGGCAATGCCGCGGCTCTCACACCTTTTTCCGGTTGGGACCGCGCGTTAGTTCTTGACGCCGACCCGCGAGACCGACAACCAGTGCGGTCGTGGCCGTTCCGACGGCGCGTCGCTCGTGTTCTCCGGCACATCGAGTGTAAGCGGCTCGCCCTCGACGATCGGCATCACATCGAGTTCGGCCGCGAGCGATTCGAGCGCACCCGTCACGTCAGACGACATACCGGTACCGGGTTCCTCGGGGGTGGTTTCGAGATCCGGCAACCGCGCCGCCGGTTCGTCGCTCGTCTCAGCCGAATCCGTCTGGTGAGCATCGGAAGTGCCGTTCGTCGATCCGTTGGCGGATCCGTTTGGCGAATCGTGCGACGCCCCGTTGAGCGTTCCGTTGCCTGCCAGACTGTCCTGAATGCCTTCCACCGCGTCGAAACTCGACAGCGCCTCCGCCACGCGGCCGCTCAATCGCTCGAGATCGGCCACGATGCTGTTCAAGCTGCGTGAAAGCGTGGCTGCCGCGCCGTGACTCGTGTCGATTTCGTCGCGCAGTTGGGCGAGCACACTCTTGTGGCGATTTTGTTCGACCTGGAGCTTGCCCTCGAGTTCGTCTTTCAGTTTGGCGACTTCGCGGTCCGCCACGTCGGGCAGCGCCATCGCGCGCTTCAGCAACTCGGACGAGCGCGCCAGGTTGTCCTGGACCAGCTTGTCGAACGACTCGTAAAACTCGACCCATTCCTCACCGTGGTTCAGAGCGAGGAATTCCTTTTGCTGAGCCATGCGCGGACGCTCCCGTTGCTAGCTGTCGTCTCCGGGCGGTGAGCGCTCGGCGGGTGGTTCCTCCGCGCCCGAGCGACGGTATCTGAACGATACGCTCACTCATTGCTGCACGGTAGTCGCACGTCTAGCCCGGAGGTCACGACCGGACCGCCACCGTCCCGGCCAGCCCGGCCGACCCGACCTCCGGCCAAGCTACCGTTCCTCGTCCGCCGCGCCGAGTTCGTGCTCGGTTGCCCGGAGGAGTGACGCGAGTCGCCCCTCGAGTTCGCCCACCACCTCCGCCATCGCACCCACCGAGACGCGCAGCGTGGCCACCTCTTCCGCAAAGCGCTCGGTCGCCGCTCGCGGCCCTTCCGCCTGTTGGCGCGCCAGGGCGACCGTGATGCGTTCCAATTCCGCCATGATCTCCGCGGTGGCGCGAGCGCGAATCTCGCTGGTCCGCTGTGCTAAGTCGGTCAACCGCGCCAACACTGCCTGCGCATCGCGGTCGGCCGATTCGTAAAACGCGATCCGCTCGCGCAATGCCTCGAGTTCACGCTCCGCGACAATCGCGCGAGGCAATCCGCTCGACTCCCGCATCAGCGACGCTCCGCGGTTAGGCGACCCCGCACCATTCCATCGTTGTAGCGGCGAACGCCTTGGTCGCCTTGATCAAATCGGCCACGGGCAAGAACTCGTTCGTCCCGTGAATCCCCCAGCTCGGATCTCCGGCCCCGAAGACCAAACACTGCTGACCGAGCGGGAACCAGAAGTTCGCATCGCAGACGAACGGCGAAATCGTCACCTCTGTCCCGCTTCCGGTCACCGCCTGCATCGCGGTCTGGATGGTGGCGATGATCGGATGGTCTGGCGCGACATCGACCGGCTCCTTGATCCACGGCGCCGCCGAGTTCGCGTCGAGCGGCAAATCCAGCACCGGTGGATGGTCGCGCAACCAGTAGTCACTCTCCGTCACCCGGTCCAACGTTGTCCGGATTTCGGCCATCACCTCGTCACCGGACAAATCAGGATTGAACAGCAGCGAACCGGTCGCCTCCGCCGAGTCGGGAATCGAGGTCAGCGAGGTGCCGGCCTGCATCGTGTTGATGTTGATAAACATGCCGCCCGGTGGCACCCGCGGATGCGACCGGTGCAAATTCCACTGTTTTTCGAGGTCGAGAATGGCAAGCTGGTACTTGAGCATGTTGTCGATCGCGCTGACACCGGGTCGCTCCACGCCATACGGCAGTGGCTGCGCGGTCAAGTTCCGGTTACAGATGTGGGTCGATTTCCCGGGCACGGTCAACTTGAAATACAGTTCGCCTTTGATGGTGGGATAGATACGGAAGTTGGAGGGCTCCGGAAAGATCGCGAAATCGGCGCGATAGCCGCGATCGAGGATCGTGTTACAGCCGATATCGCGACGCCCGGCCTCTTCCCCAATCGCCTGGGCGAGCAGCAGATCGCCCTGGAGCTTCACTCCGGAGTCGTGCAGCACCCGCGTCGCCATCACGTAGGCGGCGATCGCGCCCTTCATGTCGGACGCGCCTCGACCCCACAGCTTGCCGTCCTCGACGTGCCCCGAAAATGCATTGCCGCCGCGCCATTGTTCCGCCTGCTCGGGCGTGACCGGCACCACGTCCGTATGGGCGGCCCAAATCAGCGAACGGCCGCCGCCTTCGCCTTTGCGTACCGCGACCACGTTGGGCCGGTTCGGCACCGCCGCCCAGAGGTCGACCTTCGCGAAGGCACCGCTCGCGGCGAGTTGGTCGCGCAACCACTCCTGCGCCGGTCGCTCCGCGTCCTGGTTCGGTTCGAGATCGGGGTTGATCGACGGTTGTCGAATCAACTCACCGGCGAACTCGACGATCTCGCCGGCACGATCGTCGATCATCTGAAAGACACGGTCCTGCAATTCAGGGGAAACAGCGCTCAAGGCCAACTACCTCCAGCGATGACATGTCCGCAAGTGGCGTCGCTGGAGTGTAGCCGAAAGCCGTCTCACGTTTGACTTCGAGTCGCGCATCGCTTCCGCGACGGCGGCGAATGCAGCGCCGCGATCGCGAGACTCCGGGCTCGTCTCATGCGGCGGCTAGCGAATCGCGTTCCCGGTCTCGAATCCCCCGGGCCGCCGTTCGTGTTGCGCCGGACGTCGCGCTTTCTACTGGTTCCCCTTGACCGCTTTCAAGATCGCGGGCAAAACCGCCGCGAGCACGGCTTGGGCCATCGGGTTCTTCATGATTGTGCCGAGATCCAGCCCGCCGCCAGCGCCGCCGCCAAACAACGAACCGAGTTGTCCGAGACCGCCCTCGCCCTTCAGTACACTCGACAACAGCGAACCCAAATCCGCGGGCTCTCCAGTCGCCGCGCCCGCGGGCGTTGCCATACCCTTGCCCTGAGCCATCTCATGCAACATAGCGCCAAATTGGCCACGGGTTTCCGCCGGGACGGATTCCAGCGCCGGGGTCACCGCTTTTTGCAAGTCATCCTGGGACAGCGAGTCGACCGCCTTTTGCACTTCTTCCGCGTTGGGAATGCCACCGCCGAACAACCCGGCCAAACCGCCCGCTGCCCCGGCAGTCGCGGCGGAGACGTTGGCGGTCGCAGTGTCCTTCGCACCCTGTACCGTCGCGGCGGCACTCCTGGCAGCGTTCTGCGCCGATGCTTGGGCTTGCGCGGCGGCGCCGCTCGCGGTCTGCGTGGCGGAGTCCACTTTCGATGTGACCGCCGGCGTACCGCCACCCAGGACTTTCTTGATCCACTCCATGACCATCAGAACTACCCCCATTCGCGCGGGTCGCCGGCCGGTTTGGGTCCGAAATTGGCGCATCCATGCGTCTGACACCGTTCTCCGGTGGCCAGCCAGCATTCGAACAAAAAGATCGTATGCCAAACGCTGGATAGTGGCTAGTGTACCCGCTGCTTCCTACACGGCCGAAACCGGCGCAAAATGCGGAACTGCGTCTCGTTAACTTCCCATTTGTGGGTTTCACGCCGATACTGCCCGGCAACGCGCATCATCAGGGGAGTCGGTTCCATGCCTCGAATTCAGGTCGGCGATCTCGCCGTCGCCTACGACGAGTCCGGTTCTGGATCGCCGGTTTTGATGATCAATGGGATTGGTGCGACGCGCGGCGGCTGGGCACTGCAGGTGCCCGATATCGCCAATCACTTCCGCACGATCACCTTCGACAACCGCGACGTTGGCGAGACGGGGCCAAGTCCAGATGTCGCTCCCTACGGCATCGATCGCTTCGCGGACGATGCCGCCGGTGTGCTCGATGCGCTCGGGATCGAGCGAGCCCACATCGTCGGCGCCTCGATGGGCGGTTGCATCGCCCAGGAGTTCGCGATCGCCTACCCCGAGCGCACCCGCAGCACCACGATCATTTGCGGTTGGCCGAACGTCGAACCCTGGTTGGCGGAGCTTTGGGACCAATGGGAGGCGATCTTCGCCAAACAAGGCGCGTTGGCGTGGTCCCGCACTACCTGGCTCTGGGTCTTCACTCACCGGTGGTATGCCCAACCGGGCAATCTCGCCGGTCTGCTCGAAACCGCCGCGAGCGATCCCAATCCGCAAACGCTCGAGATGTATCTCCGCCAATCCCACGCCGCGAAAACGTTCGATGCGCTCGCCCGGCTTCCGTCCATCACCGCGCCGGCTCATGTGATCGCCGGCGCGGAAGACATCTTCACGCCGCCTCGTTATTCGGAAACGATCGCGGCCGCGATTCCCGGCGCGAAGCTCTCGATCATGCCCGCCGTGGGCCACGGCATGTTTTGGGAGGCCACCGCGGCATTCAACCAACTCGTGATCGACTTCATGCGCGACGTTGACCGGAGTTGATCGGCGTTTCGACCGTCACGGCGTCGCGGCGGGCGGCGCCCAGCTTGACTTGCGAAGGAGCCACAGCGAATGCCGCACACAATTCTCGGTTCGACGATCGTCTTTGCGCCACACCCGATCGACCAGGCGCTCGAGGGCTTAGCCGAGGCGGGCTATCGCCATTGCGAGGTCGGCGCCGTCAAGGGTTGGTTCGAGCACATCGATCCGGACACCATCAGCGATGCCGAGTTCGACCGGGTCGGCCGCAAGCTGAAATCGCTCGGTCTCGATCTCGTGTCGATGTCCGGTCATACCCAGCTGCAAACGGCAGAGGGGAAAGCCCGATTCGCGCGCTGTATCGACATCGCGGCCGATCTTGGCGCCAAAGTCGTCAACACGTTCACGGGCGATGCCACCACCGATGCGGAGCGCGAAGCCTATTTCGCCAATGTCGCCGAACTCTGCGACCAAGCCGCTCAACGTGGACTCAGGATCGGCATGGAGACCGACAGCAACATGCTGCCGACCGCTGAAATCGGGGTTGCGATTCTCGACCGGATCGACCGGCCCGCCACGCTCGGTTTCAATTACGACCCCGGCAACGTCGTCTACTACACCGGCGCCGACCCGATGCGCGACATCCACTTCGCTCTACCGCGCCTCGTCCACGTCCACCTCAAGGACAAGATCGGCGGCAAAGGCGTGTTCAACTTTCCACCGCCCGGCGACGGCGAGCTCGACCTCCGCGGGCTCCTGAGCATCCTCGCCGCCGCTGGCTACGAAGGGCCGATCAGCGCCGAGGTGGAGTTCGACGACAAAGGTTGGCCCGATTACGCCGGTTGTCTCGCTGCCGCCAAACGTTCGGTTGCGAATCTCCATGCGATGGGGCTCAGCTGGTAGCCGCGCTGGCGGCGATCGTCTCCACGTTTAGATCTGGTCTTAACGTCAACTGGGGGCGGCGGGTGCCGTCCCCAGTTGTGCTTCCGAAGCCCGAACAGGTGGGAGTCAGGCGGCCGCGCCTCCGGAGGATGGGATCGTGTCGGCCTTGGTTCCGAGCTCGTGGTGGAAGCTCCGGACCCGGAAGCTAAAGAGGATCAGGGTGATCCCCGCGAAAATCGCAAATGTGCCGATCAACCAGACCTGCGCCAACGCTCCCGCGCCCGGGTGCGCAAACGTGATCACGCCAAAGACGATTCCGGCCAACCCCGAGAGACCGAGCCACCACTCGTTCGCGATCTCTTTGCGGAACTGGACGGCCGAAATGATGGTGAAAACGCCGTTCACCAGCGCCCAGGCGCCGATGAAGTAGATCACGGTGATCGCGCTCAGTCCCGGCCAGGCGACAATCACAATCGCGGCTCCGATGCTGACCAAGCCGTGGATCAAATGCCAAAACCACGAACCCGGACCAACCATGCCTCGCACGGAGGCCGCGATCGCGAAAACCCCGTCGCCGAGCGAGTAGGCGGCGAACATCAACAACAGCGTGTACAACGTGATACCCGGCCAGGCCCAGGCAAGCACGCCGAACACGATCGCTATCACCCCCTGAATGGTGAGCACCCACCACCGGTGCCCCATGTGCGTCAACGCCTCAAGCGCGGATGTCGACATCATGTCTTGCACGTCGTCACCTCCACCGCATGTCGAGCATACCAGCGTTTGCGCGAAACTCAAGTGGTGAGACCAATCCAAAACTACCCATTTCGCCTATGAACGTTCGCATCTGTTACCGGAATCTCGAAATTTGTCCGTACGTCCTTCACCGCCAACCCCGATGCACGCGTATGATGTGGCTTTCAAAGCCGCCTCCCGGAGAGACAGCCATGCACGAACCATTCCCTCCCGCCTCGTCCGCCTTGACCCACTTCGACGAATCCGGTCGCGCCCGCATGGTCGATGTGGGCGACAAGGCCGTCACCAAGCGCGTCGCGATCGCCAGCGGGCGGGTGGTGATGGCCCCCGCCACCGCGGCGCTGATCCGCGAGGGTCGCGCCGCCAAAGGCGACGTGATCGGCGTCGCGCAGGTGGCGGCCATCATGGCGGCCAAGCGCACCGACGAGTTGATTCCGATGTGCCACCCGCTGATGCTGTCACGGGTGGATGCCCAACTGGATGTGGAGGACGCCGCCGTGGCGATCCGGGTTCAGGTGGAAACCACCGGTCAAACCGGCGTCGAGATGGAGGCGTTGACCGCCGTCAGCGTCGCCGCTCTCACGATTTACGACATGGTCAAGGCAGTCGACCGCGGAATGTCGATCGAGCACATCCGGCTCGAACACAAGAGCGGTGGCCGCTCAGGCGACTGGAACCGCGATCCCGGCGAGTAGATATCCTCCTTTCCTCGAACCAACATCCAAGCGGAGAGCTCATGCCAGGCGCCGCACTTCCGGCGCGAATGCCCAGAGGTCCGCGCGCTCGCAGACGCTCGCGGAGATAATCTGGCGGTTCGACGACTTCGATCGATGGGAGACACGAGATGGACGTCATCGGTTACGCGGACCGTTTCAGTGCCCGGCCGGGAGAGCGGCTGACTTTCATGGTGAGCTGCGAACTCCCCGCATTTCGGGTCGAGATCGTCAAGTTCGACCGCTCGATCCTGTCGGACCCGAGCGGAGCCCGCCCGGAGACGATCGTGAGCTGCCCGGCCACGGGCACGCACCCCGGTCGACACCAGGCTATCCACGCCGGTTCGTATCTGATCGTCGATGACCTGGCCACCCAACCGTTCGCCGACGGACTGACCTTCCAGTGCTGGATTTGGCCCACGCTGCCAGCGCATGGTCGCGAGGAGGGCATCGCGTCGACCTGGTCGAGCGCCGCCAATCGAGGATTTGCGCTCTTGCTCGATGACATGGGCCGGCCGACCTTCCGGGCCGGCGACGGAACCCGCGTTATCGAGACCAAACTCGATCGCCCGGTCGTCGCCCGCCGTTGGTATGCCGTCGCGGCCGCGATCGACAAAGGTGGCGAGGTGCGATTGCGCGTCCGCGAGCTCGATCGCGGTTGGTTGGCCGGCTGGGAAACAATGGCCTCCACACCCGGCGCCGGCAACGCCTGGAGCGGCGAACCACTCCTGATGGCGGCACTCACGCGCCAACCGGTCACCGACGGCGCCGGCACCCGGCTCGCGCCCACCGGGCTGTACAACGGCAAAATCGACCGGCCCCGGCTTTGGCTGCGTGGTCTGAGCGACGGCGAGATCGACGACCTGTTCGAGGGCGCCGGTGCCGACACGATCCCCGGTCTTCACAACCAGTGGATCGCCACCGCGGAGATTCGCTCGCGTCGTGTACCAGATGACACTGGCGGCGCTCCCGCCCAGGTGGTCAATCTCCCCTCGCGTGGCGTCACCGGCGCGAACTGGACCGGTAACGATGTGTCGTATCTGGCGATTCCCGGCGAGTACGGCGCCATTCATTTCCACGAGGACGATCTCGAGGACGCCGGATGGCAACCGGATTTCGGTTTCGATGTGCCTGCTGATCTACCCTCCGGCATGTACGCCGCCCGCTTGACAGCCGGTTCGACGGTCGACGCGGTTCCCTTCTTCGTGCGGTCGCGCCCGGGTCACGAATCGAAGGTGCTCTACCTTTCTCCGACCAACACCTATCTCGCCTACGGCAACGAAAAGCTCTTCCGCGCCGAGAATCTCGATATGCGCTTTGTCGAGCGCTCGACCAATCTCGACATTCAACTCACCAACCGCGATCGCTACCTCGAAGCGCATCCAGAACTCGGCGCGTCCACCTACGACAAGCACGCCGACCGCAGCGGCACCAT
>WBZO01005325.1_pt1 | contig 13176 bp, 14 predicted proteins | sample 5204261 | NCBI WGS metagenome assembly WBZO01 (sample SAMN12412400, study PRJNA552823) | activated sludge metagenome | isolation source: activated sludge from anammox sidestream of wastewater treatment plant... | place: USA: North Carolina | collected 2017-09
AGAAACGATTTTTGAATGGTAAATTCATGTTCAACTCCAATGGGCGAGTTGACATCATCCTACAGAATTAATTTCACAGATTCGGCACGGATTTGTAACAGTTTTGTAAACATCCCCCAACTGTTCGGTTACTTTGTTTCGGTGAAGTGGGCAATCGGCAGGGAAAAATGAAACGTTGTCCCTTGCTCGATGTTGCTGTCTACCTCGATGGAGGTGTGATGTTGTTCGAGGATCGCGCGAACGATGGCAAGTCCTAATCCTGTGCCTTTCGTTCCGGCGTCTGCGCCGCGCCAAAACGGTTCGAAGATGTGCGGTAATTCCTCCGCCGCAATAACGGGACCGCGATTATTGATTCCGACGCTCACAGTATCCGCATTTGGAATTAGCCGAACGACTACTGGTTTATTCGAAGCGTACTTGATCGCGTTATCGAGCAGGTTTAGAAACACCTGCCGGATGCGATCGGGGTCTGCCAGCGCCCGGGGCAGATCGGTAGGGGCTTGAAGGATTGGCGAAACGTTGTTCTTTTCCGCGAGATCGAACAGCGCCGAAAGGGCTTCCTCGGCAGCCACGCGCAGATTGACCGGCTGAATGTGCAGGGGCACGCGATCCAATCGCGAAAGGCTGAGCAAATCCTCAACCAGTCGGGCAAGTCGTTCGGTTTCGCCCGAAACAAAACCCAGCGACCTGCGCCACAGCGCCTCTTCGTCGATTCCACAGCTATTTAGAATCTCTACATGCCCCATGATCGCGGTAAGCGGCGTGCGTAGTTCGTGAGCGATCGTGCCGACTAATTGTTGATATAACTCTGCTTGATAAGACGCATCCGCCGAGTCGGCAAGCAAGATAAGTATCTCCGCTTCTTCCGGAACTTGGATCTGGGCGACCAAAACTTGTAGCTTCTTGTTTTCCGTGACGATTTCGAGCCTTTCCGTTAAACCCGAACGGTCGACGCGCTCGACGGCTACGGCGAGCGCGGAAGGCAAACTCGCTCCCCATCGTACGCGTTCCTTTAACTGTGCGGCTTGTTCATTTTGCCATTGGAGATTCGCTTTGCGATCAATGATCAGCGCTGCTTGCGGGAGCGCGTTCAGCAGCGCGGAAAACTTTGAAACGTAATTTTCGTTCTTGGAGATTGGCGCTTGTCTTCGGCGAAGCGCCCACCCAATGCCTGCGCCGGACGCGAACAGCATTAATGCCCAGAAGATCGCTGTTCCGACTGAAATACTTGCGATTATGCCTTCATCCATGCCGCGCTCCCGGTCTGTTCAACCCTGCGACTCAAATTTGTAACCGATATTCCGGACGGTGAGTAGAAAACTAGGTTCGCTGGGATTTGTCTCGATTTTTTGCCGTAGGCGTTGGATGTGAACGTCTACCGTGCGGGTTTCCCCCGCGTAATCGTAGCCCCAGACTTTTTCCAAAAGGGTTTCCCTGCCATATACCCGCCGCGGATTGGAAACCAGCAATGCCAGTAATTCGAATTCTTTAGGAGTTAGGTTTAGCGGCTTCCCGTCGCGATTCACCGTCCTGCCCTCGATGTTGATTTCCAGTGAGCCAAAATGAAGCGCACGCGAGCCGGGACCTGCCGAATGCTGGACAAGCCGCAACAACGCGCGGATGCGGGCGAGCAGTTCTCGAATTTTAAAAGGCTTGGTGATGTAATCATCTGCGCCGATCTCGAGGCCGACGATCTTGTCCACATCGTCGTCTTTGGCGGTAAGCATGACGATCGGAATATATTGCGAACGTCGGCGGAGAGCTTGACATACTTGTAGACCGTCCAAGCCGGGGAGCATCAGGTCGAGAAGAATCAGGTCGGGTGAGAACGACTCGACGCGCTCTTGCGCCGTGTCGCCGCGTTTGACCAGTTCGACCCCAAAGCCTTCGCGTTCCAGCGCGGTCTGTACAAATGCGCCAATGGCCGGATCGTCCTCCACGATCAAGATACGCGACTGAGACCCTTGAATGTTGCTGGTCATATAACTAGTTTGTTTTTGGAGATTGCTAATTGAGTTGGAAACGACTTTAAAAGTATACTCCTAAATCATGGAATGTCGTAATGTTGCCCTGTGAGGGAGTGTCCAATTGAGAAAGAAAAAAAATACTTGCCACAGAGAGCGCAGAGTTCTCAGAGAAAGGAATTCTCAAAATATCTGTGTTCTCTGTGGCTAAAAACTCCATGCCCAAACGAAAACGAATATCCGCCAGCCAAAAAGCGCCAGTGAGGTGGATAAGACTCCTTAGATAGGAGGAATCGGGTTTTGGAAACTGTCGAGGTGTACAAAGGCTCGGCGCATTCGTCGCAGGCGCGCGTGGGAGAGATTTTCAAAGGGATTAATAAAATGAGACATCCCAAAGGTTATAATTCCCCTACTCATGGAAAAACAGACGATTTCCAAAAAGCGAGTTGCCGATCACGGAGAGGTATTCACCAGCCCGCGCGAGGTGAACGCCATGCTCGATTTGGTGAAGCAGGAAACCGAGCGGATCGACTCGCGCTTTCTTGAACCCGCCTGCGGGACGGGAAACTTTCTAACCGAGATTCTGAATCGAAAACTGCAAGTCGTCGCAAAGAAATATCGCAGGAGCCAGTTGGATTTCGAGCGTAATCTTGTTTCGGCGATCTCGTCCATCTACGGCATTGATATTTTAGAAGATAACGTCATCGCCTGCCGCAGGCGTTTGTTTGACATCGCCAATGAAAAGTACACGGCTCTTTTCAAACAAAAAGCAAAGAACGACGCGCGCCGCGCCTTGAAATTCATCCTTGAAAAGAACATCATCTGGGGCGACGCGCTGGATTTGAAAACCGTTGGCGCGAACCCGCATCAAATCATCTTCGCCGAATGGTCGTTTCCTTTCAATAATAGCCTGATCAAGCGACGCGACTTCGTCTTTGCCGAGTTATTGCCCAACGAATCGAACAGGACCAGCCAGCTTGATCTATTTTCCAAAAACGCGCTGGTATCGGATACGGGCGAAAAGGTCTTTTTGCCGACCGAGACGCGCAGTTATCCGCCGATTCATTTTTTGAAAATCGGCGAAGAATCGAAGGAGTGAGACAACGACCGAGAAAGGACGAAGCGAAAATAAATGTTCAACACCTACAACCCCGACGTGCTGACCTGCCTTGCCAACCTGAGCAACGACGAGGTCTTTACCCCGCCCAACATCGCCAACCAAATGCTGGATTTGCTCCCGCTCGACATTTGGCGCGACAAAAACGCCACCTTTCTCGATCCCGCCACAAAAAGCGGAGTCTTCCTGCGCGAGATCGCCAGGCGATTAATGGAAGGCTTGAAGGACGAAATCCCGAACCAGCAAAAGCGCATCAATCACATTTTTACGAAGCAATTATTCGGCATTGCCATCACCGATATGACCGCCCTGCTGACGCGGCGCAGTTTGTATTGCTCGAAGAAGGCGAACGGCAAATATTCGGTCTGCGAGGGCTTTGCCTCGCCCGACGGCAACATTTTATTCAAACGCGTGATTCACGTTTGGCAAGGTAACCAGTGTAAATATTGCGGCGCGAATATCAATACTTATGATAGAGACGAATCGCTTGAAACACACGCGTATCAATTCATTCATACAGAAATGCCAGAGGAGTTGTTCAACATGAAATTCGATGTTGTCATTGGAAATCCCCCCTACCAATTGAGTGACGGTGGACATGGAGCAAGCGCAATTCCCATCTACCATCAGTTCGTGTTACAAGCAAAAAAACTCAATCCCCGTTTTCTAACCATGATCATTCCCTCGCGTTGGTTCACTGGCGGTAGAGGTTTAGATTCTTTCAGAGATGAAATGCTGAACGATAAGCGCGTTAGGGTAATTCATGATTTTATTAATGCTGGCGATTGTTTCCCTGGAGTTGAAATCAAGGGTGGCGTTAATTACTTCCTTTGGGCAAGGGACGAACAAGGAGAATGCAAGATTTATACTCATGAAGGCAACGCGATTGTTTCTGAAGCCGAAAGACCATTGTTGGAAGAGGGCGCAGATACTTTTATTCGATACAACGAAGCAATCTCGGTGTTGCACAAAGTCCAAAAATTAAAAGAAGAAAGTTTCGCAAGTATCGTCAGCGCAAATGACCCATTTGGTTTCGATGTTCGTGTTGAAAATAGTTACAAAAGAATAAAGCCAAAATTCAAAAACAAGCCTTTCAAGGATAGTGTCGTTTTTTATTACAACGGCTGGAGAAAGGAAGGCTTAGGCTATATTGACAAAGAGTCTATAACGAAAAATGTAGGTTGGATTAATAAATACAAGGCTTATGTTGCCCAAGCATGGGGCATAGGTAATGTAAGCAAGGATTGGATAAAGCCATTCATTGGAGACCCAAATTCTTGTTGTTCTGAAACTTATGTGGTTTTTGGTCCATTTGATAAAAAGCGTACAGTAGAAAATATGATTAGTTACACTCAAACTAAGTTTTTTCACTTTATGCTTGCTCTTGTGAAAATCTCACAACACTCAACAAAAAAGAGTTACTCGTTTATCCCGTTGCAAGATTTCAACGAAGAGTGGTCTGATGAAAAACTGTATAAAAAATACAAACTGACCAAGTCGGAAATTGAGTTCATCGAAAAAATGGTTCGCCCAATGGACAACGGAGAGGAAGCCGATGAGTAACGACTTCTTCCCGCCGCGCCCCGAGGCGGCGCCTTCCATCTACGCCTACGAAGACACCAACCCGCAGTACAAGGGTCTGCTCAAAGTGGGCTACACCGCCAAAAGCGCGCAAGAGCGTGTGGCGGCGCAATATCCCACGCGGCGACCTGGCAAAGCGCCCTATCGCATCGTGCTGGATGAATCTGCCATGCGCAACGACGGCACGGTCTTCGACGATCACGCCGTCCACCGCTATTTGAGGGAGCATGGGATTAAAAATCCCGAAGGGGAATGGTTCCAGTGCTCGGCGGAGGATGTCCGAGCCGCCATCCTCGCCATCAAAGTGGGCGAACCCAACGCGGAATATCGCACGCTCGATTTCAAAATGCGCCCCGAACAGCAGGAAGCGGTGGAGAGAACCGCCGCGTACTTTACCGATTTCAAAAAAGACAAAAGCAACAAAGGCAAAACGCCGCATTTTCTGTGGAACGCCAAAATGCGCTTCGGCAAAACCTTTGCCGCCTATCAACTCGCCAAAAAGATGGGTTGGAAGAAAGTATTGGTTCTCACCTTCAAACCTGCCGTGCAAAACGCCTGGGAGGAAGACCTCAAGAATCACCTGGACTTCAAAGGCTGGCAGTTCATCTCTCCCGACAGTTTGCGCTACGAAGACGCGGATAAACGAAAACCCTTTGTGTGCTTCGGCTCGTTTCAAGATTATCTAGGCAGGAATTCGGCGGGAGGCATAAAGCCCAAAAATGAATGGGTACACACCATCCAGTGGGATTGTGTGATTTTGGATGAATACCATTATGGCGCCTGGCGCGAAAAAGCCAAAGACCTGTTCGAAGCGGAAGATAAAAGAGAGATCAAGTTTGCGGAAGGAGAAGGCTCGGAGTTCTTAAAGGAGACTTCGGAGGAGATCGAAGACTTTCTCCCCATTTCCACAGACCATTATCTCTACCTCTCTGGCACGCCCTTCCGCGCCATCGCTTCGGGCGAGTTCATCGAGGAACAAATCTTCAACTGGACGTACTCCGACGAACAGCGCGCCAAAGCGAATTGGGAAAATGGGGATAACCCCTACGCCATGCTTCCGCGCATGGTTCTGCTCACCTATCAACTGCCCGATTCCATCCGCGAGATCGCCATGCAGGGCGAATACAATGAATTCGATCTGAATGTCTTCTTCTCTGCCGAAGGCGCGGGCGTGCTGGCGCGCTTCAAATACGAAGACGAAGTGCAAAAATGGCTGGATTTGATTCGCGGCGCGTTCTCCGAAACCACCATTGACAACCTGAAACTCGGCGCGAAGAAACCGCCTCTGCCTTTCTCTCACGCGCCGCTGTTGCGCGTCCTTTCGCACACCTTCTGGTTTTTGCCCAGCGTGGCGGCGTGCCATGCCATGAACAATCTACTGGCGCAAAAGCAAAACAAGTTTTATCACGACTACAAGATCACGGTCGCGGCTGGACCCGAAGCGGGCATCGGCGTGGACGCGCTTGATCCCGTGCAAGAGGCGATGGACGACCCGCTCAAAACCAAGACCATCACCCTCTCATGCGGAAAATTGACAACGGGCGTCACGGTCAAACCCTGGACGGGCATCTTCATGCTCCGCAATTCGTCCAGCCCCGAAACCTACTTCCAAGCCGCCTTCCGCGTCCAATCGCCGTGGACGGTTAAAAATCCCGACGGCGATTCGCCCAACGAAGAACAAATCATCAAGGAAGAATGTTACGTCTTCGATTTCGCCCCCAACCGCGCCCTGAGTCAGATCGCCGAATATGCCGGTCGTTTGAACGTCAGCGAAACCGCCAGCCCCGAAGCCAAAGTCGCCGAGTTTATCAACTTCTTGCCCGTGCTGGCGTACGATGGTAGTTCCATGAAGCAGATCGACGCGGCGGGCATTTTGGATATGGCGATGAGCGGCACAACCGCCACACTCCTTGCGCGAAGATGGGAAAGCGCCCTGCTGGTCAACGTGGATAACGAAACTCTTTCCAAACTCATGGCGAATCAACTGGCGATGGACGCGCTGATGAGCATCGAAGGCTTTCGCAACCTGAATCAAGACATCGAGACTATCATCAACAAATCCGAAGCGGTGCAAAAGGCAAAGAAAGAAGCCAACGACAAGGAATTGACCGAAAAGCAAAAGCGCGAACTGACCGAAGCCGAAAAGGAATACAAAAGCAAACGCAAACTGATTCAAGAGAAGTTGATCAAATTCGCCACCCGCGTCCCCATCTTCATGTATCTCACCGATTATCGAGAACGAACGCTTCGGGATGTCATCACCAAACTCGAACCTGCGCTGTTCAAACGTGTCACAGGCTTGGAAGTCAAAGACTTTGAACTGCTGGTCAGCCTCAACGTTTTCAACAGCGGATTGATGAACGACGCCGTCTTTAAATTCAAACGCTATGAAGACGCCAGTCTGGTTTACACGGGTGTGGACAAACATGCAGGCGAAGACATCGGCGGGTACGATACCGTGTTGAAGCGGGATGAATTCCACAGGGTGTTTGAAAATGCGCCAGAATATAAAGGCGGTTAAATCAGACGACAAGCAACAGCCCTATCTAACCGCGTCGTTAAGAATCTGCGGACGCGCATGGACGAGTTCGCGCGGCAGGGGGAGGCGCTGTTTCAGTCCCTGCTGGCGGAGAGTTTTGGAGGAAACGCGATATGAACATCACATCTATTTCGATTCTTCTTGCTATGGTTGTTGTTGGCGGTTTCATTGTAAGGTATCGAATTAATAGCTTGCGATGCGTTATATGTGGACGAACACATTTGATGGAGTCAGAAGTTTATCGGTGCGATCAATGTGGCAAGCCATTTTGTCGTGATAAAGTGGCTTATGGCGAGAAAAATTCCGTATCGTCTCAGGGAATATTTTCATCCGCATTTGCTTCATCATCCAGTAGCATTTCTTTCGGTGATGATAAATGTGGCGTTGTTTCTGGAGTTATCATAAATGGAAAGAGAAAGCCTAATACCTATCTTTGCAGTCAACACGCTGAAATGTAATAAAGCTGTGGCTGCGGGCGCGCATGGACGAGTCCGCGCGGCAGGGGGAGGCGCTGTTTCAGTCCCTGCTGGCGCAATCCTTCGACGGAGGACGGTAGACGACGGACGACGGTCTTTCGTCTTCGGTCTAACTCGCAGGCGTTGATGCCGAGTATTTTGGATAAGGCGTTCAAGGGGGAACTCTAGCCCCCTCCCGTCCTCCCCCAAATTCACAAGTGCGCTGAATTTGGGGGAGGAGAATGAGAAGTATTCATGAAAACAACGTTTTCAAGCCGGTGTCCGTATTGTCCCCTCCCAAAATTCGACGTGTTCTTCGTCGCATTTTGGGAGGGTTAGGGAGGGGCCGAGATGCCGCGTCCGCGCCGAAGCACGCCTAAAATCATGCGCCAGGCTGGCGAACTCCGTAAAGAATCCACGCCTGCCGAGCGGAAACTCTGGGCATACCTGCGCGGGGATAAACTTGGCGTCAACTTTCGCCGTCAGCACGCGGTTGGAAACTACATTCCCGACTTTTGCTCGCCGAAAGCCAAACTTGTAATTGAACTGGATGGAAGTCAACATTTGGAGCAGGAAGAGTACGATAAAGAGAGAACCAAGTATCTGGAATCGCGGGGCTACAAAGTGATTCGTTTTTGGAATAATGATGTGATGAAAAACATCGAGGGGGTTATACTTGCCATCATGAACGCATTGGAGAAACAACTTTGAGCTTTGCATAGAAAGGAATTGTTATGGCTGGCAAATATACTCCGCTTGAAAATTACTTGCGTGGTTTACCTGCAGCTCAAAGCGAAGTTGCTCTTTCCTTTGAACAGGTCGAAAGAATAATCAACGCAAAATTTCCGCCGTCCGCCTATCAGCATCAAGCGTGGTGGGCAAACGAGACGGAAGGCCGTCACGTCAATGCGCATGCATGGATGAACGCTGGATGGAAAGTTGAAAGCGTTAATTTCAACAGGAAATTGGTCAGGTTGGTTCGAGCATGACGGCGAAGGTCAATAAGATGCGGGAGTTGCAGTCCGCGAGCGGGGCGGAGTTGTCCGCGCTGATGCCGAGTATTTTGGATAAGGCGTTCAAAGGAGAACTATGATGGCGAAGATACAAAAGAAGAAAATAATAGTCAAACCAAGGTCAAAGGCTAAAAAACCTTCAGGCAAAAAGTTAGTAGCAAAAGTACCCGCTCCTCCAATAATTCCAACAAAACGATTACTTGCTCGGTCTGAGGGATTACAAGTTGACTTCAAGCGTGATGCGGAGTCTGTAAAGCCAGATGACTTGGTAGCCTTTGCGAATAGTGGCGGAGGAACAATCCTTATAGGTGTTGATGAAATAAAAGGCGCAAATGGGATACAGCGGGGAAAAATTGTTGGCTGTGATGTTTCTGACAAGGAACGTAATAAGATTGTTAGTCGTGCAAATAGTTGCCGCCCTGCAATTCCAGTCACGATTACTATTGAATTCAATGGAAAACAAGCCATAATGCGAGTTGATATTCAAAAGGGTGGACTACACTGTACATCAAACGGTACTTATAAAATACATCGAGACGGGCAAAACGATATTATCGACCCAGCATTAATGGCAGAAATTATCGTAAAACTTGAACGCGCTAAAATTTTAGGTTATTTACGAGCGGTAGTTCAACCAGAATTGGAAGTAGCCCAAGACGATATGCAAGACTTGTATGAAGAAGCACGATCAGAAATAGAAGATTTACGGGCTGAACTGGAAGAGGCTCGAAATGATATGGATTACGACCATGATTATTAGAAAGCCAGATTTACTCGACGAACAGCGGCGCATTGTCGCCTATCTGGATGGGTTGCCCCCTACGCTGCGCTACGGGGAACTTCGACAGGCGAAGGTCAATGCGCTGCGGGAGTTGCAGTCGAAGCGGGGAGGCGCTATTTCAGTCCCTGCTGGCGGAGGCGTTTGCGTGAATCGTCCCGAAGGCTAAAAACCTTCGGGACGGTGTCTTTGTGGGATATTTCTCCTACACTAAAGTTCTTCGAGCAACTCCATAAATTCATCGGGAGCAATGGAAATTTCTCGTAAAATCTCGCGCATAAGCGGTCGGGCGAGGTCCTTATTTCCGTGGTTGGGGAGTGTGGTTGTTCGTCCGTCCGCATGGCGATAGAAAACATGACTTCCCTTTTGACGCACGACGGAAAACCCAAGATGACGGAGAATCCTATCCATCGCCTTGAAATTGACCATCGGCAACTTGCTCATAGGACGATTTCCACCTGTTGCGTGCCGATAAAGCGCATGGGCTCATCGGCGATTTCGGGGTTTTCTTCAAGACAAAGTTCCAGCACTTCCTGCAAATTGCGCTGTAATTCATCCAAGGTTTCTGCCTGTGTATGCGCCCCGGCCACATTGGGAATAATGCCTACATAGAGTTTGCTCTCATCGTCATATTCAATAAAAGCCGTAAATGTTCTTTTCATTTTCGCTCCTGTCAGTAAAAGCGTTGACTGTTGATATTATAGCAAAGATTACAAGGAACGCTCTGAGCGGGCAGGCTTGCATCGGGCAAAGTCAAAGCGCGGGAAGTTCGTTTCGAATCCTCCCGAAAGCTAAACACCTTCGGGACGGTGAGGCAGGACAGAGGGGGTAAGCGCCGTGCAAGGCCATTCTGGTAGAATTGTCCCCGCTCGAAACATCCTTTCTACATAAAAAGAATTCATATGGACGCCACTCACAACGAAGCGCATAGACCGGTCGGTTATCTCGAACTAATTCGTAAGAACCAAAATTTCCGCGACCTGTGGATCGGACAGGTCATCAGCCTGCTGGGCGATTGGTTCGACCTGATCGCCTCGGCTTCGCTCATCTCTTATCTAACCGGCTCCGGACTGGCGATCGGGAGTCTATTCGTGGTGCGCATGCTGGCGCCTTTTCTGGTCAGCCCGCTGGCGGGAGTTCTGGCAGACCGCTTCAACCGGAAAAAATTGCTGATCGCCGCCGATCTCCTGCGCGGCGTCGTCGTGCTGGGCTTCCTCTTTGTCCGCACGCCGGAGCAGATCTGGTTGTTGTATGTCATCACCGCCATTCAATTGGCCCTCAGCGGATTCTTCTTCCCCACGCGCAACGCCATCATCCCAGATATCGTCTCGCGCTCCGAACTGGGCGCGGCGAACGCCATCAGCACCACCACCTGGTCGGTTATGCTCTCGCTGGGCGCGGCGGTGGGAGGCATCGTCGCCGGGGAATGGGGCAACTATCCCGCCTTTGTAGTGGACTCAATCTCCTTCTTCTGTTCCGCATTCTTTATTTCCCGCATCGTTTACACTCATCACCTTGAGTTACTGCCCGAATCCGAGCGGAGCGAACAGAGTATTTCCGCCGCGTTCCGGCAGTATGTGGAGGGGTTGAAATATCTGAAGGATCACGCGGATATTCTCGCCATCGCCCTGCAGAAATCCGCCGTTTCGTTCTTCGTCATCGGCGCGTTTCAAGTAATTCAGGTGGCTCTGGCGGAGCAGGTCTTTGTGATCGGTGAAAACGGCGGCACAAGTTTGGGCTTTATCTACGCCGTGGCCGGCATCGGCACGGGAGTAGGGCCCATCGCGGCGCGCTTCTTCACCCACGACCATCACGGGCGCGTACGGCTCGTTCTCACCCTTTCTTATGTCGCCGGCGTGCTCGGGTTGATCATGGCCGCGCCGCTAGCGGGCTTTGGCATGGTGTTGGTGGGAGTCTTCATTAATTCCCTGGGACGCGGCTCCATCTGGACATTCTCCACGCAACTGCTCTTGGAACTGGTGCCGGATAAAGTGCGCGGCCGCGTCTTCTCCAGCGAGTTTGCCATGCTGACCTTATCCAACGCTGTCAGTTCGGCCATCGGCGGCTGGGCGCTGGACAGCGCCGGAATGGGCATTAGTGAGATCCTTTGGTGGATGGCCGCTCTGTTGGTGATCCCCGGCGTGCTTTGGCTTGCATGGACGGTTTACGGCAAACCTAGCCCGTCTTTGGCCGGAGAAGGACAGGCAGTTTCGGTTCCCCCTTCGATTGAATAAAAAGGCAAACACACAAGTAAAATACCGCTGACGATGGATTTAAGAATTCGCGAAACGAACTCCGCGCGCGTGGAGCCAATCGAAAACGGCTGGCGGATGACCGTCCCGGCTGGCGGCAGAGGGAACTACCGCCTGGCGCAATTGGATGATTACGCTCATCTCAAACGGAGTCAATTTTCAGCGCGTCCCCCCTGGACCCTGAACCTGCGCGCGCGTGCTTCAGCCGCTTCCCTGCCCGGAACGTGGGGCTTCGGTCTGTGGAACGATCCTTACGGCGTCTCTTTGTGGATGAAGGGCAGTCCGTTTCGGTTGCCCGCCCTGCCAAATGCGCTATGGTTCTTTCACGCCGCGCCGCCCAACTATTTATCGTTTCGCGACGACCAGCCGGGAGATGGGTTTCTGGCGCAAAGTTTTCGCGCGCCGGCTTTCTCGCCGCTGGTCATCCCTGCGGGACTGGCCCTGCCGTTTACGCGCCGGACCGCGCGGCGTTTGTTGAGCCGCGCCATCGAGGAGGACGCGGTCCGCATGGAGGTGGATGCGACTCAATGGCACGGATACAGGCTGGAGTGGGGTCAGAAGCGGGCTGTCTTCAAAGTAGATGAGGCCGTTGTGTTGGAAACGTCCGTAACGCCGCGTCCGCCGTTGGGATTGGTCGTCTGGATCGATAATCAATTCGCGGCGTTCACGCGCGAGGGGAAATTATCTTTCGGGCTTTTGGAAAACCCCGAGATGTGGCTGGAGATTGAGGGTTTGGAAATAACGTAGGGGCGACTCGTTGAGTCGCCCCTACTCGTCGAGTCGCCCCTACTCGTTGAGTCGCCCTTTGTTAAGTCGCCCTACAAGAATTACATCGGGGGCCAGTATTGCGCGATCAAGTTGGCCGTAAAGGGAATCACGTGCAGGAGGGTATCGAGGATCAGGCCGAGAATCAGCCAGCCGCCGAATTGACGATTGTGGAGGAAGGTGACTGCGGAGAACCAGGTGGGCCAGCCGGGGTAGCCCTCCGGCGCGGAGGCCGGGCGCGGCTGATTGAGCAGTTTGACCGCGTTGATGGCGTATTTGACGGCGAGGAATACGATCAGCATGACAGGCGTAAAGTAACGCGGCACAAAGACGAGGTAGGCGATGACCGCGTAGATCAAAATCACTGCGGCCTGATCCACACGGCGCGCCACAGCTTCGCCCACGCGCACAGGGAAGGTGCCCACGCCGCGCTGTTCATCGTCTGTGCGCTTGTCAATGTGTTTGCCGATATTGATGCTGACCACGCCCAAGCCGTAAGGAATTCCCGCGAGTACCACGTTCCAAATGTTGTCGAGACTGCCGCCGTGAATTAGCGTCAGCACAAGATACACGCCGCCGATCATGATCGGTCCCCAAATGAGGAAGATGGCGAGTTCGCCCAGTCCCCAATATTTGAACGGATACGTATAGGCCAACAGGACAATTGCGCCGAACACGAATAAACCGATCACCACCGGATGAAAGTTGGTAT
>WBZO01002617.1_pt2 | contig 13175 bp, 8 predicted proteins | sample 5204261 | NCBI WGS metagenome assembly WBZO01 (sample SAMN12412400, study PRJNA552823) | activated sludge metagenome | isolation source: activated sludge from anammox sidestream of wastewater treatment plant... | place: USA: North Carolina | collected 2017-09
GTCCGGTGGGTGTGAGGATGCCGGCGGCGCCGGTCGGGTCGGTGATGGTGCGCATGGTTTCGGCGAAGACGCTGTAGGTGTTGACGTCACCCTGTCCGGTGAGGGGGTAGCGACCACTCTTCAGCAGGAAGTGCGCGGTGGCTTCCGACTGCCGCAGGGCGTCGGTGTAGGCCTTGTGGAGGCAGTGATCGGTGTCGGCGAGTGCGTCGACCATCTTCTTGCGGATTGCTGCAGTGGCTGCGTCGGCGATGTCGGCGCGGCCGATATTGACGAAGAATTCCTTATCCTGGATCTTGACGCGTTCCCACGGGGGGTTTCCGACCACGCAGGAGAACCCGCCGCTCCACCCGGTGGTTGGGTCATCCTCGCGTTCCCCGACTGAGAACACCGTGGGAAACTCCAAGTGCCAGTGGAAGAAGCGGTATTGCTGTGCATAATCCTGGATGAGTTTTATGAGGCTGTCAGAGATAGCCTGAGGGTTCTCCGACAGGGTGCTGAGGGCCGAATGGGTAATGCCCTGTCCTGTTGTTTGGGCCCCAATCTTGCGCTGGACGAGTGCTGCGCACCAGGCATCCGCGACCAGCTTTGCGGCCTGCAGTTCTGGATCCTCTTCGAGTCGCCGCCACGCGTCGGCACGTGCGCGGAGTTGTGCCAGCGTGTCGGTGGTCCCCCTGTCGGCGTCTATTGCGGCCCTGTGGAATTCGGTGGTCGACACATCGAGGGTGTCCGGCCCGAAATCTAGGCTGAGCTGATCGGCATCAGCTTGGCGCTCGGCTTTGTTGCGTGCCTTGAGCTTGGAGGTCCAGGGCTTGTCGTCGTTGCCCAATGGGACGAACGCGGCGTCTGGGATGTTGTTCTTGAGTAGCGCCGGTGTGGTGCCGAGAAGGGCGTTGCCGACGCGGAAGTGAGCGTCGAGGAAGGGGAAGGGGCGGCCGGCATCGAAGGCTTCTAGCCAGAGTGCGACTTTGGTGATCTCGATGGCAAGGTCGTTGAGGTCGACTCCGTACATGCAGCGCTCGATGACGTCCGCTGTTGCAGATCGGACCGCGGCGGGGCTCGGTTCGGTATCGCCGGTGCGGACAGCGGCCAATGCGGTGCCGAGCCTGCGGGCGGCACCTACGACGAAATGTCCACTGCCACAGGCGGGGTCAACGACGGTGAGATTGAGGAGAGCGTCCTCTCGTTCCTCTGCGGTCTTTGCGGTCAGGGCCTCGGCGATCAGCGGGTCGAGTGCCTCGCTGAGCACGACGTCGATCAATTCAGAAGGTGTGTAGTAGGAGCCGGATTTCTTGCGGTCATTCCCGGCGGCGACAGTGAAGGCGAAGGTGTGCTCGGCCGGGTTGTAGCGCGGGGTGTAGGCGAGCAGGCCCTCGTACATCCCACCGAACTCCTCGCTGTCGAGGTTCTGGTAGTCGACTGGCCGTGGTGTGCCGGTAAGGGGGTCGTCGATCTGAGACAGCGCCTTGATCGCGGCTAGGAAGGCGTAGTTCGGCAGGCGGGCGCCGTCGAGGATTCCCAGGAAGTCTCGGCTGAAGAGGGTGGCTCCCAAACCGCTGAGTCCCAGGGCCGGTAGACCGTCGCCGGCGAGGGCGTCGGTGACGATCTGGTGGGCGTCCCACAAGTCGGTGTGACGGCCTCCGGCGTGGCGGGCGGCGAGTCGGCGCAGCCTCGCGGTGGAGAAGTAATCGGCGTAGCGCTCCCGGGCCACGGTTGGAACGTCGTCGGTGTGGAGTAGGCCCCGGTCCTCGGCGACGAAGAGAACGATGAGCCGGTAGGCGACGCGCAGCAGGGCGCGGTGCAGATCCCGGTCGGCGTCATGGGCTCCGCCGAGGTGCTCGCGCAGATGGATGTTGTCCGGGGAGGCGAGAAACCCGTTGCCGAGGTGTTCGAGTGCGACCGCGATGCCGTCTTGAAGGCTGAGCCGTGCTCGTGAGCCGACCTCGATTGCTTGGACGCGCCAGCGTTCCAGCCAACAGTTGTCCAGGCGTGCTTCGGGAAGTTCAACCGCGTCTTCGCCCTCGCCGTCTTCCTCTTCGGCAGCGGCGGCCTGCTTCTTCGCCGCGGCGGTGAGCTGCGGGGCGAATCTGCTGGCGTGGGCGGTGAGGAACAGCAGGCGGAAGTCGGCGTAGAGCTGGTTGGCGAAGAGCTCGTCGAGGTCGAACTCGATGTAGGACTGTCGGGTCAAGGCCGAGGCGTCGCGCAGCAGCCGCAGCTGGCGGCCGTTGGACACGATCGCCCACAGTGCTCTGGTCTCGCGGTTGAGGTAGTCCTGCACCATGGACTGAGGGGCGCGGGCGGCGACATTTGCGGTCTTGGTGTCCAGACTGACCCCGGCGCCAAGCAGATGCAGTGGCACCCAGGCGGTGGGGTTGGCGGCGTCGGGGTGGGACCAGCGATGCGAGATGGGGAAGTGCAGCGGGGTGGTCTCCCCGAGTCCCGGCTCGACCGCCAAGCCGGCGGGGACGGCTTCGACTCGGCCCCAACCCAATTCGTAGAGCAGGGGCAACAGCCACTTCTCTCGGGTGACCTTGATCGCCGGGTCACCTTCGGGGAGCTTCTCAAGGGCTTTGCGCCATTCCCGGTGGGCGGCCAGCATGGTGTCCCAGGCACGGGCGACGGCGGCGTTGACGGCCATGCCGGGCGGCAGCTGGTAGTCGGCGGCGCTCTGGCCGGGCATGCGCAAGTCGGATGCGCTGGCCAGTGCTTCGGCGGTGAGGACGGTGCCGATGGTGCGCACGTACCGGAACGACGACAGGCCGCTCATCGGACAGCCCCGTCAGGGAGGAAGACGTACACGCCGAGGACGTCCGGCGGCGGTAGGAGCGCGGCGGTGATGGCACGACCGCCGGTGCGGCTGGCGGTGCGCACATTGCGGTGTTCGTCGACCAGCTGCTCGGCCTTGGCCCGGCCCGTGTCTATGAGGTGCCCCCGGACGGCGTCGAGGCGGTCGATGGCCCTGGCGAGTTGGGCCTCGGCCAGGCTGTCGCCGACCTGGCCGGTCGCCGCCGCGGTGAGGAGCGCATTGACGTCGTTATCGGTCAGCCAGGACAGGATGTCACCGGAGGTGCTGTAGGCCAGAAAATGGGCATCCTCGGCGACCTGGGTGAGGTTGGTGCGGGAGCCGGAGAGCTTCAGTTCGAAGCGGTAACGCACCACCAACAGCGTGGTGACCTTGTCCACCGTCGCCGAGCGGATGATGCCGGCGCGGCGTCCGGGCCGCAGCAGCGGCGACAGAGACCGGTCCAGCGCGGCATCGAGAACGTAGCGCGACAACGCTTCCACCGCCGGGTCCACCCGAGTCAGCACATGGTGGCCATGTGGCACCGGGAAGGAGCGGTGGAAGTGCAGCCGGTTGTCCTTGCTCGCCGGCAGCTGGCTGCGAACCTCGGGCGGCAGGGTTTCGATGCGGGCGGTGAATCCGTCGGCGGTGGCGGCGACGGTGGCACCCAGGAGTTCCAGAGCGGTGCGCGTGAAGGTCTCGGTGTCAGCGGGCCCGCCAAGGGAGTCGCGGATCTCCTCGAGCAGGTCGGACACGGCGGCGGGTTTGATGCCGGCCTGGCGGAAGCGTGACCGCGACACCTTCTCCCGTTCGGCGACGTTGACCCAGTCGACCTCGACGGCCTCGGCGAGTGTGTGGGAGGTGGCCCCGGCGAGGTCAAGTTCGAGCTGCTCGGTGTCTTTCCCGCGCAGGAGCAGGGATTCCCAGATCGCTTTCATCACGGTGGTGGAGTCCACTGGGACGGGGACGGAGACGCCGGTGGCGCGGCGGATCTTGTCGTGGCGGCGGATGAGGACGTCGAGGACGATGCCGTCGATGCCGTTGTCCTCGCCGTAGTAGGTGACGGTGCGCACGGTGTCGGCGCGTTGTCCGAAGCGGTCGACGCGGCCCTCGCGTTGTTCGTGGCGGTTATTAGCGACCAGGCTGAACCCTGATTAACCCAAACAAGCTGGTCAGAATGCAGCGAACGCGTCCGCGACACGCCGTATCTACTCGGCGGGTTTGTCGCTCACTTCAGTAATAATTGGCGCTGACGTCCGGTGGCAACGCCCATGCTCCGCGGGCCGGCAGGGGGTGGCCTGAGCCATCACTGATTGAGAGGAGGCGATGTGAGCTACCGGAACAAGACCTACGTGGCCTTTGCCAGTGAGGACATCCATTACTACCGGCTGATGGAAGCCTGGCGAGACAATGAGCACATCGACTTCGATTTCTTTGACGCTCACGATCTCTATAGGGCCAGAGACACGAGTCAGCCAGAGACGATCAAGCGCAACCTGCGAGAGCGCATGAGGAACGCTAAGCAGATAGTGCTTCTGGGGAGCGCTACGGGTCGGCAGAAGGGAAGCGATGGCAATTCGTTTCTCGCACATGAAGTAAAGGTGGCGATCGAGTTTGAACTTCCGATCGTGGTCGCGAGCTTGGACGGTAAACGAACAGTCGATCGCGGCGTCATTCCCCAGCCCCTGCTCGATGCCGACTACTACACGGTTTCAGTCTCTTTTCAGGCAGCGATAATCAAGTTCGCGCTTGACAATTATGCACCGAACTTTTCAGGCAGCAGCCAGAGCGGCCCGCATTACTACAAGTCGGATATCTACCAGCGCTTGGGCTTGTGAGTAGTGCGCTACGTCGGGACCTCCTGAATCGGAGGTTCATATGTCGCTCGGCGACTTGGTTTTTCGCATGGATCGGCGTCGTCGCCTCCATGGGGCAGGTCCTGGACTGGGTATTCGGTTTGGCCAGATACGACTGGTGGTCGCCTTTGACGATGGTCGTGGCCGCCCTTGGCGCACCGGTAGCAGTATGGATTTCGTGGCCTCGCCCGATCGAGGAGAGCTACGACACACCGCGCACTCGCATCCGCGTCGTCAAAGGTGACATCTTTGACTTTGGAACCGAGCACGTCGTGATTCCGACCTGCGACACATTTGATACGGCTCCTCCGCACATCATCGCGCAAACCAGCCTGCAGGCCCAAGCGCTATCAATCATCTACGACGGCGACATTGCTAGGCTTGATGCGGATCTCGTTGCAGCACTGTCAGTTACCGCTCCGGTGGCAGAAGTCGAAAAGGAAGGCAAGACGGTTCGCTACGAAGTTGGAACAGTTGCCACAATCAATCACACCAACCGGAAGCTGTATTTCCTGGCCATCACCAACATGGATGAGAACAACAACGCGCAGGGTACGCCAGATGGCCTTTGGGTAAGCCTAAATCGCTTGTGGGCAGAGATAAGGCGCACGTCCAACGGGAGACCGGTTTGCATTCCAGTGATTGGCGGCGGCTTGTCACGCATGTCAAGCATCGTTCCGACGCTGGACTCATTGCGCTTCACGGTCCTGTCGTTCATCTTCGCTTCGAGGCTAAAGCCGGTGTGCGAAGAGTTGCGAATCGTTCTTCGGCCCGAGGACTATGAACGGCTTGACCGACTTGAGCTGCAAGAGTTCTTGACGTCGCTCAAGCCGTCATGACCGACGAATCAGCACTCGAGGTGCCGAGTAAAGCCGAGTGCGCATTCTGCGACTACCTCTCCGGGCGGCGAGCATTCACGATTGCGGCCAGCACCGATCAGATCGCTGTGCTGGTCACCCGCGAGCAGCGCGGATTCCCGCATCTCTTGATTGTGCCGACCACTCACCGCGAGACAATTTTGGACCTCACTGACACGGAGCTTACTGCGCTAGCAATAGGTGTTCGATCGGCTGCAAGAGCGATCGACGTAGCCTACGGTCGGCCAGGAATCGCGGTGTGGCAAAACAACGGAGTTCCGGCCCACCAGACGATTCCACACGTTCACTTCCATGTGGCCGGAACCCTCCCAGGGGGAGGCACCGACTGGGGACTTGTCCACGAAGAGCCACTGGCGCATACGGACGAAATTGCGCGAATCATTGCACCGCATCTCCACCTGACCTGAGGCCGATCCCCGCTCCTAATCACGGCTTATCCGAGGCTGCCAACGCAGGACGAAATGGGCCGCGGCGGTTCACAGTGATGCCAAATTGCGTTGCGGTTTCGCCAAGTCACCACTGTCGAGCAACATGATGTACGAGGTGACGTGCATGAGAGCAATTAGTGCGTTGATCCGGGAATACTGGATCCGTGATACGGCGTGGACGCTGCCATGTCGGCTGAACCCGCGCGGGATGGCGTCGCCACGACTACGCCAAAACTCTGTGTGGGAGCCCCAGATTCCGCCAAATACCATCGCCGCCCGCCACGGAAGGTCGTCAATCAATAGCCTCTTCCGCTGATCGGTCACTTGGCGAACAGATGGCTTATCGAGAGTCTCCAGCAACATTGTGTCGAGCAAATTTGCTCCGAGCGCTTGAGCCCCGTCTGGATGGCCGTCCATCAGCATGTCGATCACGTTCTGGGCAAAACTGCGATACTGGATTACGCCAGCGTCGGACGTGGTGTCGAGTGACTCACGGCATGCCGCGACAATCCGCTTCCATCGGCGTCCGAGAATACGCCGCCGCTCCTGCTTTGATGGGGCCGCGAGCAAGGCATTGAGGACGTCCACCGGCGGTACCCAGGCGAGGGCAAGACCCTCGTCTAAGGCGAGATTCTCGATCTGATCCAAATTACGAACGCCAGTCCAATTCGGCGGGAGGACCGCGTCCAACGCGCGGTCAACCTGCTCAAAGATGCGCTCGAACTGCCCGCGTTGAGAACTGTATAAGTCGGCGAACGCCGTGATGCTTGATTTGTCAACGAGACTCTTGAGTTCGAGGTTCTCGAAGTTGAGAGCCGGACCGAACAGGCGCGTGTAGTCGAGGGTCAGAGGTGGAAGGTCGAGCTTGAATTTCGGAATGTTCAGCTCGAGCGACTTCGCGAGATCGACACCGAAGCCGTGGGTTGGCGCTAGCGCTCGCGCTATCGAGTCGAGAGTTGGGCTTACGCCGCGCTGGATCTCTGCAATGGAGGGCATGAGCTTCGACAAGTCGGGAATTTTGATGCTGCCCGCGGTGAGATCCCGATAGGCCTTTCGGACTTGTTCACTCTGCGCCGCAGTGAGTTTCGGCGACCCCTCCGACTCCTCAGGCAACGGAATAGCTCCGAGTCCGCCGAGTCACTCGGGACGCGCGCCCAGGGCGCCCGTTCCGGATGGGGACTCGCTGATATAGGTGACCCCGAACGCAACGACCTGCCTGAACTCTTGACGCCGGGATCCGATGTCAAATTGGCTACCCGAGCCCTTCTGGAAGATGTCGAGTCCTCGGCCGAGAAGGATCTTCCAGCCGTTGTCCGCTCGGATCGACCTGTCGTGAATCGTGTCGTCGAACTGGACGTTGAACCGGATCCCGACGGAGGCCGCCCCATCCTGGATCTCCTTGAGCATCAACAGGTGTTGCTTCTGGAAGTCGCCGGTGTCTTCCTTCGTGACGAGGTTGACGGCGATCTCGTCGGCCGGGTCCTTGGCTGACGCAAGAAGACTGAGGAGGTCGACCAAGTTGCGGCCTTGGTGCGGCAGCCGAATGTAGGGGTCGACGATCGTGATGTCGTTAGCGCCCCTCAGATAGGGCAGGAGCAGCGTCTCGTAAGACACACCTCGCTGATTCTCCTGGTATTCGCGGTGCCCCTCAAACAGCGGCGCCGGCTTCGGCGCCTGGGTCGCCGCCGGCGTATCAGGAGGATTCGTCGTAATGATTTCGTCCGGCGTTGAATCGCCGTCAGGGTGGCTCTGGCCGTGGCGTTGATTGTAGTAGCTCGGGTACTCGTCTTCTTCCAGAGTTGTGACTGCATGCCACTCGCCGGCCTTGTCCAAGTAGCCGAAGTTCACCGCCGCCATCGTGGTGTCGATCCGGATGATCTGATCTTTGACCCGTTTGCGGCCCTCAATGGCGAAGCGGAGTACCTCTTCGAGCTCATCTCTGGTGGCGTGGCCGTGCGGGTAGAGGATTTTCATGAGGCCGGAGAAGGTCTTGTGGATGCCGTCGCGGTCGCGGGTGGAGATGTCGGAGCCGAGGGTAAAGTGCTGTTGGTATCGGTCGGAGGAGTCGGCGTCGCGCATGGATTTGAGGACTTCGGCGATGTAGTCGACGACGAATCCGTATCCGTCGGAGAACATTTCGCCGCGGATGGTTTCGACTTCCCAGCCGGGGATGTAGAAGTGCAGGCGGTCGAGGTAGGCGGAGTCGTGGTAACTCTCGGGCAGTTCGTCGAAGAGGTCGGAGTGTTTGAGCATGTAAGGCACGGTGTGGGAAGTGTTGCCCACGAACACCATTGACGCTTCAGCACCGAGGGTTTCGACGCCGCGGGAGAATGACTTGTTCGCCATATAGTTCTTCATGATGTCGACCAGCGCTCTATCGGTGCGCTTCTTCTTGCCGGCGAACTCATCGAAGGCGACGACGTCCCAGTAGCCGACCAGGCCGAGGCGGCCGTTGGAGTTGTTGACGAAGAGTTTGGCGACGGTGACTTCGCCGCCGGAGATGAGCATGCCGTGGGGTGAGAACTCCGAGAAGATGTGGGACTTGCCGGTCCCTTTGGGTCCGAGCTCGACAAGGTTGTAGTTGCGTTCGACGAACGGGATGAGGCGAACAAGCTGCAGCAGCTTGGCGCGCCGGCCGAACAGGTCGGGGTTGAACCCGATGGACTGGATCATCAGGTCGATCCACTCATCCGTGGTGAACTGACCCCGCGCCGCGACAAAGCCGTCAAAGTCGAAGTTGGAGAGCTGAATCGGTTTGATTGACCCCAGGATCCACGGCACGATGCGCGGATCGTCGCCGTGGCTGTACTCGATGTCGCAGATGCACCAGACCCCGCCGACGAGGAGCTTCGGGTGCGCCTTGATCGTGGCGGGTTCGACGAGGACCTGTTTGAGGCCGAGGTTGGCGAACCAGGCTTCGTACACGTCGTCTTTGTCGTTGAGGGTGACGGTGACCTTGTCGATGATCTTGTAGCGACCGCGCTCGCGGATCGTGGACTTCACCAACTCGGACTGGTTGCGGTGGACATAGTGGTCGGCCAGGATCTGGCGGACGGTAGCGATACCGGCTGCGATGGTGGCTTCGTCGTCGGAGGCGGCGTACTGGCCGAGCAGATACTCGAGGACGTAGGAGGGCACGATGGCGTTGCCCTTGACCGCCTTGACGAGGTCCTTACGCACGACCACACCGGCGAAGTGTTCGTTGATCTTCCGGTCCAGCGCCGATTGCACAGGCGTTGCGATCGGGACTGAATCGTCGGCGGTCTCCTCGTTGATGTCATCGACTTCGCTCATCACTGATTCTCCTTAGAAGTCGAAGTCCGAGGCGAAGGACCGCTTGAGCGTGTACATCGCCTTGGTGTATACGCGCCATTGGTTGGTGTTGGGGATGCGTTCTTCGAGCCGGAACTCCACCGCACGGTTGTTGAAGTCGTTGGCGTCCTTGCTCAGCAGCATGTGCGCGCTTTGGTAGCGGTCCCGCTTGTCCGCCGATGTCTGATCGAAGGTCAATTCGATCTGGTTGGAGATCAAGGTCTCACCGACGTAGAGGCCGGCCCGCACGGTGCGGGGCTGGACCTTGTCGCTCACCGGCTCGGACTGGAACATCCGGACCACGATTTGGCCGGTGGTGATCTTGTCGGATTCCGGCCACACCTCGACATTGACCAGACGGGTGTCACTCTTGCGTTTCTTGTTGACCGTCAGCACCGGTACGACGACTTCCTGAAGCGCGGCACCGCCGTGGACGTAACGCGCGCCGCCGCCGGCGAGGCGGAGCCGATGAATGGACTTGGGGATCTGAATCTGCAAGTCGCTATCGAGCCCGACCTGTGCGGAGCTGAATGTCGCGAAGGCGACGTCAACCTTTAGCCCTCGCCCGAGCACATAGCGGCGGTTTTCGACCTTAATGTCGTCGCCATGTGGCTTGGTTGAGAGGAAGAACGAATCCGGGAGCGCATCATCCTGGAAGAGGAATCCGTGGTCGGCGGTGATGAAGATGTTCGTGGCGTTGGCACTCGCGAGCTTCTTGACGAGGTCGACGAGGTCGCGCAGGGTATCTTCGGCCGCCTCGAAGACCTGGCGTTCTGTGCCTGGTTTATCCCCGGTGGCGTCGATGCGGTTGTGGTAGAGGTACAGGACTCGATTGGCTTTGAAGAGTTCCCGGCGCTCTTCACCACTGAGTGCTTTGAAGTCCTCCGCCTGGATCGCCGCTCCACCCACCTTCTCAAGGATCTTGCCGCGCAACGCGGTTCCATTAGTGGGCTGGTCGTCCGCCAGGACAGTCTTGCCATCGGCGGAGTGTTTCAAAGTCGAGTGCGGAAGCAGCGCCGCCATTCCGAGTTGCGTATAGCTGGGCAGCGCACCGAGGACGGCGTCGAGGGAGGCGTCGAAGCGGTCTTCCTTGCGGATCAGCGAGCCGAGCTCGTCGGCCACTTCGTAGCGAAGCGCATCGGAGATGATGACGACGGCCTTCTTGTCGCCGTCACGAACTAGCGGTGCGATGTAGTCGCGATAGAAGGACGCTTGTGGTCGCAGCACCGCCGAGGCCCAGGTATCGACGGCATCGACCTGTTGCTGCCAGGCATTACCGAGTGCGTAGAGAAATGTATTGGTGTAGCGCTTCTCGACTTGGTCCCGCAGGGCCTCAAGGGGTTTGGGATACTCAGCTGTGCGTGCCGCGAATGTGAACTGTCGATAGAGCTGGTCGATGCGGAACCACTCGCGCCGATAGCGCTCAAGTGCTTCGTCGAATGACTGCGCAGCCAGGTTGAGTGAGGCTAGTTCAGTCAATAATTCCGATCCAGTGGCGATTGCTGCATACAGCTGCTTGTAGCCGTCCAACCACAGGCTGCTCTGCCGTTTCCGCACGATCTCGGCGGCCTCGCGGGCGGTGACGCTTCGCTCGGCTACTGCGCGGGCCAGATCGCTGATGATCTTCTGGTCGGCCTCTTCGAACAGGTCGACCGACGCCAGGTCCCGGAAGCTCGCATCTTCGATGGACGAGGCATAGTCCAGGTCGCGCGCGGCGCGTTTGGCGAGCGTGGCGAGAGCGTCCGCGCTGCGCCGGTCGTTGCGCAGGCTCGCGAAGTCGAGCTGAATGTTCTGGAGGCCTCCGGGGCGATCCGATTTGAATCCTTCGATCGCCTTGCCGAAGATCCACAGCACAAAGTCGTCAACGGTTGGCGATGCCGTCTCGTATCCGTAGATGGAAGCGACTCCGCGCCAGAAGAAGTCGTCAAGACCGTAATCGACGAGCGCGTCGTGCTTGGCGTTCTGGCCGGCCGCGTTCTCAATCAGCAGGGCGCGGGTGATCTCCAGGAGACTGTGCTCGCGCTGACCCAGCACGACCGCGGTGATCTTGGCGCGGAGTTTGGCCGCATCGTCATCGGCGTTCAGCAGAGCTTTTAGGCTCTGAACCCGCTTGGCGGCGTTGAAGAACTTCTCGTGCGCGGTGACGACTTCATCGACGCCGGCGGCGCTGAGCCCGAGATCCTTAGCGACAAGTGAGGTGCGGTCCGCAGTGAAGACCCCGTACGCCAACTCCAGATCCAGCAGCCAGTTCCCAACCCCAACAGGCACCTTCCCGCCGCGGTAAATGAGGAACTTGCCTGTCGGCTCATCCTGTAGCAGTCGATGCTTGATGGCGTACTCGTCGTTGACGACGTGGATCGTCTGGACGCCTGGCAACTCGAGGCTGGCCAGATCCGCTACATACTCGCCGCCTGGGTCGTGCCAGAACACGATGCGGTGGTTCTCGAAACACCGCTCCAGGTGGGGTCGAAGGGTGGCGACATTGCTCATTCGCCGACCTCCAGCCCCGGGATCTTCTTCAGTGCGGCGCCGAGCTTCGGATAGCTCACCCTGACGCCGTCGTCGAGATCAATCTCGATCTGCTGCGACGCCAACGGATACAGCACGTCGTGCTCGTACTCGTCGAGTTCCAACAGCATCTTGCGGATCCGATCTGCCTCCTTCTGCGCCACCGCCTGTTGCCGTGGCGTTCCTCCACCGGCGGCTAGTCGTTCCTGCTGACCAAGGGTGGCCGCCAGCTTCGCCTTGAATTCGCGCAGATATTCGTTCAGCACCGTCGATACCGTCGAGGGTGTGTAACGGTGCATGTAGATAAGCGTGTTGAACGAGCCTTGGGGGCTTGAGAACAGCCAGTAGATCGGGCGTTTCTTGTAGCGTTGAATGTGATCTGTATAAAAAGACTTTACGAAGTAGTCCCGCAGATCCTTGACTCCGAGTGACTGCGTGACGAAGCGAAGGTTCTCCTCGAAGTGCTTTTCGCCAAAGGCTATCCGGAGGAATTGACGGAATCGCGTAACGATGTCGTCCTCGAACCAGTCTCCGTCAACAACCGGAATCGCGTTGTCAGGGTCTGGCGCAAATCTCGGACTCGGAACCTTGGCCAAGTAGTTGTCAATCGTCGCGCTCTGGTTAGCGAGGATTAGCCCAGACTGGTCGAGGCTGAAACGGCCGAACATGCACCCAACGGCATATGACGCTAGGGCCTTGGCTAGCTCGTGGTCGCTGAGCAGCACGAGTGTGTCGCGTTCGACAGCGACTTCGGCCGAAAGTTCGTCATCGAGGTCGAACAGTGAGATGAAGTGCTTGAACACGCCCGTCTCAATGCTATGCATTCTCTTGCGTTCTCGTTCACGCTCGGCCCGCCACTCTTCGGCAAGTTGGCGCAAGTCGCAGTCGCTTCCGGGATCGGCGGATGCGATCAGCCTATCGTTGGCGAAGCCGATCGCTTCTTCAAACGAATTCCAATCGGCGCTCGCCGTGGAGATCAATTCCGCAACTTCTGCGGTTATCTTTTCCGCGTCTACCGAAGTGGAATCCTTCCAAGGGAGACCAGTTACGTCATTTACGTTGAAGCTGATCGTCGGGTTCAATGCGCTTACGATGTAGCTCGCGACCGGTGAGTTGAGGAATCCAAGCAGCTCGTTGAGCCTCCCAGCATCGTGCGGAAATACTGTAGGCGCCTTGAGATTGAAGATCTCGCCAGGGGAAAGGATCCGAAACCCCAGGGAGGACGAGGTTGAGATATTGGACCAAGATACTCCAGGTCGATTCCATAGGTATTCCGGAAGAATCCGAGCAACACGATCGCGCCGATAGTGTTCCGAGGTGCCTCACATAAAAGTGAGCGCGAAGCGTGGGCGGTGCCTCACGTACTTTGAGCGCGTAAGGTAGGCCCGCTCTACGTCTTGGTCAATCGGTTGAT
>WBZO01005326.1_pt1 | contig 13173 bp, 5 predicted proteins | sample 5204261 | NCBI WGS metagenome assembly WBZO01 (sample SAMN12412400, study PRJNA552823) | activated sludge metagenome | isolation source: activated sludge from anammox sidestream of wastewater treatment plant... | place: USA: North Carolina | collected 2017-09
GCCCTGGGCGCTGAGCACGCCGACGTGGGCTGGACCCTGTTCCTCCTGGGCTGGCTGTACGAGGACTACGGCCGCGCGGACGACTCGGCGGCGTGCTACAAGCGGGCCGCCGCCATCCAGGAGAAGGCCCTGGGCCGCGACGACGAGCGCGTCGGCCGGACGCGCTATCGCCTGGCCGACCTGCTCCACGACCATGGGCGCGACGCCGAGGCCGAGCCGCTCTACAAGCAGGTCCTGGCCGTCTACGAGAAGGCGTTCGGCGCCGAGAGCGAGAAGGTGGCCGACGTGCTCAACGACCTGGGCTGGGTCGCGTGTAGCCTTTCCCACTTCAAGGAGTCCCAGGCCGCCTACGACCGCGCGTTGGCCGTCTACAAGAAGCTCCACGGCGAAGAGGACAGCCGCGTGGCCAACGTGCTCAACAACCTGGCCGTCCTTGCGAAGACCCAGGACAAGTTCGCCGAGGCGGAGCGGCTCTACCAGCAGTCCCTGGCCGTGCGCCAGAAGGTCTACGGCCCCGAGCACCTGGTCGTGGCGCAAACCTACAACAACCTGGGCGTGTTCTACAACGACGCGGGCCGTTACGCCGACGCGGAGAAGTCGCACGCCCGGGCCCTGGCCATCCGCGAGAAGGCCGATCCGCAGGGCCTCGACACGGCCGTGAGCCTCAACAATCTGGCCGAGGTCTACCGCGAGCAGGCCCGGTATCCCGAGGCGGAGTCGCTCTACAAACGGTGCCTGGCCATCCGAGAGAAATCGCTGGGCGCCGACCGCGTGGAAATCGCGTGGGTGTGGCACAACCTGGGCCTGCTCTACCATGCCCAGGACCGCTACGCCGAGGCAGAGAAGGCCCTCCGGGCCGCCTTGGCCGGCGAGGAGCGGGCGCTTGGGCCGGACCACCTCGACGTGGCCTCGACCCACAACAGCCTGGCCATCCTCTATCACGATCAAGGACGCTATGCCGACGCGGAGCGCGAATACAGACAATCGCTTTCCGTGCGCGAGAAGGCCCTGGGCGCCAATCACACGTTGGTCGCGGCCACCCTGCACAACATCGCCGTGCTCTACAAGGACCTGGGCCGCTACGCCGAGGCGGAGCCGCTCCTTCAGCGGTCGCTGGCGATCGAGCAGGCCGCGTTCGGCCCTGCGCACCCCGGCGTGGCCACCTCGCTGAACAGCCTCGGGAACTTCTACAACGACTTGGGCCGCTATGCCGAGGCGGAGCGGCTCTACCGGCAAGCGCTGGCCATCCGCGAGAGGGCCCTCGGGCCGCAGCACCCCGACACGGCCAGCACGGTCAACAACCTGGCCCTCGTGTTCGATGACCAGGGCCGCTACGAGGAGGCCGAGCCACTCTACAAGAAGTCGCTGGCCGTGCGCGAGAAGGCCCTGGGGCCGGACCACCTCGAAGTGGCCGCCAGCCTCAACAACCTGGCCACCTTGTACGTGGACATGGGCCGCTGCGCCGAGGCCGAGCCCCTGCACAAGCGGGCCCTGGCCATCAAGGAAAAGGTCCTCGGGCGAGACCACCCGGACGTGGCCTCGACCCTCAACAACATGGGCCTGATGTATAAGAACCAGAAACGCTTCGCCGAGGCCGAGCCGCTCTTGGAGCGCGCCCTGGCGATCAAAGAGAAGAAACTCGGTCCCGACCATCCCGACGTGGCGACCGGAGTGTACAACATGGCCTTGCTCCGCGACCTCCAGGGCCGCCCGGCCGACGCCGAACCCCTGGTGGACCGGGCCCTGCGGATCCTGGAGCGGTCCCGCGTCGATCCCTCGTTACAGCACCGGGCCTTTCGCCTGCGGGCCACACTCGCCTGGCAGGCCGGGCGCAAGGACGAGGCCGTGGCCGACCTGCGCCGGGCGATGGAGGCCGCCGAGTTCCAGCGTGCCCACGCGTCGGGGGCCGAGCGGGAGCGGGCGGAACTTTTTGGCGGCTTCGCCGGGGCCTTCGAGCAGATGGTCGCCTGGCAGGTCGAGGTGGGCGACCTCAACCAGGCCCTCGACGCCATCGAGCGGGGCCGCGCCCGCTCGCTCCTGGACGAGATGCAGGTGGTCGGGGTTGATCTGCAGGTGGGCCGGCCGGCCGTCGAGCGCGAGCGGCTCCGCGCCAAGGAGGCCGAGTTGAAGACCCGCATCGCCTCGCTGGAGACGGAGCTTAGCAAGGCGGCCGACGGGCGGAGCGCCGAGGCCGCCCGGCTCCGCGGCGACCTGGCCCAGGCCCGCGACGCCCTGTACCAGCACTACCGCGACGAGCGCGGATCCAGCCCGGTCTATCGCAACCTGCTGGCGGCCGGATCGGGCACGCCGCGGCTGAGCCAGTTCCAGCGGGCCGTGGTGCAGGAGGGCGGCCTGATGCTGGTCTACCTCTTCGGCCATGAGGGTGGTTACCTGATGGTGATCGGGCCCAAGGACGCTCGGTTGGTGAGACTCGCCGTGGACGAGGCGGCGGCCAGGTCGCTGGGGGTCGACGCCGGCCCCCTCACGGCCCCTCGCCTGCGCAAGGCCCTGGTGGCCGACGGCAAGACGAGCGTGCTCGGCCAGTTGGCCGATCCCAAGAAGGCCGAAGCGGCCTACCCGAAGCTGGCCACGCTGTGGAAGGTGCTCATCCCCGAGGCCGAGCGCAAGCTGCTGGCCAGCGGCAGCGTCAAGCGGCTGATTGTCGTGCCCGACGGCCCGCTGGCCCTGTTGCCCTTCGAGACGCTTATCGTCGAGCCGGGCCAGACGCCGCGGTTCATGTTGGACGTGGGACCGCCGATCCTCTACGGGCCCTCGGCCACGGTGGTCTACAACCTCATGGAACGCCCGAAAGCCGCGCCGTCGGCCGACCGCGAGCCGGTCCTCACCCTGGGCAATCCCAATTACTCGGTCCCCGGGGCCGGGCCGGAAAGCGGCGGGCCCTTGTCGCTGCTTGCGGCCCGATCCCGCTACGGCGCGGCCGGCGGCAAGCTCACTGCCCTGCCCTATAGCGGCCGCGAGTCGTCCTGGGTGACCGACGTGTTCCAGAACGCGGGCCTCCGCTCCGCGCGCCTCGACGGCGCCGAGGCCACCGAGGGCAATCTCCGCCGGCAGGTGGCCGGGCGGCGGATCGTGCATCTGGCCTGTCACGGCCTGGCCGACCAGGCCTACGGCAATTTCTACGGCGCGCTGGCCCTGGCCCCCGGCCAGGACGCGGCCACCGACCCGGCCGACGACGGCTACCTGACGCTGGCCGAGATTTACGAGCTCGACCTGAAAGGCTGCGAGCTGTTGGTCCTCAGCGCCTGCGAGACCAATTACGGCCCACAACAGGACGGCGAGGGGGTCTGGTCCCTGTCGCGGGGTTTCCTGGTGGCCGGGTCGCCGCGTGGTGGCCAGCAACTGGTTGGTGGACGACGAGGCGGCGGCCAGCCTGGTGAGCTATTTCTGCGGGGCCTTGGCAACCGCCGAGAAAGCGGGAAAACCGCTCGACTACGCCGCGGCCCTGCACGAGGCCAAGCGCTGGGTCCGCCGCCAGGAGGCGTGGCAGAGTCCTTATTTTTGGGGTACTTTTGTGCTGGTGGGGCCCAACTAGCGTTTCCCCTGCATCAGGAGTGCTTTGGCAATGGCTGGAATCGGAAAGGCTCGAAACCAACGAACCTCCCTCATGGCCGTGAGGGTGAATGCCGCATCGCTCGCGTGTGTCTGTGTGACCGCCATTGCGGTCCTCTCGTGCGGTCCCACGAGCACGGTCGCCGAGAGTGGCACGCCTGGGTCCCCGGACGCCCAGCCGCGCAAATGGGCCCTGTTGATCGGCATCGAGAAGTACCACCGCGCCCCGCGCCTGCAATACACCGTCAACGACTGCGATCAGCTTGCCCAGACGCTCGCCCGGCGGGGCGACTTCGCCGCCGCCGACATCCTCAAGATCGTCGATAGCGAATCGAACCCCCGTTTCCAGCCGCTGCGGGCGAGCCTGCTGGCCGAGATCCCCAAGTTCCTCGCCCAGCCCGGCCCCGACGACCTCGTGCTGGTGTATTTCAGCGGCCACGGCTTCCGCGACAACGACGGCAAGCTCTACCTGGCCCCCATCGACTGCGATCCGGCCGACGCGGCCCCAACCGGCGTGGCCGTCGAGTGGTTCCGCGGGCAACTAGCCTCCTGCAAGGCCAAGACCAAGCTGCTGGTGCTCGACGCCTGCCACGCCGGCACCGAGAAAGGCGAGGACGACCGGCGGAGCGTCTCGGCCAAGGACCTGGGCACGCCGTTCCGCGACCTGGAGGGCGTCGTCACCCTGGCCAGCTCCACCACCGACGAGAAGAGCCAGATCTGGGAGGAAAAGCAGCAGTCGCTCTTCACCTACTGGCTCAACCAGGGGCTCAAGGGACACGCCGACCGCGACGCCGACGCCGCCGTGACCATCGACGAGCTCTACGACTACGTCTTCCGAAACGTTACGCACAGCGCCAAGAGCCGCTTCTCCCTGGCGCAGACGCCCGTGCGCATCGTGCGGACCGGCACGCTGGGCGTGCCCGTCGTGGTGCGCCTCAAACCGCAGGGCCTCAAGCAGGTCCTGGCCGACGTGGCCGAGCAACTGGCCTGGGCCATGGAGGAGCGCAAGCTGGGCAAGGTCGGCGTGCTGGAGTTCACCAACGATACCAAGCTGGGCGAGCTTCTTGGGGCCGACTTCGGGCTCCTGGGCCGCTACTGCGCCACGGAGCTCGAGCGGCAGCTCATGGCCGCCGGCGGCGACAAGTTCGGCGTGATCGACAACCGGCGGCTGCAATCGGCGCTGAAGGCCCAGGGCTTTGGGCTCAAAGACCTCGGCTCGCCCGACGCCCTGGCCGAGCTCTCCCGCCGCGCCGGCGGAATGCGGGCCATCGCCCTGGGCACGCTCCAGAATCGCACTGGCCGCGTCGTGACCATCCAGTGCAAGCTCCTCCGCACCGACGGCGATGACCTGGCCGGCTCGGCCGGCGGCAGTGCGCTACTGAACGAATCGGAGTGGGCCATGTTGGGGCGGAGCATCGTCGTCGAGCCCGACGACCGCCGGCCCCCACTCCCCAACGAGTCGGCCCCGGCCGGCGGTACGCAGCCCTCGCTCGTCGATCTGCTCGTCAACCGCATCGACCAGCGGGCCCAAGGGCCGCACCCCATGATGGACCCGCGGTTCCCGCTGCGCGTCAAAGTGATGGTGAAGGACCCGGTCTCCGGCGAGGTCGAGGAGCGCAAGGGCGTGTTCCGCGGCAACGACCTCTACGTGCCCCTCCGCCGCGGCGACGTCTATGAACTCTGGGTCCAGAACGACACGGACCAGTTGGTGTTGATGCGCCTCCTGGTCGACGGCCTGAACACGCTCCCCGACCGGCCGGGCAAGGGCATGGTCGTCGAGCCGGCCGGGGGCGCCGGCGGGTACGCGCCGGCGGTCCGCGTCAACCTCGACGAAGCCCGGCACTGGGTCCTTGACCCGCGGGCGGGCAAGGTCAACGCCGTCCGGGGTTTCTTCACCAAGACCGGCTCCGACGGCCGGCTCCTGGAGTTCAAAGTGGTCGATGCCCAGGACTCCGTGGCCGCGCGCCAGCAGTTCACCGACCAGATCGGCCTGATCACCGCCGCCTTTTACGACCCCAAGGGTGGGCCGCGCCGCGTGGGGACTGCCTTTGGCAACGAACGGACCGAGGACGCCACCGAGGCGGCCAGGATCGAGGTAGGCAACCTCCGCACCGTGATCCACATCCGCTACTGCGAGCCGGAGGCCGTGCCGGCGGGAAACTAGGAGATTCCGTAGGGTGGGCCAAGCGCAGCGCCGGCCCACCAGAATCGAGACGAACGGCTGGATGGTGGGCCGGCGCTGCGCTTGGCCCACCCTACCCTCCCTCGTTCGCAAGCTGGAGCTCGGGAACGAGGAAAGCACCAAACGGCAGCACGGGAGAGAGAACCCATGAAACGAGCACTGTCCATGACGATCTGCGCCGCGGCCGCTCTTTTGGCCGCCGGCAGCGCGGCCGCCGCCGTGCCGGAAAAATGGTTCGAGGTCGAGCAGGCCGTGAACACGCGGTCGAGTTTCATGATCCGCGTCGACGTGGACCGCCCCGACCGCACCTATCAGGAAGGCCAACAGATGACGGTCCAGCTCAAGGCCGAGAAGGACTGCTACGTGTACCTGCTCTACTTCAGCGCCAATGGCCAGGTGGGCTGCCTGTTTCCCAACCAGTACCAGAAGGACAACCACGTCAAGGCGGACACCGTGGTGAGCGTGCCGGGGCAGGGGGCGCCGTTCAAGTTCACCGCCCGGCCGCCCTTCGGCACCGAGGTCCTCTGCGTGGTGGGAACACTCCAGCCGCTCGGCGCCTTGCAGGAGCGCGGGCTGACGCAGGGCACGGTCACCCTTCTGGAGCGGAAACACCTGAAGGACATGGTCGACCAGCTCAAGGACGCGAAGCCCAACGACTGGGCCGAGGCCCGCATCCAGATCCAGACGGTCGCCCGGCCCGGTCCGGCGCCGCAGCCCGGGCCCGACAACACGGTGCAGCCGGCGCCCCGCAAGTACCGCCGCTACGCCGTGTGCATCGGCATCAACGACTTTGCCGACGAGAACATCCGCGATCTCAAGTGCGGCCGGCCCGACGCGGAGCGCATGGCCGAAGAACTCCGTCGCTCCGGCCAGGTCGACGACGTCGTGCTCCTGCTGGACGGCCAGGCGTCCCGGGCGGCGTGCGAGAAGGCCATCTTCTACGACCTCCCCCGCAAGACCAGGCCCGGCGACGAGGTGCTCATCTACTGGAGCGGGCACGGGGGGCGGCTCCGCGACAACGCCGGCACCATGCACGAGTACCTGGTGCCCCAGGACGCCGTCTCCGGCCAGCCCCACACGATGGTCCTCGAAGAGGTCTTCGCCCGGTGGATCCGCGAGCTCGACGGGCGCCTGGTGGGCATCGTGCTCGACGCCTGCTTCTCCGGCGGCGTGGTCAAGGAGGCCAAGGGCATGGACGGCCCCGCCGTGCCGGCCAACCAGAAGGGCATGCTCTTCTTCGGCCAGTTCAAACGGATCAAGGACCTGGGGCAGGCGGGCGTCGAGGCCCTGGCCGCCTCGACCCAGGAGCAGGTGGCCTGGGAGATGCCCACCGCCGCCGAAGGGAGCGTGCTGACGCACTACGTCCTGGAGGCCCTCGGCAAGCCCGAGACCGACCTGAACGGCGACCGGCACGTGTCGGTGGGCGAGGTCTACCAGTACGTCAAGGCCCCGGTGGCCGACTACGTGCGCCGCCGCTACAACGCCCAGCAGAATCCCGTGCTCATCGACTTCGCCAACGACGCGATCCTTCTGAAGCCGTGACGCCGCCGTGGGGCGGGTTTCCCCGTTCGGCGCTGGGGTCAGGTCTTGTTTTTCGTTTTTCTCGACCCGGCGGCCGGAGTGGCCGGGCCGGGCCGGGCCGTCAGCCGGGATTCCAACTCCTCCAACTGCTGGCGGAGCGCCGCCGATTCGGCCCGCTCCTTCTCCACGGCCCGCAGCAGGTTCGACACGCTGCCGAAGTGCGAAAGCCCTAGTTCGTGGGCCAACTGGGCGAGCGTCGCCGAAGTGAGCCGGCGGGCCATCCACGCGGCGACCGATCGGGCGAATCCGCCGCGGCCGGCCGAGAGAGACTCGCGCGTGACGCGGAAGGCCTCCGCCACGCCCGTGAACACTTGCTGCACGTCGAGACTCGCCAGTCGGCGTTGCTGCGGCACCGAGTCGCCCGGCGACTTTCCGGCCACATGCCCGCGGAGCCGATCGACGAAGTCCTGGCTGCCGAGGATCCACCCGAAGGCGGCGGCATCGAACGGGTTCGAAGGCGGCGTGCTCATGCCGGCCTCGACGAACCGCCGGTACGCCCTCGCCGGGTGGCTTCCGCCCGACTCCCCCTGCCACGCGGCGAGCAGTGCGTCGTAGGCCACCCACTCCAAGCGGTCCCGCTCTCGCACGTAGCCGCGGTAGCTCGACCACGGCCAGTCCTCGGGCCGGGCGGCCAGGGGGCGGCGCGTGCGGACCGGGTTGAGATGCACGTAGCGGCTGACCTCCCAGTAGTAGTTCTCGCTCTCGATCAGGTCCGCCCGAAATCGCCCCTGCAGGAGGTGCCCGGGCCGCTTGTGCCGGCGAGCAAACCAATTGGCGTAGCCCGAGAGGAGATACTGCATACCCTTGGAGAGATTGGGCTGCGGGGTGCGCAGAAACAGGTGCAGGTGGTTGTGCATGAAGACGAAGGCCAAGAGATCCCAGCCGAAACGCACGACGGTCCGCCCCAGGCGGTCGCGGAGTTCGTGGAAATCCCCCTCGTCGGCGATGATGTTCTGCCGCGCATTGCCGCGCGCCGTCACGTGATAGATCGCCCCGGCGAACTCGACCCTTAGCGGCCTGGCCATCGCGCGTCCTCCCGATGATACGTGGCGAGCGTTCGGACCGCGTTCCCCAATCTCGCGGCGTCCGGGCCCAGCATACCCGATCGAAAAACGAAAAACAAGATCTGACCCCTGAGCGCCCCCTGAGCCTAGAGCCGATCGTGCCGCGGCTCGGCGCGCTGCCGGAGGGCCTCGTAGAAGAGGACCGCCGCGGCGGCCGAGACGTTGAGGCTGTCGGCCGCGCCCCGCATGGGCAGGCGCACCGCCGTGGTCCGGCCGCCCGACCATTGGGGCGAAAGCCCCTGGGCCTCGCTGCCGAGCACGATGGCCGCGGGGCCGCGGAGGTCGGCCTCCGTGTAGAGGATGGCCCCGTCCACCCGGGCCGCGAAGACGGAGAGCCCTTGGCGCTCGAGCCAGGCGGCGGCCTCGCCGGCCGGGGCCACGGCCGTCGGCACGGTGAACACCGTGCCCAGGCTCGCGCGGATCGTGTTGGGGTTGTAGAGGTCGGTGCGGGGATCGGCCACGATGAGGGCGCAGACGCCGGCCGCGTCGGCGCTCCTCAGCACGGCGCCCACGTTGCCCGGCTTCTCGACCCCTTCGAGCACGGCCACCAGGGGCCGATCGGGGAGGCGAAGGTCGTCCAGGCTGCGCTGGGGTGTTTCCGCCACTGCCAGCAGGCCGTCGCACCGCTCGCCGTAGGCCAGCTTCTCGAGCACGGCCTCGGCAAGCTCGAAGACCTCCGTCGGGCTGTGCGAGGCGACTCCGTCGGCGACGGCCCTCACCCCAGCCCTCTCCCGGAGGGAGAGGGGACTGTCGGCGGCCGGCCGGGAGAGGCCGAGCATCTCCAGCACCCGCCGGGCCTCGTCGCTCTGGCACGCTGGCGGGCAGACGAAGACCTCGGCCAGGCGGACCCCGGCCTGGATGGCCCGGCCCAGTTCCCGCGCGCCGTCGATGAGGATGCGACCCTGCTTGTCGCGGTGGCGGCGGTCGCGGAGCCTGGCGGCCGCCTTGATGCGGGGGTTTTGCAGGCTGGTGATGCGGGTCATCGGGATGCGCTTCGGCGCTCGGAAGGTGCGTTTACCCCATCACGATCTTCTGCTGCGCCTTGTCGAACCGGGCGACCTTGTTCTCGCGGTGCGAGAGGATGCCCATGTTCAAGGGGGCCTGCACCCGCACCGCAATGTCGATGGGGCTGAACGGCTTCTGGCGGCTCTTGACGCAGTCGAGGAAGTTGACCCACAGCTTGCCCGTGTCGCCCGCGCCGTTGAACGGAATATTCACTTCCTTCTTGTTCTTGTCCAGGGGCACGATGCGGAGTCCGGGGCCCATGTGCTCGATGTCGCCGAACTTCACCAGGCCGTCCGTGCCGCGGAGGATCGTGTCGATGCCCGAGAAGTTGGACAACGAGTTCATCAGCACGACGCTCGGTCCGCCGGCGTAGTCGGCGATGATGTTGCACTGGTCGGGCACTTCGCGGTCGTACTGGAAGTTGCCGCCGCCGCCCAGCACGCGCTCGGGGAAATCCAGGTCCAAGAGGCGGAACACCGGGGTGAACACGTGGACCAACAGGTCCGTCGAGGGCCCGCCCGCGTAGTCCCACCACAAGCGCCATTGGAAGAACCGCGACACGGAGAAAGGCACCTTGGGGGCGTCGCCCAAGAACTGCTCCCAGTCGAGGTCCGGGCCGGGCTTGGCGTTGGGGTCGGGCACGGGCATGCGCTCGCCCCAATCGCCGCGGCGGAAGTAGCCCGCCTGCACGTGGACGATTTTGCCCACGATGCCGTCTTTGAGGAGCTTGCGGGCCTCGTCGTAGGCTGTGTCGGCCACGAACTGCGTGCCCACCTGCACGATCCGCTTGTGCTTCTCGGTCTCTAGGCCGAGCTGCCGGGCAAGATCGAACTGGCTCCAGTGCGTCAGGGGCTTCTCGCAATACACGTCCTTGCCCGCGCGCACGGCGTCGATCGCCTGCGGGGCGTGGAGCCGGTCGGGTGTGGCGATGCAGACCACGTCCACGCGCGGGTCGGCCAGGAGGTCCTTGTAGTTGCGGTAGATCTTGCCGCCGGTCTGCTTTGCCGCGGCCTCGACCCGGGGCCGGTACACGTCGCAGACGGCCACGGTCTCGCAACGGCCCTGGGCCTTAAGTCCCAGGCAGATTCCGATGTGGGCGCCGGCGCGGCCGCCGGTGCCGATAAATCCCACGCCGGGTCGCTCGTTGGCCCCTTTGGCGCTCTCGGCCATCACCAGCGGCGCGGGCCAGAGCGAAGCGGCCGTGGCGGCGGCCCCGGCTGCGACGGTGGTGCGGAGGAAGTCACGGCGGTGCGGGCCGCGTGAGGCGTACGGATCGGCAGGATTGGGTTGCATGGGAGGGGCTCCGTGCTGGGGCGGTTGGTGATCGCTTATGGCGACTGGGGCTTATTCTTCGCCAATGCCGCGGCCTCTTCCGCGGCGATGGCCCGGTGGTAAATCCTTACGCCGGCGATGCGGCCGAAGACCTGGTATTCGGCTGCGGGGCTGCCGCTGTAAGTGCCGACGCAGAGCTCTCCCGGCCACGCGGCCGTGTTGAACGTGCCCGATTGCTCGGCCACCTTCACGCCGTCCTGGAACACGCGCAGGGCGCGGCCGTCGTAGACGCCGACGAGGTGCATCCACTGGCCGTCCACCGGCTTGCCGCCGTCGCAATCCACGCCGCCCACGTGCCAGCGCCACTGGCCGCCGATCCGCTGCAAGAACCATCCGGCCTGTTTCCACACGCCGCAGCTCGCCACGACCGGCATCACGCCCGGCTTGTCGAACCAGACCCAGCATTCCATCGAAAGCGGCTGGTCCAGGTCGAAGCTCACGTGGTGCGGCCAGGCCGCGTGGCCGCCTTGGCGCACGTCGAGCACGCCGTCGGCCGATCGGGCCGGCCCAGCCATCCTGACCTTGATCGCTTCGCCGCCGTGCAGGACGCCGCGGGGCCCTGCGCCGAAGTCGGCCGTGAAGACCGGCTCCTTCACCACCGCGGGCGTGGCGGAGACGGCGGCCGACGGCTTGCTCTGCGCGCCGCGCTGGCTGACCGCGCGGACCACGTAGCTGTAGGGGACTTGCATTTCCACCTGGGCGTCGGCGTAGGACGTCGCGCGCACGGGCTCGGGCGTGATCTGCTGGAAGTCCGCGGCGCCGCCCTTGGCGCGGAAGACGTGATAGCCCAAGAGCCCCGAACGCGGGGCCTGCCAAGCCAGCCGGACCGCGGCCGAGGCGGGCAGCACCTTGAGCCCCGTGGGGGCCGGCGGCGGGGGCGGCGAGGGCACGGTCACCGAGGCGTAGGCCGGCTTGCTCCGCCCCTCGGCCGAGGCCAACACCACCGCGTAGTGCTGCGGGCCGACCGGCGGCGTCCGGTCGGTGTAGCGGAAGAGGGCCGTGCGGTCCAAGAGTGTCTTCTCGTCCGGCGTGAAGTCCGGGCGGTCCGAGCGGTAGAACTCGGCCTCCAGGCCGATGGTCTGCGCGGAGCGCTCGCACGACACCTGCACCACGCCTTCCGCGTCCACTACGGCCGACAGCGCAGGGGCCGTTTCCGGCAAGGGGGGCGGCAGGAACGTGCGGCACTCGCCCGCAATCCGCTCCGCCCCCGGCATGTCGACCCGCGGCGCGGCCAGGGCCTTTTCCCGCGCGTCGCGCACCAGGGCCAGCATGGCCTGGTAGCGCGGGTCGGCCGTGGACGCGAAGCTCACCGCGGGCGGCCCGCTCGGATCGGGCGGCAGGGGCGGCTGCTTGGGAAACGCCTCGGGCGGCTGCACGGCATGGGCGTAGCCGTTCCACAAGAGGTGGATCCGCTGCCGGCGCGGATCGACCTTGCGATCGCGGCACGAGGCCAGCCCGAACCCTTCGCCGCCCGCCGCCAGGGGCGCGCGGAGGATGCGGCTCATGGGCGGGTCCTGGAGGTTGATCCAATCGTTCTCGAAAAAGGCGATCTGGTTGTTGTTGCCGTGGCACCGCAGGCAGCCGGCCGCCTGCATCTGGGCCGTCAGCGCGCCTTTGAGGCTGTTCCACTCGCGGATCGCGCAGCCGTTCTGGTTGTAGTCCCAGGAGCCGTGGTACAGGCCGTTGGTGTCGATCCAGGCCATGAGGAGGTCGCGCTCCTTGCGGGTGAGGGCGGCCAGGCGTCCTTCGTGGCCGCTCACGAGGAGCTTGGCCAGCGGGGCGGAGCCGGACCCGTGCGCCCGGGGCGGAAACCGCTGCGACGACCACAGCGCGGTGCCGTTCATGCAGTCGATGCCGGCGATCCAATAGGCCACCAACTGGGTCTCGCGGCGGTTGGCCAGGTTCTCGTAGCTGATGCTGAAGTGCTCGGTCCAACCGCCGGAGAGGTCCATGCCGCCGCCGAAGCCCTCTGGCCCGCCGTGGCAGCGCACGCAGTGCTTGTCGAGGATCGGCTGGACCATGGTCGGGTAGTCCACGAACCCTGAGCCCCACGACTCGGGCACGAGGCGGCTCGGGGCGCGCCCGGCGATCTCGCGCAGCCCCTCGTTGTTCGGGCTGCTGAACTTGTGCTCGTGGCAGCCGATGCAGGAGCGCGTGGCGCCGGGAGCGGCCTGCACGAAAGTCCTCATGCTCTGCACCAGTCGGCCGTCGGCGTCGAGGGCCTGGAGATAGACCGCCCGGCCGGCCGGGACCTCGAAATAGGCCGAGCCCTTTTCGTCCACGGGCACGACGCCCAGGTAGTTCTTGGCGCTAAAGGCCAGGGCGGCGCTGAGCAGGAAGACCTGGTTGTAGGGGCTGCCGCCCATGGTGGTGGGGCTGACGCGCGAGGTCTCCTCGATCACGCGCAGGTACTTCACCTCGCCCCGCTTCACGCCGTCG
>WBZO01005327.1_pt1 | contig 13165 bp, 10 predicted proteins | sample 5204261 | NCBI WGS metagenome assembly WBZO01 (sample SAMN12412400, study PRJNA552823) | activated sludge metagenome | isolation source: activated sludge from anammox sidestream of wastewater treatment plant... | place: USA: North Carolina | collected 2017-09
AATAGTTACGTAGCTTAGGCTATGCGCCTATTTCACTGCCTTGCCAGCCCCCAAAATACACTCGCCGAAATACCCAACTTATCTCCGGCACGTTCCTAACCGGGCTAAAAAGGTGCCTTTTTTTCTCCGGCAGCCCAACCCCAACAGCATCAGAAAACGAGCAATTTTTCGTCAATTTTTCTCCTTTTTTCCGTTGCATAGCAGCGCTGCAGAACTGAAAAAAGGGGGAAAAGTGGCGTAAAAGGGCCGTTTTTTAGCCAAGTGACCCAATCACAAACAAGCTCTTAGGGGCGGCCGCAGCGGATTGACTTTTGATACGGCCACCCAACTAAGTGGATAGTCAAAACTTTTAAAAACAGAATCATGAGTGACCACAGTGAATTGTTTGCTCCCGCCACCGCCGAGAGCGCTAAGAAAAAAGCGGATTTAGCACCTAAACAAATCGAAGCCTGGAGAACCTTCAGCCGGACGGTTTTTAAAGAAGGCGTGCTGGATGAAAAAACCAAACAACTCATCGCAGTAGCCGTAGCACACGTGACGCAATGCCCCTACTGCATCCGGGCACACGTGCCTCAAGCCATGCGCAAAGGAGCCTCGAAAGAAGAGATCATGGAAGCAATTTGGGTAGCTGCAGAAATGCGTGCCGGTGCTGCCTACGCACATGGAACAATCGCATTGGACGCAATGGAAGCCAACGAAAAATAAATATGAACAAGCCGCTTTACCAGTTTTTTACAAAAGACCATCATCGGGTTGAAGCCCTGCTGAACAAGGCAACCGAAATACCGGGCGAGATACAGATGGACTATTACCACCAGTTCCGGATAGGCCTTTTAAAGCATATTAAAATGGAGGAAAAGATTCTTTTCCCTGCTGCACAAAAGGCCAACGGTGGAGTACCGCTCCCACTGGCCGCCAAGCTCCGCCTCGACCACGGCGCACTGACGGCCCTGATGGTTGTTCCCCCAAGCGATGAGGTTATCAAAGTGATCCGGTACGTACTGGAAAAACACGACCTGCTCGAGGAAGAACCAGGCGGCATGTACGACCAGTGCGAAAAGTTGACCCAAAGCGAAACGGAAGCCCTGCTCAGAGAATTGGAAAATACAGCAGAGGTCCCTGTTCAACCTCACAATAAAGCTGCCTATGCCTTGGACGTCGTGAAACGCACCCTGCAAAGAGCCGGTTTCGACTTCGATGAAATCCTTCTCAGGAGCGAAGGATGAGCGATAGAGGGTGTTTCAGCTTACTTTTGGCAGTGCAGGGATTGTTTTTTTGTAACTGTTTAGAAGCTGTATCATAAGGTCAGTGGCAGCTGTCGTTGCCCGATAACCCTTTGGCACTTGTTTGCGTTTGGGTGCTTGAGCCGAGATGCTGCTTGAATTGAGCTTGCCGGACTAAAAAGTGTTTTTTCTCGCACAGGCTGAAAAATCTATCCTTTTTATATCCGGCAGCCCACTCCAAACAGCATCTGAAAACGAGCAGTTTTTTTGTCAAGTTTTTAGCCTTTTGAGGTGACGTAGCAGTGCTATGGATTTAAAAAAAAAGGTGAAAACAGGACGAAAAAGAGTCGTTTTTGACCAAGTGACCCAATCGCAAACAAGCTCTTAGGCAGGGGGCTTTTTAAAACTTCGTCGAAATTTTTAAAAAAAAACCGCTCTAAAAAACTTTATCCAGTGCCAGCGGTAGCGATTTGACTTATGAGCCAGGGCCTATTGAGGTTGCCATTTTGGGAAGAAAACATCAATTTTTTTAAAAGACAACCCCTGCCAGATAATTGCACTTTTTTAAAATAGCTTGTTTGTCATGATGTTAGATAAAAAAATAGCGGTTTTGACCGGGGCCAGTAAGGGGCTGGGGGCGGCCATTGCTGCGGCGCTGGTGGATAAGGGGGCTGTGGTTTACGGAATCGGCAGAAATACAGAGACCTTGGGCGATTTGAAAAATAAACTGGGCGAAAATTTCCATCCGGCACAAGTTGACCTCACCCGAGAAGAAGAAGTTACCCAATGGGTCAACCACACTTTTTCCGAAACCTATTCCCCCGCTATTCTCATCAACAACGCTGGGGTAGGTGCCTTTGGAAAGATTGATGAAACTCCGGCAAATACCTGGTTGCAAATGGTAAACACCAACCTGAACGGCGCTTTTTACATCACTTCCCAGCTTGCAAAGTGGATGAAGAAAAACAAGGAGTCTTCCCACATCATCAACATCGGCTCTATCCTGGGAAAGACGGGGAGAGCCGAAAGCGCTGCCTACTGCACCACCAAGTACGGCATGCAGGGCTTTAGCGAGGCGCTGTTCCTGGAGCTTCGCTTTTTCAATATAAAAGTTACCTGTGTGAATCCCGGCTCCATAGAAACGAGCTTTTTTGAAACTTCAGGCATCAGGTCCCACCACAATATGCTGCACCCCGAAGACGTGGCCAACACCATTGTCCACCTCCTCGAAACACCCGACAACATGCTCATTAATGAAATAACTATGCGGCCGCTGAATCCTAAAGCACCTCGATGAGGACCAACTACCCCGAATCGGAGATGGATTTACCCACTTCGATGCTCCTGCGGCTGAGCAATTGCCACTGCAACTTTTCCACCGTAGCTTTGCAGCTCCCAATGCCACTCTCTGGTTTATATTTTCCTGCTGCCAACGCATGGGCAACGGAAACCCTCTTTGTTTCGTTGAATAAAAACGTTGAGAACCACAGTTGAAGAATTGGGGAGTGCTGTTTTCACATTTGCAGAAGGGCTGCAGCAGATGCTGCACTGAGTTGCCGGCTCGCTGCAATTGAATTAATAATTTTGCCATGCTGAAACAAAATGCTTTATTTTTCAAGGAGTTGAGTCGGGCGGCATTCACTGCTTTCCTGCTGCCGGTAGTGCTGCTGCTCGTGGGCTGCGACAAGGAAGACGAGCCTGTTCCCGCCTACCTAACCATTGAGCCGTTCGAGCTGAAAGCTACCGACCTTGCCGTCCACGGCAGCATTTCTCAGAAAATCACCAACGCCTCCATTTTCCTGCTCAATGACGCTTTGAAAGAATCCAGAAGCATAGGCAACGTGGCATTGCCGGCCACTATCCCCGTGCTGGCAGAAGGGGAATGGCAACTCAACATTGACCCGGTTATCAAAGCCAATGGCAACAGCTACTATCTCCAGATATATCCGTTCTACAACCGGTTCAGCACCGACATCACTTTCCGGCCTAACGAGGATGTCATCGTCAAGCCTCTGACGACCTACCGCGATAACATCGTCTTTGAATTTATCGAAGACTTCGAAGGTGCCGGGCATTTGTTTCAAATTGACCGGGATGACAACCCCCTGACTTTTATTGAAAATTCTCAGGAAGATGTTTTCGAGGGGCAGTACTCGGGGAAGATCGCACTGGACACCGCCAACTACGTCATCGTAGCAACCACCAAAACGGCCTTCCAGTTTACCCCAGCGAAGGACGGGAAGTACTTCATGGAGGTAAACTACAAAACCCAGGTGCCGCTGGAGTTTGGCGTAATCGCCGTAGATGACCAGGGAGGGGAGCTGCCCAATTTTGAGTTTGTCGTCCTGGAAAAGGAAGAGTGGAGCAAGATTTACTTCGACATGACCGAACTTATTTCTACCTCCCACATCAACCGCTTCACCTTTGTGCTGAGAGCGGGTATTCCCTCAAAGAACGGCCGCTTTACGTTGAATGAAGCTAAAATATTCCTCGACAACATCAAACTCATCCATTTTTAGCAAGCGCCCAGGGGGCAGGAGCTTGGGGAAAAGAAATCTATTCCCTCAAAACAAGCCCCGCTACCTGGTGGCTGTTTTTTTTAGGAACGTGCCGGAACTAAGTTGGGTATTTCGGCGAGTGTATTTTGGGGGCTGGCAAGGCAGTGAAATAGGCGCATAGCCTTCGCTACGTAACTATTTCACTAACACAGCCAGCGCCCAAAAGACGCCGCCCAAATGCGTAAGTTATTTCCGACACGTTCCTTAGTAGCTATTTAGCAGAGGGTAGAGGAAGGTTTCAATCTTCCTCTAAAAAACACCCCAAATTGAGGCTGTATCATAAGAGCTTGTTTGCCGTCAAAAGCAGCAGTTTGACTTGTGAGACAGGCTCACCCTCTAAATTCAAACAGCTTCATAGTAGTTACCTTTTTAAAATAAAATGGCTGTGCAAGGAGGATGGCCGGGTGGGTAAATCGAGTGTTTTTCGCCCTCCACTTACAAAACAGGGTTGTATCAGGCGAAATACTTTCGATTTTCAGCCCAACTCACCCTTGCTTGAGCAGCTTAGAGGCAAGAACAGCCTCTCTCATCCCCCAGAATTTTAAGCCATAAAGTCTGAACATGCGCCGCCGGGATACCTACTTCTACCGCTTTGCCGACTTCCTGACCGCTATGCTGGCCTGGGTGTTGTTTTTCCTGTATCGCAAACAACTGGAAGGGGTGCCACCCGGCTGGCAAGCATTGGACGACCTGAATTTCATCTACGGCATCCTCATCATCCCGACAGGCTGGTTTTTATTCTATTCCTTGTTCGATCACTACAAAGACGTGTACCGCATGTCGAGGCTGGCAACCCTGGCGAGGACTTTTTTCCTCACTTTTTTCGGGGTGCTCATCCTGTTTTTCACGCTGATTCTCGATGATTTCGTGAGGGATTACAAGACATACTACACCTCCTTTGCCGTGCTGTTCATCCTGCATTTCAGTCTGACGGCACTGGTGCGGATGGTCCTGCTCACCCGTGCACACCGACGCTTACAAAATCGCTTGGTGGCCTACCCTACTCTGTTGATCGGCAGCAACCGGCGGGCGGTCGAGCTTTATCACGACCTCTCCACCAGAGAAAAAAGCCTCGGCTACAACTTCGTCGGCTACATCGAAGTCAACGGTAGCCATGGTGCCGAAACTCCCACCGCAGCTAATCTGCCCATCCCCTGTTTCGGCCACCCCAACGACCTCGCCGCCATCATCGAAGAAAAGAAAATCGAAGATGTCATTATTGCCATTGAAACTTCCGAACACGGGCACCTGAAGGAGATCATGGACACGCTGTTTGACTTTGGCGAAAAAATCTACGTCCAGATTATCCCCGACATGTACGACATCATGCTCGGCCACGTGCGCATGAACGAAATCTACGGCGCCGTGCTAATCCAGATCAACCAGGAGCTGATGCCCAAATGGGAGCGCCTGCTCAAGCGGCTGATGGATGTGGCTGTGTCTGCTGCCTTGTTAGTGCTGCTCACCCCCGTGCTGCTCTACACGATGCTGCGGGTGAGGCTGTCTTCCCCAGGGCCTATCTTTTTCAAACAAGAGAGAATCGGACTGAACGGGAGACCCTTTTTCCTCATCAAATTCCGCTCAATGTGGGTGGATGCCGAAAAACACGGCCCCCAATTGTCTAAAGAAGATGACCCTCGCTGTACCCCCTGGGGTGCCGTCATGCGCAAATGGCGACTGGATGAGCTACCCAACTTCTGGAATGTCCTGAAAGGCGATATGTCGCTGGTAGGCCCTCGCCCCGAGCGGCAGTTTTTTATCCAACAGATCATGCAACAGGCTCCTCACTACCGCCACCTGCTCAAGGTCCGCCCTGGCATTACCTCTTGGGGGCAGGTGAAATATGGCTATGCCTCCAACATTGACGAAATGCTGGCCCGCCTGAAATTCGACATTCTCTACATCGAAAACATGTCGCTGATGCTGGATCTGAAAATCATCTTTTACACGGTGCTGGTGCTGATGCAGGGAAAGGGAAAATAGAGGAATCTTTAGAGCTTGTTTGCGATTTGGTCACTTGGCTAAAAACGGGCCTTTTACGCCACTTTTCCCCCTTTTTCAGCTCCGTAGCGCTGCTACGCAACGAAAAAAAGGAGAAAAATTGACGAAAAATTGCTGGTTTTCAGATGCTGTTGGGGTTGGGCTTACGGGGCGGAAAAGACACCTTTTTAGCCCGGTAAGCTGCATTCAAACAACACCTCGGCTCAAGCACCCAAACGCAAACAAGCTCTTAGGAAGAAGGAGGGGTTGAAGCGTGCAGTAAAAGCAGCTATTGCAGGTTTTTGTTTTCGGGGGGAGGAGGGATACCTGCAAAGGTTCAAGGGTTCAGGGTGAACGCCAATTTTCCACCTTTTCCCCCGAAAACGGAGGGCTGTTTTCGCGGGAAAAGGTAGAAAATAAGGTGGAAATCGGCTTTGAGTGGGGGCAATCCCCGAAAAGACCTGAGAAGCGGCGGTGCTTTCCGATATGACAAAGAAAGAGCCTCGTGCTGCCAGATTACTCCTTAATCTCTTTAGGGATTGCTTTTTCCAGCTTCAAGCCATTCGATTTTTCCTTCTTAGCAGGCATTTTAGGATGCACGAGTTTCATTTCTTTGATGAGATGATCGGCACCGGCATACTTGTCCACGATAAACAGGACGTAGCGGATATCAACCATGATATTTCGGCAGAGGCTCAGATCGTAGTTGTAATCGCTCATGGTACCTTCCCATACGCGGTCGAAGTTCAGGCCGACGAGGTTGCCGTAGGCGTCAATGGCTGGGCTTCCGGAATTGCCACCGGTGGTGTGGTTCGAGCCGATGAAGCAAACGGGCATTCTGCCGCCTTCGGCGTATGGGCCGTAATCTTTTGCCAGGTACAGTTCCCGAAGCTTGCCAGGCACGTCAAACTCGTAGTCTCCAGGCACATATTTCTCCATCACGCCGTCGAGGTAGGTTTTTGAAAAATACTGAACGCCATCCCTGGGTTTGTAACCCTGTACCCTGCCGTAGCTGCAGCGCAGGGTGCTGTTGGCATCGGGATAAAAGGTTTTGTTGGGGAAGACCTCCATCAGCGCTTTCATATAGGTGGTTTGCAATTCGTTGAGTCGCTCATTGTATTCGTTGTACTTGCTAATGACTTCCTGGTTGTAGCTTTCGGTCAAAGCCTGAGACAGGCGGCAGAGGGGGTCGCCCTGGATGGCGCTTATCACGTCGGTGGAATTCATTCCCAGCACTGCCAGGCTGCGCTCGCCATTCACTACCCAGGAATCGTCGAACAACTGGCCTGCCAGCGCCTCATAGCTGCCGCTGGTGCCATCGAGTTTGGTGAACAGGTAATTGGGCAGGAAGCGGCGGTCAACTTTGTCCACCAACATTTTCAGAAGGGCAGCACAAACTTTGCGGTCAATTTCAGGGCTGTAGTTTTTATAGCGGTCTTCGAGGAAATTTTGCAGGCGGTCGTTGAAGCTGGCAAACCCTTCCTCTCCCTGATTTTCCAGGTAGTCCGGCAATCTGTTTATTTGCGAGGCGAAGAAAAGAGCTTCGATGTTTCGGGTGATCTCGTCGTAGTAATCTTTCGTTACGGAATAAGGCTCAATGCTGCGGTACAACCGCTCGAACTCGCCGAGAAGGCCGGCGTACTTGTTGAACTTGGGGTTCAATGTGGCTGCTTTCATAAAATCGCGTTCAAACGCTTGTTTCTTTTCCACTGCACCGGTGCTGCGGAGGCCGAGGACTTCCCCCTGCCATTTTTTCCAGGCATTGGCTACGCCCGCCTGCTTACTGGCATACTGGATCTTTATCTGTGCATCGGAGCGCATGGCAGCGTCCCAGATTGCCAGCGTTTTGTCGCGCACAGCAATCTTGGCCGGGTCGAGTACATCGGCAATCTGCTGCACAGCAAAGGAAGGCAGATATTCACTGGTGCGGCCCGGGAAGCCAAACACCAGAGTGAAGTCACCGTCCACTACCCCATCCAGAGAAATGGGCAGGAAATGCTTGGGCCGCAAGGGGCGGTTGTCGGGAGAGTAGTCTGCAGGGCGGTTGGCCTTGTCAGCATACACCCTAAAAAGCGAAAAATCACCCGTGTGGCGTGGCCAGATCCAGTTGTCAGTATCTGCTCCAAATTTGCCGATGCTGGAGGGCGGAGCGCCTACGAGCCGCACGTCCCGGTAGGTGACCGTGATGAACATAAAGTATTGGTTACCATAGAAAAACGGGCGGATCATCACCTCTTCCCAGCTTTCTTTTTTTGCCGATTTTTTTATTTCCTCGAGATTTTTGTCAATGGCAGACTGGCGGGCACGCTTGTCCATGTCGTCTGTAACTCCTTGCAGGGCAGCTGCCGTGACGTCTTCAATGCGGGAGATAAAGGTGGCGGTAAGGCCTTCGTTGGGCAGTTCTTCTTCCATGGATTTTGCCCAAAAGCCCTCTTCGAGGTAGTTGTGTTCCAGGCTTGAATGGCGCTGTATCTGCCCGTAGCCGCAGTGGTGATTGGTGAGCAGCAGGCCTTTCGAAGAGATGATCTCGCCAGTACAGCCCCCCCCGAAATGCACAATTGCATCTTTCAGCGAGCCTTTATTGACGCTGTAAATATCTTCTGCCGTCATTTTCATGCCCATGCTCTGCATTTCTTTTTCATTGAGCAAACTGAGCAGCAGCGGAATCCACATGCCTTCGCCTGCATAGGCTGCCAAGCGAAGAACAAATAAAAAGGAGAAGGAAAGGATGAGTTTTTTCATGGTAAAATATGGATTTTGAATGATGCAAACAGGTCGTTACGGGAAGGCGAAGATAGGGAATCTATTGTACACGGCTGAGTCCGCAGGGGCTGCCCATAGGGAGATTCCTCCAATTTCCCCCTCTGGGGCATGCCGACTGCCTCTGAGTTTTTTATTAAAAGGATAACGGCCTGGCAAGAGGTGTTTTTGAGAAAAAGTTGAAAATTTTTCCCAAAAACACCTCAAATTATGGGAGGAGAAATAGTTTCTCAAAAGCAGGATATACATTTTATTTTTATTCGATCCTCACTTTAAAGCTTTTTAAAAAAGATACTGCGCCTCGCCTGCAATACCCCCCTCAGAAGTTGTTTGAATTGGGCTTACCAGGTTAAAAAGCCTTTTTCGCCCAGAACGGGTAACTAAAAACGACGGCCATTATCAGCAAAACGCCCCAGTAAAAGCCGGAGGACAACTCCTTATGCTCTCCCAGCAAAGCCCAGGCGAGAAAGATGCCGTACACCGGCTCGAGGTTTACAGTCAGGGTAGAAGCAAAGGCGCTAATGTGTTTCAGGGCGCGAAGAGCAAGCACCCAGGTCAGTGTGGTGCAAAGCAAAGCCAGGATGAACAACAGCCCCAGGTCTTTAAGAGAAGGCACAACAGTCGCATCCGCCTCCCGATACAGGTAGAACGGCAGCAACAGGCTGAGCAGCAGCCAGGCGCTGGACATCTCAATCAGCGTGATGCTAAATGGCTCAGCGTTCTGTATCCATTTTTTATTCAAAATGCTGAACACGGCAGCCAGCACCGAGGACAGCAGCCCTACCCAAATGCCCATGTGCATGGAAACATCCACATGCTCCACGATCAGCACCATGCCCGGCACGATGAGGAAGCCGGTGAAAAGCTCCCGCCACTTCACCGTCGTGCGCAGGATGAGCGGCTCCAGCAACGCTGTAAAAAATGCGCAGGTTGCCATGCAAACTAAGGCAATAGAAGCATTGGACAACTTGATTGCCCCAAAAAACGTGAGCCAGTGCAGCCCGGTGAGCGCACCAGCAAAGGCAAATTGCAGCAGGTTGCGGCGGGGCAACCCTCGGAATCCCCTGCCCAGCCGGATGATAAATACCAGGCTCATGCTGGTTAGTAGCACCCTCCACCACACCAGCGACAAGGCCGACAGCTCGATCAGCTTGCCGAGAATAGCCGTAAATCCCCAGAGAAATACAGCGGTGTGCAATTCGAGGTATGCCCGTCGGGTCGGCGTCACGGTTCAGGTATTGACAAGGTGAAAGATTGGGAAAGTCGGGTAGCAATCATGATTCAGGTTCAGGAGCGTGTCAGAAATAAGTTGCGCGCATCTCTACGGAGTAAAAAAAAGGTGAAAAGCAGGTGAAAAAAGAACCCTTTTTAGCCAAATGGCCAAATCCTCAACATGTCCTTAGTGCCCTTTGGGTAAAACAAAAGGCCTTCCTCTCAAACGTCGGTATCCCGGGCAAAGAGACAAGGCAAATGGCACTGGGACGATAAAAATTTGACGGTACAAAAAAACAAAATTGAGTTTGGTTTGTCTTGGTTGTTTCGTAATATTGAGTCCAACCCCGTTTGGAAATCTTTCCAACTTTGACACTTTAACTTTTAGAAGCTGTTTGAATTTAGCCCAGCAGGCTAAATTCAAACGGCTTTTTAACAATTACAACTATGGCATTAAAAACAGGCGACAAGGCTCCTTCTTTCAAATTGTTTAACACCGAAAAACAGGAAGTCTCACTTGAGGAGTACAAAGGCAAAAACGTGCTGCTTCTCTTTTTCCCCCAGGCATTTTCCGGCACCTGCACCACAGAGCTCTGCAACACTCGCGACGACCTGGCCTTTTACCAGAACCTGGACGCACAGGTGTTCGGCATCTCCGTGGATTCTGTCTTCACCCAGGCAAAATTTAAGGCAGATTTAGGGTTAAACTTCCCCCTGCTCTCCGATTTCAACAAAGAAACTTCCAGGAATTACGGCGCCATCTACGAAGACTGGATCCTGGGTATGAAAGGCGTCTCCAAAAGATCTGCTTTCCTTGTTGACAAAACTGGAACTATTCAATACGCAGAAGTGTTGGATAACGCAGGAGATTTGCCGAACTTTACAGCGATTAAAGCGGCACTGGATAAGCTGAACACTTAAGGCTCTTCAGAAAGCACACCAACATTTTAACTCGTTATTTTACTTTAAAACCAATGCCTTTCCATCTATTTTTTGAAGACGACACGGACGTGGAAATCGAAGAGGAAGTAACCGATGACACTGACCTGAATGACCCGGCGCAGCTCATCGTTTACAATGATGACCACAACTACTTCGACTACGTGATTAAATGCTTTAAGGAAGTCCTGAAACACTCCGAGGTACAGGCTGAACAGTTGGCAATCATCATTCACTTGAAAGGCAAGGCAACGGTCAAAACTGCCTCCCTGCAGGAATTGCGTCCCCTAAAAGACGCCTTGGTTGAGCGGGGGCTTTCCGCCGTGATCGAAGGAGGAAGTTAGTTTTTATAAAAATTAGAAATATCCTCAAACGGGCAAAGGAGCAGTCGTTGCTCCTTTGCCCGTCTTTTTTTGCCCTTTGCTCCGGTCACAGAACCAGAAATGCAGCGTTTTTTGTACACTGGCTGTGTTAGTGAAATAGTTACGTAGCTTAGAGCTTGTTTGCGTTTTGGTCACTTGGTCAAAAACGGCCCTTTTTCGCCCTGTTTTCACCTTTTTTCAGTTCCGTAGCGCTGCTATGCAACTTCAAAAAGCTAAAAACAGGGCGAAAAACTGCTCTTTTTTGCCTCAAGCACCAAAACGCAAACAAGCTCTAAGGCTATGCGCCTATTTCACTGCCTTGCCAGCCCTCAAAATACACTCGTCGAAACTCCCAACTTATTTCCGGCACGTTCCTTAATTAGACTTGATGTTAGGCAGCTAATTTTTGATGTAAAAATTTGAGGGGCCAGTAAAGATGCCTTTCTATCTTTTTGGGATTGTAGTTGGTCCAGACTTTGGGGCGCCTGATTTCCGACATCTCAGGTTCAGAATGCCCGCCTACCATACCTAAGCTACCAAAACTTTCAGGGAATCTTGGCAGACAATTGAAAAACTTTTATATTGGCTGCGATTTATTTGCTAAAGTTTTATAGGTGCTAATGAAACCAAATTTGCCCATAGAGAAGTTGTTTTACAAGGCACAAACGGTACGCATAAAAATATGCGGCTACCCAGGTGCGGAGGCGTTGCAACTATTAAGGCAATGTGGAGAACTGCGTTACAGCAAAACCTACCGATGCTGGCATTTGCCCTACGACAAAGAAGTTTTTGCCAATTTAAAAATCTACTTTACCCCCATTCCTATTGTAAACGGTGAACCCCTGCGGACTGACAAAACACCAAGTCATCATACCGCCACCATAGCAGATGCTTCCGACCAAAAAGAAGCAAGTATTGTTGCCCAACATCAAGAACCACCAGATAAGGCAGTAAACAACCAAAAGGTGGACCCCCAGACTACCCCCCTTGGAACAACAGGCAACAATAGTGGGCTGCGCATAACCGTACACAATAGCGATAGAGGTTGGTTGATAGAAACCCCCTATAGCCTACCTGTTGTCACCGCTATCCGAGCCATAAACGGCGCAAGTTGGAAAAAAGACAAAAAGCGTTGGTTTGTACCCGCCCGCAAAGGCAACTATCAGGCCCTTGCTAAAGCCTGCGGAATGGAAGTGCCGCTCCTCAACTTTACGGAAAATTTGCAAAACACCAAAACCGTGCGGTTAAGTCTGCATCCTCAAAAACCTGATTTTCTGCTTATAGACGTACCATTTAAAGCATCAGCTTATGAAATTGTAAAAACGACCAAAAGTAGGTATTATGATACCTCCAGAAAACGATGGGCAGTTATGAATAAAACCTCTATAAGAGATGAAATGTGCAAACGATTTGAAACAGCAGGATTTGAAGTACAAATTGAAGCACAAGTGGCAGAAAAAACCGTTTCGGAACGCAAGGCCATAAAACGCAAACTGCCCACCCATTGGCTGAAAAACATACCTCATGCACTGAAACCCACTTTCAATGATTATATTGACCGGCTGATGCTGAAACAATATAGTTGGCATACCATTGTGAACTACGTGGGTGCATTGCACGAATACTGCCGAGGGTTTGACTACAAAAACCCCAATACAATAGGGCAAAATGAAGCCGAAAAATGGCTGAGCCGAAAAGTTCACGAGGGCATGTCGGAATCGGCACAAAACACCTTGGTTTGTGCCTTGCGATTTTATTATGTACAAGTCTTGCGACAAGAAAATTGGAAAGTACATTTGCCTTTTCCCAAGAAAACCAAAAAGCTGCCTAATGTACTAAGTCAACAAGAAGTGAGACGCATTTTGGAAGCCGTAGGTAACCTGAAACACAAAACTATATTGCTGTTAGCTTATGCCGGCGGTTTGAGGGTAAGTGAAATTGCTTCTTTACGCATCAAAGACATTGACTCACAAAGAATGGTGATTAACATTAAAGCAGCCAAAGGGAAAAAAGACAGATGTGTGATGCTTTCGGAGGTTTTACTATCAGAAATGCGTTTGTACTTTAAATCTTACCAACCCAAAGAATGGTTGTTTGAAGGGCAATTTGACGGGCATTACAGCACTCGAAG
>WBZO01005329.1_pt1 | contig 13164 bp, 10 predicted proteins | sample 5204261 | NCBI WGS metagenome assembly WBZO01 (sample SAMN12412400, study PRJNA552823) | activated sludge metagenome | isolation source: activated sludge from anammox sidestream of wastewater treatment plant... | place: USA: North Carolina | collected 2017-09
CAGTCGCCCGGGCGGGCAGCTCCTGCGTCAGGGTGAAGATGAACAGCACATAGTACAGCAGGCCGACGACGCAGGCGGCGATGATCAGGCGGTAAGCCTGCGGCTTGCGCTCCGGGCGGAACATCGCCCACAGCAGCAGGACGCCCGCGGCGACCAGCGCCAGCGGCACCAGCCACAGCACCGGCAGCAGCGGCAGGCTGGCGTTAAGGGGCGTCTCCGTGGTCAGCAGCTTCCAGCCGGAGTAAGTGCCGAACCAGGGCATAATCATGAAGCTGCCCAGCAGAATCACGACAAAGGCGACGTTGCCGATGGAGACGACAAAATCGTAACTCGCCTGACGAGGGGTATCAGACATTCTTCGATACCTCCTCCCACTGGCCGGTGAAACGGAAGTTCAGCAGCGTGATCGTGGCCACGATGAAGAAGATGACAATCGTGATGGCCGAGGCCAGGCCGTAATCCGCGCCGCGCCCTGACCCGAACGCCAGCCGGTAGGTGTAGCTGATCAGGATATCGGTGTACCCGGCGGGCGTGAGCGTGCCGGGAATGGGCGGGCCGCCCTTATTGTAGGCCTCGATGACGACGAAGTTGTTGAAGTTGAAGGTGAAAGACGCAATCAGCAGCGGGCCGACCGCCACCAGCAGCAGCGGCAGGGTGATGTTCCAGAAGCGCTGGCGGCTGCCCGCGCCGTCCACCTCGGCGGCTTCGTAGATGTCGGTGGGGATGGACTGGAGCGCGCCGCTGGTGATCAGCATCATATACGGGTAGCCCAGCCACAGGTTGATCAGCACGATGCCGATCTTGGCCCACCCGGCGTCGGAGAACCAGGGGACCTCGATGCCGAGCGTCTTGGCGAACACCCCGATATTGGGGTTCATCATGCCCTTCCAGGCCAGGATGCTGATCACGGCCGGGATGGCGTAAGGGATGATGAGCAGCGATCGCAGCGCCTTACGGTAGGGGATGCTCTTTTCGTTCAGGATCAGGGCCATGAACAGCCCGAGCACGAAAGTGGTGAACACGGACAGGAAGGCGAAAGCGACTGTCCAGCCGAAGACGATAGCCAGTGGCCCGCGCAGGGCCGGGTCGGAGAAGAACCGGGTGAAGTTCGTGAAGCCGACGAAGACAAAGAAACCCGGCTCGAGCTTGCTCTCTTCGGCGGTCCCCTTGGCGGCAATCCACGAGCCGATCTCGTTATCGGCGGCGTAGAACGTCTCCGTCACCCTATCGGTGATGCCGTCCAGCTCCTCGTCGTACACGTAGCGCTGTTCGGCCCGGGCCGCCGTGCGCCGCGAGGCCGACGTCACCGATACCGTGTCCGCCCCCTCGCCGAAGGTGCCGCTCTCCAACTGCCGGATGACGCCGAATAGCTCGGAGCGCTCCATAGGCCGGAAGCCTTCAAATTCTTCCGGGGGCGTCGGGTCATCCGTATCGACCGGCTGGAGCGGCTCATCCACCCTGGCCCACAACACTTCGGTGGTGCCGTCGCCCCGATCATGGGTCAGCCACAGGGCGAGCTGAGAAGGATCATCTTTGGCGACAAACGGCTCGAACTGGTACACCCGGGCATCGGCCGGCGTATAGGTCACCCGCCCGTGCAGCGCGATGGATTCCGACTTGCCGTACAGGTGGCCGTCGCTGTAATTGGTGAAGGCGACGGTGAAGGTGAAGATGATCGGGTAGATCACCATCAGGATCATCATCGCCAGGCCGGGCGAAAGCCAGCGGACAGGGTATAGCCGGGGCACAAAGACAACGACGTTGACCAGCAGGGTGATGATAGCGATTGCGGCGGCCAGTCCCCATTGCCCCACATACCAGAAGGTATAAAACAACAGGATGCCGAAGACATCCAGAAACGCGAGGCCGAGCAGCTTCAGTATCTGTTGAACAACGGGGGTCAGGAGCCCCGAAGGGCCCCTGACCGCGGTGCTTTGTGCACTCATGATGTTTTAGCGGTACGGTTACTTGACGGTGGTCGTCAGGACGTTCGTGGCCGAGTCGTAGGTGAAGGTCACCGTGCTGTCGGCGTCGAGCGACAGGGTGTAGTTGCCACCATCGCGCTCGCCGTCCACACCGTAGTTCACACCCCACGAGCCATCCAGGGCGACCTTGAACTCGTAGTCGCCGGCGGCCAGATCAACGGTCAGCACGTACGTGCCGTCGCCGTTGTCGGTCATGGCGGTGGCGGCGCAGGCCGGATCCCAGTCAGCAGCGCAGCCCGCCTGGGACTGGTAGCTGCCGGGGACGTTGACCATGCCGGTCAGGTCGGTCGCCAGCAGGGTGCGGACCTGGGTCGCGGCGTCGGTCAGCGCGGTCTCGGCGTCAACAGTCTGGCGGATGATCAGCTCCTGCGCGCCGCCCCAGGCTGTCCAGACGGAAGCCATTTCGGGGATGGCGGGCATAGCTGCGCCGTTTTCGCCGGCGGCGATGAAGCCCTGCATGTCCTCGTCTTCAGTCGCTTCGCGCACGGCCAGGAAGGCGGACGGGCGCGGATCGGCGGCGTAAATCTGCCCCATGACGTCGGCAGTCGCCACATAGTCCAGCAGGAAGGCTTCCGCCAGGAGCTGATTCTCGCTGAAGTTGCTGATCATGAAGCCCTGCACGCCCAGGAACGGGCTGGCCGCCTGTTCGGCGCCCGGCAGGCCGGTCACCACATAGGGGACGCCCGATTCCCGGATGCGCGGCAGCGCCCACGGGCCGGTGATGATCATGGCCGCGTGGCCCTGCTCGAACAGGGTGTGCATCACATCATAGTCCACGTCGGCGGGGATCAGGCCGTCTTCGACCATGCCCTGCAGGAACTGGCCGGCGGCGAGGGCGCCGGGGCTGTCCAGGCCGATATCAGCCGGGTTGTAAGCGCCCGTCTCCGGGTCGCGGCCAAAGACGTAGCCGCCGAAGGCGCTGAACATGGGCATCCAGTGGTACGGATCGTTGGTCTGGATGATGTAGCCGTAATCCGCGGCGCCCTCGTCCTTCAGCGCGGCGGAGATTTCCTTCACCTCAGCCCAGGTAGCGGGCGGGGTTTCGACCAGGTCGGGGTTGTAAACGAAAGCCACGTTCTCCATGGCGTAGGGCATGCCGTACAGCACGCCGTCATAGGTGAAGCCGTTCACGGCCGGCTCGAAGAAGTCGCCGGCGCGGTCGCCCAGGTCGATCGGGGCCAGCATGCCGTTGACCACCAGCTCGCCCAGCCAGTCATGAGCGCCGATCAGGATATCGGGGCCTTCGCCCGCCGGACCGGCGATCTTGAGCTGATCGCGGATGTCGCCGAAGCCCATCTGCTGCACGACGACGGGGATGCCGTATTCTTCGGTGAAGGCTGCGCCGACTTCGACCAGGACCGGGGCACGGGTGTCATCGGCCCAGATCACGAGCGCATCACCGCTGCCCTGCGCTGCGATCGCGGGGACCAGGCCGCCCAGGATCAGCACGACCAGGGTTAACAGAACCAGATGCTTTTTCATGCTGCTTTCCTCCATAAAGATGAACCTGTCTTGCGTAAAGGACCTGCTTGAAGGCTTTGCGAACCTGCTTCTGTTTGCCACCTCCTTCCGGGCGCAAACAAACATCCTCTCTTCTTCTTTTTTCGTGTTATAAAGACGGCGCGCCGCGGTCAGACCGTGATCGCCCAATCATCATTCCGGGCCGGTGACCGGCGCCCCCAGCGTGTTGAGGGAGTCGACCAGCGAGTCGTGGAGTCGGGTCAGCAGGGCGATGAAGCGCTCCTGCTCATTTTCCTGCAGGGCCAGGGTGAAGCGCCGGACGAGCTTTTCTTCATGGACAGCGCGGGCGCGGCGGAGTACATCAGCGCCAGCCGGGGTGAGCACCACGCGCTGGGCGCGGCGATCCTCGGTGTCAGAGGATCGGGCGACCAGGCCGCCGTGCTCAAGCTGATCGACGATGCGGGTGATCGTGCTCTTGGCGCGCAGCAGTCGCTCGCTGAGCGTGGTCAGGCGCTGCCCGTGCTCGAGGTCCAGCAGCAGCAGAACCCGGTACTGGGCAAGAGTCAGGCCGAACTGCCGCAGAACGCGCCGGTCGCCATCGTCCAGCAGCACGTAGATGGCGTGGATCAGGTGATACTGCTGCTGAACCGCCGCGTCGATCTGCGAGGAAAAATCGGCCTGGATCATCACTCTCTGGCTGTCAATAAAGTCCAAAAGTTTTTGCCGGAATAGTTAGAGATGCAATCATTTCGTATGAAAATAGTGTATGCTGTTTCCGGGCGGTACGTCAAGTTTTTCCCGGCTAATCTTGTATAGATTATACAAATGGTATTGGGCTTAATTCAGCCGGTAGAGGTCGTCGCTCTTTGATCGTTGCAGCAGCCGCTCCAGCAACGCGGTCTCGCGCCGGTACAGGCTGCGCAGGCCCCGGGCCAGGTGCAGGGTATCGCTGGCTTCCAGCAGCCGCTGCTTCTGATAGTTGGGGGCCTGCAGCATCGTCGCCGCCAGATGGAGGAAGAGCAGCGGCTCGTTCGGCAGGTGCTCCAGGTGCGCCGGCAGTTGTCCGGCGCGGTTGAGGGTCCGCAGGTAATAGATGACCTGTTTGCGCAGGGCGCGCGCCTCTCTCGCCAGGGCGTCCGGGTCGGGGTTAGGCATCGGGAAGAAGGCAGCCTGCCCGATCAGATAGGGTTCCAGATTGCGATCGATGGCGCTGAGGCGAAAGCGCTCCTCCCCGGTAGCGACCAGATTCAGCCGCCCCTGGCTGAGCCGCTCGGCGTGGACGATCTGGGCCGTACAGCCGACACTGACCGGCTCGGCGAGCGGGCCGCCCGCCTCAACGCCTGTCTGAATCAGCACAACGCCGAAGGCCAGATCGTGCTCCAGACAGCGCTGCATCATGATCCTGTAGCGCTCCTCGAAGATGTGCAGCCTGATCGGCATACCGGGGAACAAAACGGTGTCGAGCGGGAACAGGGGCAGATCAAACACGGGCGCTTCCTTCATAACCGGATACAGAGGGTGAGGTTAACCGGTTCTGGCGGGCTGGCAGCCCGGGTGAGGCCGCCGCACCTCTCCGTGCCCACTGTGCTGCCGCCATTATATTTCAGAGCGCCCCGGTTGCCAAATGAAGCGGGCGCGCCCCTGCCCGCAGCGGCGGATGCTGCGTCCTGCTCCCTTCGCGCTTCTGGCGCTGTCAGGAGGCGAAGGGCGTCCCCCGCCGGCAACTATTCGCCAACAACCGCCCGCTGTGGTTACACTGGAGCGTACTGCCGCCGGCTGTGCGCAATGGGAGACCTGTCTGTGGGAATTGAGCCTTCTGTTCCGCTGGCCGACGCCGCCGATGCCGCGGCGCCCGTGGAGAGGGCGTCTCTGCCGCTCCTCTCCGGGGAGGTGGACCTGCTGCCGCGCGTGCAGCGAGTCAACATGGTGAGCTTCATGTGGGACTCGATCCTGTTCGGCATCGGCTTCTCCATCCTCAACGCCAGTGTGCTGCCGCCGCAGTTCATCTCCCAGTTGGGCGGCGGTCCGCTGGCGGTTGGCCTGGCCGGGCTGATCTTCCGCGCCGTGTGGCTGACGCCGCAGCTTCTTGTCGCCCCTTATGTGAACCGCGCTCCGCGCAAGAAGGCGTTTTACGTCATCCCCAGCCTGCCGGGCCGGTCCCTCTTCATCCCGGTGAGCATAACGATGATGCTGCTGGGGCCGGAGCAGCCGGTCCTGCTGGCGCTGACCATGCTGGGGGGGTATGTCGCCCTGGCCCTCGGGGACGGGCTGGGCGTCGTCGCCTGGATGGACCTGCTCGGCAGCAGCCTGAGCAGCACCTGGCGCACCCGGATGATGAGCTGGTCACAGGCGACCAACGGCCTCATCGTCGCGCTGGTTGTCTCGCCCCTGGTGCGCTTCCTGCTGGGGCCGGAGGGGCCGGCTTTCCCCAACAATTACGCCCTGCTGCTGCTCATCGCCGGGGTGCTGCTGACGGTGGCGCTGGGGTCGTACCTGTTCATTCGCGAGGGCAACTCGCCGCCGCCGCAGGACTCGCCCGGGCTGCGCCAGTATCGCAGCTTTCTGGGCCGCCTGCTGCGCCGGGACGCCGGCTTCCGCAGTTACATCCTGCTGCGCATCTGCTATGACTTCAGCCTGCTCGGCCTGCCGTTTTACATCGTCTTCGCCACAACGACCATGGGGCAGCAAAGCGCCGTCGCGCTCAGCGACCAGATTCTGCTCGTCACCGTGACCGGGGTGGCGGCGGCTCTGGTGCTGGGCCGGATCAACGAGCGGCGCGGGCCGCACAACGTCCTCGTGATCGCGACCGGGGCGGCGACGCTCGGCCCGCTGCTGATGCTGAGCACTGCCGCGATCGGGACGCCCGGCCTGCATCTGCTGTGGATCACAGTCGGTGTGCTGAATTCATCTTTCGTGCCGGGCTTCCTCAACTGGATTGTCGAATACGCGCCGGAAGGCTACCGCCCTATCTACAGCGGGACCGCCAACACCATCGGCGCCATGGCGCTGGTGGCGCCGATGCTGGGCGGCCTGATCGTCTCGCTGATCTCGTATCAGGCGCTGTTCCTGACCGGGGCGGCGCTGGGGCTGCTGGCGCTGACCCTGGCTATCCGCCTGCCGGAGCCGCGCCAGGCCCGGGAGGCGCGCGGCGCGGGGCGGCCCGCCGCGTGATACTGGATCGAAGCCGGGCCGTCTCACCCCCGGCCTTTTTCCACCGGCGTGGAGAGGGAAGCACAACCGCGCTCGATAGCTCTGGCTCCCTTCCTCTGTCAACGGAAGAAAGGCCGGGGATGGAGGTGACAGCCCGCCGGTATAGCAGGTCTGCCGGCGTCATGGTATACTGCCCCGGCTTCTGATGACGGACGGGAAAGAGGGCGTATGCAGTTCGTCCCCATCATTCTGGTGGCTTTTCTGGGCGCGCTGCTGCTGACGCCGGTCGCGCGGTGGATGGCGCGCCGTTTTGGCGTTATGGACCAGCCGAGCGGGCGCAAGGTCCATACCGTGGCGACGCCGCTGATGGGCGGGCTGGCGCTCTACGGCGGGATGGCGCTGGCCCTGCTGCTGTTCACCCCCTACCGGCATGAGGTTGAGCTGCTGGCTATCGCCACTGGCGCGCTGCTGATGGCCGTTGTCGGCCTGATTGACGATCGCAACGGCATGGGGTTCCGCGTCAAGCTGTTCTGGCAGGCGGCCGCCGCCCTGGTCGTGATCCTGGCCGGGGTGCGGATATCGCTCATACACGTCCCCGCGCTGGACGGCTTGCTGACCCTGATCTGGATTGTCGCCATCACCAACGCCATCAACTTCCTCGATAACATGGACGGCCTGGCCGCCGGCCTGACCGGCATCGCCGCCGGCTTCTTTTTCATCCTGGCTGTCGGCGCCGGGCAGGGCTTTGTAGCCAGCCTGGCCGCGGCGATCTGCGGCGCTTCGGTGGGCTTTCTGGTGTCCAACTTCAACCCGGCCACCATCTTCATGGGCGATATGGGCAGCCAGGTGCTCGGCTTCACGCTGGCCGTGCTGGCGATCAAGCTGCGCTTTGAGCAGCCGTTCAGCGTCGCCACCTGGGCCGTGCCCCTGCTGGTCCTGGGCCTGCCGATCTTCGATATCACCCTGGTTGTGTTCACCCGCCTGCGGGAGGGCCGCTCCCTGGCCGACGCGGGCAAAGACCACACCTCTCACCGGCTGGCACAGGCCGGCCTGAGCAAGCGAAATGCCGTGCTGGCCCTGTACGGGGTCTGCGTGGCGCTGGGCATTGACGCGATTGCGGTCAACCGGCTGCCGCTGGAGGTAGCGCTGGCGCTGGTTCTGATCACCTCTGTTGTGGCAGTTGTAGCGTTTATCTGGCTGGAACGGTTCCGGATTGAGCAGCGCAGGGCGGGGAAACTATGAGTGAGACCTATCTGGTGACTGGCGGCGCGGGCTTCATCGGCTCGCATATCGTGGAGGCGCTGGTCGGTGCCGGGAAAAATGTCCGCGTGGTTGACAATTTCGCCACCGGCCGGCGGGGGAATATCGCCCCGTTCCTGGACCGGATTACGTTTTACGAGGTGGACATCACCGACCGCGCCGCGCTGGATGAGCCTTTCGCCGGCGTAGATTATGTGCTGCACCAGGCGGCCATCCCCTCCGTGCCGCGCAGCGTGAACGACCCGCTCGGCACGCACGCCGCCAACGTGAACGGCACGCTCAACGTGCTGGACGCCGCCCGCCACGCCGGAGTCCGGCGCGTCGTGTACGCGGCGTCGTCGTCCGCCTACGGAGAAATCGCCGGCGATTACAAGCGCGAGGATATGGTCCCCGCGCCGCTGTCGCCTTACGCCGCCGCCAAGCTGGCCGGGGAACATTACTGCCAGGCGTTCACCCACGTCTACGGGCTGGAGACGGTGTCCCTGCGCTACTTCAATGTGTTCGGCCCCCGCCAGGACCCGACCAGCCAGTACGCCGCCGTGATCCCGCTGTTCATCACCGCCATCCTGGAGGGCCGCTCCCCCACCGTCCACGGCGACGGGCTGCAAAGCCGCGACTTCACTTATGTCGCCAACGTCGTGCACGGCAACCTGCTGGCCTGCACCGCGCCGGATGCTGCCGGGCGGGTGATCAATCTGGCCTGCGGCGGCAGCGCCAGCCTGCTCGAGCTGATCGCGTCGATCAACGCGATCCTGGGCACAGCGGTCCCGCCTGTCCACACTGCGCCGCGCCCCGGCGATATCAAACATTCCCGCGCCGACATCAGCCTGGCCCGCGACCTGCTCGACTACGAGCCGCAGATAGCGTTCGAGGAAGGTCTGCGTCGCACGATAGCGTTCTTTCAGGCGATCCAGTGAGTCACGCCGCCCGCTGTCGTGCGGGTGACGAAGCGCCTGACTGTATGCCGGGTATACTGCCCTTTGTCCGCGCCCCGGGGGTAAGGCCGGGGGTGGGAGCTGCGCGCCTGACTCTCCGCTCCCCGCTGCCTGTCCTCCGTTTTTCTGCCCCGGAGGTAAATTCCGCATAAATTCTCTGCCCTGTGACAGCAATCCCATTGGCGCGGAGGGCAAAAGTATGCTACAGAAGGAAGTAACTGACAGATTCATGAGATTGTAGCAGGGGACGACGGGGGCAAGGGCTATGCACGTCACGCACATGATCCGGACCGCCGGATTGACCGGCATCGAGCAGCACGTGCTGGCTTTGCTGCGGGCCTTGCAGGGGCGCGGCGTGGAAGCCGATCTGGTCATCCTGGATGGGCCGGGAGAGACAGCGGAATCCGTCCTTGATGCGGCGCGGGCTACCGGCATCCCGGCCCGGCGAGAGCGGTTAGGTCGGATGCTCGACCCCGGCCTGTTCGCCCGTTTGCGCGACGATCTGCGCGTCCGCCGCCCGTCGCTCGTCCACACCCATTTGCTCGATGCTGATCTGTACGGCACGCTGGCCGCCCGGCATGCCGGTGTGCGGGCCATTGTCAGCACGCGCTACAACGAAGCGCCCGGCCATACTCCCCGGCCGGCGGGCTGGCTGCGCCGGCGGAAGTGGGCGCGCCCCGATCGCATCATCGCTGTCAGCGGCTACGCCCGTGAGGAGGCGCTGGCCCGCGGAATCCCGCCGGGCCGGCTGGCGGTTATCCCCTATGGCATTGATCCGGGGGACCTCCGCGTCGGAGGCGGCGCGCGGGCTGTGCTGAGCGCGGAGCTGGGCATCCCCGCCGATGCGCGGCTGATCGGCATCGTGGCCGCCCTGACCGGCTGCGGAGGGGTACAGCAGGGCGTGGAAGCAATGTGGCACGTCTCGGCCCTCCGCCCCGATGTGCATCTGCTGCTCGTCGGGGACGGTCCGGCGCGCGAGGCGCTGGCGCAGCAGGTGCGCGGCTTTCGCCTGGGCAATCGCGTCCACTTTCTGGGCTGGCGGGACGATATCCCGGCGGTGATCGCCGCTCTGGATGTGCTGCTGATGCCGTGTTCCGGCCGCGATCAGAGCGCGGTGCTGCTGGAAGCGATGGCTCTGGGCACGGCGGTGCTGGCCGGCGCCGGCGGCGGCGTAGACGAGATCGTGACCGATGGCGAGACCGGCCTGCTTGTCCCGCCGGGCGATGTGGACCACCTGACCAGCAGCCTCTCCCTGCTGCTGGATGAGCCGGACCTGCGCCACAACCTGGCAGAAGCGGCGCGCAGCCGGGTGGCGGAGCGCTTTCCCTTTGAGCGCATGGTGGCCGGCACGCTCGATCTCTACCGCGATCTGCTGGCGCCCTGACCGACTTCCTGCAAGCTATTTGTCAGCTTCTTTTCAGGCTCACCGGCCGGGCGAAGGCCAATCATCGGTGAAGCCCCGCCCGCGCGGCGGTATGATCCACCTCCGGCAGACAGACGAAGAGAGGAGATCGCCGTGGCCAGACCGCGCCTGACCTTTTCTACGGGTTCGCTCTATCTCTACAGCCTGGACCGGGCGTTCGCCCTGGCGGCGGAAAATTGCCTGGACGGCGTCGAGGTCGTGTGCGATGCCCGCTACGACACCCGCCAGCCGGACAACCTGCGTCGCCTGATGGATCGCCACGGCCTGCCTGTGCTCAGCCTGCACGCGCCGCTGTTCAGCGAACATCTGGAAGGCTGGGCTTCGGGCGAGCGGGCCGCCATCGAGCAAACGGTCGCCCTGGCCGAGCAAATCGGGGCCGAACACGTGGTCATGCACCTGCCCGCCCGCCTGTGGTACATAACCGTGTCCTACGCCGCGCGGACCTGGCGGCTGCCGGCCCGCTCCATTCATACCGAGGTCAAGCGCTGGATGGAGACTGGCGGGCTGGCTCGCTTCCAGGCGGAGACGCCGGTGCGGCTGTGTGTGGAGAATATCCCCCTCCTGACGCGGGCGGTCAAAGATCGCTGGCTAACCTGGTGGAATACGCTCAAGGAATGGCCGCGCGTCCACGACTCGCTGACGCTGGACACCACTCACTGGGCCACGCACGGCATCGACCCGCTGGCGGCCTTCCGGGCCGGGGACGGGCGGGTGCGCCATATCCACCTCAGCAACTACGCCGCCGGGCAGCAGCACCTGCCGCCGCACACGGGCGAACTGGACCTGGCCGGCTTTCTAGGCACGCTGGCCGGGGAAGGCTTTGACGGCCACATCGTCCTGGAACTGAACCCGCGCACTCTGGAGTCGTGGGATGAGCGCCGGACGCGGGCGCTCCTGGCGGAGAGCGTCGCCTTCTGTCGGAAAGCGCTGGGCCAGCAGGATCAGCCCGTCCCCGGATCGCTCTCCCTCCCCAATCAGGTTGTGCCGGGGTAGAATACCCCGACCCCTGTCCCGCTACCTGGAGAATCCTGCATGACTGGCTGCCCCCTGACGTTTTCTACCGGCTCGCTGTACCTGTACGGCCTGGAGCGATGCTTCGCTCTGGCGGCGAAGCACGGCTTTGACGGCATTGAAGTGATGGTGGATGAGCGCTATGACACCCGCGAGGCCGACTACCTGCGCCGCCTGATAGACGCCCACCACATCCCCATTCACAGCCTCCATTCGCCGTTCCCCGGCGCGTCCCTCCCTGGCTGGGAGCGCGGCCTGATCGCCCCCATCGAGCGGACGGTCCGGCTGGCGGAGGCACTCGGCGCGGCGCACGTGGTCATGCACCTGCCGGATCGGGTCAGCCGGCTGCATATCGCCAATGGGAAGCGTCGCCTGCGCCTCCTCTGGCTTTCGACCACCGGCGAGATCAAGGCATGGATGAGCAGCGGCGGCCTGCGCCGTCTGCAGGAGGATACGCCCGTCCGCATTTGTGTGGAGAATATGCCGCTCAAGAGCCTGTGGCTGCATCGGATATTCCCGCGGTGGAATCAGCAGAAGCTGACCTGGTGGAACACGCTGGAGCAGTGGCCGGCTGTCCACGACTACCTGACGCTGGACACCACCCACTGGGCCACGCACGGCATCGATCCGCTGGCTGCCTACCGGGCTGGCGGAAGCCGCATCCGGCACATTCACCTCAGCAATTTCGACCGGGGCGAGGAGCACCGCCTCCCCCACCGGGGCGAGCTGGACCTGGCCGCATTTTTGCGCCATCTGGCCGCCGAGGAATTCGACGGCCAGATCGTGCTGGAGCTGGACCCGACCTCCCTTCAGGCGGACAACCCGGCGGCTGTGGAGCGTAACCTGGCCGAGTCTGTCGCTTTCTGCCGGGAGGCCTTGCGCCGTCCGTAAAGCGAGCTACGAGATGCAGGTTTCCGCCAGCAGCCAGACGCGCATCTGTCCAGCCTGGCGGTTATCCCAGGTGTAGTAAGGGATGGCCGTGATCGGACAGGGGACCCAGGAAGCGGGCTTCGTCCGGTACAGCGTGTCGCCCCAGTCCGACGGATCGGTCGCCGCCGCCTGCCCGATGAGCACAATCACGCCGTCTAGCAGGTCGGCGCGGAACTGGGCGGCGAGTCCGGCGCTGGCTGGCAGCAGGATGCGGTGCAGCGGTCGATCATGATCGACCGCTTCCAGGCAGTACACCACCGGCCCGCGCTGCAGGGCGACCTGCCCGGCGTCCTGCCGGAGGTCCGGATGTGCCGTCACCCGCTCGATGGGCATCTCCAGAGTCAGCGTCACCCGGTCGTCCGGCTGCCACGCCCGCTCGATTCTGGCGTAGCCGTCGATCATTCTATCGTCCAGCGCGACGGCTTCCCCGTTCACGTACAGCCGCGCCGCGCGGCACCAGCCGGGGATGCGCAGCCGCAGCCCGAAGGTCGCCGGGGCGGCCATATCCAGAGTCAGATGGACGGTCCCTTCCCACGGATAATCGGTCTGCTGGCGCAGCGTCACCTCCTGCCCATCGACAGTCAGAGTCGCCGACCCCTGAATGTACAGGTGAACGGCCACATCGGATTCGCTCCGGGTGTAGATGTACCCCCCCAGGGAGGCCAGCAGCCGGGCCAGATTGGGCGGGCAGCAGGCGCAGTCGAAGAATGACTGGCGATGGTGCTGGCCGAGGCTGGCCAGCGGGTTCTCGTAGAAGTAGGTTTCGCCGTCGAGGGCCACGCCGCTGAGCACGCCGTTATAGAGCGCCCGCTCCATCACGTCGGCGTAGCGGCTTTCGCAGCCGAGCTGCAGGAGGCGGTGGCTCCAGAAGACCAGCCCGATAGCGGCGCAGGTCTCGGCGTAGGCGGTCTCATTGGGCAGATCGTAATCGCTGGTGAAGCCCTCGTTGTGGCGCGACGGGCCGATGCCGCCGGTCACATACATGCGCCGGGAGCACAGATCGTCCCAC
>WBZO01005331.1_pt1 | contig 13161 bp, 13 predicted proteins | sample 5204261 | NCBI WGS metagenome assembly WBZO01 (sample SAMN12412400, study PRJNA552823) | activated sludge metagenome | isolation source: activated sludge from anammox sidestream of wastewater treatment plant... | place: USA: North Carolina | collected 2017-09
TTGGCTCCATGAGCGAAATGCGAGCGGCGGCGGGCACTGCCCCAATGCTTGTGCCCTGGGAGCCGAAAGCCCGGCCACCTTACGCCATGACCGGATTTAGAATCTTCGGGCTCCAGTTCTACCTGAGCTACGAGCTGGCCGTGGTGGGAGCAATCGTGGCCGTTATCACCTGGCAGGTGAACGACGTGCAAGCGGAGATGGCACGCGAAGCCTGGCAATCGTGGGTAACGACGATCGGAGCGGTGCTCGTTGGCATCGTGGTCCACGAACTTGCACACGCGTTGGCCGGAGCGGCGTTCGGGCTAGGCGTGAAGCATGTCTTCATCGGCGGGGTCTTTGGGGGTGGGCACACGCTGTTCCGGCGGCCAGACCCACCAGCAATCCAGGACATCGTCGCGCACCTCGCGGGACCGGTAGCGAACCTCTTGATGGCCGGGACGCTGAGCCTAACTGTCGCACCGGGAGTTCCGCCATCGGGCCCCGAGTGGGCCGAGACCTGGTGGAGCGTCAACATGATCCTCGCCGCGGCGAACCTGGTCCCGCTGCTCGGCCTCGATGGGGGAAATGCGCTACGCGGTTTCTTGCGGTTGGCTGTCCACAACGACCTCCAGGCCACGCGCGCCATGAAAGTGCTAGGCCCGGCCGTGCTCGTGGCAATCATCGGGGGACTCGCGTACTGGATGGCCAGACAACCGTCTCTCCCGATCGGTATCTTGCTCTTCACCGGGGTCTCGAACCTTATTCAGGGCGGCAAGTTCAGCGCAGGCAGGGAGGAGTTCGCAACGCTCAGCGGCCTCAGCGTCAGTCACCTGATGACGCGCGGGATCCCGGTTGGCCCCAAGACGCCGCTTCGCCCTATCGTTGACTCCTATCTTGAGCGGCGCGTCAGCGGCCGGGCGCTCGGCAAGCCGGCGCTCCCCTACGTGGTGATGCACCGCGACGGCACTGTTTTTGGCATGCTGACCGATGGCATGCTGGCAGAGGTCGCAAACGCCCGCACAAACTGGGAATTGGCCACCGTCTGGTCGGCGATGGAGCCGATCGAGCGAGTCCCGGTTGTCACCGTCGAAACGCCAGCCACGACTGCCGCCGTTCTCGCCCATGAGAGCCAGTGCGATGGCTTGCTCGTTGTCGACCCTGCAGGCGAACTCGTTGGCTGCCTGACCTGGGACCGGCTGCATACCGTCATGAAGTCGCTGACAGCGCGCTAGGCACCAGAGTCGGCCGCTCTAACGCGCTTTCCTCTTTCCACTTTCCTCTTTGGCCTGAGGTCGCCATAATCCGAACATCTGTGCGATTGGGGGCCTCCATGGTCAAGCCGCCGCCCGCGTATCCCGTCCGGGCTGTCAGGCCAGTGCCGCCGGCGGTCATCGCCGAGAAGGTGGTGGCCGACCTCCAGGCGCGCCGGACCGAGACGACGGTCCGGCGGATCGACGAGCGGCCGCCGCGGTATGGGGACTGGCCCGCGGGGCTGGACGTGCGCCTGGTCGAGGCGCTGCGGAAGCGGGGAATCGAGCGGCCGTACACGCACCAGGCGGCAGCCATTTCGAACGCGCTGGCGGGCCGAAACAGCGTGGTCGTGACTCCCACGGCCAGCGGCAAGACGCTCTGCTACAACGTGCCGGTGCTCGACGCGATCCTGAAGGACAGCTCGACGCGGGCACTGTACCTGTTCCCGACGAAGGCACTCGCGCAGGACCAGCTGGACGAGCTGCACGGGCTGATCACGAGCATCGGCGAGGAGATCCGGACCTTCACCTACGACGGCGACACGCCCGCGGACGCGCGGCGGGCGGTGCGGACGGCGGGGCACATCGTGCTCACGAACCCGGACATGCTGCACGCGGCGATCCTGCCGCACCACACGAAGTGGATGCAGCTGTTCGAGAGCCTGGATTACGTGGTGATCGACGAGCTGCACACCTACCGCGGGGTGTTCGGGAGCCACCTGGCGAACGTGTTGCGGCGGCTGCGGCGGATCTGCCAGTTCTACGGCTCGGACCCGACGTTCGTCCTGTGTTCGGCGACGATTGCAAACCCGGACGAACTCGCGGGGGCACTGGTGGGCGACGACGTGGAGCTGATCAACGACAACGGCGCCCCGGCGGGGGAGCGCGTCGTGGTGATCCACAACCCGCCGGTCGTGAACCGGGAGCTGGGCATCCGCCAGTCGGCGCTGAAGGCGGCGCGGGATGTCTCGGCGCAGCTCATCCGGGCCGGGGTGCAGACGATCGTGTTCGCGCCGAGCCGGACGCGGGTAGAGCTGTTGTTGACGTACCTGCGCGAGTCGTTGCGCAGCAAGCCGGGCGACCCGGAGCGCGTGACCGGTTACCGGGGCGGCTACCTGCCGAACGAGCGCCGGGCGATCGAGCGGGGCCTGCGGGAGGGGTCGATCCGGGGGGTAGTGGCGACGAACGCTCTGGAGCTGGGGATCGACATCGGTGGGATGGGGGCGAGCGTGGTGACGGGCTACCCGGGGTCGCTGGCGAGCCTGTGGCAGCAGTTCGGGCGGGCGGGACGCAGCCGCGAGGCGTCGTTGTCGGTGCTCATCGCCTCATCGAACCCGCTGGACCAGTACGTAGCGACCCACCCGGACTTTGTGTTCGAGCGCGCGGTTGAGCGGGGGCTGATCGACCCGGAAAACCTGTTCATCCTGGCGAGCCACCTGAAGTGCGCGGCGTTCGAGCTGCCCTTCGCGCTGGGGGAGGTGTTCGGGGCGCACACGGGCGAACTGCTGGACATCCTGGCGGAGGAGGGAGTGCTGCAGAAAGCGAACGGCCGGTACCACTGGATGAGCGAGGCCTATCCGGCGGAGCAGGTGAGCCTGCGTTCGGCGAGCACGGATAACTTCGTGATCATCGAGCAGGGGCCGGCGCCGCGGGTGATTGGCGAGTGCGACCGGCCGAGCGCGCCGCTACTTATCCACGAGGACGCGATCTATATCCACCGCGGGCAGCAGTACCAGGTGGAGTACCTGGACTGGGACGACAAGAAGGCGTTCGTGACGCCGGTGGCGGTGGACTACTACACCGATGCGCAGCTGGCGGTCGAGCTGAAGGTGCTCGAGAGCTTCAAGCAGGAGGGGGCGGCGGCCGGATCGTTCGAGGTGGGAGAGGTCTCGATAACGTTCCTCGCGACGATCTTCAAGAAAGTGAAGCTAAACACCCACGAGAACGTGGGTTGGGGAAAGATCGCGATCCCGGAAGAGAACATGCACACGAGTGCCTGCTGGCTCAGCTTCGATGAAGCGGCGACTCGGGGGTTGGGCCGCGACGAAATCGCCAGCGGGTTGCTGGGGGTCGGGCACCTCGCGCGGGCCCTGGCGCCCATCTACTGCCTGTGCGATGCGAGAGACATCGGCGCGGACGCGCAGGTGCGCTCGCCATATACCGAACTGCCGACGGTGTACCTGTACGACATGGTGCCGGGCGGGGTTGGTCTGGCGGAGAAGCTGTTCGATGCGCGCGAGGCGCTGATGGACGCCTGCCTTGCGCTGGTGCGGAGCTGCCCGTGCGAGGACGGCTGCCCGAGTTGCGTGGGGCCGCAAGTGGAGCCGAACAGCCTGGCGAAGCGCGCGGCTGCACTCATGCTGCAGCGGCTCGCCGGGTAGGACGGCGGCGGAGTCAGAGCGAGCTGGCGATCATGGGCAGCAGGGCGGAGATGAGCGCGCCGAGCTGGAGGCCCTGGGCAATGGGGCCGTTCAGGGTGGCAGCGGTGTTGACCTCGTAGTGGTTGCGGCGGCCGTGCCGTTCGCGGGCGAGGTAGCCGCCCCTTTCGAGGTCGGAAACGATGCGCTTGACGGCCCGTTCGCTGATGTGGACTTTGGCCGCGAGATCGCGGAGGCGGATGTCGGGCTCCTCGGTGATGCAGAGGAGGACGTTGGCGTGATTCGTCAGCAGCGACCAGTCAGACATGAATACAGGCTAGCGACGGCACGTGATAGCAACCAGCGTCGTGGAAATGGTGAAACACAGTGCCTTTATGTGGCCCGAACCGGGGCGGGCGCGGGGGACGAGGTTCAGGCCTGCCAGATGGCGGGCCAGGCCTCGGAGCCACGGACGGCCTCGACAATCGCGTGGCGTTCGAGTTCAAAGGCGTGGGCGAGGGCGGCATCGAGGGCCGCGCAAGCTTCGGGGGAGAGGCGCTGGCGGAGCGTGCGCAGGAGATCGCGCTCGATCAACCCACGGACAGTCTGGGGCCAGACGAAGAAGGAGAAGGCCTGGGGAGGGCCGAAGCTGCCGCGGTGACGGCCGAGCCACAGGTAGCGCTCCTGCACGGAGGCGACGGGCTCGACCAGGCCCACCCACTGGCCGTCGGTGTCATTGGTGCGGGTATCGATGAGGAGGCGCAGGGGGAAGAGGGTGAAGCCGATGGTGATGAGGTCTCCGTGGGTGAGGAGCTTCTCCATGGCTTCGGTGTCGATAGGGATTCCGTTTTCTGTTCGCATGTCACGATCTCCGTTGTCGGGTACGTGGGCGGCCTGAAAACACGCGAGGGGGCGGGCTTGCGCCGCACCCCCTCGGGATTGTTCCACCGCTGGTCCCGGCAGGGCCGGGAGGGGGTGATTGCCGATTAGTACATCGGCGGGGCCTGGACCGGAGCCTGCTGTTCGGGCTTTTCGGTGACCAGGCAGTTGGTGGTGAGGACCATGGCGGCGATGGAGACGGCGTTCTCGATGGCGGAACGGGTCACCTTGGCCGGGTCGATGATGCCTTTGGCGACCATGTCGCCGTACTCGTCCTTCTGGGCGTCGTAGCCGGAGCCCTTGGCGAGTTTCTTGACCTCTTCGACGACGACGGAGCCATCCTTGCCGGCGTTGATGGCAATGCGGCGGAGGGGCTCTTCGAGGGCGCGGCGGAGGATGCGGACACCGGTCGCCTCATCGCCATCGAGCTTGATCTTGTCGAGCACAGGGAGGGCGTTGATGAGGGCGACGCCACCGCCGGAGACGATGCCTTCCTCGACGGCGGCGCGGGTGGCGCTGAGGGCATCTTCGACGCGGTGCTTCTTTTCCTTGAGCTCGACTTCGGTGGCTGCGCCGACCTTGATGACAGCGACGCTGCCGGCGAGCTTGCCGAGGCGCTCCTGGGCCTTTTCGCGGTCCCAGTCGCTCTTGGCCTCTTCGAGGATGGCGCGAATCTGGGAGACGCGGGCGTCGAGGTCCTTCTTCTTGCCCTTGCCTTCGATGATGGTGGTCTCTTCCTTGGTGGAAGTGACGCGGCGGGCGCGGCCGAGGTCGCCGACCTCGACGCTTTCGAGGGTGCGGCCGATTTCCTCGGAGATGACGGTGGCGCCGGTGAGGACGGCGAGGTCGCCGAGGTTGTCCTTCTGGCGGTCGCCGAAGCCGGGGGCCTTGACGGCGAGGATGTTGATGGTGCCACGGAGCTTGTTCACGGCGAGGGTGGCGAGGGCTTCGCCTTCGAGGTCGCCGCAGATGATGACGACGTTCTTGGTGACCTGGAGGATCTTCTCGAGCATCGGCAGGATTTCCTGGACCGAGCTGAGCTTCTTATCGGTGATGAGGATGTAGGGGTCCTCGACAACGGCTTCCATGCGGTCGGGGTTGGTCACGAAGTAGGGGCTGATGTAGCCGCGGTCGAAGGCCATACCGTCGACGTATTCGACTTCGGTCTGGATGCCCTTGGACTCCTCGACGGTGATGACGCCGTCCTTGCCGACCTTTTCCATGCACTCGCCGATGAGGTTGCCGATGGAGGCATCGTTGTTGGCGGAGATGGTGGCGACCTGGGCCATCTGGTTGCGCTCGGTGACCTTGATGCTGTTCTTCTTGATGGCTTCGACGAGGGCGGCGGCGCCGGCTTCGAGGCCGCGCTTGAGGCCCATGGGGTTGGCGCCGGCGGCGACGTTCTTCAGGCCTTCCTGGACGATAGCCTGGCCGAGGACCGTGGCGGTAGTGGTGCCGTCGCCAGCAATGTCGTTGGTCTTGGAGGCGATTTCCTTGGCCAGCTGGGCGCCGATGTTCTCGAATGGGTCTTCGAGTTCGATGTCCTTGGCGATGGTGACGCCGTCGTTGGTGATGGTGGGTGCGCCGAACTTCTTATCGAGGACGACGTTGCGGCCCTTGGGGCCAAGGGTGATCTTGACGGCGTCCGCGAGCGCGTCGATGCCGCGCTTGAGAGAATGCCGTGCTTCTTCGTCGAAGAGCAGCTGCTTTGCCATGAGTACCTCGGTGAGGGGTGTTGTGATGTGCGGAGCGTATATTAGCACTCCCTGTCAATGAGTGCTAATGGCATGGTGGCGGATCGGTGGGGGGAGTGCAAGAGGGGAGAGGGAGAAGGGAGGAGGGAGGAGGGAGGAGGGAGGAGCGGGCGTCGGCGGCTGAACCGCGGCCCTGGCGGTGGTTGAAGTGTGTCCTCACGAGGTGGCGGAGTTCGGTGTCCTTTAGACTGTGGGCATGGCAGGTGGGCGCATCGCGGTGCTTGGGGGGACGTTCGACCCGCCGCACGTCGGGCACCTGGTGCTGGGCGAATGCGTGTGGTGGCAGTTCGACTGTGAGCGCGTGCTGTTCGTGCCGGCGGGCGACCCCTACCGAAAGACGGGGACGGATACCGCCGAGAACCGGAGAGCGGGTGTCTCTTCGCGCCGAACCGTAACGCCAGGTGCGAGCCGGTTGGAGATGGTCCGGCTGGCGATTGCCGGGAACCCGCACTTCGAGGCGGACGGCCGCGAGGTGGCACGGTCGGGGCCGAGCTACACGGTGGAGACGTTGCGGGAGCTGCGGGCGGAGGGCCGCGAGGAGATCGTGCTGGTCCTGGGAAGCGACGCCCTGGCCGACCTGCCGAACTGGCGGGAGCCGGGGGAGATCCGGCGGCTGGCGCGGATCGTTGTGGCGGAGAAGGAGCCGGGGACGAGCACGGGTGGTTTCGAACGGGTGGAGATGCCGCTTCTGCGGATCTCGTCGACCGCGGTGCGGGGGCGGGTGGCGGCGGGGCATCCGATCCGTTACCTGGTGCCAGAGTGTGTGCGGGAGTACATCGAACGCGAGGGGTTGTACCGGGGTGAGGCTCCGCCGGCGCCGTAGCGGCGTGTACACTCCGCGCCATGGCAGAAGGACCCGGGACGGAGGGCGAGAATCGCGGGCGGCGGCGGATCCCCGGCGATGACCTGCTGGATGAGCTGACCGAGCAGCTGGAGCGGACGCGGCAGCTGTTGACGCACAGTCCAGAGGCGGCTGCTCAAGCCGCGCTGGAGCGGTTTGCGGGCGAAAGCGAAGAAGAAGCGCGGATCGCGCGGGACCTGGCGGCGGCGGGGCCGCTCGCGGTGCCGGGCCGGCTCCTGGAGGCGCACCGGCTGGTGATGCGCGCGCTGGAGGTGCTGGACCGGGAAGGGGCGCGGAACGTGCGCGTTTCGCGGTGGTTCGGGCCGCTGCGCCCGCTGGCGGAATTCGGCGCGGAGTTCGTGGCGTCGTACATCGTGAAGGCCTACGCGCAGGATGTGGCCGGTTCGTTGCGGCGGTTGTACGCGCGGCGGGAGGCACAGTCGCTTCCGGGGTCGCCGGAGCGGGCCGGACTGGCGCGGGCGCGCGTGGAGGCAGACCGGCTGGCGCCGGGCTTCAGCGGGGGCGGGATAGGGGCGCCGGTGCTGGTGGCGGGCGGAGCGCTGGTACCGCTGGCGGCTTCGGTGGGGCAGTACCTGGGGGCGATCGACTTCCTCTCGCGGCCGGTCATCGGGGTCGGTTTCGGGGCGCTCTTCTTGTTGTTCCTGTTCCTGTCGTCGGTGTTACTCAGCGGGGCGGGGCTGGCGCACCGGCGTTCGCGGCTGATCATGAGCCAGCCGCTGGCGGCGCTGTGGGAGGTGGTGGGCCACGCGGGAGAGCCACCGCGCGACAACTCGCGGATGTTCGCGACGGTGGCGATCGTGTTGACCGGGCTTGTCTGGGTGGTGATCCCGGTGGCCGGGGTGGTGCTCTACCTGGTGAGCTGAGGGACCTTGAAGGTCAGCGCGAGGCGGGCGAGCGCGCGGACATCGAGGAGGCGGTCCTTCGGCCGGAAGGTTTCGCGGACGGAGTGGAGGTTGCGCTCGCTGCCGCCCCAGGGGAATGCCACGGCGGAGATGCCGAGGCCGATCGGGATGTTGGCATCGGTAGAGGCGGGGCCGGTACGGACGACGAGGCCTTCCGCCTCGATGGCGTGGCGGGCAGCGACGACGAGGGGGTCGCCCCACGGGGTCGCGCCGCCGGGGCGATACCCGAGCAACTCCGATGTGCAAGAGGAATCGCCGTCGACGGTGGCCGCGTACTCTTCGTGGGCGCCAAGGACGAGGGCGCGAACGTGGGCCGCGGCGGTTTCGAGGCCTTCTGGATCGACGCAGCGGAGGTCGAGTTCGAAGGAAGCCGACTCGGGGATGGCGTTGATGGAGCGGCCACCGGAGATGATGCCGACGTTGTAGCTGGTGCGGGGCTCGGTGGGCGCCCTGTACAGCGCGATCTTGCCGACCGCGAGGCCGGCAGCGTGGAGCGGGTTGTAGCGCCCGAAGTTGTCCCAGGCGTGGCCGCCGGGGCCGCGAAACGTGAAGCGGTAGCGGTAACTGGCGACGCCGATGTGGATGAGGGCGCCGCGCACGCCGATATCGACGGTGACGAAGGCGCCGATGCGCGGGCCCCAGTCGCTGGCGAAGAGGTGGCGCGTGCCCTTGAGGTCTCCGATACCCTCTTCGCCGACGACAGCGGCGAAGAGGATGGACGAGGGCGTGGTTACGGCGCAGGCCTGGAGGGCCTCGATGACTCCGGTGACGGACGCGAGGCCGGCGGCGCAATCGGAGACACCGGGGCCGTGGTACTCGCCTTCGGGGACGGTGGCGGGGGGTTCGCAGTAGTCGCACCAATCGCCGGGGCAGCGGACTCTCACGTCCTGGTCGATGGGGAAGACAGTATCGAGGTGGGCGGAGATGACGAGGAGCGGTGATTCGTACTGGCCGGGCCGGAGGGCGAGGACATTGCCCGCATCGTCGATGTGAGGTTCGAGGCCCGCATCACGCCAGAGCCGGGCCACGACGCCGGCGCGGCGGCTTTCGTCGAAGGTTGGCGCGGGGGTTTCGGCGTAGCGCAGCTGCAATTCGAGCAGGCGTTCTTCGCGGAGATGGGCGAGGACGGCGTCGATGGTGGCGTTCATGTGGCTCCCGGGAAGACGTCCAGCTTCCAGGCGGCGAAGTCTGCCGGATCGAGGCGAGTGACGCCACGGACGGAATCGAATGCGCGGTCGGTCGAGACGATACGGGTGAGGCCGAGGCGCTCCATGACGGCGAGATGGATGCGGTCGCGAGCCTGGAGGCCCGGCAGCTCGGGGTAGCTGGCCGCCAGGAGGATGTCTTCCGGAAAGAGCGGAGTCACATCGAAGGCTTCGGTCGCGAGCCCCAGGGCCAACCGTGCACTCTCGAGGCCGCGAGTCCGCTGGCGTACCCAGAGGATCTCCTGGAGGACTTCGGCGCTGGTCATGAGGGGTTCAGGAGCCCTGACAGACTGCCGGCAGATCTCTGTGCAGAGCGCCCGGAGGGTCGCGTCAGTACCGGTCGCATGAATGACCACGTTGGCATCAACGAAGGCAGTCATCCGCGGGGAAAGTCGTCGTATCTTGCGGCGAGCTGTTCCTTGATCTCCTCCCAGGAGGGGTCGGGCGGAGCGCTCTCAGCCTCCCGGCCCGCCAGCGCGAGGAGGCGTTCCAGCGCTTGTTCGCGGCGGCGGCGATCGCGGGCTTCGCGGGCGGCGGCGAGCTGATCGCGCACCCACGCTGCGAAGGTCATGCGGCGGGCGCGGAGCTCATCTTCGAGCAGGCGGTCATCTTCGGGGTCGAGCCGGACTTCCCGGCGGGCGGTTTTCCGTACAGCCATGGAGAAATGGTACGGCAAGTGCTGTACGGAAACTAGTCCGCGAGCCAGTCGCCGCTCTTGCCGCCGTGCTTTTCGAGGAGGCGGACGGACTCGATGCGGATGCCTTTTTCGACGGCCTTGCACATGTCGTAGACGGTGAGGGCGGCGACCGAAGCGGCGGTGAGCGCCTCCATCTCGACGCCGGTCTTGCCGGTGGTCTTCACGGTCGCGCGGATGGTGAGGGTTGCATCGCCCTCGGGGTCGATGTCAACGGTGACGCCGGTGATGGCGAGGGGATGGCAGAGCGGGATAAGTTCGTGCGTCTTCTTGGCGGCCATGATGCCGGCGATGCGGGCGGTGGCAAACACGTCGCCCTTGGCGATGCCGCCGGCCTGGATGAGCGCGAGGGTGGCGGGTTGCATGCGGACGATGGCTTCGGCGATGGCGGTGCGGGCGGTCTCGGCTTTTTCGGAGACATCGACCATGCGGGCTGCGCCGCGCTCATCGACGTGAGAGAGTTCACCGGCCATGGTTGCGCCGCCACATGAGTGTTTCGTAACCGAAGACGAGGGCGTAGGCCAGGCCGCCGACAGCGAGGCCGCCGGGGATGCCGGTCCATGGGGAGACCCAGGTATCGAAGGTGATGATGCCGATGCCGGTGCCGGCGAGGAAGCTGAAGAAGGCCTCGCGGCGGCGGGCAGCCTCGAACTGTTCGCGGAGGGGGTGTTTCGCCGTGACCACTGGGCAGAGTGTAGGGCCAAGCAGGCGGTGGCGCATGGCTGGTAGGTGCGGGGAAGGATAGGCTGGATGGTGATGACAGAACCGCGCGCTTACGCCGCCGCCGGGGTGGATATCGCCGCCCGCAGCAAGTTTGCGAAGAGCCTGCCGGGCATCCTCGCGCAGGCCCGCCGGCCAGAGGTGTTGAGCGATGCGGGGCCGTTCAGTGGGCTGTTCCGGCTGGGAGAGAAGTACCGCGACCCTGTGCTGTCGGCGAGCGCGGACGGCATTGGCACGAAGGTGAAGCTGCACCTGGCGGCGAACCGGCTCGACCTGTGCGGGCCAGACATCCTGGGGCACAGCATCAACGACATCATGGTCTGCGGGGCAGAGCCGATCTTTTTCCTGGACTACATTGCCGGGAACGGGCTGACGACTGAGCAGAAGCAGACGCTGGTCGAGGGTGTCGCGCGGGCCTGCGCCGAGGCCGGGTGCGCGCTGCTTGGCGGCGAGACGGCGGACATGCCGGATGTGTATCCGCCGGGCGAGTTCGACCTGGCGGGGTTCATCGTCGGTGTGGTGGAGCGCGACCGGATCATCGATGGCGCGAAAGTGGCTGCGGGAGACGTGCTGCTGGGCATCCCGAGTTCGGGGTTGCACACGAACGGGTTCTCGCTGGCGCGCAAGGTGCTCGATATCTGCAACGGCGAACCGCTGGAGGAGACGCGGCGGCGGCTGGAGGAGCGCCCGCAGGTGCTCGGCGGCGGGTCTCTCGGCGAAGCACTGCTGACGACGCACCGGCCGTATTACGGGCAGGTTGGGCCGGTGATGGAGCGGATCCACGGGATGGCGCACATCACGGGGGGCGGGTACGTGGAAAACGTGCCGCGGATCCTGCCGGAGGGCGTGACGGCGGAGTTCGACACTGCGGCGTGGCCGGTGTTGCCGATCTTCCAGCTCATCCAGCAACGCGGCGAAGTCTCCTCTGAGGAGATGTACGAGGTGTTCAACATGGGCATTGGGCTGGTGCTCATGGTCTCGCCGGATGAAGCCGAGGCAGTCGAAGCGGCGATCCCAGAGGCGCTCCGGATTGGGCAGGTGCGGGAGTGGACGGGGCGGCCGGTGGAGCTGCGCGGGCTGTAGCCGGGAGAGGGGCAGCGGATTCGCGCCGGGGATGCGTGGCCGGTAGGCTTCGGGTACGAATTTCACACTCGGAGCATGACATTGACGAACCCGCAACAGATCGAGATCCCGCCGCCCTCGCCGGACGACGTGCTGTACGAAAAGCGCGAGAACTACGCGGTCATCACGCTCAACCGTCCGGTGGTGCTGAACGCGCTCAACTGGTCGATCAACCGCCGCCTGTGGTGGGCGCTGGAGCAGGCGGAAGCCGATGACGAGGTCCGGGCGGTCGTACTCACGGGCGCCGGGCGTGCGTTCTCCGCGGGGGGCGACCTGCAATCGACGCCCCCGCCGGACAACGACCCTACGCCCGGCGGGATGCAGATCAACCTGAAGATCTGGAACATGGCGAAACCGGTGATCGCGGCCGTTCGGGGCTACGCGGTCGGGCAGGGCTGCGAACTCGCGGGCATGTGCGACGTGACCATCGCCGCGGACGATGCGGTGCTGGGAGAGATCCAGATCCGGCATGGTTTCGGGCCGCCAATCCTGATCACGCCGTTCCTGGTCGGGCTGAAGCAGGCGAAAGAGGTGCTGCTCCTGGGCGAGCGCATCAACGCGCAGGACGCGCTCAGGCTTGGGCTGGTGAACAAGGTGGTGCCCGGCGACGAGCTGATGGCGACCGCCGAGGATTGGGCCCGGAAGATGGCGGCGCTGCCGCAGAAGGCGGTGCGCCAGAACAAGCTGCTGGTGAACCGGGTGTACGAGCTGGCGGGCTTCCGGGAGGCGCTGGATTACCGCGCGGATGCCGGGCTGGCCGAGCGGCTGGGGACGCAGGCCGCAGAGCCGGACCCCCACCTGAAGGTGTTGCGGGAGCAGGGGTGGGAGGCGTTCCGGCAGTCGCGGGATGTGATGTACCGAGGGGAGTGAGCGAGGCGTTTGGGGTGGGAGTTGCGTTGAATCAACAGGAGGCGCGGGGGCGCGGAGGCGCAGAGATTTCGAAGCGGGAGTCGCTCGCGTTTGGCGTGGGGGTGGGAGATGCGACGCCCCCTCCCTCACGGTCGGGGCTCGCTCTCCGGGGTGAGGTGGGGGGCGGTTGGCGTTGGGTTGAGTTCGGGGGCGGCGGCGACGCGCGGGGGCGGTTAGCCGTAGCGGGCGGCGAAGCCAGCTTCGTCGAGGCGGGCTCCGTGGCGGCGTTCGCTGACGGCGAGCTCCATGCGGGTGAGCTGTGCCAGGCCCTTGCGAGTGTCGCTGGCGACTCGGGCTTTGTCCTGGAGCTTGAGGCGCTGCTTGAAGAGCCAGTAGGTGAAGGCCTTCCAGTCGGCGTAGGGGACATCGTGGCGCATGAGGGTGCGGGTCTCTTCGTAATAGAGGGCGAAAAGTTCCTCGCGGCCGCGGCCATAGACGCGGTGGTACATCGATTCATCGACGCGCTGGTCGTAGCCCCAGGCGCGGCTGCGGACCTCTTTGTGGATTTCCTCTTCGACGCTGAGCTGG
>WBZO01005332.1_pt1 | contig 13161 bp, 11 predicted proteins | sample 5204261 | NCBI WGS metagenome assembly WBZO01 (sample SAMN12412400, study PRJNA552823) | activated sludge metagenome | isolation source: activated sludge from anammox sidestream of wastewater treatment plant... | place: USA: North Carolina | collected 2017-09
GCGGGGGGAAGGCGACGGGGGGGGCGATGCTCTACTACCTGCTGTATCCTCTGAGGGAATACGCTTTCGGCTTCAACGTCGTCAGGTACATCACCTTCCGCTCGGCGGCGGCGGCGGTGACCTCCATGTTCGTCAGCGTCGCGCTCGGGCCCTGGGTCATACGGAAGATGCACGAGCTCGAGATCGGCCAGCCGGTGCGCCGCGACTGGTTCCCCCTCTTCGCCCAGCACAAGGTGAAGGAGGGGACGCCGACGATGGGCGGGGCCCTGATTCTTATCGCGGTGCTCTTCTCCTGCGCGCTGTGGGCGGACCTTTTGAACCGGTTCGTTCTCCTCTCCCTCTTCACGCTCCTTTGGCTCGGCGCGCTCGGCTTCGCGGACGACTACCTGAAGGTGGCGAAGAGGAGCCCGCGCGGGCTGGGGGCCAGGATCAAGTTCGCGGGCCAGATCGTCCTCGGCGCGTTCATCGGCTTCTACCTGCTCCACCACCCATCCACGGCGCGTTACGCGACGGAGATCAGCGTGCCGTTCTACAAGAATCCGGTCGTGGCGGACCTGGGCATCTTCTACATCGCCTTCGCCCTCCTGGTCCTCGTCGGCTCGTCGAACGCCGTCAACCTCACGGACGGGCTCGACGGGCTGGCCGTGGGCTGCGTCATAAGCGCCGCCCTCGTTTACGCGGTGATGAGCTACGTGGCGGGTCACGCCCAGTTCTCCGCCTACCTCCAGATACGCCATGTCCCGGGGAGCGGGGAGCTCGCCGTTTTCTGCGCGAGCGTCGTGGGGGCGGGGCTCGGCTTCCTCTGGTACAACGCGCACCCGGCCGACATCTTCATGGGCGACACCGGATCGCTCGCCCTCGGCGGGGCCGTCGGGATAGTGGCGATCCTCATAAAGAGGGAGCTCGCGCTGCTGCTGGTGGGCGGGGTGTTCGTGATGGAGGCGGCGTCGGTCATCCTCCAGGTCGCCTCGTTCAAGCTGACCGGGAGGAGGATCTTCAGGATGTCCCCCCTGCACCACCATTTCGAGATGAAGGGATGGTCGGAGAACAAGGTGGTGGTGCGGTTCTGGATCCTGGCGTTCATTTTCGGCCTCATAGGCCTGGGGGCGCTGAAGCTGCAGTAGCGGGGAGGGGAGCGCGGGCGAGATCATGGCGGAGAACGAGAAGGCGGCGCGGCCGGATCTGCGCGACATGGAGGTCCTCGTCCTCGGGATCGGGGCGAGCGGGGCGGCCGCCGCGCGGCTCCTCCTGCGGGAGGGGGCGCGCGTGCGCTGCAGCGACAGCGGCTCCGGCCCGGAGACCCTCCGCGCGGCCGCCTCCCTCGAGGCGCTCGGCTGCCGCGTCGAGACGGGCGGCCACACGGAGGGGTTCGCGCGCGGCGTATCCCTCGCGGTCATCAGCCCCGGCATCGACCCGTCCATACCGGTCGCGAGGCGCCTCGCGGCGGACGGGGCGGCGCCGATCTCCGAGATCGAGCTCGCCTACGCCTTCTGTGACAGGCCGCTGATAGCGGTGACGGGAACGAACGGCAAGACGACCACCGTCACCTTGATAGAGCGTATCCTGCGGGCGGACGGGCGCAGGGCCGAGGCGTGCGGCAACATCGGGACCCCGTTCTCGGAGTGCGTAGCGCGGCGCGGCGCAGCGGATATCTTCGTCCTGGAGGCGAGCTCCTTCCAGCTCGAGGCGGTGCGGTCGTTCAGGCCGCGGGTAGCGGTGGCCCTCAACATCTCCCCCGACCACCTCGGCCGCCATCGCACCGCCGGGGAGTACGCGGCGGCGAAGGCGGCGATCTTCATGAACCAGCGGGCGGGGGATTGGGCGATCGTCCGGTCCGGGGACCGGCCCGGGTGGGAGCGGCACGGGTTGAGGAGGGGGCAGGAGATCCTCGAGTTCTCGGCGGGGGGGGGCGTTTCGCGGGGGGCCTGGGTGGAGGGGGGGGCGATCGTGGTGGCGGTCGGCGGGGCTCGGGAGGAGATATGCGGGGCGGGGGAGTTGCGCGTCGAAGGGGCGCACAACATCGAGAACGCCCTGGCCGCCGCAGCCGCCGCCGCGGCCTGTGGCGCCCGGCCCGAAGCGGCGCGCCGAGCGCTGCTGGAGTTCCGCGGCCTCCCGCACCGCCTGGAGCAGGCGGGGGAACTCCGCGGGGTGTCGTTCGTCAACGACTCCAAGGCCACCAATCCGGACGCGGCGCTGCGCGCGATCGAGTCCGCCAAGGGGCCGGTGGTGCTCATCGCGGGGGGGCTGGACAAGGGGTTTGACTACTCGACGCTTCGGGGCGCGGTCGAACGGAAGGTGAAGGGGATCGTCCTCATCGGCGAGGCCGGGCCGAAGATGGCGCGCGACCTCGAGGGGGCCGCCCCGATCCGCTTCGCCGGGACGCTCGCCGAGGCGGTGAGGATCGCGTCGGGGGAGGCGGCGCCCGGCGACACGGTGATGCTCTCCCCGGCGTGTTCGAGCTACGACATGTTCAGAAACTACGAGGAGAGGGGGGATGCGTTCAAGAGGGAGGTCGCGCGCCTGATCGGGGTGGGGGCGGCCGGCGGGGCGGCGCCCATCCGGGGATCGGGGGGGAGCGCGTCGCGGGCGCGGGGAACGAAAGGAGGATCGCATGAGCAGGGGGAGGCTTGTGGCGGCGGTGGCGGTTGCGCACGTCTGCGTGCTGGCGTTGCTTGCGTTGATGGGAGGGTGCGCCCTCGATAAGAAGGAGCCGAAACTGATCTCCGCGGCCCCGGTCCAGGAGGCGCGCGCCCCCGAGAGCGAGCCGGAGACGATATTGGAGCCGAAGGGGATGATAGAGGAAAAGGAGCTGCTCGTCGCGCGCGAGCCGGAGATGATCCCGGCGGGCCCGGGGGGTGCGGCGACGCCGGCGCCGCCTACGCCGCTGCCCTTCGTCGAGGAGAAGGCGTTGTCCGCCGAGCAGGAGGACGAGGAGAGGGCCGCCGCGATAGCCGAGAAGGTCGCGGCCTCGGCGACCCGCGCGCCCGAGAAGGCGGTTGAGGCCTCGGCGATCCGCGCGCCCGAGAAGGCGGTCGCGGCGGCGGCCCCCGCGGCGGCTGGGGAGACGCCGGCCGGGAGAAGCCACACGGTCGCCCCTGGGGAGAGCCTCTGGAAGATCGCGCGCGCATACGGCGTGACGGTCGCCGACCTGGCCCGGGAGAACGGCCTCTCCCCGGACACCCGCATCAAGGCGGGGCGGAAGCTCAGCATCCCGGCGGCCGGGAAGGCCGAGCCGGCCGCGCGCGTAACCCCGGCCGTTGCGGCGGCGCCGGCGGGGCCTGCGCCGGCCGCCGCGGCGGCGGCGCCCGTGAGGCCCGCCGGGAGGCCGGTCATCAGGCAGATGCAGCCGCATCCCCAGGCCGCCAGGCCCGTCGATGCGCCGCGCGTCTCGACGAGGGCGGCCGCCCCGGCGCGCGCCGCCGCTAGGCACACGGTGAAGAAAGGGGAGACGCTCTCCCTGATCGCGCGGCACTACCGCGTGCCGATGCGCAGGATCATGGCGGCCAACGGCCTAAAGGACGCGAACAAGATCCGCTCCGGGATGACGTTGATCATCCCCGCCGACTGAAGGGCCGGCCGGCGGGCGGGAAAACGGCGGAGGGTGGGGCGGAACGGTGAACCAGCGGACGCTTCTCTTCTTCACGGTGGTGCTGCTCCTGAGCATCGGCATCGTCATGATCTATTCGACGAGCGCCATCTTCGCCCAGGAGCGCTTCAACGACGGGTACTACTACCTGAAGAGGCAGGCGCTGTGGATCGCGCTGGGGCTGGGGGCGTTCGCGGTGGCCATGAACACCGACTACCACAACCTCCGGGCCCACAGCGTCACGCTCATATTCGGCAGCCTCGCCCTTCTCGCCCTCGTATACGTCCCGGGGATAGGGAGGAGCGCCGGCGGCGCGAGCCGCTGGATCAGGCTCGGCGGCTTCAGTTTCCAGCCGTCCGAGATCGCGAAGCTGGCGCTCATCCTGTACATGGCGGACGTGATGGCGAGGAAGCAGCGGCAGATAGACCGCTTCTGGCGGGGGCTGGCGGTGCCGCTTCTGCTCTTCGGCACGGCGCTCGGGCTGATAATACTCCAGCCGGACCTGGGGACGACGATCCTATGCGCGCTCGTGACCGGCATCATGCTGTTCGTGGCCGGGGTGCGGATGCGGCTCCTGGCCCCGCTCTGCCTCGCCTCCGTCCCGGCGATCTACGCGCTTGTCTTCAGTTCGCACTACCGGACCCGGCGCATCATGGCGTTCGTGAACCCGTGGGCCGATCCGGAGGGGACCGGGTTCCAGATCATCCAGTCGTTCATCGCGCTCGGCTCCGGCGGGTTGACCGGGCTCGGGCTCGCGCAGAGCCGCCAGAAGTTCTACTATCTCCCGGCCGCGCACACCGACTTCATCTTCTCGATCATAGGGGAGGAGCTCGGGATGATCGGCGCGGGGATCGTCGTGACGCTCTTCCTGGCCGTGCTCGTCCTAGGGATGCGGATATGCCGGAAGGCCCCGGACTTCTACGGCCACCTCCTGGCGCTCGGGATCGTATCCATGCTCACGCTCCAGGCGATAATCAATATAGCCGTGGTGACGGGCAGCCTTCCGACGAAGGGGCTGCCGCTTCCGTTCATCAGTTTCGGGGGTTCGAGCATGGTCTTCAACCTGTTCGCGGTGGGGGTGCTGATCAATATCGGGAGGCATGTCGGATCGGATCTCGCCGTGCACTACCTTGAGAAGCGCGAGGACAGGACGATGCGGATATGAGGATCGCCCTCGCCGCCGGCGGAACCGGCGGGCATCTCTACCCGGCGCTCGGCGCGGCCGGCGAACTGAGGCGGCGCGACCCCGGCTGCGATTGCTTCTTCTTCGTCTCGGAGCGCGGAACGGAGCGGGGGGCGCTCCTAGACGCCGGCTTTCCGTTCGCGGAACTGCCTGCGCGAACGCTCAGGGGCGGGGCGGGGGCGTGCGCGGCCGGGCTCGTCCGGATGGCCCGGGCGTACCGGCGGGCGGGGCGGCTCATGCGGGAGCGCGGGACGGAGGCGCTCGTCGGCTTCGGGGCGTACGTCTCGGTCCCCCCCGCCCTGGCCGCGCGGGCGATGGGGCTGCGGCTCGTCATTCACGAGTCGAACGCCGTGATGGGGGCGGCCAACCGCTTTCTTGCCCGGTTCGCCGACGCGGTGGCGCTGGGGATGCCGCTCGAAACCGGCGGCCGCCCGGGGCGGCGCGGAGAAGTGACGGGCACGCCGCTTCGTCCCGGGATCGCGCGGGGGATGGGGCGGGCGGAGGCGCGGCGCCTCCTCGGGATCGCCCCGGGGGCGCTCACGCTGCTCGTGTCGGGCGGGAGCCAGGGGGCCCGGGCGTTGAACGACGCGGCTGCGGGCGCGGCGGGCCTGCTCGCCCGGGAAGGGGGGATCCAGGTGGTCCACCTGACCGGGGGGCGCGATGCCGACGGCGTCCGGCGGGCGTACGCGGAGGCCGGGGTCACGGCGGCGGTATTCCCGTACCTCGAGGAGATGGAACGGGCGTACGCGGCGGCCGACGCCGCGGTGTGCCGCGCGGGGGCGATGACGCTTGCCGAGCTCGCCCAGGCGCGCCTCCCGGCAGTCGTGGTGCCTCTCCCCAGTGCGGCCGGAAACCACCAAGAGGCCAACGCCCGCCGCTACGAGCGCCATGGAGGCGTCGAGGTGCTCCTCGAACGCGACCTCACCCCGGGGCGGCTCGCCGATCGGGTCATCCGTATGTTGCGGGACGCGGCCGGCAGGGAGCGTATGGCGCTGGCGCTCCGCGCCCTCGCGCGGCCCGACGCGGCGGAAAGGCTGGCCGGATTGATCGAGAGGATAGTGACGGGGAGGGGCGGCGCCTCACCCCCGTGGGGGGCGCGATGAGCGAGGCGGCGATGCGGCGGGGGCTCGAGCGTTTGTTCAATCGGCGGGTGAGCTTCGACGAGCCGCTCTCCCGCCACACGAGCATGCGCGTCGGCGGGCCGGCGGACGCGCTGGCGGAGGCGTGGGGGGAGGAGGAGCTCGTTGGGCTTCTCGCCGTCTGCCGGTCGAGCGCCTCGCCCCTTCTCGTCATCGGCGGCGGGAATAACCTCATCGTGCGCGACGGCGGATTCCGCGGGATCGCCGTGAAACTGGGCGGGCGGCTGGCGGAGGCGCGCTTCGAAGGCCTCCTGGCGCGCGCCGGCGGCGGGGCGGCCCTGGGCGGGCTCGCGGCCGAGGCGATTCGGCGCGGCCTCGCCGGCCTCGAGCGGCTCGCCGGGATACCGGGCACGGTCGGGGGGGCGGTGCGGATGAACGCCGGGGCGTTCGGCGCGGCGATCGGCGACTTGACGACGTGGGCCCGCCTCGCGGACGCGGACGGCGTGAGGCGCGTCGAGGGTCGGGATATGGGGTTCGGCTACCGCAGGTGCGAGGCGGCGGCGTCGGGAGTAGTGGTCGAGGCGGGGTTCGTCCTGGGGCCCTCCGATCCGCGCCGGCTCGCGGCCGAGGCGGAAGCGTGCGCCGCGCGCAGGGACGCCCGGCTCCCGAAGGAGCCGAACGCGGGCTGCGTATTCAGGAACCCGGGCGAGGGGCCCGCGGCCGGGGAACTCATCGACCGGGCTGGATTCAGGGGGGCGCGCGAGGGCGGCGCGGAGGTCCATCCCGCGCACGCCAACGTGATAGTGAACCGGGGGGGCGCGACGGCGGCGGATGTCCTGGCGCTGATGCGAAGGATCGCGGACAGGATCCGGGAGGAGACAGGGGTCTCGCTGGAACCGGAGGTCGTCGTTGTGGGGGAAGAGGCCGCGGCGGGCGCGTGAACCGGCGGTCGGTCGGCAGGATCGGTTTGCCGCAGCGGCGGGATCGAAGGGGGAAGGGGATGAGGTTCAGGCGGAACGTCAAGCTGACGAAGAGGCGTCGCAGGATCGTCTTCAACGTCGACGTGGCCAAGCGGCGCAAGGGGCGGAAGGGCCGACCGGCGGGGCGGGGTCCGGCGGCGCGGAGGTGGGCGGCCTTCGCCGCCGCGGCCGCAGCCGCGCTGTGCGTATTCGGGCCGGCGATCGCGCGCGGACGATTCAATTCCCCCCCGCGCTTCACCGTGCGCACGATCGAGGTGACAAACGAGGATCTGCTGACGAGGGGCGAGATAGCCGCCCTCTCCCGCGCGCGCGTCGGCGACAACCTTCTCGACGCCGATCTCCAGGCCATACGGGAGCGGCTCCGCGCGCACCCGGACATACGCGACGCGGTGGTGAGCCGGAGAATACCGGGCGGGATCCTGATACGGGTCTACGAGCGGACCCCCGTCGCCGCACTGTACGCGGGGGAGACGCGCCACGTCCTCGACGAGGAGGGCTGCGTCCTCTCCCGGAAGAAGGCGTGCGCGAGCCGCGCCCTGCCCGTGATAGCCGGGATCCCTGCGGAGGCCGTGCGCGCCGGCGGACGCCTTCGGTCCGCCGCCGCCCGGCGGGCGCTCGATGTCGTGAAGGGGTACCAGGAACTGGGCCTCGACAGGCAGATCGATCTCGTGAGCGTGGAGATGGGCGACCCGGACAATATCGTCCTTCGCACCGGGACGATCGACGAGATACGGCTCGGCGGCGACAATATCGCGGATCGCCTCAAGACGCTGTCGTTCGTGCTGGCGCAGCGGAAGCTCCGCGGGCTCGACGCCCCGGCGAGCTACATGGACCTGCGGTGGAAGGATGTCGCGGAGATGCCGGCGCAGAGGGATGCCGTCTCGATGCGCTGACCGCCCCGCGCTGGGCGGCTTGAAGGGGGGAATGATGGCGCACGGTTCTAATCTCATCATAGGATTGGACATAGGCACGACCAAGATCAGCACGGTCGTCGCGGAGATCGACAGGGAGTCCCGTTCGCTGCGGGTCATAGGCATCGGTCACGCCGCGTCGCAAGGCCTCCGCAAGGGGGTGGTGGTGGACATGGAGAAGGCGGTCGGCGCCATAACCCGCTCCGTAGAGGACGCGGAGAAGATGGCGAACGTGGAGATACACTCCGTCTTCGCCGGCATCACGGGCGGGCACGTGAAGAGCTTCAACAGCCGCGGCGTGGCGGCGGTCGGCGAGGGCGGGGAGATCGTCCAGAAGGACGTCGATCGCGCGGTCGCCGCGGCGCGCGCGGTCTCCCTCCCGGCGGACCGGGAGATATTGCACACGATCCCGCAGGAGTTCACCGTGGACGGCCAGGCGGGGATCAAGGAACCGGCGGGGATGTCGGGGGTGCGCCTGGAGGCAGAGGCGCACATAATCACCGGGACGATCACGGCGGCGCAGAATATCATCAAGGCGATCAACAAGGCGGGATTCGAGGTGGAGGATATCGTGCTCGGATCCCTGGCATCCAGCATCGCCGTCCTGAGCGAGGACGAGAAGAACTCGGGCGTGCTCCTGCTGGATATCGGCGGCGGAACTACGGATTTCGTCGCCTTCCACCGCGGCTGCATCCGCCAGTCTAGCGTGATAGCGGTTGGCGGCGACCATGTCACCAACGACCTGACGGTGGCGCTCAGGGTCCCGATCCCCCTCGCGGACGAGATCAAACAGGCGTACGGCAGCGCCATGGAGGAGCGCGTCGACCCCGAGGAGGAGATCGAGATCCCGCCGTCGGCGGGGCGCGGGGCGGCGCGCTACAGCCGGCGGGAACTCGCGCGGGTGATCGAGCTCAGGATGCACGAGATCCTCTCCCTTGTAAGGCGCCAGGTCGACCGCTCGGGGCTCCGCCGGCTCATGGCGGCGGGGGTGGTGCTCACGGGCGGCGGGGCGCTGACGGACGGGATCGTGGAACTCGCGGGCAAGGTGTTCGACCTCCCGGTCCGCATAGGCAAGCCGGCGGAGATCTCCGGGATATCCGAGGCGCTGGACAGCCCCCTCTACGCCACGGGGGCCGGCCTCGCCCTGTACGGCCAGAGGGTCAGGAGGGAGGGGAAGCCCTCGCGCTTCAAGAGGCGGGGACGCATAGCCCGCGGGGCGGAGCGTATCCGCGAGTGGCTGGGAAGCAAGTTCTGAGAAGACGGTTTCGGCGGAGGCGCAAAGAGGGGGAAGGGGTCATGGGGGAGGAAGGGGCGCGGCAGGTGAGGATACGGGTTCTCGGGGTCGGCGGGGCGGGTTCGAACGCCCTCGATCAGATGCTCAAGGAGGGCGGCGACCGGATCGACTACGTGGCGATCAACACCGACCGGCAGGCGCTGGCGATGTCGCACTCCCCTCACAAGATACAGATCGGGGAACAGATCACGCACGGGCTCGGGGCGGGGGGAAACCCCGACATCGGCCGGCAGGCGGCGATGGACTCCGTGGCCGACCTCGAGGCGCCTCTCGACGGGTGCGATCTCCTCTTCCTGGTGGTGGGACTCGGCGGGGGAACGGGGACGGGGGCCGTCCCGGTGATCGCTCAGATGGCGAGGGAGAGGAATATCCTCACGGTCTGCATCGCCACCACCCCTTTTGATTTCGAGGGGCAGAAAAGGAAGGCGCAGGCGCTGGAGGGGCTTCGGCTCGTGGACGAGCATGCGGACACGGTCATCGTGGCCCCCAACGACAAGCTCTTCCAGGTGGCGGACCTGAACGGGTCCATGAAGGAGGCGTTCGATTTCACGAACGATATCCTGGCGGAGGGGGTTCAATGCATCGTGAGGCTGATCAGCAGGACCGGCATGATCAACCTCGACTTCGCCGACGTGCGCACCATCGTCTCGCGCGGCGGGCGGGCCGCCCTCGGCTACGCCGTCGGCACGGGGCCCGGGAGCGCCGTGGAGGCCGCGCGGCGGGCGCTCGACAGCCCGCTCTTCGACCAGGACGCCCTCTCCCGCGCGCGGGGGCTGCTCATCAGCATCATGGGCGGCGACGACCTCGGCCTGCGGGAGGTGCAGGACGCCGCCGCCACGATAAGCAGGATGGGGAACAGGAACGCCCACGTGATCTTCGGCGCCCTGGTGGACCCGGCCTTTAGAGGCAGGCGCCTGGTGACGGTCCTGGCGACCACCCTTGACGGGGAGCGCGCGCGCGCGGACGAGGCGCCCGGGGAGGCGACCGTGGAACAGCCGGCCGCGGCGGTCCCGCAGCAGACGCTGATCGATCTCGACTTCAAGAGTTACGAGCATTTCGAGGACACGGAGCCGACGATCCTTGACGGGGAGAACCTCGATATACCGACGTTTCTGCGGAAGGGGGTGCGCGTCAGCGCGGCGGCGGGATGACCGCGAGGGTCTCGGACCGGAAGAAAACGTACAGGGCGGCCGCCGGCTAGTTATCCCACACTCGCCTCTAGACGGCCGGCCGCCCTGTCGTTTTGACGAACCGCCGCGCGCGCCGCCCCCCGCCGCGGACCCGCCGCCCGGCGCGCCTTATGCGGTTGAACGGCGCCGGGCGATGCGCTATAGTCTGTGGCGCACCGGGGGTTCAGCCGATGAAGCTGCTCCATTTCCTGCTGCGGGTGGCCAAGTTCTGCGCGGGGCTCCTTCTCGTCCCGGCCTGCGCCGGCGCGACGATGGCGCTCTACCACGACCTCCTCGGCCCTCTCCGCTCCCAGATCTGGTTCCTTGCCGGCTTCGCCGCGTTCGTCCTCATCTTCGCCGTTTTCCAGCAGCCGATCAAGACATATGTGTTCGGGCACGAGCTCACGCACGCCTTCTGGATTCTCCTCTTCCGCGGGGAGGTGACGGCCTTCTCCGCCTCCGCAAAGGGCGGGAGGGTCGAGGGGACGAAGGGGAACTTCCTCATCGCCCTCTCCCCGTACTTCTTCCCCGTCTACACCATCATCCTCATCGGCCTCTACTTCGCCGGGAGGCTCTTCTGGGAGCCCCAGCGCTTCACCGAGGGCTTCATCTTCATGATCGGCTTCACCTGGGCGTTCCACATCATACTGACGATCTCGGCCCTGATCAAGGGACAGGCGGAGGTGAAGAAGAACGGCTACCTCTTCTCCATCACCGTCATCTACCTGATGAATATCCTCGTGCTCGGCCTTTTGCTCACCTTCATCTGCCCGGATTTCGGAGCGGGGGACCTGCTCTCCGCCTTGCGCGGGAAGTTCGCCGAGAGCTACGCCCGTTTCGGCGCGGCTGCCGGGGTCCTCTCCGAGAGGTAGCACGGGAAGAAGCCGGGGCGCGCCGGGCGGCGGGCGCGGGACGCGGCGCCCTCCCCCCGCCCGGGGTTTATTCCCCGGTTGAACGCGGCGCGGCGAGCGGCTATACTATGCGCGTGCCACTGGCGGACCACGGGGAGGGGGGACCACGATGAAATCGGCTGGACGTGCCGCGGCGGTTCTCGCGGCGGCGTGCGCGGCTGGGTGCGCGGCGATCACGCAGCCCTACAAGGCGCCCCAGACGGGCTTCCATATCGCCTCGGTGAAGCGGGAGGACAAGCTCCTGGCTATCGACGGCCAGTCCAGGCTCGTGCAGAACCGGGGGATCAACTCGGGTGGGAGCCGGAGCGGCGGAAAGTTCACCGGCCTCGGCGGCATCGAGAAGTGGCGCTACGAGGCGAGATTCCTCCCCCCGGAGAAACAGGGGGAGGAGTACGTGGTCGTGTTCGACGTGAAAGGACCCGAGAAGACCCTGCCGCGCCCCCTGACGCTCGCCTTCGAGTATATGTACCTCAAGGGGAACGAGGTGCACTCCACAAAGAAGGTGTACGAGGATCTACCCGTCGGGCGGCACAAGTACGTCTGGAAGAACCTGGGCGCCCAGAACGCCGAGAACGGGGATATCGCGAGCTGGCGCGTATCCCTGGCCTATGACGGCGCAGAGGCCGCCTCGATGCATTCGGCGCTCTGGCGGCCATGGGGCAAGGTCGTGCTGGACGATTGATCCCGAGCGGAATTTTCCCCCATGCCCCCCAGGGACCCGATGGCCCGGACGGAACGGTGCAGCAGCCTGGGCGGGATGGTTGAGGAGAGCGCGCGTCTACATCCGGGCCGGCCCGCCTTCTTCATAGACGACTCCGTCACCCGGTACGCCCCCCTGAACCGGATGGCCAACGCCTGGGCGCACGCGCTCCGCGAAACGCTGGGCGTCAGGCCGGGCGAAGGCGTGGCGATCCTGCTCCCGAACGGCGTGCATTTCGTCGCCGCCGCCCTCGGCGCCTTCAAGGCCGGCGCGGCCGTCATTCCCCTGAACACCTTCCTCACCGCCCCGGAACTCCGGTACATAGTGGCCGACTCGGGGGCGCGCGTCCTGGTGAGCGGCGACGGCTTCGCCCCCGCGGTGAGGGCCTTTTCGGGGGATACCCCCTCCCTGCGCGCGCTCGTGACCGTCGGGCTCGAGGATCTCGGGGGCGATACCCGGCTCCATCGCGAGCTCGTCCGCGGCGCCCCCGCAGACGATCCGGGGCTGCCCGTCGGGAGGGAGGACCTCGCCGTCATCATCTACACCTCCGGGACCACCGGGCGGCCCAAGGGGGCGATGCTGACGCACGGCAACCTCCTCTCGAACGTCGCCGCCTCCGGGAGGGCCATCAGGATAGGCGCGAAAGACCGCGTGGCGTTCTTTATCCCGATGTTCCACTCCTTCACGCTCACCGCCTGCATCCTGATGCCGCTCAGCGTCGGGGCGGGCGCCATCGCCCCGGCACGCCTGAAGTCGCTCGCGCGCTTCGTGCGGGCCATGGTCTTCCATCGGGCGACGATCTTCATCGGGATCCCGCACTTCTACGACATGATGGCGCAGCGCGGCATCCCGTGGTGGGCGAGGCCGCTGCTGCGGCTGCGGATGTGCATCTCCGGCTCCGCCCCCCTCTCCGCGGCGACGCTCAAGGAGTTCGAGCGGCGCATACGCGTACCGCTCCTCGAGGGGTACGGGCTCTCCGAGACCTCGCCGGTCGTCTCGATCAATCCCCTCGACGGGGTCCGGAAGCCGGGAACGGTCGGGCTGCCGATCCCCGGCGTAGAGGTGGGGATCTTCTCGGGGGGCGGAGAGCCGCTTCCCGCCGGCGCGGCGGGGGAGGTCGCGGTGCGCGGGCCGAACGTGATGCGCGGGTACCTGAACCGCCCGCGCGAGACGAAGGAGACGATCCGGGACGGATGGCTTTTCACCGGCGACATCGGCGCCATCGACGGGGACGGCTACCTATCGATCCTCGACAGGAAGAAGGATATGATCCTCTTCCACGGCATGAATGTCTACCCGCGGGAGATAGAGGAGGTCCTGTACCGGCACCCGGGGGTGGCGGAGGCGG
>WBZO01005333.1_pt1 | contig 13159 bp, 7 predicted proteins | sample 5204261 | NCBI WGS metagenome assembly WBZO01 (sample SAMN12412400, study PRJNA552823) | activated sludge metagenome | isolation source: activated sludge from anammox sidestream of wastewater treatment plant... | place: USA: North Carolina | collected 2017-09
AGAACGTGGTGGCGCTGTTCAAGGAGAACGAGCAGTTCAAGCAGACCCGCGGCCTGATCGAGCTGGTGTCGCGCCTGCTCAAGTCGGTGTGGAACCGCCCGGCGAACGACGTGTTCCTGATCGGCCCGCAGCACTTCGACCTCTCCGTGCCCGACGTGCGCGACAAGCTCACCGAGATCTCGGGCATGCGCGACGTGATCGCCAAAGACCTGTGGGATGCCCAGCAATCGGCCCACGCCCAGGTGATCGACCTGCAGACGGGCAAGGAGGCCGCCACCCAGGTGGGCGCGCTGCTGATGACGGCCAGCCTGTCCACCGCCGTGAACGCCGTGAAGGGCCTGACGCGCGAGGAGATGGTGGAGTGCCTGGTGTCGCCGCTGCGCGAGCCTTCGGAGTTTCTGGCCGCCTTCGAAGAACTGGAGAAGGTGGCCTGGTACCTTCACCACACGCCCGAGGGCCGCTTCTACTTCGACCGCCAGGAGAACCTGACCAAGCTGCTGCAGAGCCTGGCGCACGACGCGCCGGAGAACCAGGTGGACGACCTCATCCGCCACCGCCTGCGCGACATGTTCAAGCCGCAGCGGCGCACCGTGTACGACGAGGTGTTGCCCCTGCCCCGGCTGGAAGACGTGACCGACCGCGTGCGGCGCGGCCGCGTGCTGCTGGTGGTGAGCCCCGATGCGAAGATCCCGCCCGACGAGGTGCAGAAGTTCTTCGACGGCCTGACGCAGAAGAACCACCTGTGCGTGCTGACCGGCGACAAGACCGCCATGGCCAGCGTCGAGAAGGCCGCGCGCCAGTTGTTCGCGGCGCAGAAGGCCGACGGCCGCATCCCCCAGGGCCACCCCCAGCGGCAAGACCTGGAGCGCAAGCAGCAGACCTACGAGCAGGACTTCAACGCCACGGTGCTGAGCCTGTTCGACAAGGTGCTGTTCCCCATCCATCGTGCGGGGCGCCCGCCGCAGCTGGCGTCCAAGCCGCTGGACCCCACGCGCGATGCCGGCAAGCCCTTCAACGGCGAGGAGCAGATCGAGAAGACGCTGGTCTCCAACCCGCAGAAGCTGCACCTGGACGTGGAGCGCGAGTTCGACGCCATCCGCGACAAGGCCCAAGACCTGCTGTGGCCCGAGAACCTGGACGAGACCCGCTGGTCCGACGCCGCCGACCGCTATGCCGAGGTGGCCGGCATGTACTGGCTGCCGCCGCGCGGGCTGGACACGCTGAAGACCATCGCCTGCAACCGCGGCCTGTGGGAAGACCTGGGCAACGGCTACGTCACCAAGAAGCCCAAGAAGAAGCGCACCAGCGCGCAGATCGTGGCCGAGCCCGAGCTGGGCGACGAAGGCCGCGTGCGCCTGCGCGTGAACCCGGTCAACGCCGGCCCGGCGCCGCGCATCCTGTTTGCCGAAGAGGGCGGCGTCAGCGACCAGAGCCCCGTGCTCAAGGACAACCCCTACGCCACCCAGGCGCTGCGCGTGAGCTTCCTGGTGCAGGACGTGTCGGGCCAGTACGAGACCGGCGACCCCGTCACCTGGAGCAACACGCTGCAGCTGCGCAACCGCCTGGGCGAGGCCAGCGGCAAGCGCACGGTGGAGCTGTTCGTCGCGCCCCGGGGTGACATCCGCTACACGCTGGACGGCAGCGAGCCGCGCGAAGGCACGCCCTACACCGCCGCGTTCCCGATCGGCGACGACGACGTGCTGGTGCGTGCCTTTGCCAGCGCCGAGGGGCTGGAAGCCAAGGCCGACTTCCGCTTCCCGGCGCGGGGCCGGCAAGGCCTGCAGATCGACGACGTGAAGCCCGCGCGGCTGGTGTCGCGCACCGGCCACAAGCTCGATTCGCGCGCGAAGACCTTCGAGGGGCTGAAGCAGGCGGCCGACAAGACCGTGGAGTTCGAGGGCATCGCGCTCACCGCGGGGCAGGGCAGCAAGGTGGCGCAGCTGGCGGTGGGTGAGGTGCGAGTGGATGCGCCCTACCTGCTGGCTCTGCTGGAGAAGGTGCTGGAGAAGTTTCCGCCCGACACGCCCGTGACGCTGACCTTCCGCAAGGCCCACTTCGCGTCGGGCCACGACCTGAAGGACTTTGCCGGCAAGCTGGGCATCGAGATCCGGCAGCCGGACATCGAGCAATGACCCGCAGCGCCACCCCAGCGGCGCCTGCGGCCGCACCGGCGGCAAGCGCCACCACCGTGGACTTCGGCGCGCCGGATCGCTTCGGCGCGCACGTGTTCCGCGTGGAGATCCCGGCCGCGCGCACGGAGCCGGTCACCATCGTCGAGGACTACGGCTACCGCGGGCACGAGGCGGGCATTCCGCGCGACGAGCCGCGCGTCGTGCTCACCCGCCACACCTGGTCGGCGATCGCCGACGTGGCGCGGCGCGAGTTCAACGACCGGCTGAAGGCCGCCAAGACGCCCACCGGCCGCTGGCACAGCGGCACCAACCTGGTGGACCGCCTGCTGGGCAAGGAACTGTGCGTGCTGGCCTGGGCCGCCGAGACGGCCAACGACGAGCAGCTGCCCGTGGTGGGCAGCCGCTGGGCCGCGCTGCGGCCCGAAGAGCGCTGGTGGTTGTTTGCGATGACCGTGGCCGAGGCCGGTCTGCCGGAAGACACCGAGCGCGGATGGCGCCGGGCCTTGTTTGCTGCGCTGTCGGACGGTGAGAAGCCGGCACCCGGCCGGCGGCGCCGAAGGCCGGTGGAGGACGATCTGTTCCGGCTGCCGTTGTTTCAGGAGGGTGAATGAGTTCGGGCGTGGTGCCGTTTTCGCTGAAGGATGCGCCTTCGCTCATCGAGCGGCTGTTGCCGGTGCAGAAGCTGTCGGCGGAGGCTTACAAGGAGCAGATGGCGGGCGGCGGCAAGACATTGACTTCGCTCGGCAACTACTGGAAGGGACGAAAGCCCCTTGTCTTGAACAAGGCGACGATACTCGCCTGCCTACTGCCGGCCACGCGCGATGCAATCGGCGATCTGCGCGTGTTTGAACTCTTGATGTTCATGGATTGGCAGTCGCTACGCGTCCGACTGACAAGAAAGGCTGACAAGTCGAGTCGCGATCTACTCTCGCAGCAAACTGAATCCGGCCTGCCCGCTGCATTCCGAACTTGCGTACAAGCTGCATGTCGAGCGGAGGAGTGCGATGAAGGCGACTTCTCGCACGTTTGGCAAGAAGTCAATTTGCATCTCGGCACTGCCGCCAACAGCCCCGTCGAGTTGGTTCGGCAGTTAGGAGTCATGAGATTCGGCCGCACTCCGAAATTTGCTGACGTCTTCAGCGGATCAGGGCAGATTCCATTCGCTGCTGGTCGATTGGGGTGCGATGTCACTGCGTCGGATCTCAATCCGGTTGCATGCGCATTGACTTGGGGTGCTTTCAATGTTGTGGGCGGATCGGCAGAGAGTCGATCCTTGATGGCAAAGCGTCAGGTCGATTTGGTGGCTGCCGTGCAGAAGGAGCTCGATCGGCTTGGCGTTGAAGAAGATGGGACCGGTTGGCGTGCCAAGGTCTTCTTGTACTGTGCAGAGGTGATTTGTCCGCAAAGCGGGTGGCTCGTTCCGTTGCTCACAACACGAGTTGTCAGTGTCGGTTACCGGGTAGTCGCAGAGCTGATTCCCGACCCCGTAGGAAAGCGCTATGGCGTGCAGATAAGGACAAATGCAAGCGATGCCGACCTTCTTGCTGCTGAGGAGGGAACGATCTATCGAGAGGGCAAGTTTGGCGAGGCGTACCTGCTACACAGCGTCAATGGCACGACATATAAGACCAGGATCTCAACCCTTCGAGGAGATCAAGTCGCGGCCGATGGCTCTACGGTGAATCGGCTCCGGCCTTGGGAAAGGGAAGACTTTGCACCCAGACCAGACGACATAATTCAGGAGCGGCTCTACTGCGTCCAATGGATGCGAAGGCGGGAAGGTGGCAAGCGATTTGACTTTGAGTTCAGGTCGGTAACCGAGGCTGACTTGGCACGAGAACAGGTCGTCTCAGCCTTCGTTGCGAGGAACCTTCGGAAGTGGCAGTCTGAAGGACTTGTTCCCGACATGCGTATCGAGGTGGGCGGCCCGCCGCGGTACCAAGGGCTTGACTTGGTACGTGCAAGAGGCTGGACGCATTGGCATCACACGCTCAATCCGCGCCAACTGCTGATGGCGGCTCTGATTCGGCAGTTTGATGGTTCTGCCGTGTCTTCTCTCATGCTTTTGCGTGCTCTCAATATAAATGCTCGGTTGAGCGTTTGGCACCGGTCAGACGGTGGGGGAGGGAGCGTGCAACAAGTGTTCGCAAATCAAGCGCTGAACACGCTTTATGACTACGGGACGCGCGCGTCGGAGTATTTGGCTCCCGCCTTGAAGTTGGACGACTTGAAGCTTCAGCCAATCAACACTGATGTCCAGATCGTTAATCAGCCTGCGAGTCAGTTTAGTGCAGACATCGATTTGTTTGTCACCGATCCGCCGTATGGTGATGCGGTCAAGTATGAGGAAATCCTGGACTTCTTCGTTGGCTGGTTGAGGAAGAGTCCGCCTAGCGAGTTTGGCGAGTGGCTTTGGGACAGTCGCCGATCACTTGCAATTCAAGGCGAAGGCGAAGACTTCCGCCGCGGCATGGTCGCCGCCTACAAGCGCATGGCCGAGTGCATGCCGGACAACGGCATCCAGGTCGTCATGTTCACGCACCAGTCGGGCAGCATCTGGGCCGACATGGCCAACATCGTCTGGGCCTCCGGGTTGCACGTCACCGCGGCCTGGTACGTGGTGACCGAAACCGATAGCGCGCTGCGCGAAGGCAGCTACGTCAAGGGCACGGTGCTGCTGGTGCTGCGCAAGCGCCAGGGCCAGCACAAGACCACGCGCGACGACCTGGCCTGGGAGATCCAGGAAGAGGTGGAGAAGCAGGTGGCCGACCTGACCGGCCTGAACCAACAGGCCAAGGGCCTGTACCGCGACGAGAACGTGTTTGAGGACGCCGACATACAGATGGCCGGCTATGCCGCGGCGCTGCGCGTGCTGACGCGCTACGCGGTGATCGACGGCCGCGAGATGAGCGCCGAGGCCATCCGCCCCCGGGTGAAAGGCGAAACCACCTTCGTCGATGGCCTGATCGCCTTTGCGGTGGACACGGCCAACCAGTGCCTGGTGCCCCAGGGCGTGGCCAAGGCGCATTGGGACCGCCTCTCCGGCGCCGAGCGCTTCTACCTGAAGATGCTGGACATGGAAGCGCGCGGTGCCAAGACGCTGGACAACTACCAGAACTTCGCCAAGGCCTTCAAGGTGCGCGACTTCGGGCCGCTGCTGGCCAGCCGCAAGGCCAACGAGGCGCGGCTGAAGAGCGCGGTGGAGTTCGGCCGCAGCGAGATGGGCGAAGGCTCGGAACTGCACCAATCCGCGCTGCGTGCCGCGCTGTATGCGCTGATGGAGCTGCAGAAGGGCGTGGACGGTGCCGAGGTGCTGGCGCACCTGACGCTGAACGTGCCCAACTACTACGGCGACGTGACGCAGCGCGAGCTGGTGGCCGAGCTGGCCGCCTACCTGGCCAAGCGGCTGGAGGCCCTGCGCCCCGAGGAAGCCAGCGCCGCCCGGGTGCTTCGCGAGCTGGTGAAGAACCAGCGCCTGGGCTGACGGGCCATGGAAGCAGCGCCACCATGCCGCTGACGCGCATCTTCGTCAGCAGCGTGCAGGGCGAGCTGGCGGCCGAGCGCCGCGCGCTGCGCAGCTTCATCGAAGGCGACGCGCTGCTGCGCCGCTTCTTCGAGGTATTCCTGTTCGAAGACCTGCCCGCGGTGGACCGGCGCGCCGACGACACCTACCTGGGCGAGGTGGACCGCTGCGATCTCTACGTGGGCCTGTTCGGGCGTGACTACGGGTCTGAAGACGCCGAGGGCGTGTCGCCCACCGAACGCGAGTTCGACCGCGCCACGGCGGCCGGCAAGACACGGCTGGTGTACCTAAAGTGCGTGGCCGACCGGCACCCCAAGATGGCGGCGCTGGTGCGCCGGGCCGAAAGCCAGGTGGTGCGCCGCCAGTTCGACAGCGAGCCGGCGCTGAAGGCCGCCGTGTACGCCAGCCTGGTTGACTGGCTGGAGCGCACCGGCCGGCTGCGCACCAAGCCTTTCGACGCGGCGGCCTGCCCCGAGGCCGGGCTGGACGACTTGGCCGCCGACAAGCTGGAGCTGTTCCTGGCCCGGGCGCAGACGCAGCGCGGCTACGTGCACGGCCCCGGCACGCCCATCGCGGCGGCGCTGGCCCACCTGAACCTGCTGGACCAGGGCGCCCCCAGCCATGCGGCGGTGCTGCTGTTCGGGGCCCGGCCGCAGCGCTTTCTGCCGTCGTCGGAGCTGAAGTGCATGCACTTCCACGGCTTGGAGGTGAGCAAGCCGATTCCGTCGTACCAGGTGTTCAAGGGCACGGTGTTCGAGCTGGTGGACGCGGCGCTGGACTTTGTGCTGTCCAAGGTGGCGCGGCGCGTGGGCACGCGCGCCGAAAGCACGCAGGTGCCGGTGAACTACGAGCTGCCGCGCGAGGCGGTGGCCGAAGCCATCGTCAACGCGGTGGCGCACCGCGACTACGCCAGTGGTGCCAGCGTGCAGGTGATGCTGTTTGCCGACCGGCTGGAGGTGTGGAACCCGGGCGAGCTGCCGCCGGCCCTGACGCTGGAAGGGCTGCTGCAGCCGCATGCGTCCATCCCGCGCAACCCGTTGATCGCCGAGCCGATGTTTCTGGCCGGCTATGTGGAGAAGGCTGGCAGTGGCACCCTGGACATGGCCACCCGCTGCAAGGCCGCGGGGCTGCCGCCGCCGGAGTTCCGCCAGACGGGCGGGCAGTTCGTGCTGGTGCTGCGCCGCCCGGCGGATGCCGTCACCCCGGAAGTCACCCCGGAAGTCACCCCGGAAGTCACCCCGGAAGTCGGGCGGCTGCTGGCGGTGCTCTCCGGCGAAATGTCCAGGCAGGACCTGCAGGCCGCGCTGGGCCTGAAGGACGCCGAGCACTTCCGCAAAGCCTATCTGCAGCCGGCACTGACTGCCGGGTTGATCGAGATGACCGTGCCCGACAAGCCGCAAAGCCGCAGCCAGAAGTACCGTAAGGCTGGTGCCCGATGAGCGGGATCCGGCGTTTCTCGTCGCGCCGCCAGCGGCTGGACCATGCCTTCCTCAACCAGAAGCTCGCCGGCGCGCGCTCGTACCGGCGCATCGCCGGCTACTTCCGCAGTTCCATCTTCGAGCTGGTGGGTGAAGAGATCGCCGGCATTCCCAAGGTGCAGGTCATCTGCAACAGCGAGCTCGATGCGGCCGATGTGCTGATCTCCAAGCACGCCCGCGAAACGGCGCTGAAGGAGCGCTGGAACGAGGCGCCGGCCGAGGTGGAAGCCCTGATGCACCGCGAGCGCTACCGCACGCTGCACCAGCTGCTGACCAGCGGGCGGGTCGAAATTCGGGTGGTGCCCAAGAACAGCGTGTTCGTACACGGCAAGGCGGGCGTGATCGAAGCGGCCGACGGCAGCAAGACCAGCTTTCTGGGCTCGACCAACGAGACGCGCAGCGCCTTCGCCCACAACTACGAAATCCTGTGGGAGGACCCGTCGCCCGAAGGCGTGGCCTGGGTCGAAGAAGAGTTCGACGCGCTGTGGGCCGATGCCTTTCCGTTGCCCGACGCCATCGTCGAGGAAGTGGAACGCATTGCCAAACGCGTGGAGATCCGCTTCGCGGATGTGAAGCCGCAGAGCGTGCCTGGCGCAGCACTGGCCGAAAGCCCCATCTACCGCGGCGGCGAACAACTGCAGCCCTGGCAGCGGTCCTTCGTGACGCTGTTCCTGCAGCACCGCGAGACCTACGGCCGCGCGCGCCTGCTGCTGGCCGACGAGGTGGGCGTGGGCAAGACCTTATCGCTGGCGGCCAGTGCCATGGTGTCGGCGCTGCTGGGTGACGGGCCGGTGTTGATCCTGTGCCCCTCCACATTGACGATGCAGTGGCAGGTGGAGCTGGCCGACAAGCTGGGCATTCCGAGCGCGGTGTGGTCGTCCACCAAGAAGCTGTGGATCGACCCGCAGGGCCGCGAGGTGCGCACGCGGGGCGCGGAAGACGTGGCGCGTTGCCCGGCGCAGATTGCCATCGTCTCTACCGGACTGGTGTTCCACGACTCCGACGAGTGCCAGCACCTGCTGGCACGCCGCTACGGCACGGTGGTGCTGGACGAAGCGCACAAGGCCCGCCGGCGCGCCACGCCCAACGGGCAGATGGGCGAGCCGAACAACCTGCTCGACTTCATGATGAAGATCGGCTCGCGCACCAAGAACCTGCTGCTGGGCACGGCCACGCCCATCCAGACCGAGGTGTACGAGCTGTGGGACCTGCTGGCCGTGCTGGGCGTCAACGCCGAGTTCGTGCTGGGGCGCACGCCTTTCAGCCGCTGGACCGACTGGCGCCGCGCGCTGCCGGTGGTCAAGGGCGATGAGGTGCCGACCGAGGACAAGGAGGCCTGGGAGTGGCTGCGCAACCCGCTGCCCCCGGGCGACGAGGATGCGCTGTTCGCGACCCTGCGGCTGCAGATCGGCCTGCCGGAGCAGAGCTTCTTCACCGACCGTGGTTTCGGTTCGCTGGGCTTCCTGGAACAGCAGGCGATTGCCGCGGCCACGGTGCCCGGTTTCCTGCGCGAGCACAACCCGGTGGTGCGACACACGGTGCTTCGGCGGCGGGTGACGCTGGAAGATGCCGGCCTGCTGCAGCGTGTGGGCGTGGACATCCACCCGGACCCGGACGCGCCGGCCGGGCACTATGGCGGCGTGTCGTTCCAGCGTCACGGGCTGGTGGCCAACCTGCCGTTCGACCTGGCCTACCAGGCCGCGGAGGCCTTCACGGTGCTGCTGAAGCAGCGCACCAAGGCGGCAGGCTTCATGCGGACGTTGCTGCTGCAGCGCATCTGCTCCAGCTTCGCGTCCGGGCGGTCGACCGCAGAGAAGATGCTGCAGCGCGAGCTGCTCGACGAGGAAGACGAAGCGCAGCAAGTGGCCGAGGTGCTGGACGCCTTGACGGCAGACGAAGCCGGCCAATTGCAGGCCATCGTGCAGGAACTGTCGCGCCCCGAAGCCCGGGACCCGAAGACGGCCGCGGTGAAGTACTTCCTGACGCAGCACCGCACCGACGGCCGCACCTGGCTGGAGCATGGCTGCATCGTCTTTAGCCAGTACTACGACACGGTGCGCACCTTGGCCGCCGAGCTGGCGGCTGCGCTGCCGGGCACTCCGGTGGCGATCTACGCGGGCGCGGGCCGTAGTGGCATCTACCGCGGGGCGGACTTCGCGACCGTGGAGCGCGAGGAGATCAAGGCCGAGGTGAAGCAGCACCGCATCAAGCTGCTCATCGCCACCGATGCGGCGTGTGAGGGCTTGAACCTGCAGACGCTGGGAACCCTGATCAACGTCGACCTGCCCTGGAACCCGTCGCGCCTGGAGCAGCGCCTGGGCCGAATCAAGCGCTTCGGTCAGGTGCGGCAGGGCGTGGACATGCTCAACCTCGTCTACCACGGCACGCAGGACGAGCAGGTGTACGCCGCCATCTCGCGGCGCATGAAGGACCGCTACGACATCTTTGGCAGCCTGCCCGACACGATCGAGGACGATTGGATCAGCAACGTCGAGCAGCTGGAACAGCGCATGGACGAGTACCTGCACCTGCGCGACCGGGCACGCAATGCGTTCGAGATCCGGTATCAGGAGACCATCGATCCGGACCGAGACCGGTGGGAGCTGTGCGCCGAGGTGCTGTCGCGGCGAGACATCGTGGACAAGCTGTCGCAGTCGTGGTGACGTGACCACTGGCTGCCCAACAAGGCTGCACCGAAGGTTGCGCGAGCCCGGTGGCTGGCAATGGCACGCATGCCGATTCAGGGCTTGAACTGGAACGTCGAAGCCGCGTGCTTGGACAGCAGGTCGAAGATCGACAGCGTCTTCACGCCAAGCACGGCCGCGGCATTGGGCAGCGGCACCCGGCGCTTCGCGTTAGCGTCCGTCCTCTCCTGGGTGACGACGGTGCACTTGTGCACCTTTGCGACCGCGACGATGAAGGGGTCGGCGTTCTTGCTGGCGGCGAACTCGCTGATGGCTGCCGGCGTGTAGTGCCCGCCAGTCGAAGCCCACTGCATGAGCGTGCCGTAGTGGCGCATTACGACGGCATCGGCGGCGTCCGGCAGAAAGAAGCCCGCGGGCTGCTGCTCGGCCCATGTCATTGCCGGGTCGCCTTTCCGGCCGGCGACCAGCTCCGACCGAACTTTGTCAGCGCTGAACACCAGGCCTGCCGCGTGGGCCGACTCCAGCCAATGCCAGAACCCGCCGCAGAACTCGAAGCGGTAGTGCAGGTTCTTCGCCTGCACGAAGACGTTGGCGTCGATGAGGTAGCTGTCAGCCACGGTCAGCCAGCCTCTTGCCGAGTTCCATCACCGTCTCGGGCCGGACGGCCAGCAGGCCTGCCGCCTCCCGCAGCAGCGTTTCGCCCGAAAGCGCACTTCGCACCAGCGCCAAGGTGAGGCGCTTGCTGTTGCGGGCCGGGATGGTCCGGTACGCGCTGCCGCCACCCCCTTCGCGGGCTGGCTGATGCGTTGCCGACGCGACGGCCTCGTAGGCGGCCGCGTCGATGAGGTCGAAGTCCAGGGCGCGACGGGCGATCACGAGCCTGGACACGCGGAACAGCCGCGCGATCCGGCCGAGATCGGCCTGCACCCGCCATTGCGCGAGGAACTCGTGCTTGGGCACCAGCACTTCGGCCGCCACCTGGTTGCACACGCGCTCGACGCCCTTGGCCGCCCGCGTGGCCAGATCGGAAACGCCACTCTCGCCCAGCCACACGTGGGCCAGCTCGTGTACCAGCGTGAAGACACTGGCCACGACGGCGTCGCGACCGTTGATGAAGACCACCGGCGCCAGCGAATCGACGATGGCGAAGCCGCGCTTCATCACACCTGATTCGCAATGATCCTAAGCCTGCCTGATCGCCCGCTCGGGCGCTGCACTGCAGCGGCTCACGTCCACGACGAGCCGGCAGACCAGGTCGGCCAGATCGAAGCGCCGGTTGAAGCGGTAGGCGAAGGCGCCGAGGTAGCGCTCGGCGTACTTGCGATAGCCGAAGGACTTGTAGGCGCCCGAGATCATCGTCTTGGCGTTGCCCAGAACGGTATTGATCCACTTGAACTGGGGCAGATCACGTGGCTTGCGCTTGCCGGCGACCTCGACGCTGTGCGTACAGCCGGCCTCGGCCACGGCAGCAAAGCACGCCAGGCCGTCGCTGAGGACCCAGCTCCGGGGCTGCAGGCTCTTCTGGGCCCAGGCCGCGATGGCTTGGTTCGTGAAGCCCGGCACCGGCGAGAGCTTGGCGAACCTGGGGTTGCCCGCGGTGTCGAGCGACACCGCGGCCACGAAGGGCACCTTGTTCTCCGAGCCGCGCCCGGGGGTGCCGCCAGCACGCTCGCCGCCGAGGTAGGCGTCATCGACTTGCACCACACCGTCCAGGCGATGCTGGCGCTCCTGGGCGACCATCGCCGTCATGATCTTGTGGTGCAGCAGCCAGGCGGTGGGGTAGCTCACACCGATGTGGCGCTTGAGCTCCAGGGCCGACATCCCGGTCTTGGCCTGGCTGATGAAGTAGATCGCCAGGAACCAGGTCGACAGCGGCAGCTTGGTGCTGCCGAACAGGGTTCCGGCCGTCAGCGAGGTCTGGCGACGGCAGGCCTGGCATTGGAACAGCGGACGGCCCAGACTGAGCAGCACGCAATGGGCGCTGCCGCCACAGCGCGGACAGACGAAGCCCTCGGGCCAGCGCGCGCGCATCACGGCCTCGCAGCATTTGGCCTCGGTGCCAAAGGACTGCAGGAACTCGGGCAAGGACATGCCGTGCTGGAACTGGATCGGGTTGTAGGCCACGGTGAGGCTCCTCTGGGGCTGGGAGATGCCGTCAGCGTAGGGCGCGGGTGGCTCAGATCGTGAGCCAGGCTTAGGATCGTTTCGAATCAGGTCATCACAAGCACGCCTGCGGCCTCGGCGCGGTCGGCCACGGCGGTGAAGTACTCGTCCGTAGAGCGGGCCGCTGCCCGCACCTGGGGCGTGAGGCCCAGTACCTCGGTCATGTCGCGCGCGATGGCGTCGGGCTTGCGCGAGGCAGCGTCGTTGAATCGGCCGACGAACGGCAAGGGCATGGCCCCCAGTTCGGTCAGCCGGTCGCGGTACCACAGCTGCTTTCGCGAGACGTCGTCCCAGACCTCGAGAAAGTCGCGGCTCAGCGGCGCGGGGTCGAGCGTCTGGCGCAGGTCCGGGATCTGCGGGCGCTGGATGGTGGGTGGCGCAGGCAGGAAGAGCAGCCCGAAGGGCACCCCAGTGAGCTTCGCAAGCTTCTCGGCCTGCGGTGGCGTCAGCTCGCCACGAACGACCCGCTCGCGGTCTCCCTCGCGCTTCACCATGGCGCGCGCCAGCGACTCCAGGCTTTCGCCAGCCTGGTCTGCCGCCCAGCGCAGCACGTCCGGGGAAAGGGAGAGGGCCTCCATGAACGGCAGTCTATCGAACGGGCCCGGTGTCGACGCATCGGGCGGGATTGCAGGCCGCCACGCTGGTCGCGTGCCGGCAAGCTGCGACGGACGATCGTGCCCGGCCCGCTACTTCACGCGCCGCAGCGTCGGCCGATCGGATGTCGGCGCCCGCGCTGCCGCTGCCTGCCGTACTGCCTCTATCAGCGCGCGGTCAGTCGCACGTTTGGCGAGGCTCCGCGCCAGCCGCCGCATCGCCACCGCCCCAGGCGCACCGATCAACGTGGCCGCGACCACGGCAAGAGGCACCACACCGCCGACCACCACAAACGCCGCGATCCCGCCCACCACGGCCAGCACCGCGATCACCACCTCGCACCGCCGCCACAGCCGCGGCGGGTCGCTGCGCAGGTAGTTCACCGACTCCCCAGTCTGCAGGTTGTGCAGCGCCACCAGCTCGCGGCCCATCAGCAGCGCCAGCACACGGTGGCCGCGCCGTGCGGGCATCAGCGAGGTGTGGACAACGAACTTGAACTCCGGGCCCTGGTCGGCAGTGATCCATAGCTCGCGGCGTTCGCGGGCGGGATACTGCTCGCACCAGCGCCGCGGCACGTTGATGAAGCGCTGGACCTCGGCCACCTGGCCGCAGACCCATCGGAAG
>WBZO01005334.1_pt1 | contig 13158 bp, 9 predicted proteins | sample 5204261 | NCBI WGS metagenome assembly WBZO01 (sample SAMN12412400, study PRJNA552823) | activated sludge metagenome | isolation source: activated sludge from anammox sidestream of wastewater treatment plant... | place: USA: North Carolina | collected 2017-09
ACGTCACCGCCAATCGCGTGGGTGCCACCAACGGTCATTTCGAGGCGGTGGCCAGCTACGACGCCGGCGGCCTGACGCTCGAAGGTGCCTACCGCAACATCCAGACAACCTGGGATGGCCGCGTGGGCTCGTCGGGCAGCGAAGGCAGCGAGAACGGCTACCGGATGTCCGCGGTCTTCCACGGTCGTGAGTGGCTCGACATGCGGGCGCACTACGACGCGGCGAAGCGCACGGTGGGCGGCATCGAGCCCGGCTCGGTGGCGGCCCTCCAGGGCGTGATGGCCGACCATGCGGAACGCGAGCGCACGAACATCGGGCTCAACGTCGACATCATTCCGGCCGACCTCTGGGGCTTCACCTTCGGCTACTCGCGCCGGCACGACGACTACCCGAACCGTCCGTTCAAGGTGGCTGGCGACGCCTCCACCGAGAGCGGCCTGCTCGAGGCCAGCTACGACCTCTACTCGGTCGACTTCAACTTCACGCCCGGTGCCCGCGGCGAGGTGGCGCTGTTCTACACCTACGAGAACATCGCGGAAACCAACCAGTGGGTCACCCTCACGAGCGGGGCGTTGAACAACCGGCTCACCTACGCACCGTACGACAAGGGGCACACCTTCGGCACCAACACGGTGATCAACCTGGTGCCCGACAAGTGGGCGCTCACGTTCTTCGCCCAGCACCAGAAGGTGGACGGGTTCCTCGACATCACGGCGCGCGAAGCCGGCTCGTTCTACACCCCGGGGCGCACCACGCTGATTCCGCTGGGACAGGGTGGCGCGGCCGACATCAACGACTATGACGACATGCGCCAGACGACGGCGGTGGTCGACCTGCGCTACACCTTCGCGAAGGCGTGGCGGTTCAGCATGGGCTACGCGTACGACAAGTTCACGACTGCCGACGCGTTCTCCGATGGCACCACGATCTTCCCGCAGGCGGTGCTGTTCTTCCTGAAGCAGAACGACGGGAACTACTCCACCAGCATGGCGTACACCCGCCTGACGTACCACTTCTGACCCGCGGCGCCCGCGCGGCGCCATCGGGAGCCGACGAAGGACCGGTTCCGCCTACGCCCCAGGCTACGGCGAGACCGGTCCTTTCTCGTTTCTGACGAGCCCGCGCCTCACGCCCCCGGCGCGGCATCACGTGCGCTTTTCGCGACCGGAACGGTTCGCGTCGGAACGGTGGGCTGCGCGATGCCGGGCCGGGGGCGTGGGACCGATTCGCCGGTCAGGGCAGGCGCGGCTGGCCGGGCTGGCAGGACTGAGGCGGGGCGTCGTGCTGGAGGCCGTCCGTGGAGCGCGGCGAGCGCCAGCGAAGATGGAAACGACCCGCAGGCAATCCGTACGCGCGTCGGAACGGCATTCCGTTCCGACGCGCAAGCCCAGAGACAACGGCCGAGGAGCCGTTTCCCGCCGCGCGGATCGGACGGGCGGAAGCACGATGCCCCGCCGTCGGCTGCCGGCCTGGCGGAGTGATGCAGCGTCGGGCGCGGGATGAGGGCACACGGCAGCGACGCCCGGCAGGAGCGGGGCATCTGGGCCGGCCTGGCGGCGGCGCTACGGATGAAGGCGGGCGGCGCGGATGGCGACGAACAGGCGTTCCGGCGTGAGCGGGCTGTGGAACGGCGCGGGCTCGCCCGGGCCGAAGGCGGCCACGGCCTCGCGCAGCGCCTCGCGCACCGCGATGGCCAGCATGAGCGGCGGCTCACCCACCGCCTTGCTGCCCATCACCACGTCGGCCTGCGCCGCACGCGGCAGGAAGCCCACGTGGAAGACCGGCGGCACCTCGGTCCACGACGGGATCTTGTAGGTGGCGGCACCATCGGTCCGCAGCCGCCCGTCCGCGTCCCACACCAGTTCCTCGAGCGTGAGCCAGCCCAGACCCTGGACGAAGCCCCCTTCCACCTGCCCGCGATCGATCACCGGCGAGATGGAGGCACCCACGTCCTGGAGCAGGTCCACGCGGAGCAGCCGATGCTCGCCCGTGAAGCCGTCCAGTTCCACCTCGGCCACCGCGGCCCCGTAGGTGAAGTAGTGGAACGGTGTGCCGCGTCCGGTCTTCCGATCGAATGCCAGTCCAGGTGTGCGGTAGAAGCCGTCGCCAAAGAGCGGCACCCGCTGCCGGTAGGCCTGCTCGCAGACATCAGCCACGGCACACGCGCGTCCATCAGGTGCAGACGCAACGCCCGCCACGAGCCGCACGTCATGCGCGTCGCATCCGAGCAGTTGCGCGGCCGCACCGAGCAGCCGGGTGCGCAGCCGTCCGCAGGCATCGAGCACTGCCGCGCCGTTCAGGTCGGTGCCAGACGAGGCGGCCGTAGCGGACGCATTGGGAACCAGGTCGGTGCGCGCCGGCATCACGCGGACCGACGCGAGCGCCACGCCCAGCGCGTCAGCCGCAACCTGCTGCAGTTTGGTCTGCAGCCCCTGCCCCATCTCGGTGCCGCCGTGGTTCACCTGCACGCTGCCGTCGCGATACACCAGCACGAAGGCCCCGGCCTGGTTGAAGAAGCTCGCGGTGAACGAGATGCCGAACTTCACCGGCGTGATCGCCAGGCCGCGCTTCACGTGGGGCGACGCCGCATTGAAGGCGGTGCAGGCTGCCATACGCTCATCGAACTGGCTCTCGACGCGGAGCTGTGTCCACAGCAACGGCATGCGCTGCGCCTCGCCCACCACCTGGCCGTAGTGCGTGTGGTCGCCCTCGCGATAGAAGTTGCGCGCGCGAATCGCGTCGCCGGCCACGCCGAGCCGGCGCGCGGCCTGCGACAGGATCTCCTCGATGACCAGCACCGCCTGGGGACCGCCAAACCCGCGCAGTGCGGTCTGCGACGTGCGGTTCGTGCGGCACACGCGCCCGGTCACCTCGAGGGCGGGGATACGGTACGCGTTGTCCGCATGAAAGAGCGACCGCCACATCACGGCTTCGGAAAGGTCCAGGCTCCAGCCGCCGTCCGACCAGAGTGCGATGCGCGCCGCCAGGATCTGCCCATCGCGGTCGAACCCGGCGTCGTACCGCGCCAGGTACGGGTGCCGCTTCCCGGTCAGCGTCATGTCCAGGTGTCGCGGCAGGCGGACGCGGACGGGTCGGCGCGTCTTCCACGCGCCAAGCGCAGCCACCGCTGCGAACGGCGTCGCCTGCGACTCCTTGCCGCCGAACGCGCCGCCCATACGCAGGCACTCCACGACCACTTCGTGCTGCGCCACCCCGAGCACGCGCGCCACGCCTGCCTGCGTTTCCGCCGGGTGCTGCGTGGACGACTGCACGCCAACACCACCAGACGGGTCGATCCACGCAATGGCCGCCTGTGTCTCGAGGTAGAAGTGCTCCTGCCCGCCAATCTCCAGCTCGCCACTGACCCGCACGGCCGCCGCGTGCAGTGCTGCCTCGAGATCGACGGCATCCGCGGACGCGATGCGCAGCGTGTTGGTCAGGAAGCTGCCGGCGTCGATGGCGGCTCGTATGTCGAGGATCGCGGGCAACGGGTCGCAGTCCACGCGCACGGCGGCCGCTCCACGCCGTGCGGCCGGCAGCGTGCCAGCCAGCACCCAGGCCACCGCCTGTCCGTGGAACTGCACCTTTGTCGGGAAGAGCGGCTCGTCATGCTGCGCGGGCCCCAGGGTCGACGCCCCAGGCACATCCGCCGCCGTGAGCAGGTGCACAACGCCAGGGACATCGAGCGCGGCACTGATGTCGACAGCACGCACATGCGCATGCGCGTGCGGCACGGTGACCGGCCAGGCGTGCAGCAGGTTCGGGAAGCGCGCCGCCAGATCGTCGGTGTAACGCGCCCCACCGCTCACGTGCGCCGCTGCCGACTCGTGCGGCACCTCGCGACCGACCCACGTGCGCGGCACGCTCATCGCGCATGCTCCCAGGCGAACTTCGCCACGAGCGACTGCGCCACACCGAGCCGATAGTCGCGCGAGCCGCGGTGGTCTGAGATTGGCGCCAGTGCCGACGCGAGCACCGCCTGCACGCGTGCCACCACGTCAGGTCCCCAGGGCACGCCGGCTGCCGCCTGCTCCGCAGCCACCACGCGTACCGGCGTCGGCCCCACGCCGCCGAAGCAGCACCGCGCCGCTGACACGCGTCCGCCCGCATCGCACGTCACCGCCAAGGCCGCGGTCACGGTGCTGATGTCGTTCACGCGCCGCTTCGCCACCTTGTAGAAACCCACCCGTTCCGGCAGCGGCAGCGGAATCTCCACCTCGACGATCAGCTCGTGATGTGCCAGCACGGTCTTCCGATAGCCGCTGAACAGCTCCGCCACCGGCACGGCCCGGGATCCCGACGGTCCGGCCACGTGCACCACCGCGTCGAGCGCCATCAGCAGCGGGGCCGCGTCGCCGATAGGCGAGGCCGTCGCGAGGTTGCCGCCGAGGGTGGCACGGTTGCGGATGAGCGGCGAGGCGAACAGCGCAGTCCACGCGCGCCACACTTCGGGTGCATCGGTCCACTGCTCGACGATCTCGGTCAGCGGCAGCGCCGCACCAATCCGCACGCGCGAACCCTCGCGCGAGAAGCGCCGCAGTTCGTCGATCGCCTCGAGGCTCACCAGGAGTTCGGGTCGCCGCCCCCGCAGGTTGAACTCCACGCCGACGTCTGTTCCGCCCGACACCAGCACCGCCGCGGGATGCTCCGCCAGTAGCGCCACACAGGCGTCGACCGACTCTGGCCGGGCGAATCCGCGGCTTCGTGTGGGAATGATGGCAGGAGCCGGATGCTGCAGCCGATCGCTCAGTGGCCCGGCCGCCGGTCCGGTGAGCGATGCCGCCGCATCCGCAATCGGACGGTAGCCTGTGCATCGGCACAGGTTGCCTGCCAGCGCCTCGGTGGAGCAGGCGCCGATCCGCCCCGGCCGGCACTGCTCCATCGTCAGGCTCACGGCAAACCCCGGGGTGCAGTAGCCGCACTGCGAGCCGCCGGCGGCCGCCAGCGCGCGGAGCGCCTCGTCCTGTCCGGAGGCGGCAATGCCCTCGATGGTGATCACCTCGTGCCCCGCCGCCATCGGCAGCGGCATGAGGCAGCTGTTGACGACGCGGTAGGTGCTGGCGTCCCCATGAGGGCGCACGAGCGCCACCGCGCAAGCGCCGCACTCCCCCTCGGCGCATCCTTCCTTGGCACCGGTGAGGCCCGACTGCCGGATGAAGTCCAGCAGCGTCAGGTCCGGATCGACCTCGTCCAGGGTGATCAGCGTGCCGTTGAGGGTTAACGTGAACATGGGCTCACGAGGCAGACACCGCGGAGGCGGCGAGCGGAGAGAGCCGGAGGTCGAAAGTGGGCGCCGGTTCCCAGTGGTAGCGCCCCATGGTGCGCGTGCTGTCGCCAGTCTGCACCCAGCTGTACCGGCATTAATATACTTGACTAACCATGATGGATCTGTCAGGATTCACTCATGGCAAGCGCACAGGAACCCAAGACCCTCCGCGAAGCGATCATCTTCTTCTCGGACTACGAGAACTGCCGCCGCGCGGTCGAAGAAATCCGTTGGCCCGATGGCGTCGTGAAGTGCCCGACCTGCGGATCGGATCGCGTCACCTACCTTGCGCGCCAGCGTCGGTACAAGTGCTACGAGAACCATCCGCGCAAGCAGTTCTCCCTCAAGGTTGGGACCGTGTTCGAGGATTCCCCCATTGGCCTTGAGAAGTGGTTGCCCGCGCTGTGGCTGCTCACCAACTGCAAGAACGGCATCAGCAGCTACGAACTCGGGCGGGCGCTCGGCGTCACTCAAAAGACCGCCTGGTTCATGCTCCATCGACTGCGCTTCGCGCTGCACGGCGGCGAAGGCACCGACCGCAAGTTCTCCGGCCACGTCGAAGCCGATGAAACCTTCATCGGTGGCAAGGCGCGCAACATGCACAAGCGGAAGCGCGACCGGCTCGGTATCTCGCAGAGCCGGTCGATGATCGGCAAGGTGGCCGTGATGGGCCTGCTTGAGCGTCACGGGCAGAAGGGGTCGCAGGTCCGCACTCACGTCATCAAGACCCGTCGCAAGCACCAGCTCGAAGCGTCCGTGATGGAGCATGTGGAAGTCGGCTCCAACCTCTACACCGACTCGCTGCGCTCCTACGACAAGATGGGGCAGCGCGGCTACGTGCATGGTGTCATCGACCACGCCGAGAAGTATGTGGACGGTGCGGTGCATACCAATGGTCTGGAGAACTTCTGGTCGCTGCTCAAGCGGTCCCTCAAGGGCACCTACGTATCGGTTGAACCGTTCCACCTGTTCCGCTATCTGGACGAGCAGGCGTATCGCTTCAACAACCGTCTTTACTCTGACGCCGAGCGCTTCATCGACGCGCTTCAGGGTGTGCTCAACAAGCGCCTGACCTACAAGGCGCTGACCGGCTCGGAGGTTCCGGAAACGTGCTGAAAAAAGCTTCCCCCAAGAACGACGCGGACGACGGAAGGGACGTGCCTGCCGATGACCCGGTCGGCACTATGTCGAGATTCACTCAAGGATTGCGGCGCGTTCTGAACGCACCGAAGCATCCACAGCCGCGCTCACATCGGTCCGCTGAACCATCAGAGCCGCCTCGCGATCTTCCTGCATCTGCTCGACGCCGAGGGCGTTGATCCGTGTGAAGAAGCGCAGCAACGGTTCACCATATAGGTGTTGCAGCAAGTGTGACTTGAGACGGCCGTTGAGTAGATGCGCAAACGACAACCGCATCTCGCGCTTTGGCTCTATGACTGTCTCGCTGAGAAACTTGCCCCATTCCCAAGCTAACAAATCAGGTGCATGGAAGGCCGACCCGGCCTTCTTTTCAACAACGGCATGACTGTTCCACTGATACATGTCACGCGCATCAGCTGATCTCGGAGCGTATGACAGCATGTGTGACAACTCGTCATAGCCGTCGTCGCCAGCCTCTATCACGTACGCGATGCCACCCCTAAGGTTGTTCTCCTTGGCCCATGTGCCCATCCCCGCTAGTGCCATGTGACCGGCGACCGAGTAGGCGTGGCTGAAGCCCTTGATCCATTTGGGGCTGAAGTTCTCCACGTCCTGAATCCAAATGGAGGCGACCGTCCCAGCAACGACATGGTCGCGAACCAACTTCACGCCAGCAGCAACAAGCCTATCGTGCTCTTTCCTGTCATCGCGCAGAGGCTTGAACTGCTTTTGCCGAGCAACCAGGTCGGCCCACGAAAAAGGTTCGTCGCCAAAGGTTGAGCGCCATGCCTTCTGAAATGGCCGAACACGCAGGCTCTCGAATACGTAGCCAGCTACCGTCAGCAGCCCAGAGTCCTTTGCGCTCGCGTCAACGTAACATCTGAGCACGGCTATGAGGTCGCCATCGTACACATCACAGAAGTCTTCCAGAGGATCATCGAACACTGTCTAGTTGTCGTTTTCCCACACTTGAGACAGAAGCCTCTAGGCTTCAGCGGCAACAAGCTAGCCTAGTCTGCGACCCAGACCTAGGTTAGTCAAGTATGTTGTTACCGCTGTACCCGGACGCAAGTTCCTCGACGAGCAGCGTGGCCACCTTCATCACGAGGTGACTGCCAAGGCACCGGTGCTCGCTGAGACCGAAGGGCGCATACTCGTCGGCCGCATAGGACCGGCCGATGAATCGCCATGGGTCGAACCGCTCCGGGTCGTCGAACACGTGCGGGTCCTGGTGCACCTCGCGCAGCGGAATCTTGACGAAGGCATCCTTCGGGATGCGGAACCCGTCGAACACCAGTTCCTCGAGCGCCACCCGGTGCAGTGCCGTGGCCTGGTCCAGCCGCAGCGTCTCCATCACCACGGCTTCGGCGAGGGTCGGCGCCGATGCCGTGGACCGGTGCGAGGCAGACCGCAGCTCGGCCAGCACCGCCGGCTCGTCGGTGAGGTACTTCGTGACCCAGCGCAGGAGACCACCCATGTCGTAGCGCCCCTGCTGCAACGCGTAGGCAAGGTTCCCGAGCACCGTGTCGTCCACATCCTCAGGACGTTCCTTCAGCAGCCGCGGCAGGACACCGTCGTGTTCCGCCCACCCGGCATCAGCTCTCTGCGCCTCGGCCGTTTCCCGCATGAGCGCACGCACGCCGTCGAAGCCCGCCTGCTGGTGCGGCAGGAGCCGGTTGCCCGGCATCTCCGCCGGTCCCATCTCGAGCAGCCTGGCGTGCAGCGCCTGCGCGGTCGGATGCGTGGGACCGACGCCGCACACCCACCCGATCATCGCGCGCGTCGTAATCAGCTCGCAGGTGGCCGCCAGCGGCGTGACACCGGCGCGTGTCTGCACGCGGGCAGCAGCGAGATCCGCCAGTGCCTCCCGGACGATGGCGCGGAGTTGGGGTTCGAGGATGGTGGCCAGTTCGGGGCGCATGCCCGCGAGCAGGATGCGGCGGTACCACGTGTGCGTCTGCCCCATCATGCAGCGGATCACGCCGTGCTCCACCATCGGCCGCAGTTCCACGGACGCACCCATCAGGTACTGTGCGTGCTGTGCGAGGAGCCGAGAGGCACGGGCAAATCCAACCACACAGACCGAAATGCGCTCGCCCCAGAGCGTCGTGTGGACCGGGCCGTACTTCCGGAACCGTCGCAGGTAGTACCGGTGGTCGCCCCTGCCTGCGAGCACCTCGCGCCCGGGCACGCCAGGCGGCAATGGCGGACGCAGTCCCACCCAGCTCTCCACGATCTGCCAGGCGATGGATCGAAGGGCGGCCCCCCTGCTCATGCCCACGCATGATAGCGCGCGCATCGTCTCGTCGTGGCTACACGCCGCCGCTCTCGGGCATCCCTGCGCGAGCCTGCGCGGGCTCGCACCGGCGTCGCCACCAGCCGGACACCGTGGTCTATACTCGATGCCCAGCCCTCGCTTCACCTACTCGACATGACCTCACCCCGGTGGTCGGTGGCCATCCTCTCGGCGCGGGAAGATCTCGAGACACTGCGTTCGACGGTTGATGCCGCGCTTCTCGCCGCCTCCGGTCGCTACACCGTCATCGACATTCTCGTGAACGGGAACGCCCTCGTCGCGCGTGCGCTGGCCGCCGCGTGCGCGGACATGCGGGTGCCGGACAGCGTGTCCGTGCGGGTCTGGGACATCGCGTTGAGAGACAAGGCGAATGCCTGGAATACGTACCTGCACCGCGTGTGGGACGGGGGCACGTGCGCGTTCTTCGTGGATGGGTACGCGCACGTCCGACCCGATGCGTTCGAGCGTCTGTTCGCGCGGCTCGAGGCATCGGCTCACGCCGTGGCTGCGGCCGCGGTGCCGTCGGTGGGGCGCTCCGCCTCGCTGGTGCGTGCATGGATGCTCGCCGGCTCGCAGATTCACGGCAGCCTGTACGCCGTGAGAGGCGAGGCGCTCGACCGGATGCGGCGCGTGGGTTTCCGGCTGCCACTGGGCTTCTACCGCTCCGACGCCCTGCTCGGCACGCTCTTCAACTTCAACACCGATCCCGGGCTGCACACGTGGGACGACCGCGGCGTGTCCGTGGTGGACGACGCGACCTGGTCGGCGAGGGTCGCATCACCTTGGCGGCTGGGCGATCTGCGCGACTACGTGGCACGCAGGCTCAGGCAGGCGTTGGGGCGCCTGGAAGAAGCGGCGATCAAGGAGTACGTCTACGACCGGCGGCTACCCGTGGCGGAGATCCCCTGGAAACCCCTGGCGCTGCTCGATGCGTGGAGACGGGTCAGCCCGGTGTCCGCGCGCCGCGTGCTGCTGGGCCATCCGCTCGCTGTGCTCCGCCTTGCGCAGACACGGCGACGAAGCGACTGGCCGTTGAGCGAGGCGCCGCCGCGGCAGGTGTTTCCCGCGTGATTCGCGACGCTCTCCGGGAAGCGCTCTATCACGCGTGGCGGCTTCGGGGTCGCGTGACGCCTCCGCTCCCGGCAACAGGCACCGAGCGGCTCACGGTGCTCATCCCGGCGTATCACGCGAGGCGTTCACGCAACATCGCCCCGCTCGTGCGCGCCTGCCTCCAGTGCCGCTTCGTCGAGCGGGTGGTGGTGTCCAACCACAACCCCGACACGTCGGTCGCGGCCATTGTCCCGGTGCGCGACCCGCGGGTGACCCTGATCGAGCATGGGGTCCGTCGGGGTTGCGGTTACATCTGGCACGTTGCCAGCGAGCAACCCGGCGCGTGCTTCCTGGTGATCGACGATGACCAACTGCTCTACCCCGCGCAGATTGCTGCACTCTTCCGTGCACTGGTGGCGGACCCATCGGTGCCGCACGGACTGTGCGGCGGCAGCGTGACCGGCGAGTACCTCGAGCGATGCGAACGCGAGGTGGACGTGCTCTACAACGCGTACGCCGTGACCCGCGCGCACCTGGACGCCTTCCATCGCCTGTCGCGCGAACTGGTCGCCAGCGGAGCGGCCCACCCGGATGAGATCGAGCACCGGTGCGACGATGTGGTGATCAGCCGGAGCGGGGGCGGACGAGCGCGGATTCACGACGTCGGGTTCATCCTGCGGTGCCGGACCGGCGGGATGGAAGGTGTGGCAATCTTCCGCGAGCCCGGGTTCGACGACGTGCGCGTGCGTGTGGACCGCGCGCTGGCGGAGATCCAGGCGCGTGCGGCGGCGGGCAACCCGGGATCGTAGGGCCTTCAGGTGGGCAATCCGCGCCGTGTACCTCGTCGAGAGCCGCTGCGCAGATCCGGCTGCCGGCGGGGCATCGTGCTTCCAGCGCGTCCGATGCCGCGCGGCGGGAAACGGCTCCTCGCCCGCTGTCTGTGGGATTGCGCGCCGGGACGGAATGCCGTCCCTCCGCGCGTACGGCTTGTCTGCGGGCCGTTTCCGCTTTCCGCTGGCGCTCGCCGCGCTCTACGGCCGGTGTCCAGCACGACGCCCCGCCTCATTCCGGTCCTGTCCCGACACTGCGCCCCGCTCGTGCCCGGCGGTGCATCGCGCAGCCCACCATTCCGACGCGAACCGTCTTCGCCACGAAAAGTGCACCGGAGGCGCCGAAGTCCCAGCGGGTCTCGGACCCGCGTCTGCTGCCGACACCCCGCCGGAGGTGTGCTTTTCCGGTTCGCTGTCGGGGTGGGCGGAGTGATGCAGCGCTGGGCGCGTTCCGGACGACCTGGTGATGCGTGCGCGGCGCCGAGGCACGAGTCCCGCTGGGCATTCCTCCACGGCGCGTAGATGAAGGTGAACGCCGGGGCGTGTCAGAGGGCCGTTCGGCCCGGCGCGATCCGCACACGCAGGAAGTTGGTCCGGCGGCCAGGTGGGAGAGCCTGCCAGCGCCGGATCAGTTCGACGAGCGAGCGCTCACTCTCCCGCCGGACGGCGGCGAGCTTCGCGCGGCGGCTTGGACGCTTGCTCAAGGGCCTTCTCCAGAATGGGCAGCACGGCAAGGTCGCTCGGTCGTCGGGCGGCGCGCTTGCTGCGAATGATGTCCTCCAATGCGGCGACGGCCAGCGACTGCCCCCCCACCTGGATGACGCTTGCCCTGTCCCGCAGGCCCGCGAACGACCGCACGCCGTGGATGGTGGCCATGAAGTCGAGTTGCAGTCCGTCACGGTCGCGCACCACGCGAAACAGGTCGGACACGGGATAGTACGGCCGCATCACCGTTGCGTCGAGCGCGTCGGCCAGGGTCCGGAGCTTGGCCATGTTGCGCGGCGTCTTCCTGAACAGGAAATCGAAATCCACGGTGGTGACCGGCGCACCCTGCAGGGCCGCCGCTGCATTGCCAATCAGCACCACGTCCAGGCGAACGGCGTTCAGCTCGCGCGCGACCTCGGCCAGGAACGGGGCGGCATCCATGCTTGGCCCAGTATAGCGGGGCCACGGTCATCGCTCGGCAGCCGCGGCCGCTATACTCGCCAGCATGCTGACGCGACGACAGATGCTGCGGACCGGCGGGCTGGCCGGCGCCGCGTTCGCCGGCTGGCCCGGAGCGACCGAGGCACAGGACACCCCCGGGGGCCGGCTGCCGCCGTCGATTGCCGCGCTCTCCTCGATGAGCGGCCAGGCGCGCCCCATCACCAACAACGAACGGCTCGCCCGCATCGAGAAAGCGCGGCGGCTCATGGGTGACGCGAAGCTGGACGCCATCCTGCTCGCGGGCGGCACGTCGCTCACCTACTTCACCGGACTCCGCTTCGGCACGAGCGAACGGCTGATGGCCCTGGTGCTCCCCGCCTCCGGCGCGCCGTTCGTTGTCTGCCCCGCCTTCGAGGTGGACCGGCTGAACGAGCAACTGCGTCGCTCGCCCCTCGGCCGCGTCGACATCCGCGCCTGGCAGGAGACCGACAGCCCTTACCAGCTCGTGGGACGCACGCTGCACGAACGGGGCCTGTCCACCGGCCGGCTCGGCGTCGAGGAAACCGTGCGCTTCGTGTTCGCCGACGGCATCGCCAGGGCGAACCCCGCGCTCACCATCGCGAGCGCGACACCGGTGACCGCCGGCTGCCGCATGATCAAGGACACGCACGAACTGGAGCTGCTGCGCCTGGCCTGCCGCGCCACGCTCGCCTGCTATCGCGCCCTGCACGGTGCGCTCGAGCCGGGCATGACCGAGGCCACGGCCCGCTCACTCGTGGCCGCTGGCTACGCGCGCCTTGGCTTCCGCGGCTTCGTGAGCGTGCAGTTCGACACCTACACCGCCCTCCCGCACGGCTCCGAGGAGCCGCAGGCGCTCCGTCCGAACTCCATCGTGATGCTGGACGATGGCTGTGTGGCTGAAGGGTATCAGTCGGACCTCACCCGCACCTTCGTGATGGGCAAGGCCACCGACAAGATGAAACAGGTCTTCGACATTGTCGTCCGCGCGCAGCGCGCGGCCCTGGCGGCGGCCAGGCCTGGGGTGAGCCTCGCGTCGGTGGATGCGGCTGCGCGCAAGGTGGTCGTCGACGCCGGCTATGGGCCGGGGTTCACCTACTTCACCCACCGCCTGGGGCACGGGCTCGGCATGGACATGCATGAGTGGCCGTACCTGGTCGAGCACAACATGTACGGCTGGGATTCACCGACACTGCAGCCCGGAATGGTGTTCAGCAACGAACCGGGCATCTACATTCCCGGCGAGTTCGGCGTGCGGCTCGAGGACGACATGGTGATCACCGAGACCGGCGCCGAGCTGATGACGCCGCCGTCGCAGGACATCGAGCGGCCGTTCGATCACTGAGGGACCTGACGGGAATCCGGCGACGCCGCCACGGCGGTGCATGCGGGCCGTGCCGGCCTCGCGGTGA
>WBZO01005335.1_pt1 | contig 13158 bp, 13 predicted proteins | sample 5204261 | NCBI WGS metagenome assembly WBZO01 (sample SAMN12412400, study PRJNA552823) | activated sludge metagenome | isolation source: activated sludge from anammox sidestream of wastewater treatment plant... | place: USA: North Carolina | collected 2017-09
CAGATGCTGCGCGAACTCGAGCGCGCGATGCCCGAAGGTGCCATGGTGTCGACCGACATCGGCAACATCTGCTCGGTGTCGAACAGCTACCTGCGCTTCGCCCAGCCGCGGTCGATGTTCGCCGCGATGAGCTTTGGTAACTGCGGCTACGCGTTCCCGACGATCATCGGCGCCAAGGTCGCGGCGCCCGATCGGCCGGCCATCGCCTACGTCGGTGACGGCGCTTGGGGCATGAGCTTCTGCGAGCTGCAGACCTGCGTGCGCGAGGCGATCCCGGTGACCGCGATCGTGTTCAACAACGGACAGTGGGGCGCGGAGAAGAAGAACCACGTCGACTTCTACGCCAATCGCTTCGTCGGCGTGAACCTCGACAAGCAGCCGTCGTGGGCGGCGGTGGCGAAGGCGATGGGGGCGGAGGGCCTGCGCGTCGAGAAGCTCTCCGACGTCGGTCCCGCGCTGCGCGCGGCAGCGGCCGCGCAGAAGGACGGCAAGACGACGGTGCTGGAGATGATGGTCACGCGCGAGCTCGGTGACCCGTTCCGGCGCGATGCGCTCGCGTTGCCGACGCGGCACCTCGCCAAGTACAAGTCGACCGCGGCGAAGTAACGACTGCGACACGCCACGGCGCGCGCCGAGTGGAACGCGCGCCGTGGGGCGGTGCGCGGTAGGGCGCCGCATTCCGGGCGCCGTCGACAGCGGACGCGGAGTGGTCTAGGCTTCGCCGTCACCGTCACCTCCGCCCTGGACCCGGCCGTCGCCCGGGATCGCCGACTGCCATGCGTACCGAGCCGCACGTCCTGGATCATCCGCTCATCCAGCACAAGCTCACCCTCCTGCGCAAGAAGGAGACCAGCACGGCGAGCTTTCGCCGCCTGCTCACCGAGATCGGCGCGCTCATGGCCTACGACGTGCTGCGCGACGCGCCGCTGCACGACGTCGCCATCGACACGCCGCTCGAGACGATGGTGGGCCGGCTCATCGACGGCAAGAAGGTCGTGTTCGTGCCGATCCTGCGCGCGGGCCTGGGACTCCTCGACGGCTTCCTCGGGGTCGTTCCGGCAGCGCGGGTAGGACATATCGGCGTCTACCGCGACCCGGCGACGCTGCGCGCGGTCGAGTATTACTTCAAGATGCCCGGCGAGATGCCGGAGCGCGACGCCGTGGTGCTCGACCCGATGCTGGCCACCGGCCATTCGGCCGTCGCCGCCATCGCGCGGTTGAAGCAGACGCACCCACGCTCGATCCGTTTCGTATGCATCGTCGCCGCGCCGGAAGGACTGCGTGCCCTGCAGGAAGCGCATCCCGACGTGCCGATCCACACCGCAGCGATCGATCGCCAGCTGAACGACCACGGCTACATCCTGCCGGGGTTGGGCGACGCCGGCGATCGCATCTTCGGGACGAAGTGACGCTCGCCCTCGCATCGCGCGATCCCGTCGCCACGCCGCCCCACTCACCGCGCCGATCGATGGCCGACCTCCTCGTCACCAACGCCACGCTTGCCGACGGCCGCACGGGGATCGACGTGCTCGTCGCCGCGGGTCGCATCGTCGACGTCGCGCCGCGCATCGACGCGACCGCGGCACGCACGGTCGACGCCGCCGGCCTCTTGCTTGCACCCCCGTTCGTCGACGCGCACTTCCACCTCGACGCCGCGCTGTCCTACGGCATCCCGCGCGTGAACCGCAGCGGCACCCTGCTCGAAGGGATCGCGCTGTGGGGTGAGTTGAAGCCCAAACTCACGCAGGAGGCGCTCGTCGAGCGGGCCCTGGCCTATTGCGATTGGGCGGTGGGCAAGGGGCTTCTCGCCATTCGCGCCCACGTCGATGTCTGCGATCCGCGGCTACTCGCCGTCGAGGCGTTGCTGCACGTGAAAGAGCGCGTGGCGCCGTATCTCGACGTGCAGCTCGTCGCGTTTCCGCAGGACGGCGTCTTGCGCAGCGCCGGCGCGCTCGCACTGGTCGAGCGTGCACTCGCGATGGGGGTCGACGTCGTCGGCGGCATTCCGCACTTCGAGCGCACGCTCGCGGCGGTCGCCGAGAGCGTGCGCCTGCTCTGCGAGCTTGCCGCGCGCCACGGCCGGCTCGTCGACCTGCATTGCGACGAGTCCGACGATCCGCAGTCGCGACACGTCGAGACGCTGGCCGCGCAGAGCGTGCGCCTCGGCCTGCAAGGGCGCGTCACCGGATCGCATCTGACTTCGATGCATTCGATGGACAACTATTACGTCTCGAAGCTGATCCCGCTCCTGGTCGAAGGCGGCGTCGCGGCGATCGCCAATCCGCTGATCAACATCACGCTGCAGGGGCGCCACGACACGTATCCCAAGCGCCGCGGCATGACGCGCGTGCCCGAGCTCATGGCCGCCGGCGTGACGGTCGCCTTCGGCCACGATTGCGTGCTCGACCCGTGGTATCCGCTCGGCAGCGCCGACATGCTCGAGGTGGCCGCCATGGGCCTGCACGTGGCGCAGATGACCGGAGTCGACCCGATGCGCGCGTGCTTCGACGCCGTCACCGTCAACGCGGCGAAGATCCTGCACCTCGACGGCTACGGCATCGCCCCGGGCCATCGCGCCGACTTCGTCCTGCTCCAGGCCCGCGACCCGATCGAGGCGATCCGCCTGCGCGCGACGCGGCTGCGCGTGTTTCGTGCCGGCCGCGAGATCGCACGCACGCCCCCGGCAACGGCAACGCTCGACCTCCCGGGGCGCCCACCCGAGGTCGACTGGCTCTTGGCGCCTGCCGGCAGGGCGGAGTAAGCCTCGTGCTACTCGCGAAGCACCATGTCGTGGGGGGCTCGGTCGTTGCGGTGCTGGTCGCGCTCGCCGGGGGTGCCTACATCGCCGACCGCCTCGCGCTTGCCCCGGTGACCGCAGCGCCGGCGGCGGACGCGGCGCAGCCCCCCGTGTCCGCACGCGCCCGCAAGGACGCCGCCGGATACGCGGTGAGCGCCTCGTTCACGGTGGCCGCACCGCGGGAGCTCGTCTGGGCGGTGCTCGTGGACTTCGATCACATGGCGGAAATCCTGTCGAGCGTCGACGCGAGTCGCATCGTCAATCGTGACGGCAACGATTTCGACGTCGAGCAGCGCAGCCACGCCAACGCCGGGCCGCTGCATCTTGCGACCGACAGCCTGCGCCACGTGACACTGGTCCCCGAGGCAGAGATTCGCTCACGGCTCTTGCGCAGCGGCAACCTGAAGGCGTCGGATTTCACGACGCGACTGGTGAGCGAGGGCAAGCTCGTCCGCGTCGACGTGCAGGGAACGTTCGTTCCGAAGCTCCTCGCCGGAACGGTGCTTGGCACCGACAACGTGGCGGTGCAGGTTGCACGGCAGTACACGGAACTGCGCGACGAGATCCTGCGCCGGCAGTCCGGGACCCCACGCCCCGCATGCCTCGCGACGAAGGACTGTCCTTGACGGCACGGGCGGTCGCCGCGCCTCGTCGTGTTCCCGGGGTCGCGGTGCTCGTGGGGCTCGCCGTCCTGCTCGTGGCGGTGACGGTCCTCGCCATCGGTCATGGCGCTTTTCGCATTCCGCCGTTCGACGTCCTTCGGGTTCTCGTGAGCAACGTCGGGGTCGACGTGGGCGACATCGACGCGCGCCAGGTCGCCGTGCTCAATTCGATTCGACTGCCGCGCGTGCTTCTGGCGATCGTGTCCGGCGCGGGACTTGCGGTGGCCGGCGCGCTGATGCAGGGTCTTTTCCGCAATCCGCTCGCCGATCCCACGCTCATCGGCGTGTCGTCGGGCGGCGCGCTTGCCGCCGCCTTCGTCATCGTGCTCGGCGCGACGTGGCTGCCGGGCGTGTCGAAGCTCCTCGGGGCCTGGACCTTGCCGCTCGCCGCCTTCACCGGTGCGCTCGCCGTGACGCTGCTCGTGTATCGCATCGGTGCCGCCGGTGGCTTCCTGTCGCTGCCGTCGGTGCTGCTCGCGGGCATCGCGCTCAACGCGCTCGCGATGGCCGGCGTGGGTCTGCTGTCGTACCTTGCGAGCGACGAGCAACTGCGCAACCTCACCTTCTGGAGTTTCGGCTCGCTCGGTGGGGCCACGTGGCCGATGTTAAGGGCGGTGGCGCCGCTCGCACTCATCGCCATCGTCGCCGGAAGCCTGCTCGCACGGCCGCTCAATGCGCTCGCGCTGGGCGAGACGCAGGCCACACACATCGGCGTCGACGTGGTGGCGGTCAAGCGGGCCGCGATCGTGCTGACCGCGCTCGCGGTCGGATCGCTCGTGGCTGCAACCGGTGTCATAGGCTTCATCGGGCTCGTCGCGCCGCACGCGATGCGCCTTGCCTGCGGCCCGGACCACCGTGTCGTCCTGCCCGGCGCGGCGCTGCTGGGTGCGGTTCTGCTCGTGCTCGCCGACGTGCTCGCGCGCACGATCGTGGCGCCAGCGGAGTTGCCGATCGGAATCCTGACGGCCACCCTCGGCGGCCCTTTCTTTCTCGTGCTGCTGTTGCGCCGGCGCGGCCAGATCGGACTTTGAAGCGTGCTCGAGGCGATCGACGTCACCGTCCGCATCGGCACGCGCAAGCTCCTCGATCGCGTGTCACTGTCGGTGCACACGGGCGAGACGGCCGTCATCGTCGGCGAGAACGGTGCGGGCAAGTCGACGCTGCTCAAGCTCTTCGCGGGGGATCGCCTGCCGGCACGGGCGCGCACCGAGGGGCGCGTACGCATCGCGGGGCGCGAGCTTGCCGCATGGTCGCTCGCTGCGCGCGCGCGCCTGCGCGCGGTGCTGCCGCAGCGGCCCGAACTCGCGTTCGCCTTCACCGCGCGCGAGGTCGCCGCTTTCGGCCGCTATCCGGTGTCGACCGGCTGGCACGATCGGCGCGATCGCGACATCGTCGATGCGGCGCTGGCACTCGCCGACGCGACGCATCTTGCCGAACGCGAGGTCACCACGCTGTCGGGGGGCGAGCAGGCGCGCGTCCACCTGGCGGCAGCTTTCGCCCAGCTCTGGGAGGCGGATTATCCGCATCCGCGCTTCCTGCTCCTCGACGAGCCGACCGCCGCGCTCGATCTCGCGCACCAGCACGCGCTGCTCGTCACCGCGCGCGCCTTCGCCGCCCAGCGCAACGTCGGCATCTTCGCGATCCTGCACGATCTCAATCTCGCGGCGACTTACGCCGATCGCGTCGTCGTATTGCACCAGGGTCGGGTGCTCGCGCAAGGCGCGCCCGGCGCTGTCCTGCAGCCCGCGACGATCGCCGCGGGTTTCGGCGTTGCGGCGCAGGTGCTGCGCCACCCGATCACCGGGGGAATCCTCATCGCCACGGCGGCCGCCACCGACGCTGTCGGTGTAGGACACGGAGGCGTCTCGTCCTGCCGGACGCTGTAGGATCCGTCCGACAGGGCTTTCCGCCACGCGCCGATGCGGGCCCCCTGGTGCTTTGCCTAAGATGAATGCGTTCGAGACCGTTCCCACCCGACCAAGCGACACGAAGCCGGCAGCGACGACCTCACCGCGAGGCTGCAGCGAGCCTGCGTGTCCGGATGCGAGCGGTCGCACGTCGACGCGACGACCATGGAAGCTGCGATCTCCCGCGCCGCCATCGAGGCGCGCTATCACCCCACGACCGTGATCCGGATCCTCATCGCCGATGACCACGCGATCGTTCGTGCGGGTCTGCGCCAGTTCATCGCCGACCAGGCGGACATGGAAGTCGCGGGCGAAGCCGCTACGGGGAGCCAGTGCATCGAACTCGTGCGCACCGGTGATTACGACGTCGTGCTGCTCGACATCTCGATGCCCGACAAGAACGGCATCGACACGCTGAAGACGCTCAAGCAGATGCGCCCGACCTTGCCGGTGCTGATGCTCTCCGGGTACGCCGAGGATCAGTACGCGGTCAACCTGTTGCGGGCCGGAGCCGCGGGCTATCTCGGCAAGGAGGCGGCGTCGACGCAGCTCGTCGGAGCCATCCGCACGGTCGTGCTGGGTCGCAAGTTCGTGAGCCCGGGGCTCGCACAGATCCTCGCCGCCGGCGTCGCGGGCGATGCCGACAAGCCGCTCCACGGCGAGCTGTCGCAACGCGAGTTCCAGATCTTCTGCAAGATCGCCGCCGGCGCGGCGGTGTCACGCATCGCCGACGAGCTCCACCTGTCGGTCAAGACCGTCAGCACGTACCGGACCCGCGTCCTCGAGAAGATGGGGATGAAGTCGAATGCGGACCTCACCTACTACGCCATCAAGAACGGGCTCATCGATTGAACGCGCTCCGACCGCAGCGCATGGCGGCATCTCAACCCGAGTCGGCATCGCCCGGCGGCGCCGCGTGGTGCGCGGGCCGCAACCGCGTTTGCCGCTCGTCACCGTCGGGCGCGTGATTGCGGCGCCCGCACCGCACATGAACCTGACCCGTTTCGTGACGACGAAGGAAAGCGTAACGATGCAGCACAGCGTGTCGTCGGATTGCTCCGGCCTGCGCGTCGTGATCGTCGAGGATTCCGCGCGCATCCGCGCGCGGCTTGCCGAGACGCTCGATGAGATCCCCAATCTCACGATCGTCGGCCAGGTCGAGAACGAGGCGGCCGCGATCGCCATGCTGCGCGAGACAGGCTGGGACGCCGTCGTGCTCGACCTCCAGTTGAAGCAGGGCACGGGGCTCGGCGTGCTGAAGGCACTGGCGCAAGGTGTCCGGCCGCCGAATGCGACGGTCATCGTCTTCACCAATTTTGCGTTTCCACAGTATCGCGAGAGGAGTCTCGCACTCGGTGCGGACTACTTCTTCGACAAGGCGCGGGAGTTCCACCGGGTACGCGAGATCCTGAGCTCCCTTGCCGCCGGAGGCTCGGCGGCGACGCATTGATTATCGACCCCCAACGTAACGGTTCCGATCATGACCCTAGTCGACGAAATCAAGCTCCTGCTCGAAGCGCCCACGATGAACGCACTCGACATCCGCACGCTCGTGCGCAGCGACCACGACGAGATTCTCATCCTGGCCCGCGACATGTACGAATCGGAGAGTGGTGACGAGCGGCGCGCGTTGCTACGCCAGTTGCGGCCGGCGATGGCGTTGCACGCACGGGCGCAGGAGCGCGACGTCTACGACCCGCTGCTCGCGCGAGGCGACGATGGCCTGCGTTCGCTCGCCTACGAAGGCTACGTCAAGCACGGCGTGGTCGACGATCTCCTAGAAAAACTCGTCAAGAGCCGCAAGACCGAGACCGACGAGTGGAAGGCGCACGCGAAGGTCCTCTTCGACATCCTCGAGCGCCACATCGAGGAGGAGCGCACGCATCTGCTGCCCGCCATCGAGGAGATTTTCGACGACGACGAGCGCAACGCGATGGGTCGCCGCTTCAACGCGACGAAGGCGCGCCTGTCGATGAAGCTCAAGGCGGCGTGATTCCCGCCGGCGCGTCGGCCGGGGCGGGTGCAGGATGCCCGGTTTGCGGCGCCGGAAGTGGCACGTTGACTTCGATGAGGGTCCCGCGCTCGGGACGACGGGAGATCGCGAACTCGCCGTGAAGCGCGCGGACGCGCTGGCGCATGCCGGCGATCCCGTGTGAGAGCAGGTTGGCCTGCGCGTCGTCGGGGATTCCGATCCCATCATCCTCGATCAACAGCGTGATGTCGGTTGCCGTCACGCCGAGATCGACACGAACCGTCTTCGCCTGCGCGTACTTCACGATGTTGGTGAGGGCTTCCTGCAGGATCCGGTACAAGGCGATGGCGATCTCGGACGGAATCCCGCTGTCGTCGGCGGGCGTGTCGATCGTGCAGACGAGGCCGGCGCGATCGCAGACCTCGCGGACCTGCCAATCGAGAGCGGCCGACAGGCCGAGGTTGTCGAGCATCGTCGGGCGCAGGTCCTCGATGATTCGCCGCTTGATCTGCACGCCGTCGTCGAGCGCTTGCAGCGCGCGCTCGAGCTTGGCGGTGATCTGCGGGTCCTTGCGCTTGCGCAGGTAATCCTCCACCCACGCCACATCCATCTTCGCGCTGACGAGGATGCCGCCCAGCTCATCGTGGATGTCGCGGGCGAGCTTCGACTTCTCGTCCTCGCGCACCCGTTGCAGGTAGCTCGACAGTTCCGAGAGTTCAGCGGTGCGCTGTTCGACCTCGCTTTCGAGCCGGCGTTTGTCCTCGACCATCGTGCGGCGCCGCGCTTCACGCTGCTGCGCGTCGCGCCGGGCGAGGACCCAGACGACCAAGAGGAGCGCGATGGTGAAGCCGGTCATGATCTGCATGCCGAGGCGTGCGAAGGCGACGTCGTCGGACCAGCGATGCATCGCGGCGGTGAGTTGCGCCTGCTGCGCCGCCGTCATGGCATCGACCTCGAGGCGGATGTCGTCCATCGCGCGCCGTCCGATGCCGGTGTCGAGCAGCGCCTGCGCCGCGGTATCGCCACTGCGCCGGTACAGCGCGAGCGCCGTTTCGAGCTCGGCGAGCTTCTGGCCGACGAGGCTGTTGAGTCGACCCAGGGCGTGCCGCTCCTCCGGCGTGCCGTAGGTCACGAGCATCTCGCGCAGGCGGTTGAAGGTGCTGCCGATCTTCGGCAGCGCGTTCTCATACGGCGCGAGATACTCCTTCTTGCCGGTGAGCAGGTAGCCACGCTGTCCGGTCTCGGCGTCGACGACCAGCGCCAGCGCCTCGTGCAGCGACGCCTGCAGCTCGAGTGCGGTGGCCATCTGTCGATTGGCGACCTCGAGTCGACGATACCCGAGTTCGGCGTAGAGCGCGATGGCGAGCGACGCGACCATCCCGAGCGCGAGCGGGGCGACGAGCTTCAGTGGGAGAACGAGCTTCACGGGGTGCCAGCACGCCCGCGGTGGTGGCAATACCGCGGTGCAACGTGGCAGTCTATACCGATCGTGTTCGGCTGTCGTAACGGGCCCGTGGCCTTAGAATGCCGCAATGCCCTCGCTCCGGTCGTCCTTCGCGCCTGCCGCACCCCTCGTCGCCGCGCTGGTGCTTGCCGGATGCGCGAGCGCACCCGGCAAGGACCCCCAGAAGCTCCTCGAGGCCGACGCGCAGTACCTCAACCGCCAGTGCAAGCTCCTGGGCACCGTCAATGGCCGCAGCCTCTTCGGCGGACTCTCCGAGGACGCGAAGATCCAGGGCGCGGTCAAGGACGCGCGCGAGAAGGCAGCCGCGATGGGCGCGACGCACATCCTGATGTTGAAGGCGGGAATCTCCGGCGTCGCCGGCCTGGGCGAGGCAAGCGCACGCGCGTATCGCTGCCCCGCTGCGTCCTGAGGCGGCGCGAATCCGCCGCTGCTTCGCCAGACGCAGGCGTCAGGCCCTGCCGTCCTCGAACATGCACACGCCGGCGCGCTCGCGATGCGTACGCGGACTTACGCCCGGATGGCGCGTCCTGCGACGAGTCCCAGCGCCAGCGCGAGGAGCGCGGCCACCGCGTTGTGCAGTGTCGTCGAAACGAGCGGTTGGGTGCCGTGCACGGTCGCCGCGCCGATGAGCACCTGGGCGGCGACGAGCAATGCGAGCGATGCGGCGAGTCCGCGGTGCACGCCGCGCAAGCGCCACGCCACGAGCCCCACCACGACGACGAAGGCGAGCGCCACGATTCGGTGTGTCACGTGGAGTCCCCGTCCCACGCCAGCCCCGACGGGATCCAACGCCTGGAAGGGGTCGAAGGCTGCCGCCGCCCACTGCACGTCGCTTGCACACAGCGGCGCCCCGCAGGCGTCGATCGCGTGGCGGGCACCGATCATCGTGCCGGTCCACGCGGCAAGCGCGAGCAGCACAAGTGCCACGAGTGCCACGAAGCGGCCGCCCCGGAGCGCGCCGCCGGCGTTGCGTTGCCCGGCACGCGCATCCCACGTTGTCGCGCCGCGCGGCGGACCCGCCTTGCGCCCAGCCGGAAGCGCTGCCGCAATCCACGCGAGCGCCGCGGTCAGCACGAGCCCGCCCAGGAGGTTGCCGAGCGTGACGAGCGGCAGATCGTGCGGCGTGTAGCGACCGAGCCAGGCCAAGAACGCGGTGACGATCACGGCCACGGCGGCCACCCCACGTCCCGCGGCCGGCAGCGCCGACCACCCGAGTACCGCGACGAAGAGGACGAGAACGCCGACGAGCGTGGCACTCGCCCGATGCAGCGCCCGCGCGTCACGCACGCCGGGCAGCTCGGTCGCCGCCGTCGCGCGCTGCGTCGGGCTCGTCGTATCGTTGCCGACCCCGGCCTTGGCGCTGGATCCGGCGGGCATCGCTACGCGGGGCGCGGTCGCGATCGCGCGGTAGCACGCGGGCCAATCCGCGCAGCCCACGCCGTTCTGCGCGTGGCGGATGAAGGCGCTCGACGCCGTGATGCACACCGTCGCGAGGGCGGCAACGAGCGCGAGGAGACGGATCATCGCGCGGCGCGAGTGCGGATGATGCTGTCGAGCACCACCCACACGAAGAACATGCCGCCGGCGATGGCGAGGAGCCCCCCCAACCCCATCAGTCCCATGCCGAGGACTTCCTGCGTGCTGCGCAGCGTCTGCTCGGCGCCGGCCACCTTGCGTTGCACGCCGTAACCGCCCGACCACAGCAAGCCCAGGATGTGCAGCAATTGGCCGCCGCCGTACAACCACGGCTGCCAATCGGCGAGGCGGCCCTCGACCGCGCGAAAGCCCAGCCTCGGCAGCAGCGCATAGGCGAGCCCCATGAGCGCCAGCGTCACGCCGACGATCGAGCCGTGGTAGTGCGCGGGAATGCGCACGTCGGAGCCCTTGATGAGGAAGCCGATCAAGCCACCGGCGGAGAACAGCAGCAGTGACGCGATGAGCGAGGCGCGCAGCGGACGTGTGGTCGCCGTGGTCGTCCGCTGGCGCATCAGCGCCACCGCGAGCGCCAGCACCATCGGCAGGATCGCGAGGCCACCGCCGAAGCGCATGAGCCAGGTCATCATGCGCCGATGCTCGACCGAAACCACGGTCCAGTTGAGATAGATGAGCGGCGCGACGAACACCGAGACGAGCCCGATCGCATAGATGAGCGCGACGACGCGGGAGGACAGCGGCAGCGGCGAGTTCGCGAGGCTGGCAAGCCACGCCCAGGCGACCAGCATGAGCAGCGTCCAGGTGAACTGCACGACGTGCCCCGGTCCCCAGAACAGGAGTTCGTAATACGTGAGCGCGTCGAGTTCGCGCGGCACTTCGACGAGCGACCACACGAGCGCCATCAGCGCGAGCGCGCTCGACACCGCAGCGGCCTTGAGGCCGAAGCGCAGCGCGTCGGTGCCGTCGAGCGTGAGGCTCATGCGCGCCGGGGCGACGAACGAGCGCAGCGTGAGAAGCGTGAATCCGCCTCCGAGCACGATGAGCCCGGCAAGAAACGTCGGGTTGTCGAGGACCGGTACGTAGTTCGACATCACCGGCGTCGCCGCCCCGGTGAACGGGGCCGCCGCCATGAGCGCGGTTCCTGCCCCGGTGACGCCCAGCGCGAGCCAGCCCAATCCCACGAGGCGGGGCGAGGTATCGAGCGTCCACAGCATGCCCGCCATCGACACGAACCACACGAGGACCGACAGGTCGACGTGGACGACGAGGGCCACGCGGAAGAAGTCGCCCGCAGGGACGAATCCGGCGAAGAACGGCGTGCGGGCGAGCACGAGCAGGATCGAGAACACGACGGCGCCAACGAGTGCCGCGACGCCGAGCAGCAGCCAGCCGGTGGCGATGGCGCGCTGGCCCGCGGTGGGGACGGGGATGTCGAAGTGGGCTGCGCGCAGCGCCTGCGCCGCACGCTCGAACGTGCGCGCGGAACCGGCGGGTGGCGCGCTGCTCACCGGAGACCCTGGAGCGCCGATGTCTCGCGTCGGGTCGATCGTTGGCGCCGGCGTCGACTCATCGGATCACCACGCCGCCCTGATCGGGGATGAAATCGATGAGGACCACCTGTCCCGGCGTGAGCTTGATCCGCCGTTCCGCCTCGTGCGTGAAGCCCTTGACGCGGACGCTGTCGTTCACCTGCACGCGCAGGAGGTGCTCGCCGGCCGGGATCGGTTGACGGCGGTAGCCGCTCGCGGCGCCGTCGCGGCGCAGCCCCGCCGGGGCGAAGGTCTCGTCCAGCATGAGCTTGCCGTCGAGGTCGACCCGCACGTGCACCGGCGAGCGCTCGCGTGGACAGTCCATCTGCGCGCGCAGTTGGGGCGACATCTTGGCGAGCTCTTCGGGGCTGCGCGGACGGCAGTCGGTGGTGAGCTGCCCCGGCGCGCGGAACGACAGCCGCAGCAGCGCCTGGTCCGGCGGCAGGTGCTGGTACGGCGGCGAGGTCGAGAAGTAGCCGACGAACGCGGCAAACAGGACGTAGAGGATCGCCTGTCCACCGTAGCGCAGCGTCAAATTAGCCATGGGTCGCATCTCCAAGCGTGGGGCGGATCGTGCCGCCGGCTGCCAAACCTCTTCCGCGTGCAGGAAGCCGCGCGCGGAATGCTTCGACGTCGCGATCGAGGGCCGCTCGACTCCCGGGGCCGGCCGGGATCACCGCGAGCCGCGACCGGTCGACGCTGCGGCGCAGACGCGGCGGACGCGTGCCCTCGAGCCGCTCGAGCGTCCATCGTAACCCGAAGCGGTATTCGCAATCGCCAGGGGCGCACGTTACGACCACGACACCGGCCGCGCCCAGGCGCAGGCCGTACTCGACGAAGGTCGGCGGCAGCAGGCCCGCGCACGGCAGCGTGAAGATGGCGAGCCCGGGTTGCGGCGTGGGTGCGGCGCCGTGGCCACAGGCGAAGACGAGCGTGGTCTCGGCCGTGCCGGCAGGCCGCAGCGTCGCGTCGATGGCGGCACGCAGCGCGTCGACCGTGAAATACGGCAGGTCGATGCCGCTCACGAGCTGCGCGGCAGACCGGAAAGGGACCGCCGAAGGGCACGACCCCGCGCAAATCCCGCACGAGGCGCAGCGGTCGGCGTCGACCACGGCGATTTCGCCCTTGCCGCTCGGGTGCGGCGCCATCGCGATCGCCGCGTAGGGACAATCGTCGAAACAGCGACGGCAACCGTTGCAATGCGCCGCTTCGACCACCGCCGGCTGCGGCCGCGATGTTCGCCCGAGCCACGGCGCTACGGCGAGGAGCAGCGTTGCGCCGACGCTTGCGACCCACACCGCCTCCGGCGAGACGGTGTACAGCGCGGGCAATGGTGCGAGGTAGAACCAGTCGATCGGCAGGCTCGTCGCGATCCGCGTGAGGTCGGCGGGC